>Ga0126383_10001037_pt1 | contig 16755 bp, 9 predicted proteins | sample PanSoiMetPlot_35_FD_96882 | JGI IMG/M metagenome (GOLD analysis project Ga0126383, IMG submission 96882) | Tropical forest soil microbial communities from Panama - MetaG Plot_35 | ecosystem: Environmental > Terrestrial > Soil > Tropical forest > Bulk soil | place: Panama | collected 2016-02-17
CGTTTGACATGGGTCAGGTAGCTGCCGGCCAAGATTTGGGGCACGCCGGGGAAATGCCCGATAAGCCAGAGTCAGGCGAGTAATCTGAGAGCCACTGATCGCGGGGTTTAGACCGGAGCCTCACATCCAGTGGGTCTTCGGATATCGGACGCCATCCAGGCGTAGGAGACGCAAGACATGGCTGGTTTTGACCAAACACAAGTCATTGCCGGACGTAACCTCATCGTCTACACGGAGCCTTGGGGTGCGGGCAATACGATGCCTGCCGACACCATTGCTTGGGGCGACCCTCCAGGCTGGGGCGGTTCTTGGGTAGACAAGGGTTTTACCCGTGATGGCTTGCAGTTCCGTATGCAGGTCCAACGTAACGACGTGAACGTCGATCAGGTCGTTGACCCAGTCATGCGTATCCCACAACGCCGCGATCTCAACATGGAGACTGCGCTGGCGCAGATCAACGCACAGAACCTGTCCGACGCGACTGGCCAGGGCTCGATTTCGACTGTACCGTCCCAGCCGGGTATCCCCGGTCACGTGGACTACATCGTGTCGGGCACCATCGTTGACCAGTACATCACCACCGGATTCGACATCCTGGCACCTGGCACCCTGCAACCCGTGCGTATCGTCGGGTGGAAGGGGCTGGTTATGGCCGACGTGACGATGCAGTTCCAGGTTCAGGACGCTGCTCGTATCGCCTACAACGTCGCCATTCTGCCGGATACGTCTTCGGTGCCCACTCGCGTCGCCACGTTCCGTATCGTCACCGCCGGTCTGTAAAGCGCATAGGAGGGCTCCATGCCCGCGACTCCGAATGGCCGCGCCAACGGGCGCGACCAGCACTCGGGGCGCGTTCTCCGTCTCGGCGATCTCACCCCGGAACGCATCCCAGTGGAGGCTGGGCCGGGGCGGACGTTGTACGCCTGGGTCACCAGTGGCCAACGCTATCCGGCGTCGGTCGCTGCTGAGCTTGAGGACGCGCGCAACGAGTACATCAACTCGCGCGAAGTTATCCACAATGGCCCACCTCTGCCCACTCTGGTAGAGGCAGCGCGCCACATGGTCGCTCAAGTCGATGAGCAAGGATCAGTCACGTCGCTCGACGCTGTGGCTGATGCTGCGAATACGCTGCGTCTCGCGATTCAGCAACGCGACGAGCAGCCGCAATACCGCGCCTCAGCAGTGCATTGGGAAGCCTATTTGACCCGCTGCCTGCTCATTCTGATTCCTGGCCTCGAAGCCTGGGAAGCGGACCTCTTGCCGTCCGAACAACGCCTGAACTGGCTGTTCGAACTCGGGTACTTCACCCGCGAACAACAGCAACAGCAGGCGCCACCGGAGGGTGAGGAACAGCGCCCCCCGGAGCCAGCCAAGACTTCGACTGGGGACGTGCCCGATCCCACTTTGGCAGGTACTACAACGTAGGCCCCGAAGAACAGAGCCGCATGTTGCTGGTCGAGTGGTTCGCGTGGTGGACAGAAATGTCCGCCCTGCGAGCCTCCGAGCAGCTAGATGCGTTCATGGTGCACCAATTGGCTGACGCAGGTTGGAAGATGGATCGCAAGTCTGTCGTGGAGCAATGGCAGCGCATTGCCGCTCGTGAGACTGTCAAGGTTGTCGCAGTGGGCGACGAGAACAACCTTGACGAGCAAACGAAGCTGCACCAAGAGGCCATGATGATCCGCGAGTGGCTTCGCAGCGCCTACGGGAGCGCAGTCAACTAGGTGCCACGTCGAGGTCGCGGCGGCGGAACACCAGCACCAGCCGGCGGCGGCGGCGGTGGAGCGGGTGGCGGCGCCGGAGCCGAGATTGCTCGGCTGTACGGCACGATTGGGCTGGACGCCAGTCCGTTCCTCAGCGCGATCCAGAACATCGAGTCGGCTACTGCCGACGCCGCTCAACGCCAACAGCAATACGTCCAAGAAATCCAGCGGGCTTGGCAGTCGAACTCAGGTAGCTCCGGGCTCAATCGCTACCTCCAGCAAGTCCAGCAGGCAGTCGAGGCTGGTGAGTCGCTCGAACAAGCCTTTGCTGGTGTCAACCAGAGCGCCGCCCAGACACAGCAGGCGCTCGCCGGAATTGGCCGCGCACTCGAAGCTGGCGGGCGCGGCGGTGGGATGCTCCGTGCCGCGCAAAACCTTATGCGCGGTGGTGCGGACATCAACACCACCATTCAGGGGCTTCGCCAACTCAACTTCTCGCCTGCCGACATCTCTCGTGGCCTGGGGCCGATCCTCCAGCAACTGCCCGGTATTGCGCGTGGTGAAGAACTCGTCACCCGCGCGATTCAGGAGCAGAACGAGGCTCGCCGCCAGCGCACCCAGGTCATCTCGCAAGAGGAACGGCTGCTCCGCCAGTACCAGCAAACGGCTGAGCGGGCTCGACCTGAGAACCTGACCCAGCAAATCCGCGCGATCCAGCAGGCGGTGATTCAGGGCCAGCGGCCCGAGCAATACGTCGGCCAGCTAGGGGCCAATGTTGCGCGCCGCGTAGCCGAGCGTCAGTCGGTCGGACTCTTCGGCCAGATGACGCCAGTCTCGCCGGAGAACCTCCAGCAGGTTCGCCAGATGGCGATGCTGGAAGCGCAACTCGTCCAGCAGCAACAGCAACTACAGCGCGAGATCATCGGTACGGCGCAAGCCTACGCCAGGCAGCGGGCTGAGTACGAAGCCACGATGCAGGCGTCGGCCAAATACGATCCGTACGCCCATCGTCGCCAAGCCGCTCTCCAAGCACAGCAAATCGCGACCACCGGGCGCGTCCCATGGGGTCCACCGGAAGAACCGTGGCCCGGAGCATCCGACCCTTGGGCAGCGCCGCCGGCTACCTCAGCAGAGCGCTCTGCGCGTGCGAGCGCCGCTTGGGAGGCACGCCGCGCTCGCCGGCGCGCAGCCTCTCCGCGTGGGCGAGTCGAAGAATGGGCACGCAACTTCGCGCCGCCGCCTGCACCCGAGCCGGAGCCCGCGCCGGCTCCCGCCCCCGAACCCGAGCCTGAACCCGCTCCTGCCCCCGTCCGGACGACTCCGGACCGTGCCGCCGCGTCCCGCCGAGGGTGGGAAACACGCCGCGCTCGCGCTGCTGCCGCCGCCGCCGCTACCGCCGCGCCGGAGCCGGCTCCCGAACCCACTCCGACAGTCGATCCGGCCACCGAAGCCGTAGCGCGCAGCGCAACCGAAATCAAGGCCGAAATCGACAAGCTGTCGGCTGACGTACGTCGCCGCACAGGGCATCTAACACGAGCACGCGAAAGCTCGAACACGCAGATGAGCAAGGCCGAGCGGGAATCCGCTGCCGCCTCGCTCACGCGTGATCGCTTCCGTCTCTCGCAACTCGGCGACGAACTCAGAGAAGCTCAGGGCCGAGCAAGTGGCGGACCAGTTTCGGCAGGACGCACCTACTGGGTTGGCGAGCGCGGGCCGGAACTGTTCCACGCCGGTACCGATGGCTGGATCACGCCACGCGCGACGGGTGGTGGCGTCCGCGCGCTGGGCAAGCGCCAGCTAGAGAAGCAACTGCTCGAAGCGGCGACGACACTCAAGCCGAGCCTCGCGCTGCGCGAACTATTCACCTACTACCCACGTGGGCAGATCGGCCTCGTTCAGCCGGCAGCACTTGGTTACAGACCAGGCCAAGAGCTTCCGTCGTACGCCAAGCCGCTCGATGAGTTCCTTCAGCACCAGGGTCGCGTTCTGGCTGCTGGCGCGCTCACGCCGGAGCAGGTGGCGACTGCGTACATCACGACGCTGTCGTCTATCCGTGGCCGCGCGGCGCCAGCAACCAATGTCTTCCGTCGCCTGTCGCAAGAGATTCCGCAAGTCATCTCGCGCGGCACCGGCGGACGCAAGGTTGTCCGTCCCGAAGACCTTGTCGGGCATTACCTCGGCACCGAAGAGGGGCTGCACGCTCTCGCCGGCACGCCAGCCCGACTCCACGCGCATCTCCAAGCACTCGGGGCGCGCAGCGGCTTCACCTTCCCGCGTATCCAAGAGGCGTTCCGCGACCCAGGTGTCGGCGAATACACGCTGCGCAATATTGACGAGGCGACTCGGGCGCTCAACGATGCGGGCCGTCGTGGGGCGTCCGAGTCTGAGATGGCGGCCATTCTTGGCCGCTTCCAGGGCATCGGCCTCGGTAAGACTGGCTTCCTTGGCCAATGGATTGGCTACGGGCGGCTGCCCACCGTCGATACCAACGTCCTCCAGAAGTGGCTGGGCGGCGAGCGTGTCGGACAAGTTGCACAACGTGCGTTCGCGACACCGGGCCTGGCGCTCGGTCAGCGCGTCCGTTCGCTCATCTCGGGCCGCTACGACGACATGCGGCGGATGGGCGTCTTCCCAGGTGTCTCGGAAGCCACCTACCGCGCCGTAGCGCATCACGTCACCTTTACGTCTGGCGCTGGCTCCGAAGCGACCCACCAGCCGATTATCGACACGCTCAAGAGTCAGGGTCGTGCGCTCGCGGAAGGTGGACTCGCAGGGACAGGTGCCTACCTCGTCGGCGAGCAAGGACCAGAACTGTTCGTTCCCGAGCACGCGGGCACGGTCCTTCCCAACCACGAGGTCGTCCGGCTCGCACAGCGATATCGCGGCTTAGGCGAGCCAGGCAACCGACGACAACGTGGTGGTGCTGTCTACCCAGGCCCGATCCCGTACGGGACTGGTCGGGCACCGTTTGGTGCTGCGTTCAATGTCCCAGGCGTTCCGACACCGATCTTCATTCCCGACCAGCGGCAAGCGCAGGCGATTGCCCGAGCAGTCGAACAGCAAGGTCGGCTCAACGCACTTCTAGCTCAGAGCGCCAGCTACTACGAACGTCTTGGCCGGTCGGCTGAAGAAGCGGCAACTGCTGAGATCAGGGCTGCTGAAGAAGTCCTGCAAATCCGCCAGCGGTCTACCCAGGCGTACATCCAGGCTGAGTCGCGACGGGTCGAGGTTGAGACTGCTCGACGTGAGGCGCGCGGGCCACGGATCGACATTGGCGGCCAGACCCGAGAAATCACTCCCCAGAACGAGCAACTGCTGCGCGATCAGTACGCAACGCGCATGGCGTCGCAGCAACGCGAGATGCAGCGGACGCAGTTCTATCAGGAGTCGTTTGACTTCGCGGCTCAGCAGCGCGCTCGTTCGCAACGGTCAACACCGGCAGCGGTTCAGGAAGAGATCAATCGGCTGCGCGAGGAAACTACTCGTCGCAACGCCAATATCCAGCGCACTCGTACAGTCGGCGGCCAGGTCTACAACGAAGGCGCGGCTGGGCGTCAACGCCTCGATGAACTCCAGCGTGCTCGGCAGCAGTTCGAGCGCTCCGGCATCCAGCAGCCCAGTTTCCTGCGCCGCTTGCGGTACGGAATCTTCCAGGGCACCGCCCCACCGGAACTGGTCGAGCAGCGTCGCCTAACTGGACGCGGCGAAGCCGAGGGGATGGACCCGCTGGCGATCCTCAGTGGTCGCCAAGCGACGTTGCTGCGTATTGGCGCTGGCCTTCTCAATATCCCGCTCGGGATCAACGTCGCAGCCGGTGCTGCGAGGATTCTGAACCAGCTAATCGCATCAGCAGCCGACAGTGCGGAGCGCTTCGGGCGAGCGATGACGCTGGTCAGTGCGTCGTTCGGCACCGCATCTCCTGCCGCGCAGCAGATGGTCACGGCAATTGCCAACAGCAGTCACACGCTGGATACGAGCGTGGCGTCGGCGTTGGCGCTCAGCCGTGGGATGCTCGCGACCTACGCCGGTGCGAATCAACTCAGCGAGTCGCTGACGCGCAGTTCCACCACGCTCGGCACGCTCTATGGCCAAGCTGCTGAACAAGTCGCCCCCAAGCTAACCCAACTGGCCCAACAGGGCGGCGCAGCACCCGAACTCGGCGTCAACGTCACTCCCGAATACCTGCGGCAGCGCTACGGCATCGACATCGCGACGCAAGGTACTCAGGAGGCTACCGAGACACGCAACCGCATCATCCAGCAACAGATCGCAGAGAACATCCGCAACCTGACGCCGGCTGGTCGGGCGCAAATGGAGGTCCAGCAAGCCGCCCAGTACCGCGAGCAACAGGTCACGCGGTTGGCCTTGGGGCCAGGTGCTGCTGCTGAGGCGGCGGGCCGCACGATCAACTACGACGTTGGCGCGGTCATCGAAACCTTCCTGAACGCACTGGACGGCGCGAACAGGGCACTCGGCGACTTCACCCACGGCCTGGTCGGGACCACCAGCGAAGAACGCAAGCGGCAGGAAGCAGAAGCCGCAGCTACGAAGCAGACGCAGGAGGCTGCTCGCCGGCGCCAGCTTCCGACCATGCCGGCGGAGCAGATCGACCTCTTTGCGCCGATCCGTGCGGCGCGTGGCGGACTCAACGAGCCAGGCAGTTTCATCGACCGGCTCACCGCCATCCAGCGGCGAGGTGAGACAGCAGCCCAGGTCCAGGCTGCGTTCACTCCGTTCGCTGGTGGTGCTCTCGGCGGTCTGAACCCCGAGCAGCGTCAGCGCCAGGCACTTCTCCAAGCCGAACAAGACATCGCGCGGCGTCAAGCGCTCGACTTCGCCACCGCCGGGACGCGCGGCGAAGACCCACGCGCTCGGCTCCAGGCGCAAATCCAGGCGGCGCAGCAGCAAGTAGCGACTATCGAACCGCACACCGCTGACGAACAGCGGCGGCTCGAAACAGCGCAGCAGATGGTCACTGCGCTCCAGGCGCAAGTCCAAGAGCTAGACCGTCTGGCGGCTGCGTACAACGCCATCGACGCCGCGCAGCGCGCGCAGATGATCGCGCAGCTTCAGGTTGGCCGCGCGCAGTACCAGGAAGACCAACTCAACTTCCGCCAGAAGCAGCGCGAACTGAATGTCGCCGACGAGATGGCGACTCACCGCGTCCAGGTTCTTCAGTACGAAGACCGCATCGCGGGTCTCAATCTGCGACAGGGTGTCGTCCAAGATCGCATCACTGTCGCGTCCCGTACCAACCTCGGGATTGAGCGGAACATCCTCGAAACCCGTCAAGCCGGCCTCGCAGCCCAAGAGCGGCTTCAGGATGTTGAGTACAACCAGAACGCAGCCAGTGCGCGACTCCAGCAAATCGGGGCGCGCATCGTTCGCGGCACGGCCACCGCCGCCGACATCTCGGACATTCACACCCAGGCGCAGGCGTCCATCGAAGCAACACTGGACGCAGCCGAGGCCGCGCCGGATGCACTCAGGGCGCAGCACGCAGATGTAGTCGCTCAGCGAGCACAGACCCGCGACGAACTGAGCCGCCAGCTACGTCCGGGTGGTCTGATCGACCTCCAGCAAGAGCAGCAAGCGCTGGAAGACGAACTGATCCCGGTTCGGGAACAGCGCGACGCGCAGCAGGCCATTGTCGATCACATTCAGAACCAACTGAATATCGCGCAACAGCTTGACCAGCCAGCGCGCACGATTGCCGATCAGGCACTGCTCGCCGCGCAGCAGAACGCTTCCGCCGCCGACGAAGCCGAACGTTGGGCTCGCGCGATGCGCGACAACGTTGACTACTACGGCAATCTCAATCAGCTAGCCAAGGAAGCACTTCAGCAAGTTCCTGGCTGGTCTCCAACTGGTGGTCCAGGCGGCGGACCGACAGGCCAACAGCCGCCTGCTGCCGCGACCGCTCCAGGCCCGGTAGGAACGCCGGGAGTCGCAACTCCTGGCCAACCAGAAGGTCGCTACGTTATCTGGCAGGGCGTCCAACTCCATGACGACGGCAAGTTGTGGTGGGACGTTATCTGGTCAGACGGCACGGTCGATTCGACGCTGTTCAAGGACGTTACGTCAGCAGTCGTCGCTGGCCAGCCAGCTACTGGCGAGCCACCGCCGGCGGGGGCAGACACAACGCCTCCGCAACCCACGCCGCCGGATATCCAGTCAACGATCCTGAGTTGGCTTGGCTTAGGCGCGGCGGGTCTTGGCGCAGCGTCGGTTGCGTCGGGGGTTCTGACTCGGCTGCCGGTAGTGGGCGGAGCCGCCGCGCGAGTCATCTCCAACATCCCGGTCCTGGGCGGCGTCCTCGGTCGCATCCCAGGTGCGATTGCTGGTGCCGGTGGTGCGGCCGAGGCTGCTGCGGCCGCAGCACCCGAAGCTGCCGCCATCATCCCAGAAGCAGCCGCCGCTGTAGCGCCCGCTGCCGCCGCAGCAGCCGAAATCCCCGCCGGCATGGTGATGACGGCGAGCGGACTTATCGTCCCGGAAGCCGCAGCAGTCACGGCTGCCGGCGCTGCCGCAGCACCCGAAGTCGTAGCAGCGCCCGGACTTGCCGCTGGTGCTGCGGTCGGCGCAGCGGCGGTACCTGTGGCCGTTGCCGCAGGAACCGTTGCGGCTGGCGCCGGCATTGTCATTTCTGCCAACGAACTGAACGCACTCCACGCGCAACTCGCGGCGTTGCCGGAGGAACAGCGGGCAGCGGTCATCGCCGAGATGGACCGGCGCGGCGCTCAGAACATGTATGGCGCCGACCGCCAAGCTCTGCAAAACCAGCTTATCCAGGGCGGCGTCGAGAACCTCCAGCCGGCCACCGCCGATGAACTCGCGGCGATGCGCAACAGCCCGGAGTGGCGGCAGCAGGGTCCGACTGGTGGCCAGCAGTTCATCGACTGGCTCGGTGGTTTGTTCGGTGGTGGTACGGCTCAGGCTCAGGGAAACCAGGCAGACCAAGCAGCGGCTCAGCAGCAAACCGATGCAGCGAAGGATCAGGGCACCGCCGCTACCGACCAGACGCAGGCGGCGCAGAACCAGACAACCGCCGCGAGCGATCAAAGCAACGCTGCCACAAGCCAGACCACCGCCGCGACGGACCAGACGACTGCCGCGCAGACGCAGACCACCAACGCCGCGACAGATTCCGCCAGCGCTGCCGTCAACCAGAGCGCCGCGACCGATCAGGGAACGGCAGCAACCCAGAACACAGCCAACTCCCAGACAGATGCTCAGACAGCCCAGGCTCAGGCGCAGACGCAGACAGCCTTCGACGCCACGGCGCAGGCGTTCGATCAGTCGGTCAAAGCCTTCTCGGACATCGTTGTTCGCTTGTCCACGGCAGTCGCGTCCATCGGTCAGGGCGGTCAGCCAGGTGCGGCCGGCGGCGCTCCACAGAGCGAGCAAGAAGTCGCCGATTACATCCGACAGGCGGCACTGGCGCGCGGCATCGACCCGGAGCAGGCGCTTACCGTCGCGCGTGCCGAGGGTGGGCTGACCGGCGCCGGCTGGGTAGGCGATCAGGGCTCGTCGTTCGGCCCATACCAGCTTCACATGGGTGGTATCGCTCCCGGCGGTAACGCAGTCGGTGGTGCGGGCGACACCTTCCGTACACAGACCGGGCTGGACCCGCGCGATCCCTCAACGTGGCGCCAGCAAGTTGACTTCGCGCTCAACATGGCCGCGCAGGGCGGCTGGGGTCCGTGGCACGCTTGGCCCGGCGACCCGCGAGCCGGACTCGGCGGCGCTCATACGGCTGCGATCACTCCCTACACCCCTGGTGGTGGCGGTGCGGTTCAAGGCCCAGGTCAGACAATGCCTGGCACTGGCGACCTCACCATCGCCCAGACGCAGACCAGCCTTCGACAGGCCGGCTTCGACCCCGCGCAAGCCGCCGATCTTGTCCAGTACGCCTGCGGCGCCATCGCCGTAGCAGGTATTGAAGCCGCTGCCGGCGACCGGCAGGGTGCGAAGCACTGGATCGACCTCGCCAAGAGCGACTATGGCCTGACCGCCGCAGGCATGAACGTCGCGCAGATGGACAAGGAACTCGCGGCCAGCGGTATCTCGGTCCGTCAGAACCTGAGCCGCGAACAACTCGGCGCAGCACTCCAGGCCGGCGAACTCGTCTCCATCGACACTCCGCAGCACCACCTGCTGGCGAACCAGATGGACGAGCAGGGCCGCATCCACGTCGGTCAGTCGATGATGGCGTACGCCGGTGGCAAGGAGTGGATGACGCTTCAGGAGATCGAAGCGCTCACCGGCCAGATTCGTGGCGGCCAGACCTTCCAGAACGCGCAGGGCCAGGAAATCTACGCCCCAGGCAAGGGTCCGGCGGTGCCCGAGCAGCAGGCGCTACCGGCCTGGATGGGCGGTGGTGCGCCGACGTTCAACAACACCATCACCGTCAACCAGAACGGCATGACGGTGAACTCGATGGACGACATCGAGCGCATCGCCCGAGACGCGGCAGATCAGACCAGCCAGCAAACGTACGATCAGGTTCGCGCGCAGTTGATTCAGGTGTTCCGTACTGCTCAAACACCCGCCGCGCCAAGTCTCGCAGGAGTGATTCGGTGACCAGACCACCCACAGGAGGCAACTACCCGCAATCTGGCGACAACACGCCGTACAACCCGGCCTACCAGAACTACGGCTTTTGCACCTTCAAGGGCACGAAGTTCGACTGGGAAGCTGGCAGTCCGAAGAGGGTGGTCCAAGACGGAGCGACGCACTACCAGGGCACGATCATCGTCTACCGCCAGGACGACCTCGACAAGATGTTCGGCTACCGGCGGCCCTGCACCGTTCGCGCGGCGGGCGATCCGACCGCTGGTGGCATGGTCTACGTCGATCACTGGGGCACGGACCCGAGTGGGTTGTTGCAACTCCTGATGTCGATCTGGAACCCGTCAGCGAACTACCCGTACCCCACACTGGTCGGCTTCACGGCCATCCTCGTGGATATCTCCCGCAACGAAACGATGATGAACGGCATTCACCGGGCCGATGCGGACTTTCTCATCATGCAGAACGTGCTGACTTCCATCCCACCGCAGAACCCCTAGCCATGCCGATGCTTCGTCGTCAGATCGTTTGCCGGATCACGATTGGTGGTCAGCCGCTCAACCAGTGGTTCGGGCTGCGTATCTCGAACGCGCTGGACACGCCAGCCGCAAGCGCGCAGATCACCGCGCTGAACGCTGTCGGCAACTTCGATGACGAGGTAGTCATCACAGCCGGCGCGATTCCTGGCAATGGACTCGTCACACGCTTCGACGGGCGGCGGCGGCAGGTGCGCTACGACCTGTATCCACGTGGCTGCACGATTGAATGCATCGGTGAGCTTCAGCGCGCGGCTGAGTTCTTGAACACCGAAGACCCGATAGCCCACCCCGTTCCGGCGCCAGGCGGCATCGGCGACCTCGTGTTAGGACAAGGTGGCTTGCGAGTGCAGGACTTGGTGCCCGACTCGGGCCACATCGAAGGCACCGCGACGTTCTTGGAGATTGCACAGGCAGTATTCAAGAAAGCTGACGTGGCGTTCGACGCAGACACGTCGGAATGCTCGCAGCGCACCTACGGGTCAGGACTCGATGACGGGTGGCGGTTCATGTGGAAAGCCGGCACAGGCGTCGCCGCGTCCCCAGGTCGCCAGGGCACGCCGTTACTCCAGTCATTCCGCCGCGCCGGTGAGTCCGCGCTCGAATACCTCCAAAAGTACAGCCAGATAGACGCCATCTATGTCATTGGGCCGCCCAATAAGATTGGCTTCTATCGCATCTTCGAGCTTCCCTCTGGCAAGGTCGTCATTCGGCGCATCGGCGGGCATCCCGGCTCTGTCGTCAGCACCGACTCGATCAGTGGCCGCTACTTCGTGTTCACCGAGGGTGGCTCAGAGAACGTCAAGAACGACTCCGGTGGTCAGTTCAACCCCGATCCAGGCACACCGAACATCCTGACCGCCAATATCAGCCGCGACTACCCACTCGGGTGCCGAAGTCTCGTGGTGGGCACCGACCTGGGCAACTATCAGGTGCGCTACGAGGCGCAAAGTCAAAACGACTTCATGCCAGCCGTCAGCCAGGTGCCCTTTGTCCCGGCGGCACATTGGGACCCGCAACCTCCGTCGTCTGAATGGATCGACTGGCAGACGTTCTCGGGCGATGTAGCGCCGTACAACAAGCGACGCCCGCACGGGCTCGTCACCGCCGACGCCACTGACTCAGACACGAGCTTGAGTGTCGCCGAGGACACGCCCTGGCCTGAAGCGCCGTTCCAGGCGACCATCGCGGAAACCGGCGAGGTTGTCACCGTCAATAGCGACAGCGGCGGTACGTGGGACATCACGCGCGGCGACGATCCCAAGGCCATCAACACCAACTTCAACGTGCGTGGGCCATTCATCCTGTGGGACCCAAACTCGCTGTTCGGCATGGACTGTGAAACGGTCGCCAAGACCAGGCTCACAGAAATCAATCGCGAGACTGTCTCGGGCACGATCTCCATAGCCGACGATTGCCTGATCGAGATTGGCCAGGTGCATCGCATCCAGGCGCCGGCGGGCGAGGCTGACCGCTTGAACACTGGCGAGAACTTGTGGTGCGTCGGCAACGACTTCGAGATTCAAGTACAGAACGAAGCGCCAGTCTTGACGCAGAACCCCAAGTACCTGGGCGGCGGTGAAGACGTGACTGGTCCCGAACTCGGACAGGGTGGCGATACCGGCTCCGATCACAACAACAACAACACCGACACCTCGCACGCCTGGACCATCTCGATTGTCACACCGGCTGACGGTGCGAGCTTCACCGAAGCGATGGACGTGAACGGCGATCTGAGCATGGACGGTGCGCAGGTGCCGACCGGCACCACGGTCCAACTCGTTCTCGTAGACAACACGACGAGTCAGACCGCGACGGGTACCGGCTCGCCCTACCCTGTCGATCCGGACGGGCTTGTCTCGTGGTCCGGACAGCTTCCCTGGCGTTCAGATATCACCGAAGGCGACGACATGAGCATCACCGCATATCTCCACTCTCCGAGCGGTACGCAAGTCGCGCAGGCCGGCCCCGTCGCAGGTGTCTCAGGACAGACCGGCGGCAGCGGCGGCACCCCACCGACGACGGATACCTGGGATATCGACTTCAACCAGCCGACCGACGGTGACGTGCTCACTGCCAGTCAGGACGTAAACGGTGGCTGTCACCTGAACGGCGGACCAGTCCCGTCCGATGCGACGATCCAGATCATTCTCGTAGACAACACCACCGGGCAGACCGCTACGAGCACCGGCCACCCGTACCCGGCGGCGGATCAGACCCTCACAGAGTGGTCGGGTGTACTGCCTTGGCGTGGCGACATCTCGTCAGGCGACGACCTCAGCGTCACGGCACGGTTGCTCAATGGCGGTCTTAGCGTTGAGGCACAGGCCGGACCTGTATCGGGGAGTGCTGCCTGATGGCGATGGAAGGTTTCCTGGCTGACCGCGAGCTTCTCCGCGCGGCCCAGGACTTCATGGGCAAGATGCGGCCGGCTGACCCGCCGGAGCCAGCGGATTTCCACTGCATCATCCAAGAGTTCGACGCCGGTATCCAGGTGGGTGATAACGCCCTGCTGGTGATCTCGAAGCCGTGCGTGTTGTTCGAATGGTCCCTCGACGCCTTCAGTGCGACCACGGTCGCCTTCTCGGTGCAGTGGAGCCCGTGGGTAACGCCGCGCAACTGGCAGGACATGGTCGGGAGTGGCGTCGGGCCGCAGCTTCGCAATGCCTCGAACGGCCTCGGGGCTGTAGATGAGTGGAAAGGTCCGCGCGTCCTGCAACGCCGCGACGCGATGCTGATGACCGTGACCGAAGTGGACACGGCTACGATGAATCCGCTCACGGTGGTCTTCTACATGAAGGAGTTGCCACCGCTGCCAGGCCAGGTCAGTCCGGGTACACCACCCAGCACAACTACCCCCGCCCCGATCCCAGACACGGCGCATCAGTGGGCCATCTCGATCACTTCGCCTGCGGAAGGCGACGCTTTCAGCGATGGGATGCCTGTCAACGGCACTGTGACCATGGACAGCGGCGACCCCGATCCAGGCACTGGCGTGCATCTTGTTTTCGTGGACAACACGACCAGTCAGACTGCCGAAAACGATGCCACGGTATCCGGCCAATCGTGGTCTGGGACCATGCCCTGGCGCACCGATGTGGCCGACGGCGATAACGTCAGCATCACGGCGTTCTTGGTCGGACCCAGCGGCAGTCAGGTGGGGCAAGCCGGCCCGGTCGGAGGCAACGCCGGTGGTGGTGGCGCTACCCAGACCTGGGACTTCGCGATGACCGCACCGCAACCCGGCGACACCTTCACCGATGGCATGGACATCACCGGCACGTGCACATTGAACGGCGCGGCGGTCCCGAACGGCACGACGATCCAACTCGTCCTCGTGGACAACACGACAAGCCAGACAGCTACAGGCACGGGCCAGCCGTACCCGGTCGCTCCTGACGGTCTAATCCAGTGGTCAGGGCAGATGCCTTGGCGCAGCGACATCGCACCTGGCGACGACTTGAGCATCACGGCGAATCTGCTCGACCCCGGCCTCAGCCAGGTCGCATCGGATGGTCCCAACTCAGGAGTTGCAGGATGAGCTTGTTCTACACCGAGGGTTTCGACTTGTACACGGTGAGCGCAGACATGGCGCCCAAGTGGGCCAATCGGATTACGTCCGGCAATGCCCCAGGCGGTGGTACTAGCCACACCGAAACGCTCACGATGGTGCCAGGACGATTTGGGATCGGCTCTGGTTTCCGGACGTTCTCAACTCTTCACGGAGCCGGAGCCAACTTCGACAACACGTCCAGCGCGTACGCGGATGCTATCTGGCCAACCGACACGCAGACGTTCTTTGTTGGCTTCGCGATGAACTTGCAGTCACCACTCGTGTTGCCAGCCATCACCCAGTGGATCAGCCTTATGGACAGCATTGGCAACGTCAACCTCGATCTGCGCTTGTCTTCTGGATTCAATCCGTCGATTACGCGCAACGGAACAACGCTCTGCACGGCGACGCGCACCCTTCCGCCGAACACGTGGACCTACTTCGAGATTGCCGCGACCATCTCCGCCACGGCAGGCTGGTGCGAGTTGTGGATGGACGGGGTGCTGGTGGCTTCCTACTACGGCACCAACGCCAACCGCGCCGCGTCCAACGGTAATACGCAAAACGGCTCCCCGAGCGTGCGTCAGATGCGCGTTGGGCCGTGGCTCAACGGCACGACCAAGATCAACGACTGGACGAATGATGCCTACTGGGACGACATGTACGTCTGCACCAACGCCGGAGGTGTGAACAACAACGTGCTCGGCGATGTCCGCATCGCGACGTTGCTTCCCAGTGGGCCGGGCAACTACTCGCAATGGACCCGTGGGGGCACCAACTCCGGTGCGAACTGGAGCCAGGTCGAGGAAGTCCCGGCCAATGGCGATACCGACTACGTGTACAGCAATCAGGTCGGCCAAATCGACACCTACCAGTACACCGATCTGCCGGTGATTGCGGCGGCGGTCAAAGGGGTCATCGCGCAGTTTCAGGCACGCAAGGATGACGCCGGCGTGCGCTGGCTTCAGGCGGTCGTGCGCGAAGGTACCACCGACGCCTTCGTCGCATCGCCCGTCAACCTCGTCGCGAGCTATCAGGTCGCTGGCATTGTCATGGACCTGAACCCGACGACAAACGCTGCCTGGACACCTGCCGACGTGAATGCGGCTGAGTTCGGAGTTCGAGTCCAGTCCTGATGCCGATCATGCAGTTCGCGAACGGCCTCTTGCAGACCGTTTCGCAGAACGCACAAACAGCCACGGACACAACCTTCACGCCGGTCAGTCCGGGTGGCTTACCGACGACGCCACAGTTCACGCTGCTGAACATCCGCACCAGCGAACTCGTGCTAGTCACGGCGCTCGGCGTGACTTGGACGATCACACGCGCCTACGGTGGTTCCGCAGGAGCGCCGTTCCAGGCTGGCGACGTGCTTCAGTACAGCGTCACACGCGAGATGCTGCTCGGTGGCATGGTCGTCAAACTTGATGAGGTCGGCCCCTTGTCGGCACTGGCGCCAGGCATGGTGCTGAACGTTCCTGCCAACGTTGCTCCGCGCGGGTTACAGGTCTGGTGGAACGCACGCAGCGGCGATCAGACCATCGCAATGGTCATGCGTATCCGCCTGAACAACGACTCGACCAGCACCTACTACCGCTTGAGTGGATACAGCAGCAACGGCTCGGCCAATGGTTCGGCCGAGAACCTCGTTGGTTGGGCGTTTGTTGGCAACATGGCGAACAACAACGCGGCGGCTGGCGTAGCGTCGGCTGGTGTCGTGGAAATTCCGAATGCGTCGCAGGCGACGTTCCGCAAGACCTTGATCTACCGCCACGTGACAGACACCGGCAATGGCACGCCGAACGACGATTACGGCACGATTACCTTCCCGCAGGTGCCAGCCATTACCCAGGTGACGATGCTGCCCAATGCGGGCAACTTCGCGGTTGGCTCGGTAGCCACGCTGTACGGAGTTCCCTGATGGCGCTGATCTATATCGACGGGTTCGATCACTACACGACATACACCCAGAAAGGTTGGAGCTACTCCACGTCCGGGGCGAACGGTTCCGCGACACTCAGTTCCGCTTCTGCGCGTGGTGGTGTCGGCCAGGGGGTCGCGATCCAGTCCGGCAACAGCGCAGGCTCTATCGGTACCTCGCTTTATCACTCCTTGCCGGCCAACCGTCAGACCGTTGTTCTGGGCTTTGCCTGGAACAACCAGGGCATCGGCACCAGCCAGTTCTCGCGGACGCTGTGCACGCTGTACGACGGTGGTACCAACCAGATCGACGTACGTGCGAACGAGTCGCTGGCGTTGTACGTGACGCGCAATAGCACGACACTGACCACTCCATCCGGGCAGACCTGTCCCACAGGCCAATGGCGCTACATCGAGTTGAAGGCGAACATCCACCCAACCGCAGGCACGATTGAATTGCGGATCGAGGGAG
>Ga0126383_10001038_pt1 | contig 16752 bp, 14 predicted proteins | sample PanSoiMetPlot_35_FD_96882 | JGI IMG/M metagenome (GOLD analysis project Ga0126383, IMG submission 96882) | Tropical forest soil microbial communities from Panama - MetaG Plot_35 | ecosystem: Environmental > Terrestrial > Soil > Tropical forest > Bulk soil | place: Panama | collected 2016-02-17
CCGACGAGATCAAACAGGGGAATTTCAAGGATGCGGCGCTTCTCGGCATGGGCGGTTCGAGCCTCGGTCCACAAGTGCTGGCCATAACCTTTGGCCACCAAAACGGCTGGCCGCGATTGCACATTCTTGATTCCACCGTGCCCGCGCAGATTAAGGAAACCGAGGCTGCGCTCGACCCAAACCGGACATTATTCATCGTCTCCAGCAAGTCCGGTGGAACCACCGAACCCAACATCTTGAATGATTATTTTTTCGCCAAGGTCGCCGCCAAAGTCGGAGCGGACCACGCCGGCAAGCAGTTCATCGCCATCACCGATCCGGGTTCGTCACTGGAGCAGCGCGCCAAGGAGCAGCACTTCCGCCGGATTTTTTACGGCGTCCCCTCGATCGGCGGACGCTACTCGGTGCTCTCCCCGTTCGGCCTGGTGCCCGCCGCCATCGCCGGATTGAACGTTGCGGACCTGGTGAAGGTGTCACGGAGCATGATCCACTCGTGCGGCCCCGACGTGCCGCCTGCCGAAAATCCGGCCGTGGCGCTCGGCATTACGCTCGGTGTCGCGGCGGGGCGCGGCCGCGACAAGATCACGATGCTGGCTTCGCCCGCGCTTGCGAGCTTTGGCACCTGGGTCGAGCAGCTCTTCGCCGAATCCACCGGCAAACAGGGCAAAGGCTTGGTCCCGATCGACGGCGAGCCGCTCGGCAGGCCGGAAGTCTATGGCGACGACCGGCTGTTTATCGATCTCGCGCTCAAGGGCGAAACCGATGCCGAGCACGAGGCCAAACTGAAGAAGCTCGAAACTGCGGGGCATCCCGTCATCCGCATTACCCAAAATTCGCTGCCGCATATCGTTCAGGAATTCGTCCGCTTCGAAATCGCGACCGTGGTCGCCGGCGCCGTTCTCGGCATCAATCCATTCGATCAGCCCGACGTGGAAGCAAGTAAAATTAAAACCCGCGATTTGACGATTGCATTCGAAAAGTCCGGCGAACTCCCGCGCGAGAGGCCGGTTTGCGCCGAACAAGCGCTTGCTGTCTTCACCGACGAGGCAAACGCGGCCACCTTGCGCAAAGCCGGAGCCGGCGACAACGTCGTCAGCTGGCTGACCGCGCACTTGGCACGGATCACCAACGGCGATTATTTCGCATTGCTTGCCTATGTTGCGCGCAACGAGCAGAACACATCTGCGCTGCAGAACTTGCGCGTGGCGGTCCGAGACCGCCGCCGCGTCGCAACCTGCCTCGAATTCGGCCCACGATTCCTGCACTCGACCGGCCAGGCTTATAAAGGCGGTCCCGATTGCGGCGTGTTTCTGCAGATCACCGCCGACGATGCCGAGGACCTCGCCATTCCGGGACACCGCGCCAGTTTCGGCGTGGTGAAGAACGCGCAAGCCCGCGGCGACTTCGAGGTTCTGCTCGAACGCGGCCGGCGCGCGCTACGGGTCCATCTGCACGGCGATGTCGCGGCCGGGCTTCAAGCGCTGCAGACCGCATTCGAACGCGCGCTCGCCTGATCGGGGGTTGTCACATGCAGATCGGCGTGATCGGTCTCGGACGCATGGGCGGCAACATCACACACCGCTTGATGCAAAACGGCCATCAGGCGGTCGTCTACGATCATGACCCCAATGCCGTCGCTACCTTAGGTCGCGACGGCGCGATCACGGCCAAGGGTTTGGACACGCTCATGGACCAATTGCGTACGCCGCGCGCGATCTGGCTGATGTTGCCCGCCGGCAAAATCACCGAGGACACAATCGTCCAACTCGCCCGGCTGCTTGCGCCCGATGACATAATTATCGACGGCGGCAATACGTTTTGGAAAGACGACATCAGGCGCGCCAAGATGCTGAAAGGGCGCAGCATTCATTACGTCGATGTCGGCACCAGTGGCGGCGTCTGGGGCCTCGAGCGCGGCTACTGCATGATGGTTGGCGGGCCGAAAGCCACCGTTGATCGGCTCGATCCCCTATTCAAGGCGCTCGCTCCGGGGCTCGGCAATGTGCCGCGCACGGCGGGCCGCGATGGCCGCGACCAGCGCGCGGAGCTCGGCTATCTTCATTGCGGCCCGAGCGGCGCCGGCCATTTCGTCAAGATGATCCACAACGGCATCGAATGCCTGATGCAGGCATTCGCCGAAGGTTTCGATATATTGAAAAATGCAAACAGTCAGTCTTTCGCGCGTTTTGATTTCGACTTGGCCGACATCGCCGAAGTTTGGCGCCGGGGCAGCGTCATCAGCTCATGGCTGTTCGATCTGACCGCAAGCGCGCTCGCGTCCGATCCGAAGCTTGCCGGCTTCGAGGGCGTGGTCGAGGATTCCGGCGAAGGCCGCTGGACAGTCATGGCCGCCATCGAAGAAGCCGTGCCCGCCGATGTGCTCTCAGCCGCGCTCTATACGCGCTTTCGCTCGCGACGCGATCACACTTTTGCGGAAAAAATCCTTTCTGCGATGCGCAAAGGTTTCGGCGCGCATGTCGAACCCAAAGACCGCAAGGCCAAGCCGTCATGACACCGAAGACGGGCGCTACGACAGCGCGGCCGGCCGATCCTTGCTGCCTCGTTATTTTCGGCGCCTCGGGCGATCTTACGCATCGGCTGCTGGTACCGGCGCTGTACAATCTCGCCACAGCCGGCTTGCTGCCGCAAGCCTTTGGGCTTGTCGGCGTCGCCCGCAGTCCGTCATCAAGCGAGGCCTTTCGCGAAGATCTTGCGAACAGCCTGCCGCAATTTGCTGGCCGGCCGATCGACCAAAAGGTGCTTAAGCAGGTTCTCGATTGCGTCGCCTATGTGCAAGGCGACCCAGACGACGATTCGACCTATACGAAAATCGGTCAGGAACTCGCGCGCATCGAACGCGATCGCGCCACGCGCGGCAATCGCCTTTTTTATCTCGCCACGCCGCCGGCGGGCTTCGCGCCGATCGGTTGTCATCTCGGCCAATCCGGCCTGGCGCTGGAAAACGGCGCCGACAACGGCTCTGGCAACCACCCTTGGCGGCGGGTCATCATTGAAAAGCCGTTCGGCACCGACCTTGCCAGCGCGCATGCGCTGAACCAGAAGCTGCTTGGCATTCTCAAAGAACACCAGATTTTCCGCATCGATCACTATCTCGGCAAGGAGACGGTGCAGAACATCATGGTGCTGCGCTTCGCCAACGGGCTGTTTGAGCCGATCTGGAACCGCAATCACATCGATCACGTCCAGATCACGGTCGCCGAATCGCTCACCGTCGGCCGCCGCGGCAATTACTACGACGCGACCGGCGCGTTACGCGACATGGTGCCGAACCATCTGTTCCAACTGCTTTCACTGATCGCCATGGAGCCGCCGTCGCGCTTTGCCGCCGACGCGGTGCGCGCCGAGAAGGCGCAAGTCCTTGAAGCCGTGCAGCTGCCAAGCCGTGACGAGGCGCTGCGCAATTCGGTGCGAGCGCAATACCAGAATGGCTTTGTCGAAAACCAGCCGGTCGAACCGTACCGCAAGACCAAAGACGTCGACCCGCACAGCACCACCGAAACCTACGTCGCGCTCAAGGTGATGATCGACAATTGGCGCTGGGCCGACGTGCCGTTTTATCTGCGGACCGGCAAAGCCCTTCGTGCCAAGCAGACCGAGGTCGCGATAAAATTCAAACAGGCGCCGATCGCCATGTTCCGCGATACACCGGTAGACCGGCTTGCCGAGAATTTCCTGGTGATCGGGATTCAGCCCAACGAATGCATCGGCCTCGAATTCAACGCCAAGGTTCCGGGACCTTCGATCGCGCTCGGCGGCGTGAGCATGACGTTCCGCTACGAAGATTATTTCGAAGCCGCGCCAAGCACCGGCTATGAAACGCTCATCTATGATTGCATGATCGGCGACGCGATACTGTATCCGCGGGCCGACGGCATCGAGGCCGGCTGGCGCGTGGTGCAGCCGTTTCTCGATGCCTTTCGCGACGCGAAGGATGAGCACCTGGCGACGTATCGCGCCGGCAGCGAGGGACCGAAGAAAGCCGAAGAATTGCTCGGGCGCGACGGCCGTCGCTGGCGACCGATCGGTTGAACTCGCATGACCGCGGCAAGCCATTCGCAAATCGTCGTCGTTGCCGATGCCGCCGCCTTGGCGCAAACCGCGGCGCGGCGGCTCATTGATCGCATCAGGCATGGCAATCGCGCCGCGGTGTGTCTCACGGGAGGTTCGAGCCCGCTCGGGCTTTACCATCTGCTCGCGGAGGGTCCCTGGCGCAGCCAAGTGCCATGGGAGCGCGTCCATTGGTTCATGGGCGATGACCGTTTCGTGCCTGAACGCGATCCATTGAGCAATATGGGCGCTGCTAAGCAGGCATTTCTGGATCGGGTCTCGGCGCCGCCGCACAATATTCACCCGATTCCAACCGAGGCGAGCGATCTCGAGGACGCTGCGCATCGCTACGAAAATGAGCTAAAACGATTCTATGGCGCCGACCGCCTCGATTCGGGCCGGCCGTTGTTCGATCTTGTCCTGATGGGGCTCGGCCCCGACGGCCACACTGCCTCGCTGTTTCCGAATTCCCCGGCACTGGAAGAAAAGCAGCGCTGGGTGGTCGGTGTTGCAAAAGCGGGTATGGAGCCGTTGGTGCCACGCGTGACGCTGACTTTTCCGGCACTCGCCTCGACGCGTGAAATGCTGTTCTTGGTGGAGAGCGCCGACAAGCGCCCGATTCTGGTGCGCGTTCTTGGCGGCGAAGACCTGCCGGCGCACCGGGCTTGTGCACAAGGCGATCTGGTCTGGCTCGTCATTCGAGCCGCCGCTCCGGAGCGTTGAATGAATTCCAAAACGACTTCGAATGACATCAGCACGATCGTGGTCATGGGCGTGTCCGGGTCCGGCAAAAGCACGATCGCTTCCATGCTGGCGCAGCGCCTGCATTGGGTTTACGAGGACGGCGACTGGTTTCATCCGAAGTCCAATGTCGAGAAGATGCACCACGGCGAGCCGCTTACTGATGAAGACCGTTGGCCATGGCTGCATGCCATTGCCGACTGGATCGATGCCACCCGGCGCGCCGGCGGGCACGGCGTCGTGGCCTGTTCCGCTCTCAAGCGTGTCTACCGCGACATTCTGATCGGTGACCGGCGGGACGTACGCCTGGTTTTCTTGAAAGGCGATCGCGACCTGATCGCCCGGCGTATTGCCGCGCGTGCCGATCATTTCATGCCCTCAACGTTGCTCGAAAGCCAGTTTGCGGCTTTGCAACTGCCGCAAGCGGACGAACGGCCGATTGTGGTTTCAATCGTGCCGCATCCCCGCGAAATCGTGGAGACAATTGTAACGGAGCTCGGCATCCAATCTGCGGCGACTGAACCGAGCCGCGTGAGCCGATAGCAAGCGATCGCCCGATGGCGGATGCCTCACCGACCGAGATCAGCAGTGCGCCGTCAACTTCGGCGGCGGACGCGGCGTCGGGCGCGGACGCCGACGTGATCAAGCGCCTCCTGTTATTTTTTGCTCTTGTCTATGTGGTCGAGGGCTTGGGTCAGATCGTCGGGCTGATCTCTCAGCCGCTCAATTATTATCTCAAGGAGGTGCATGGATGGAGCCCGCTCCAGGTCACCGCCTTTGTCACGCTGTTCAATTTGCCCTGGATCATCAAACCGATCTACGGACTCGTATCCGACTTCGTGCCGCTGTTCGGCTATCGGCGCAAAAGTTATCTAATCATCGCCAATATCGCTGCTACCGGCGGTTACCTCTGGGTCACGCAGGTCAGTGCACCGGGCGATCTAGCCTTCGCATTGATGCTGACGGCTTACGCGATGGCGATCTCTTCGACGCTGTGCGGCGCGGTATTGGTCGAAAACGGCCAGCGGCTCAAAGAGAGCGGGACTTTTGTCAACCAGCAGTGGCTTTGGTTCAACATCGCCGCGATGATCGCAGCCGTCGCCGGCGGCCAACTGGTGCAGCATCTGACGCCCTCGGAGGCTTTGCATACAGCGGCTGCCATCATCGCGGTTGCTCCTTGCGTTGTGATCGTCGGCACCATTTTTCTGGTCCCGGAGAAAAGGAGCCGAGCCGATCTCGCCGGAATGAAAGACACGCTCGGCGGTTTGGTGACCGCGTTTCGCCGCCGCGAGCTGTGGATCGTCGCGACGTTTATGTTCTTCTACTATTTCAGCCCGGGCCTGAGCACGCCGCTGTACTATCACATGACCGACGATCTGCGCTTCTCTCAGGCTTATATCGGAGTGCTTGGATCGATAACCGCTGCCGGTTGGGTGGTCGGCGCCCTCCTCTATCGTCGTTTTTTTGGAAATCTGACGCTTAAGAATCTCCTCAATCTCAGCATCGCTTTCGGCACGGCTGCAGGCCTCGCCTATTTATTCTTCTGGAACGAGACCGCCGCCGCAATCATCAGCTTTGGCGGCGGATTTGCCTCCATGCTGACCACCGTGGCGACTTTGACGCTCGCGGCCGATTATTGCCCGCCGCGCGCGGAGGGATTTTCGTTCGCAGTGCTGATGTCGATCATCAACCTTGCCAGCACGCTCGCTGACAATGTCGGATCGTTCCTTTACACGCACGCTTTCCACAGGGCATTGCCGCCGCTCGTCTTGATTTCGGCGGCCTTTACTGCCTTTGCTTTCGTGCTGGTGCCATTGCTGCGGTTGGGCAACAAGCGTCAGGGCGAGCCCGCAAATCTTAGCAACCGGCTGGAACCCGCCGATACGGCTGCGCGTTAGTAGGGGCTCATTTTTTGTTTTTCAGGTGCCGGATCATGAAGAAGGTCGGCGCTTATCTCGCAATCGCAGCATTCGCGTGTATTGTATTTGCTGCTCCGCACGCTGTGGCCTTCGGCTTGCGAATCGGGCCGTTTCATCTCGGCGTGCCGTCGTTCGGGCATCGCCACCACCATAATCGTTCATACATGCACGGCAACGGCAACGATGTTGCTCGTCATGAATCCGAGGTAGCGCCCCAACAGCGTCCGGTAAGCCTCGCGCTGTTGTATCCGGCTCGCGCTCTGCCGCCGATTTTTCAGAACGTGATTTGGCCCGCATTTTCCTCGCCGTGGCCGTTTGGCTACGACACGATTTTCGCGACAGCCTTCGCGGCGTCGCTTGCGGATCGCAGCCGCGACGATTGCCAGCAGTCGATCGACGCCAACACGATCGTCGAGCGCCTGCGCGCGGAAATCGGACCGACTGCGGAGCAAATGGAGCGCCTGCAGCGGCTTGGCGGCGCGATCGGCGCTGCGGCCGACTATCTCGCCAAATCGTGTCCGACCGAGATTCCCCAGCAGCCGACCGCGCGCTTGCAACTGATGGATTCCCAGATTCAGGTGCTCACGATGGCTGTCGATGTCATCCATCAACCGCTGCAGGAATTTGAGCAGTCGCTGACAGGCGAACAGCGGGCAAAATTCGGCGGTGAAGCGGCAGGCAGGAGCACGGCTTCCGCGCGAAACGGTAAAATCGGCCTACGCTCATGCGGCGACCCTTCGGCGGCAATCGATTGGTCGATCGGTGAGATTGACAAGTCGGTTCAGCCGACCGAGCAGCAGCGACCCGCCCTGACCGATGTCCAGCAGGCGTTCGGCAAAGCGGCAAAGGATCTTGAAGCGCATTGCCCCACTTCGGTGCCACGCTCTGCGGTCGCGCGCCTGGAAACCATCGAGTCACGCCTCGATGCGACCTGGCGCGCGATTTTGTCGATTCAGGTCGCGCTGCAGGATTTCGAAAGCAAGTTGAGCGACGAACAAAAGAATCGCTTGCAGGCGATGACGTTTGCCGCGCGGTAATCAAGTAAAAGCCCAATTCCGCTCGCTGCGCTAAGACGCCCGCTTATGCGCGTTCCAATTGCGCTCGAGGTTCGCAATCAGCGCCGGGCTGAAATGGCACAACGCCTGCTCGCGCGCGTAGACCGCCATGTAGCGACGAAACATATCGAGCGGTTCTTCGGCTACGCGAAATGCACGGCGATTACCGGCGGCGCTGACCACACCCGAACTGGTAAAGCCGTCCACGACCCGCTCCAGCGCGCCGTCGATTTCGGACGGGGCCGCGATCTCGTCACAAACCAAGCGGCCTTCCGGCGTGTCGCAGTCGAGCCGGAGGCCATAGAGGATCGCCTGGCGTGCGATCCGATCGCCGGTGAACCGCCATAGCCTCAAGTTTGCGGCGCCCGGAATGATGCCTTCCTTGCGCGCCGGCAGCGTCATGTAGGCGTCGCTTGCCGCCAGCACATAATCAAGCGCGAGCAGAAGCTGACAGCCGCCGCCGATGGCAAATCCCTCGACCACGCCGATCCACGGTTTTTCGGTTGTTGCGCCGATGAGTTCGTCGGGACTGGCATCGTGCCGCGCGATGCCGCGGAACAGCTTGTTGACGAGCCCCATGTCGCGGCGGATGTACCAAAGGTAGGCGATTTTACCCTGGTACAGATGGGTCAGATTGATGCCAGCGGAGAACAGCCGCCGGCCGCGATACTTGGTGTGTTCGACCACGTCGCCGCGTAGGATCGCGATATCGGTCGATGCATCGAGGGTGGCGACATCGATCGCGATTTCGAGGCTATCGAGCGTCGATTCATCCTCGGCATTGAGATAGCGCGGATTCCGCATCGTGACGTGCGCCGCCTTGCCGCGCCGTTCGAGCGTAGCGCCGGCAAATTCGATTTTTTCGTTTTGGCGGAATCGGCGGCTATGGTCCGCCGCCTCCGGCCGTGGCAGCAGCATGGCATGGCACAGATGCATGCCGCATTGCCGATGGCCGAGCACGCGCGACAGAAACACGCCCTGATCGATTTCGAGACCATCTTTGTCTTTTTGCGGCAAAGCATTGTCGCGCGACAATTGTTTGTGGTCCGGAACAAGGCCCGGCACGGCGCGCGCCGCGTCGACGACCAAGTCTTCGACGCGCTGGAACGACGTGAAGTCCGCTGTCAAGCGCCGGTACACCGCTTCGACGTGAACGTCGAGAAATGTTGCGCGCAAAGCACGGTCACGCTCCATGATCGCCACTGCGGCCGCTGCTTGTGCATCCGAACGCGCCGGTTTTGCCGGTAGCCGCCCCAAAAGCTCAGCTCCCATGCCCCAGCGGCGCGAAAATTTTTCGCAATCGAGCCGGAAGTCAGCGTTGGGCGTATCCTCGCAGTCGAGCCACGCCGCCACCAGATCGCGCGGCAGGCTGGCGCGATCGAAAACGGAAAATGCCGCGCTACGTGAGTTTTGATCTAGAAGGGCCATTGCCTCGCCCCATTACCGCGGTCGCTTATCGATGACGCGTTTGGCTTTGCCTTGCGATCGTTCAATGCTGCCGGGCGCGACCGCGCGGACCTTGGCGTTAACGCCGACCCGCGATTTGATGAGATGCGTGGCGTGATTTGCCAGTTGCGCCGCCGCATCGAGCGCAAGCGCAGTTCTGGTCTCGACGACGATTTCGAGCTCGTCGAGCCGTCCCGGCCGCGTCACTTCAAGAACGTAATGCGGCGCGAATGCCTGTTCTTGCGCCAGCACCGCTTCGATCTGGCTGGGAAACACATTGACGCCGCGGATGATGAGCATGTCGTCGCTCCGCCCTTTGATCCGGTCCATGCGCCGCATGGCGCGCCCGTTCCCAGGCAACAGCCGGGTCAGATCGCGGCTGCGATAACGAATGACGGGCATCGCCTCTTTGCTTAACGAGGTGAGCACCAGTTCGCCCTCGGCGCCGTCAGGCAGAACTTCGCCGGTTTCCGGATCAATTATCTCCGGATAGAAATGATCCTCCCAAATCGTCAAGCCGTCTTTGCTGTCGCCATATTCCTGCGCCACGCCCGGACCTATCACTTCGGATAAACCGTAGACGTTAAGGGCGTTGAGATTCATCCGCCGTTCAATTTCGCTGCGCATGGCCTCGGTCCACGGCTCGGCACCGCACAGCGCGATGCGGAGCGATGATTGCCGGGCATCAAGGCCTTGCCGATCGAATTCGTCAGCGATCGCGAGCAGATAAGACGGCGTCACGGCGATCAGGTCCGGCTCGAAATCGGTAATGAGCTGGACCTGCCGCTCAGTAAATCCGCCGCTGACCGGAATCACCGTGCAGCCGAGATGTTCCGCGCCATAGTGGAAGCCGAGCCCGCCGGTGAACAATCCGTAACCGTAGGCGATGTGCATTTTGTCACCTGGCCGCCCGCCGGCGGCTCGGATCGAACGCGCCATCAGCGCGGACCACAGCGCAATATCGCCGCGCGTGTAGCCAACCACCGTAGGTTTTCCGGTCGTGCCGCTTGACGCGTGGATGCGAACGACCTCGGTCATTGGCACGGCGAACATTCCGAATGGATAATTCTGCCGCAGATCCTCTTTGGTGGTGAACGGAAAACTTTTCAGATCGCCCAAATGCTTGACATCGCCGGGAGCAATGCCGGCCTCGGTAAATTTTTTGTGGTACTGCGGCACCAGCGCAGCACGGCCAAGCGCCTGCTTCAAGCGCGCCAGCTGCAGCGCGCGGAGCTCGTCAACACTTGCTCGTTCGATCAGCTCTGAGTCATCGAGGGGCGTGGCCCGCAAAGTCTGGCCAGACATGGCTTTTCTCCGGCCAGCCTACTCTACGGCCAGTCGAAAGTGCCCGCAATTCGCCTCGGATCGCAGGCTTCGAGATTGGCGCCGGGCGCTGGCAAAATTATTCCAAATTCTTGCCATCGCGAGGAAGTTTTCGTACCTCATCAAGCGCTTCATTTATTCGATCGCGCCTCGTCGGCGCGTCCGGCATTGTCGCCCCGGGCCTCTCAATCCTCCGGCTCCAGGTGAGCGCTTTTGGCGAGCATTAGCGTTGCCGCCATGTCATCGCTCACGAACTTGTCAAATTGCTCCACTGTAAGCAGCCGCTCTTCGACGCCAAGTGTCGCCAACTTTTCCCGAACTGCGGGTAACTGAATCGCCCTTTCGATCTCGTCATGCAGTTTGTGGACGATGGCGCTTGGAGTCTTTGCCGGCGCAGCGACTCCGCCCCAAAATAGATACTCGGCGTCTGGATAGCCGGCCTCTTCGACTGTCGGCACGTTTGGCAACAACGCGGCACGCTTGCGCGTGCTGACGGCGAGCACCGTGACCTTTCCGGCGCTGATAAGCGGGACCGCCGCCGCAACCGGTATGCAATAGAAGTCGACCCGCCCCGCCATCACCTCGTTGAGGCCTTCGGCGCCCCGGAACGGAATATGGCGGACATCGATCGCCGTGGCGATGCGCAGGCGCTCGGCGGCCATATGCGAGGCCGAGCCGACACCGGCGGACGCAAAGGTTAAGCTCCCCGGCTTGGCCTTTGCCGCTGCAACGAGCTCGGCCAGCGTCTTGAAGCCGCGTGAGGGCGATGCCACCACCACGGTCGGCTGAATTCCGATCAAGCTTACTGCTGCGAAATCGCGAATGGCGTCATACGGCATCGTCTTGTGAAAGATGACCTGCGAGCTTAGCGAGGCAGAGCTGAGCAGGAGCGTGTAGCCATCTGGATCGCTCTTGGCGACAAAGTCCGCGGCGAGTGTACCGCCGGCGCCCGGCCGATTCTCGATGACCAACGCCCGGCCGATCTGCTGCGACACCTGATCGAACACAATGCGCGCCACCGTGTCGCCGGCGTTTCCGGCCGTGAACGGGCTGATCACCTTGATCGGTCTGGCTGGCCAGGTTTCGGCGCCGGCGCCTACGGTCGCGATCGAGAGAGCAATTGCGGCGAAAGACGCTGATAACGTTCGAATCGACATCATGTTTTGCTCCCATAAATCCGTAACGCCAAGGTGGCGCGGCGCGGCAGCGCTGGCAAGGCGCACAGAGGATCGACGCCGCGTTTCGACGAAAATTAAGCCATTTGGCGATGGCCCTTGGATGCCGCAGACGGTGGCCGTCCACTGCATCAATGACCGACATTCTGTCTGCTTCGCCACCGATAGCGGACGCAAGTCGGCTGTCGCGCAAGGTCGGACATTGGCCCAAGCAATTTATGAGCACATGCTCTAGTGTTTCCGATTACGCCTTGCGTCGCGCTCAGCTTGCTCGGCACAAACCATCCAGGCTTCGGCAATCTCGATCAGTATGACGCGATCTGTTTCCGAGGCGGCGCGCGCCAGCCGGCGGCATTCGGCAGCGTAGTCGCGAAATTTTTTAGCGTTGGTCTCGTCATCTTCCGAATCAATTTCCATTTTGAATTCCGCATCGCAATGGATTTCTCCGCACGTTCCGAAAATCGCGCTGGTGGCGGAAAGTTCCCACTCAAATTTTCGCGCTGAATGGAACCAATTTCGTTCACGTGAACCGGACTCGCTGGAGTTCTCGCCTGAAACTCACTTCAGTTCTCAAAAAAACGATTTTTCGGACGCGGCAATCCAAGATGGTCGCGCAAAGTTGCGCCTTCATAATCGCGTCGAAACAGTCCGCGCCGTTGCAATTCCGGGACGACCCGCTCGACAAAATCGGAGAGCCCGCCCGGCAAATAGGGAAACATCACGGTAAAGCCGTCGGAGCCTTCCGTTTCCAGCCACTTCTCCATTTCGTCGGCAATGGTTTTCGCCGTGCCGGCCATCGCCAGTCCGGAATAACCGCCGAGCCGCTGCGCGAGTTGGCGGACGGTCAAGTTCTCGCGCCGGCCGAGCGCGATGGCGCGCTCGCGCCCGCTCTTGGAGGCATTGCCTTCGGGAATGTCGTCAGGCAATGGCCGATCGGGATCGAATTTCGAAGCGTCATGGCCCAGCGCAATCGATAGCGAGGCGATTGCGTTGGCGTAGTCGACCAGGCTGTCAAGCTTGGCACGTTTTGCTTGCGCTTGTTCGATGGTGTCGCCGACGACGACAAAACAGCCGGGCAGGATTTTCATGTGCTCACGCCCGCGGCCGAGCTTCTCCATGCGGCCTTTCACGTCGGTGTAAAACTTTCGCCCGGCGTTGATATCGCTCTGCGCCGTGAATACCGCTTCGGCGGTTTCCGCGGCGAGCTGGCGTCCCGCCTCCGACGCGCCGGCCTGCACGATCACCGGCCAGCCCTGGACCGGCCGCGCGATATTGAGCGGCCCGCGCACCGAAAGATGTTTGCCCTTGTGATCGAGCACATGCATTTTTGCCGGTTCGAAGAAAATGCCCTCTTCGACATCGCGGACAAATGCATCATCGGCCCAGCTGTCCCATAGCCCGGTCACTACGTCATAGAATTCGCGCGCGCGGCGATAGCGCTCATTATGCTCCATATGCTCCTCGAGCCCGAAATTAAGCGCGGCATCCGGATTTGAGGTTGTGACGATGTTCCAGCCGGCGCGGCCGTTGCTCAAGTGATCGAGCGAGGCGAAGCGGCGTGCGATGTGATACGGCGCGTCGAATGTGGTCGAGCCGGTGGCGACGAGGCCGATACGTTCGGTGACCTGGGACAGCGCCGAGAGCAGCGTGAACGGCTCGAACGAAGTCGCGGTGTGACTTCTTTTGAGCGCGTCCATCGGCATGTTCAACACCGCCATGTGATCAGCCATAAAAAAGGCGTCGAATTTCGCGCGTTCCAGCTTTTGGATCGATTCCTTGATATGCGCGAAATTGAAATTCATATCCGGCCACGCGCCGGGATAGCGCCAGGCGCCGGTATGAATGCTGGCCGGCCGCATGAAGGCGCCGAGATGAAGCTGGCGGCGGGAAGACATCAGGCGTTCCTTTCAGCGATCGGCGAATTCAGCTGAGGGTGAGAGCGGCGGCGGGACCTAAAAACACAGATGGGTCCAGACTTCGCCGCGCTTGGTTTTCAGAACGAGCGGACATTTCAGTCGTTCAAGCGCGGCCTTCGCGTCATCATTGCCGAGCGCCGCGGCTTTCTCGTAATAGCCTTTGGCGGCGTTGCGGTCCTCCGGACCGCCGCGCCCGCTTTCGGCAAAACTGCCCATCCAGTCCAGCGCGCCGGCGTGGCCCTGGGCTGCCGCCTTTTCGAAGAGACCGCGCGCGGCGATGTCGTCTTTTGGGCCGCCGACGCCGTTTGCCATCATCAGGCCAAGCTGAAACTGCGCCTCGGCCGAGTTCGTCTCTGCGGCTTTCGCCAGCATCGCCCTTGCTTCGGCGGGATCGGCTGACCCGCCGCCAGCCGCCGAAAGCGCGGCGAGATTGGCCGCGCCGCGCGCATTACCGGTCTGTGCGGCGCGGGCAAACAAGGTCCGCGCCTCGGTTTCATCTTTCGGGCCCGCCGAGCCACTCGCCAGCAGCGAGCCGAGTTCAACCATGGCGGCGCTGCTGCCTTTGTCGGCCGCTTTGCGATAGGCGCTTACCGCCTCGCTCATTTGTCGATCGGCCGCATAGGCGCGGCCCAGTTCATAAAGCGCCCGGCGCGAAGCCGTCGAAGCACGTTTGCAGAACTTGATCGCGGTCGCGACATCGGACGCAGCGATGTCTGAAACTCCTTTGACATCGGCCGGCTTGTCGGGGTCGGTGGGATCCGCCGCGATACGATCGCACAGCACCAGATCGGCCGATTGTGCGCGGGCGGCGGGCATGTTTGCCAGCAGGGGCAAAGTCAGGCTGAGCGCACCAATGACAGCCATCGGGAACCGTTTTATCGCTGCACTCAACGTCATCGGATGCACGTTTTGGGGTTGCGCCGACAGCTTAAGGCTGCGCGCCAATGGCAGCAAGGCGCGGCGTTGCTTGCCGGCCTGCCGACACTCGTCTTGATCTGACGGCATAAAGCGGCACTAATGCGGTGTGGGCTGCAAATCTTCGGTCGTGCAGCTCCAATTCCAAGGGGCATGTCGGCAATGACCAAAAAATTTGGGCGTCTTGCTTTGCATATGTGGACGATCGACGCGACGCCGCTCGCGACCGCGCTCGACGCGGCGCGTAAAGCCGGCTTTGACGCGGTCGAATTGCGTCGCACCGATTTCAAGCGCTGTTTTGACGCCGGAATGAGCAACAAAGAGGTGCTGGATCTGGTCCGCAACAGCGGCATTCCGGTCGGCGTCCTCGGTGTCGAATATGGGTGGCTGTTCGCCGACGGCGACGAAAGCAAGCGGCTGTTCAAAGTGTTCCGGGAATCCTGCGAGAACGCGACGGCGCTCGGCTGCGACATGCTGATGAGCGCGCCTGGGCCGATCGCCGGCCCGATCCCAGATGCGATCGGCCATTTGCGTCAAGCCGGCGCGATTGCCGCCGAATATGGGCTGCGGCTCGCCATCGAATTCAATTCGCAACATCCCGTACTCAACACGCTCGGCGCGCTGCGCGAACTCCTCGACGGCGCCAAACAACAAAATTGCGGCTACTTGATCGACACCTATCATTTCGCCCGCAGCGGCGCCGGTGGCCGCGGCTTTGCTAGCGTGCCGGCCGAGCAGATCTTCTGCTTCCAGTACAGCGATGTCTCGTCCGAACCGGTGACCGGCGTCGCGCGACCCACCGACCGCTTGCCGCCCGGCAAAGGCATGGTGCAATGGCGCGAGGTGCTCGGCTTGTTGTCGGAAAAGGGCTACAGCGGTTACCTCAGCTACGAGGCGCCCAATCCCGCGCAATGGGCGCGCTCGCCTTATGATGTGGCGCGCGAAGGCGTCGAACTCACTCGTACATTGTTGCTCGATGCGGTTCCGTCCTAGGCAATCTAGCCTGCGTGTCGCGACATCAAAACAACCGGGGAGGACACAATGACATTGGCAGCCGCACCGGAGACCGCAACCAGCGATCCGCTGTTCGCCGGTCTGTTCGATCGCAACATCACCAGCATTCCGTCGACGGTCGAGAAGCAGCGCTACATGACCAGTATTGCCCCGGTCGCGGTCAATCCGGGCCGGTGGATCGAGCAGTCGCGACTTCCGATTCCCGTAGGCGAGCATGCGGTGATCGAATGCATGGGCAAAATTCATGTGATCGCCGGCTATGCGCGCCACCGCGTCGATGGCGGTTTTCACCAGGTCTACGATCCAAAATCGAAAAGCTGGTGGCAGAAGGCGGCGTTTCCCTTGCCGTGCAATCACGTCGCCGGCGTGTCGATCGGAGGAAAGATCTACACGTTCGGCGGTTTTCTCGAGCAGAATCGCTGCCCGCATTCCAAATGCTTTGTCTACGACAGCGCGGGCGATTCCTGGCAATCGATCGCCGGGCTGGCGCGCCCGCGCGGCGCTATTTCGGCAATCGTGCTCGACGGCAAGATTCATTTGCTCGGCGGCCGCGACGTGCGCTCGGTCGAATGGCACGAGATCTACGATCCGGCGGCCGATAAATACACGATCCTCGGCGGCATGCGCGGCTCGACCGGAACGCAACCTTTTGTCGGCCAGCGCGATCATATGGGCGTCGCGGTGGTCGACGGGAAAATCCATGCCATCGCTGGCCGCATGGATTCTTATGACTTCAACACCGGCTTAAACGCCGTCTACGATCCGAAAACCGATGGCTGGACGTTCCGCGCGCCGCTGCCTACTCCGCGCAGCGGCGTCTCCGCCGTCTATATTAACGGCAAGATCGTGGTGTTCGGCGGCGAAGCGACCGGACGCGTGTTCGGCACCAATGAAGCCTATGATCCGAAGATCGACACCTGGGAAGCGCTCACGCCGATGCCGATTCCGCGCCATGGGCTGCACGGCGCCACCGCCGCGGTCATCGGCAACATGGTGCATGTGCCCGGCGGCGGTCCGCTGCCCGGCGGCAGCGTGCAAGGCGCCTACCACGACGCCTTTACATTCTCCTGACGCCGCCACTGTAAAGGCCGATGCCACAGACCGTCGCCTTCACCGTCAACGGCCATGCGGTCAATGTCACCGTGCCGCACCACGACATCCCTTTGCTCGACGTTCTGCG
>Ga0126383_10001039_pt1 | contig 16744 bp, 16 predicted proteins | sample PanSoiMetPlot_35_FD_96882 | JGI IMG/M metagenome (GOLD analysis project Ga0126383, IMG submission 96882) | Tropical forest soil microbial communities from Panama - MetaG Plot_35 | ecosystem: Environmental > Terrestrial > Soil > Tropical forest > Bulk soil | place: Panama | collected 2016-02-17
CCCGCGGCCAGCGCCGCCGGTGCACCGGGCCCGGTGCTGCGGCTTATCGCCGCCCAGCACAGCATCACGCTGGACAGCTTCTCCGGGAAGGTGTACCTCGACCCCGGCATGTGGCTCGCGGCGCTCGGGTCGCCGCTCGAGTTCGACGTGCGGCGGGCGAGCTACACCAAGCCGATCACGATCACCCAGATCATCCACCAGCAGTCCGGCGGGACGGTGCGCCGGCCGCTGCCGGCCAGCGTGCTCGACGGCTGGAACGCCGGCCTGAATCGTTTCCTGACGATGACCGTGCGCAACACCGCGGGCAGGGTCGTCCTCACGCGAACGATCCCGTTCTGCCCCAACACCTACGACCCCGAACGGGTCACCCCGGCAGGCCCGCCGACTACCCCGTATCCGGCGCAGTGCGCCACCGTCCCGTTCGCGCTGAGCATGGTGTGGGGGGTGCAGCGCGGCTGGGCGACCAACGTGTACGGGCCCCAGGTCAGGCTCCCGCTGGGCAAGTACCAGGTAACCGGGACCATCACCCCCGCCTACACCAGGCTGTTCCACATCCCGGCCCGTGACGCCACGGCCGCCGTCAAGGTCACCGTGGTCAAGGGGCCCAAGTGCTGCCCGATCCCGGGGTGCTGCCTCCATGACCGGGCACGGGCCCCCGGTGGCGGGGGGGCACAGCAACCGCCGCCAGTCGTTCGGACCCTTGCCAACCCGCCGCTGTCGGCGCTGCCTGACCTTGTCGCCTTGCCGGCGTGGCAGATAGCGGTGAGCCATCCCGCAACCCAGGCGCATGACTTCCTGAACTTCGGGGCGACGGTGTGGGTTGGCGGCAACGGCCCGCTCGACGTGGAGGGGTTCCGGTCCAACGCCTCGCCGGTCATGAAGGCCTACCAGTACTTCCTGCGCGGCGGCAAGGTGATCGGGCGGGTCAGGGCCGGGACGATGGGCTTCGACAGCCAGCCGGGCCACAACCACTGGCACTTCGAGCAGTTCGCCCGGTACGCGCTGCTCGACTCGGCCAGGTCGCTGGCGGTGCGCAGCCACAAGGAGGGTTTCTGCATCGCGCCTTCGGACGCGGTGGACCTGCTGCTGCGGCACGCCGAGTGGCAGCCGCCGCTGGACGGGCCCTCGCAGTCCTGCGGCTCGCCGACCGCGCTGTGGGTCACCGAAGAAATGCCCGTGGGCTGGGGGGACACCTACATCCAGTCGATCGCCGGGCAGAACTTCGACATCACCAATGTGCCCAACGGCACCTACTACATCGAGGTGATCGCCAACCCGCAGAAGGTCCTGCACGAGACCACCACGCGAAACGACGTCTCGCTGCGGAAGGTCATCCTCGGCGGCACGCCCGGCCACCGCACCGTGCAGGTGCCGGCCTGGCACGGGATCGACCCCGAGCCGTAGGCCGGTGACGGGGCGGGCGGGTGCCGCCGCCCGCCCCGGCCGCCGTTCGCGGGCGCGAAGGCGCGCCCGCGATGCCGTTTCGGGGCGCGGAGGGCCGCGCGACGGGGCATGCCGTCCGGTAAGGTGGCGCCACCAACGGAGGGGGTCGGGTGACCGGCACGGCGTGGGAACATCAGCGCGAGGCCCGCGAGGCGCTGCCGACGATCGTGTCCGGCCCACACCTGGGGATCGGGGCGCTGTCCAACGCGCAGACGGGCTCGAGGCGCTGACCGGCTCGCCAGCGGGCCGCGCCGCGCTGCAGGTCGCGGTCGCCACCGGCCGGGACGCCGGCTCCGCGCCGCTGAACAGGTTCCGCAGCCCCGACGCGCCCATGCTCGTGGCCGACAGCACCGACGACATCGTGGACCGGCTGGTCGCCGCCTCCATCGCCGTGTCGCGCTTGCCGGAGGAAGGGGCCGGCCGTGCCGCGCTCCCCCAGACGTTGATGCACCCGCCCGCAGGCCCGGCGCCGGGCCTGCTCGACGATTCGATCCTGTGACCGCGATGGCCGCCCCCGATGCCGAGTTGCCCCCGAGCGGGCTGCCCGCGGCGGGCGACGGACTGCCCGCGCCGGGCCGCGCGGACGAGTGGCAGGTCGTCACCGCGACCGAGCGCGGCGCGGCGCACCGCGCGGCGGGCATCCCCAACCAGGACGCGGTCGCGACGTGCCCGCTGGAGCGGGGCGGCATGGTGGCTGCGGTCGCGGACGGCCATGGTCACAGCCGCCACTTCCGCAGCGCCCGGGGCGCGCGGCTGGCCGTGTCGATCGCCTGCCAGGCCGCCCGCGACCTCGCCACCCGCCCCGGCGGCCTGCCCCGGCCCGGCGAGGCAGAGGATGACCTGCGCCGGGTGCTGGTGCCGGGCATCGTCACCCGGTGGCGTGGCGCGGTCCGCGCCGATGTGGCCGCCGAGCCGTTCACCGGCGCGGAGAACGCGGTCCGCCGCGGCGACGACGCGACCGTGCCCTACGGCACCACGCTGCTGCTGGCCATCGGGCAGGGGGAGCGGCTGCTGTTGGCGCAGATCGGTGACGGCGACATCGTCGGCATTGCCCCGGACGGCACGGCGCTGCCGCCCGTGCCGGGCGACCCGCTGCTCGACGGCCGTCATACCACGAGCCTGTGCTCACCGGGCGCCGGTGATTCGTTCCGCGTCGCCGCGGTCGACCTGACGGGCACGCCCCTGCTCGGCGCCCTGCTGGCCACGGACGGGTACGGCAACGCCCAGGTGGCCCAGGCGTGGGAGGCCGGGGTGAGTGCCGACCTGGCCGGGCTGATCACCACGCACCCCCCGTCGTGGCTGGCCGGGCAGCTGCCGGAATGGGCGGGCCAGTGCGCCTCGCTGGACGGCAGCGCCGACGACACGACCCTGGCGCTGCTGCTCGCCCCCGCCGCCGCGGCCGTTCCGGGGCCCGGGGTCACCGCGCCGTGACCGGGGCTATGACACGGTCGTCGCGACCGTTCAGGCGCACCCGGCCAGCCCGGGCCAGGTGGTCCTGCGTAACGTGGGCGCGCGGGCCTGGACGATGCGGCGCGAGGGCGCCAAGACCGTGGAACCGGGCAGGCGGCTGGCGGCACGCGCGATGACCATCGACTTCGGCTCCGCCAGGGGGCGGAGCCGAAGTATCCAGGCGGCGGGCACGCCACGCGGCGGTGCGCCCGCCAGGAAGGCGAACGGTGAACGAGCTTCAGGTCAGCTGCGAGGGCCGACGGTACAGCTTCGAGCAGGACCAGGTCGTCAGGATCGGCCGGGGCACCGACAACGACGTCGTGGTCAGCGATCCGACGGTGTCCCGGCAGCACGCCCTGCTGGCCTGGGGCCCGGACGGGTGGGTGTTCGAGGGCCTGGGCCGGGCCGGCACCTTCCTGCACGGCAGCGCGGTCACCATGCTGCCGGTGCGCGAGCCGGTGGAGCTGGCCCTGGCCTCGCCGCACGGCCCGGTGATCCGGTTCGAGCCGCCGTGGCCGGCCGGCCCGCCGGTGACCGGGGGAGCGGGCGGCGCGCCGTGGCCGGCCGCACCGCAGGGTCCCGGCGGCGCGCCGGGCGACGGACCGGCCGCGGCGGGTTCCGGGGGACCGGTCCCGGCAGCGGCGACGGGTCCCGGGGGGCCGGTCCCGACCGCGGCGATGCCGCGCAGCCCGGTGCCGCCGCGGATCGGCAGCGCGGCGGAGGCGCGCGACGAACTCGCCTCGGCGTTCCAGATCCTGGTCCCGGTCCGTAGCTGGCTGAAGGACCCCGGGTGGCGCCAGGGCCTGCGGCTCCTGGTCATCGCGTACGCGCTGCTCCCGCTGGTGTTCCTGGCGCTGGTCGCCTCGTCGGGGAACCTGACCACCCCCGGCTGGGCGTACAGCCTCTACGTCGCGCCGCTGTGGGGAGTGGCGTTCTGGCTGCTGATCCGCCCGCCGGAGCCGTATGGCAGGCAAGAACTGCTGATCGGGCTGGGGATCGTCATCTGGGTGATGATCTGGATGAACGTGGTCACGATCAATGTCAATTCCGTGCTCAACCCCAAGAGCCTCAGCGGCGCGCTCTTGGTCGGGTTCAACGAGGAGATCACCAAGGCGCTGCCGATCCTGGTGGCCGCGTTGCTGCTGCTCCGGCTGCGCGGGGTGAAGCTGGACGTCCGGATGTGGATGTTCCTCGGCACCATCGCCGGGCTCACGTTCGGCGTCCGGGAGGCGTCCCAGTACACCACGATTGCCATCGAGCACATCGCCGCCGCGGCGGTCGTCCATTCCGCCAACGCCGCGGTGATCGGGGCGCTGAGCTTTGCCTACCGGGTGTTCGTGGACGGGTTCCAGCACGCCATCTGGGCTGGGGTCGCCGCGTTCTTCATCGGCATCGCGGTGAACTACCCGCGGCGGCGGGTGCAGCTCATCATCTTCGGCGTGACCATCGCGGCGGTGCTGCACGCGCTGAACGACTGGTACCTGTCCAACTTCTCCTCGCCGTGGCCGTGGATCGTGCTGCAGGCGTTGTCGCTGCTGCTGTTCCTCGGGTACACGATGTCGGCCGCCTCGATCGAGCGCAAGGTGCGCCGGACGCCGCTGTTCCGCGGTGAGTCCTTGCTCATGGACAGGTTCACCGAGACCGGGGATCAGCCCCGCGCCTAAGGGTGCATGGCGGCGTCGCCGCGCGGCCGGGACAGGCCCGGCCGCGTACGGTGAGCAGCGCATGCCCATTCCATGGCAAATGCATTACTAGAGCTTTACCCTTCTATGGTTTATTCATGACTCTCACCTGTCGTACGTTCGCGCAGGCCCCCATCGGCCACGGCGGAAGTGTGATGGCCGGACCTTTTCCACCGTGACTGCACTCGCCCGCACGAAGGAGTCCGAATGCTACGTAGATGGTGTATCCCCCTCGCTGGGCTGGCCCTCGTCGGCGGAGCGCTCGCCGCTGCCGCCCCCGCGGTCGCGGTCAGTCACCCAGTCAGGCCCACCATCCACCTGATCAGGCCCGCCATGCACGGCACTGCGCCGATGGCCGTTCGTGGCAGGCCCGCCCGTGCCGTCTTGACCGGGAACTGGTCTGGGTTCGCCGCGCACGGCAAGACCTACAAGAAGATCTCGGCAAGCTGGGTCGAGCCCACTGGCCACTGCACCGGCAGCAGCACCTTCTCCAGCTTCTGGGTCGGCCTCGACGGCTTCGCCAGCCACACGGTGGAGCAAACCGGCAGCGAGGTGGACTGCATCGGCGGCCACGCCAGGTACTTCGCCTGGTATGAGATGTACCCGGCCTTCCCGGTGAACTTCAGCAACCCGGTGCACCCCGGCGACCACTTCACCGGGTCGGTCACCTTCACCGGCGGCGGCCACTACACCCTGGTGCTCAAGGACACCACCCGGGGCTGGTCGCACACGGTCCACAAGACCCTCAGAGGTGCGGCGAACTCCTCGGCGGAGGTCATCGCCGAGGCGCCTTCCTCGTCTGGCGGCATCTTGCCCCTCACCAACTTCGGCACGGTTCACTTCAGCCAAGCCGCGGTCAACGGGGCGGCGATGGGCCGCGCCAACCCCACCAAGATCATCATGGTGAACGACAGCGGCCGCGCCAAGGACTCGGTGTCCGCGCTCACCGGCGGCACCGCGTTCAGCGCGAAGTGGCTGCACAGCACCTGATTTGCGGATAGGTGGTGCACCGGCCGCCACCCGTCCCGCCTTTCCCGCACATCTCACGCGAAACGGTCGCCTTCGTGTCCGGTTGCCATGGTTCAGGGAGCCGGAACGAGTGATGAGTGCGCAGCGTGTCAGCGGCCCGTGCGTGCTGCGGCTAGGGGTGGAGGGTCAGCCCGCGGCAGACTTTGTCGACCGCGTTGCGCGGGCCGTAGACGGCGATCCCGGCCAGCACCAGCGACTCAGCGGCCACGGCGCGCACGGCGGCCCGGTTGGCATCGTCATCGCCGGTGGCGAACAATTCCTCGGTGTAGACGGCGGCCGGCATATCGCGGGCGACCGCTCGTTGCCGGACCGCGGCGAGGGCCTCGGCCGGCCCGGTGTAGACGAGCACGGGCTGGCGGAACATCTCCAGGTAACGGTTGCCGGAGCCGTCCTCGTAGGGCTTGCCCGCCACCTCGTCGATGCCCGCGGCGATCCCGCTGGCCAGGAAGGCCGTCACGTTCAGCTTCTGCCACACCGCGAGGTCGGAGCGGACGGCGATCGCGATCTTCGTATCAAAGCGCATTCACCCAGGATCGCCCGTGGCCCGCGGCGTGTCTTGAACGCTGGAGCGCGGCGGGCCCGCCCGGCGCGGCGGAGCATACTGGCTAGGTGAGGCGTGCTGAGCCGGGGGACTGGGCGCGGTACTGGCGGTCGCCGGACGGCCGGCTCGAAACGATGCACGCCCATTTCCGCGGGCATGCCTATCACCGGCACAGCCACGAGGCCTACTCGCTGGGGGTGACCGAGTCCGGGGCGCAGGCGTTCACCTGCCGCGGTGCCGGGCACGTCAGCTCGGCCGGCCTGGTGATGGCGTTCAACCCAGACGATCCGCATGACGGGCATGCCGCCACCGGGAACGGGTTCACCTACCGGATGATCCACATCGCCCCGGAAGTGATTACGAGCATGCTCACCGACCTCACCGGCGCGGCGGCGGGCATGCCGCTGTTCGCCGCCCCGGTGATCACCGACCCGGCGCTTGCGGGCGCGGTGCGGCGGCTGCACCGGTCGCTCACCGGGGCCGCCAGCCCGCTGGAGCAATCGGAACGGCTCGCCAGGGTGGCCGCCCTCGCGGCCCGCCATGCAGCCGGGCCGGGCCGTCTGGATCCGCCCGGCGCGGGCCCGGCCGGGCTCACCGCCAGGGACCGGGCACGCGTTGCCGAAAGGGTCCGCGAATTCCTGTACGACGGCTACACCGCCCAGGCCACGCTCACCGACCTGGCCGAGGTCGCGGGCTGCAGCCGGTTCGCCGCCTACCGGGCCTTCCGCGACCGCTTCGGGCTGCCGCCCAGCGACTACCAGCGGCAGCTACGGCTGCGGGACGCCCGGCGGGCCCTGGCCAGCGGGGCGGCCGCCGCCGACGTCGCGGCGGCGACCGGTTTCGCGGACCAGGCCCACCTCACCCGCTGGTTCCGCCGCTGCTACGGGATCACCCCGGGCGCCTACCAGAGGGCAGGCTGGCTGGATTCTTGACCTGATCGGCGTAGGCGGGTGTGCCTGTCGGGGACCGGCCAGCGGTGCTGCCGCGGGCTGCGCCCGTTCCCGCGCACCGGCAGCGCCACCGCCTCAGCCGACGGCACTAGCGTCCCTGGGACGGCGATGCCCGGGAAACCCGCTCGCGCGCGTGATCGTCAGCAAGCAGGCACCGCTAGCGTAAGGCCCGGACCGGACCGGGCAAATGCGTTCCGGCCTCTCCGGCGAATCATCCATAGGGGGTGGGTTGAGAGCCGTGGCGGCGGCCGGTTAGCGTTCGGTCATGTCTTCGGGCTGGCCGGCAGTTTCCTATGCGGGGTGGAGTGCGACGTGTGACACGCTGCATGCGCATACCCAGGTGCTGGGCAAGCTGGCGGTCAGGCTGGCGCCACCCGAGCCGCAGCTGCAGCACGCCGCGCTGCGGCTGACGGCGCGGGGCTGGGAGACCGCGCCGCTGCCCGCGCCCGATGGCTCGGGGTCGCTGGTGGTGGCGCTGGACCTGCGGGCGCACGAAGCAGTGGTCGAGGACAGCGGCGGGCAGGTAGAGCGCATTCCGCTGGCCCCGGACCGGGCGGTCGGCGAGGTGACCCGGGAAGTGCTGGCCGCGGTTGGCCGGGCAGGCGGTGCGGTGCAGATCAATCCCCGGCCGCAGGAGGTCAGCTGGAGCGTGCCGCTCGACGAAGATTACGAGCACGCGAGCTACGACCCGCGGCAGGCCGGTGACTATTTCACCGCGGCCACCCAGGCGGCGCTGGCCCTGGCCGCGTTCCGTGCACCCTACCGGGGCCGGTCCTCGCCGGTGAACGCCTGGTGGGGAACGTTCGACCTGGCGGTGTTCCTGTTTTCTGGCCTGCCCGCCGACCCGCCCAGCGATGACTTCATCATGCGCAACGCCGCCAACGCCCAACTGTTCGAGGCCGGCTGGTGGCCCGGCGATGCCCGCTACCCCAAGGCGGCGTTTTTCGCCTTCGCGCACCCGGCGCCGCCCGCCTTCGCGCACGCCAGCTTGTCCCCGGCCGGTGCCCGCTGGGAACAGACCCTGGGCGAGTACGTCCTGGACTGGGACGACGTCCGCGCCGCCCCCGATCCCCGCGCCGCGGCGGTGGAGTTCGCCCGGTCCGCGTTCCGCCACGCCTGCCTGGTGTGCGGCTGGGACACCGGGCTGGCTGCCAGCGGCGAGGGAACGCCGCCCCCAGTGCGCTGACCCTTACGCGCCGGCCGCTACCGAGGCCAGCCGGGGCAGGGTGACCACGAAGCTGGTGCGCCCCGGCCAGCTGGTGACGCTGACCGTGCCGCCGTGCGCCGTGATGACCGCGTGCACGATGGCCAGCCCCAGCCCGGTGCCCGCCCCGCCGTTGGAGCGCGCCGAGTCGCCGCGCACGAACCGCTCGAACAGGGCGGGCTGCAGGTCGGCGGGGATGCCGGGGCCGCTGTCGGTCACGCTCACCCGCACGGTCTGCGGTTTCTCGCTCGCGGCGAGGGCGACCGTGACGGTGGTCCCCTCCGGGGTGTGCTTCGCCGCGTTGCTCAGCAGGTTGGCCAGGACCTGGTGCAGACGGTGTTCGTCGCCTTCCACCAGCACCGGCTCGTCCGGCAGCTCCAGGATCCAGCGGTGGGCCGGGCTCGCCGCCCGGGCGTCGCTGGTGGTGTCGATGGCCAGCCGGGTCACGTCCACCCGTTCCTTGGCCAGCGGGCGGCCCGCGTCGAGCTGGGCAAGCAGCAGCAGCTCGTCGACGAGCACGCTCATCCGGGCCGACTCGGACTCCACCCGGGCGAGCGCGTGCGCGATGTCGCCGGGGACCGGGCCGGGATGCCTGCGGGCCAGCTCGGCGTAGCCGCGGATCGAGGCCAGCGGTGTGCGCAGCTCGTGGCTGGCGTCGGCGGCGAACCTGCGCAGCCGGGACTCGCTGGCCGCGCGGCGCGCCAGGGCCGCCTCGACGTGGCCGAGCATCCGGTTGAACGCCGAGCCGACCTGGCCGACCTCGGTGCGCGGGTCCGCGCCGGGAACCTGGTCCAGCAGCGTGACCTCACCGCTAGCCAGCGGCAGCTCGGTCACCCGGGTGGCGGTGGCGGCGACCCGGCGCAGCGGGCGCAGCGACAGCCGCACGAACCCGGTACCGAGCACCCCGGTGAGCAGCAGTGCGGCGGCGAAGACCGCGATCTCGACGAACGCGACCTGGCGCAGGGTGGAGTCCACCTGGGTCATGGGCAGCCCGTTGATGTAGGTGACGCCGGGGGAGTGCCCGTGTACCGCCAGCAGCCGGTAGTCGCCAAGGCTGGACAAGTCGCGGGTGAACGGCTGCCCCTCGGCCGGCGCCGCGGTAAGCACCGCCTTGTCCGCGTGCGACAGCTCGCACGCGCCGTAGGAGACGTAGTTCTCGGTGAGGACGCCGTACCTGATCTGGGCGCTGAATGTCCGCTGTTGTTGCTGCTGTGCGCAGTCATACGGGGAGTCGGCCCGCGGTGGCCCGGGGTGGCCGTCGCTGTCTTCGGCCGGCGGCGGGTGGCCGAGGCAGGCCTGGTATCGCTCGCTCGCCTGTACAAGCTGCTCGTCGAGCTGGTTCAGCAGGTACCCGTGCAGCGACACGTAGGTGACGATGCCCACGGCCGCGCAGGCCACGGCGAGCAACGCCAGCAGGCCGGCGATCAGCCGCCCCCGCAACGTGCGCCGGGCAAGCCAGCGCGAGGGCCGGCCGCGGGCCGCCCCGGCGGTGCCCGGATCCGTGCTCATTGGTCAGCCCGGTGGCTTGAGGACGTAGCCGATGCCGCGGACGGTGTGGATCAGCGGCTGCCGTCCGGAGTCGATCTTCTTGCGCAGGTAGCTGATGTACAGCTCAACCACGTGCGCCTGGCCGCCGAAGTCGTAGTTCCAGACCCGGTCGAGGATCTGGGCCTTGGACAGCACCCGGCGCGGGTTGCGCATGAGGAACCGCAACAGCTCGAACTCGGTCGCGGTGAGCTCGATCAGCTCGCCGTCCCGGCGTACCTCCCTGGCCTCCTCATCCATGGTCAGGTCGCCGACGGTGAGTGCGGTGCCGCCGCGGGAGCGGGTGATGCCCGCCCGCCGCAGCAGCCCGCGCAGCCGGGCCAGCACCTCTTCCAGGCTGAATGGCTTGGTGACGTAGTCGTCGCCGCCCGCGGTGATGCCGGCGATCCGGTCCTCGACCGCGTCCCGCGCGGTCAGGAACAAGACGCACACGTGCGGCAGATCGGCCCGGACCCGGCGCAGCACCTCCAGCCCGTCGAAGTCGGGCAGCATGATGTCGAGCACCACGGCATCAGGCCGGAACTCGCGTGCCGTCCGCACCGCGCCGCTGCCGTCGCTGGCAGTCTGGATCTCCCAGCCCTCGTAGCGGAGCACGCTGGCAAGCAATTCCGCCAGGCTCGGCTCGTCGTCCACGACCAGCACCCGGATGGGCGTGCCGTCGGCCCGCAGGAGCGCCGGGGCCTGCGCCCCGGATGCCGCAGCGCCCGGTTGTTGCCCGGCCATGTCGCTCACCTCAGCAGTCCATGCCAACCCGGAGGGCATCGCTGCGCCTCACGCTACCCGCGTGAGGGCCAGGGCCAGCGCCGGGCAGCTGCTGACGGCGCGGCGCGCCTCCCGCCGCAGCCCGCGGGGAACCGGCTGCCCCGCCACGATGGGGTAGCCCCATTCGTCGCGGGCGATCAGCTCCGGCAGGAGCTCGGCGCACGCCCCGTGCCCGGTACAGGCCACAGGGTCCACGCGCAGTTGCACTCCCATGTCAGCTCCAGTCCGCGTCGGTGGCGGGCCGCCCGGCCGGCAGTGGCAGGAACGGCCGGGCGCCGGTGCCGGTGCACCGGCCGCGCTCGTGCAGCCCGGCCTCGGCGGCGAAGACGCGCAGGGCGCTGCGGATGAACCGCACGCTGCCGTCCGGGTGGTGGCAGGCGCCGCGCTCGGTGACCAGGCCGGCCCAGCGTTCGAGGTCGGCCCGCGCTCGCCGGTCAGGGCGCGGCCCGGCGAGGTGGTCCAGGGCCGCCGCGATCCGCGGCAGGCCGTTGAAGCACGGCCCGCACTGGCCGGCCGATTCCAGGGCCAGGTACCGGGCCACCCGCGCGGTCTCGGCGAGACCGCACCGGCCGGCGGGCAGCGCGGCCACCACGCCGGCGCCGACGGCCGCGCCGAGCGGGCGCAGCGCGGCGTTTGCCAGCGGCAGGCGCGCCGCCTCCGCGGCGGGCAGCCAGGCGCCGTGGTAACCGCCGACCAGCACGGCCTGGACCGGGCCGCTGGCGGAGGCCACGATCCCCCCGCCCGGGTCCGCGGCCCCGGAGTGGTGCACGGGGTCCAGCCCGAGCAGATCCGCCAGGCCGGTGCCGAGGGGCACCTCCGCCACGCTCATCCGGCCGTCGGCAAGGTGCAGCGTGGCGATCATGCTGCCCGGCTCGGTCTCGGTGCCGGCCAGCCGGAACCAGGCCGCGCCGTAGCGCGCGATCAGCGCCAGGTGAGCCAGGGTCTCCACGTTCTGCACCAGCGCGGTCCGGCCGGGCGCCAGCCGCGGTAGCCCGCGCACCGGCCGGTAGGCGGGCAGGGCGGGCTTGCCGGTGAGCCGGCTCACCAGCGCCGATTCCTCACCGGCCAGGAACCTGTCCGGGGCCGGCGCCAGTTCGACCCGGGCCGCGTCAATTCCTGCGGCGGCGCGCTCCGCGATGGCCTCGGCCAGCTGGCCGTGTAGCCGCTGGTTGCGCTGCACGTAAAGAACGGCGGCGGCCGAGCCGGCCGCCGCGGCGGCAAGCTGGAGCCCGTCGAGCACCAGGTGCGGGGAGATCCACAGCAGGGACTTGTCCTTGCTGCTGGCCGGCTCGCCTTCGGCGCCGTTGCCGATCACGAGGGGGGGCGGCCTGGCCTCCGCCGCCGCGGCGAGCTTGCGGGCGACCGGGAAGGCGCCGCCGCCGCGGCCGGTCAGCCCGGCTGCCGCGACCTCGGCGAGGAGCCGGCCCGGGCCGCCCGGATAGCGCGGCGGGCCGTGCCGGGCCAGGTGTGACCGCAGGTCCACCGGGACGGCGCCGGAGGCGGGCAGCAGCCTCGGCAGCCCGGGGGCGCCGGGCCCGCCGGCCGGCCGGGCGGGCGGGCGGAGGGCGAGGCTGTCGGTCATCACAGATCGGCCTTCCGGGCGGACATGCGGCTGAGCGTGGCGGCGGCCCGGCCCGCCCGCGGGACCTCCCGCGCCGCGCCGGACAGCCGCCAGGCCAGGGCGGCGGCGACGGCCAGCACGCAGCCGGCTAGCACGCCGAGCACCAGGCCACCATGGGCGTCGGAGCTGCTGCCGAGGCTGTGCACGACCGCGAGCGGCCACGCGGCGTAGGCGAGCCAGTGGATGCCCCGCCACGCGCGCCGGCCCATCCTGCCGCGGGCCAGGCTGGTCACGATCAGGGCGGCGACCAGGTCCAGGGAGATCGCCCCGAGGCCCAGCCAGAACGGCTTGTAGGCGGAGGCGAACGGCAGCACCGCGGCGGCCAGGCCGATCGTCACGTACGGGTCCACGATCGCGGTGATCACGTGGATCGCGAGGAAGGCCACGGCCAGCAGGGAGATGTTGCGGTGCAGCCCGGTGACCGCGAAGGAGGGCAGGCCGGGAAGGCGGCCCTGGCGGTTTACCAGGATGCCGAGCAACAGCACGGCGGTCAGCAGCAGCATGGTCACCACCCCGGTGGCCCGGCTCGCGTACCAGAGCGCGGTGGTGTGCGTGATCCCGGTCATGGCCGCGATCCCGTCGGGAGGAGTTTCATGCAGTCAGCATCACCGGCCCGCCGCAGCATGCCCTCTTGATCGCCTCTGAATTGCTTCTGAGCGCCTGGCACCGGGGGGAGTGGCCGAAACCGAGGCGGCTCAGGCGGCTGACGGCTGATCCGCCGGCCAGCCGCCGAGGGTGACCACGGCACCCGACTCGGCCACCAGCCGGGCCGGGAAACCCCGCTCGGGCAGCCAGGTCAGCGCGGCCTCGCCGCGGATGATCGCCGCGGTGCTCGCCATGTTGGCGTCGGCACAGGTGGCCGCCGCGACGGACACGGTCCGCCACACCGGCGCGGCGGGCAGCCCCGAGCGCGGGTCAAGGATGTGGTGCAGGACATCGCCGCCGCGGCGCCAGCGCCGTGCGGCCGTGCTGGAGGTGGCCAGGCCACCGGACCGGATCGCGACCACGGCGGACGGGCCGGCCGGTGGTTCCTCCGGGCGCCCGGTGACGTCCTGCACCCGGACCCGCCAGCCGCCGTCCGGCGCCGGGCCGGCGACCGCGATGTCACCGCCGAGGTTGACCAGCACGCCGCAGCCGAGGCCGGCGGCGATCCGCGCCGCGGCCCGGTCGGCCGCCCAGGCCTTCGCGGTGGCGCCCAGGTCCAGCCGGGTACCCGCGGGCATAGACAGCAGCCCGGACCGTTCGTCCAGCTCAATCTGCCGCCAGCCGGGGACGCTGCGGACGGTGAGTTTCAGCGGCGGTCCGTCCCGCTGCACCAGGGCGAAGTCACGGTCGTAGCCGGCCGTGCTCAGCGCGCCGCCCACCGTGGGATCGACATCCCCGCCGGTGAGCCGGGCCGCCCGGAGCGCCACGGCCAGCGCCCCGGCGAGCACCGGGCTGACCTGCACAGGCCCGGTCCGGCCACCCGCGCCCCGCGGCGCGTGGTCCAGCGCGGCGATCTCGGAGTCCGCGCGGAACCTGCTGCACGCCGCGTCCAGCACGGCGAGGTCCTCGCGGAGCATGTGCCGGGCCGGGCCCAGCGCGCGCACGTCGGTTACGAGCAGGTGGACGCCGGTGCCGATGGCCCGCCAGCTCGCGGCTGCCTCCCGCCCGCCGGCCTGGGTGGCGGGCGCGGCGGGCATCAGGATCCCCCGGACGTGGTCTGGCTGCCGGCGCCCTGCGCCGCGGAGATCCCGGAGCCGGAACCGCTCGGGGATGTGGAGCCAGAACTGCTCGCGGAGCCTGCGGAGCCGGACGAACCGGTGGGCAGGCCGGCTGACGAGCCCGAATTCTGTGACGCCGCGGCGCTCCCGGTGGAGTTGCCCGAGTTCGTGGTGCTGGCGTGGGACGAGCCGGGCAGGGCGTAGGCGACGGCACCCGCGACGGCCAGGCCCGCGGCGCCGATCGCGACGGTGGCCGCGCGCAGCCGCGCTCGGCCCTGCCGCCGGGCCGCGGCGCTGTTGGCCTGGGGGGACGACCCGCCTGGAACCCCCAGATGGCCTGGCGGCCCCTGCGACTTCGCCGCGGGGGCCGCGGCCCTGGCCTCGGTCGCAGGGCTGCGGCTCGGTTGAGTTGGCTGCGGGTTCATGGGGTTCCCTTCGTGGTTCTCACCCGCAGTCTGCGGGCCGGGAGTCGGGGAATCCTCGGGGCAACCTCTGACGGTTCTCTGAGTGTCGGCCCGCGGGCACCCGCCCGGCCACGGGCTGCACCGGCACTTAACCCTGCCGGGATGCGGGCTTATCCCTGCGAGCCCGCGGTGCTGAGCAGCAGGCTCAGCTTGGAGGCGGCAGGGGAGGGCCGGGCGCCTGCGCCGAGCAGCAGCCTGCCCGCCGCATCGAGGAGCCCGGCAGGCCCACGGCCCAGTTCGATTTCCACCTCGCGCCACGCGGTCGCGGTCTGCCAGGCAACCGGGTCCCCCGGGGCGTCCGTATCTCCGCTATTTTGATCCGGCAGCGAACCCGTCACCTCGTCGTCGGCGACCTCAGCCTGCACTTCCCCGCCGGGACCCAGCAGGTGCCGCACCGTGCGGGTGGTCTGCAGCCGGGCGATGGGGCGCAGCGGCTCGCCGCCGGTCCAGCGCGCCACCAGGCCGGCCAGCTCGGCGGGCACCTCCTCGCCGCCCGGCCCAAGCGGTGCGTGCACCTCGCGGCGGGCGCCGGCCCCGGCCGGGAGCTTGAGATGCCACCCGTCGTCGGTGCCGCCGCTGCGCCGCCGCAGCGTGATGTGCGCCGCCGCCAGGCGCAGCCCCGGAGTGTCGTGATAGACGGCGGTCAGGTGGTAGGCGCGCGGGTCGGTGACGGCCGCGACGCCGGGCACCGCGGACAGGTCTGGCAGGACGAAGCCTCGCTCAACCGCGTACTTGCGTTCGATCTCGAGGGAGCTGTCGGGGGCGCTCATGTCACCGACATTACGGTGTGGCCGGGAAACCGCTCCGCGTGCCCTCCCGGCCCGGCCGTCACGGCTACGGCACCGACACGTTGATCGTCGGGTACCCGGTGGCCCCGTTCGGCTCGGGCGGCGCGAGAGCGGCCGTCTGGGTGTAGCCGGTCGCGTCGGTGGCGCGGGCCTGGATGACATGCTTGCCCGGCGTCGCATCCCATTCCCACACCCACTGCCGCCAGGTGTCGATGCCCGGCACCGCGGCCAGCCGGGCCTGGTTCCACGCCCCGCCGTCCACCCGGACCTCCACCGCGTCGATGCCCTTGTGCTGGGCCCAGGCGACACCGGCGACCGGCGTGCGGCCGGCGCGCACCGTGGCGGAGCCGTTCGGCAGGTCGATCCGCGACTCGGTCTTGATGGGCGCCCGCTGGGACCAGCCGCGCTGCACCCAGTAGGCGGACTCACCGGCAAACGTCGTCACGTTGATGTCGGTGATCCACTTGGTCGCTGACACGTACCCGTACAGGCCGGGGACGACCATGCGGGCGGGGAAGCCGTGCGCGACCGGGAGCGGCGCCCCGTTCATCGCCACGGCGAGCAGGGCGTCGCGCCCGTCCATGACCGTCTGCACCGGGGTGCCCGAGGTGAAGCCGTCCACCGAGGTGCACAGCAGCTGGTCGGCTCCGGCGCGGATCCCGGCGGCGCGCAGCAGCCGGCCCAGGCTGGCGCCCAGCCACCGCGCGTTGCCGATGTACGGGCCGCCGACCGGGTTGGACACGCAGCACAGCGTGATCCAGTCCTCGACCAGCGGGAGCCGGAGCAGCTCGTTGAAGCTGAGCGTCATCTCGTGGGCGACCATGCCGTGGATCCGCAGCTGCCAGCTCGACGGCGGGACCTCCGGCAAGACCAGCGCGGTATCCACCCGGTAGAAGGAGCCGGTGGGGGTGACGAACGGGCTGAGGCCCGGGATGTGCAGGTCCGCCCCGTTGGGTAGCGCGGCCGCGCGCTGGATCGGGGGCGGGAGCCGCACCGCCGCCCGCGCTTGCGTCACGTTGGTGCGTTCCGCCAGCATCCGGCCCACCAGACCGCTCGCCCCGGCGGCCAGCACCGCCACCGAACCGGCGACGAGAAACTGCCGCCGGCCCGTATCCGCCCCGACCGGCTGTTCCCGGCGCGGACCGCCGGGCTGCGCCCGGTACGCACCGGTCGGCTGCGCGCCGTGCGGACCGGCGGGCTGCGCCTGGTGCGCACCGGCGGGCTGGCGGGGCACCCAGGACGCTCCGGTGGCGGGCTCGGCGCCTGCTGGCGCACCGCCGGCCAGGAGCCCGCCGGGCGGCGCGGAGAGCTCGCCGCGGGCCTGGCGGGCGGCGGCGTCCGCGTTTGCCGCCCGGACCAGCCGGGTCAGGGTGAGCAGCCCGGCCGCGGCGCCGGCCAGCGAGGGCAGGACGTCGACCGGCTGCGCGGTCGGCCGGCTCAGCGCGGCGGCGAGGCCGATCCCGGTGAAGACGGCCAGGCCGGCCACGCCGTAGCTGAACCGGCGGAAGGCGGCGACGCCGATCACCCCGGCGAATACGGCGAGGAGCACTAGGATTCCGGTCA
>Ga0126383_10001041_pt1 | contig 16734 bp, 25 predicted proteins | sample PanSoiMetPlot_35_FD_96882 | JGI IMG/M metagenome (GOLD analysis project Ga0126383, IMG submission 96882) | Tropical forest soil microbial communities from Panama - MetaG Plot_35 | ecosystem: Environmental > Terrestrial > Soil > Tropical forest > Bulk soil | place: Panama | collected 2016-02-17
ACAATGTTCTGGTCCTATGACGCCCCCTGAGTCAGCGACTAACCCCGCCGTCATCGTCCGGCCGGCAACCGCCGCCGATCTGCCACGCATCGGCAGACTCGGCGCGCTCCTCGTCGAAGCGTTCTACAGCATCGACGCGCAGCGCTTCCTCGCCGGGCGAGCCCGGACACCCCTGGACTACGCGTCTTTCCTGGAGACCCAGCTCGGCAGGCCTGATGTGGCGGTGCTCGTGGCCGACGAAAATGGGGACGTGATCGGCTATGCGTACGCCGCCATCGAAGGCTACGACTACATGCAGCTGCGCGGGCCGGCGGGCGTGATCCATGACATTCTCGTCGAACCGGAATCCCGTCGTCGCGGCGTCGGCCGCTTGCTGCTGGAGGCGGCGCTGTCGTTCCTGAGATCCCGTAGCGCGCCGCGCGTGGTGCTCACGACCGCCGAGGGGAATGAGGTCGCGAAACAGATGTTCGCCAGGGCGGGATTCCGGCGCACGATGATCGAACTGACGCGCGAACTGAAGGACTGACGCTCAGGAGCTGTGGGCCCGTCAATCCCACCAGCAGTACAACTCCCTCGACCGCGTGAGCTCGCGCGCCAGCGCCGCTACCGTCCCCGTCCCCTGCGTCACGATGTCGGGACAGAACGCGTTGAAGCGCTGCGCCAGACCGTCGGGGTCGGCGAGCGGAGTCGTGAACCGGCCCGACATCCAATCGAACCCGATCCCGGTGAGCACGAACGGCTGTTCGCGCTCGAGCGCCGTGAGCCACGCGACAATCGAATCAGGCCCGATGTCGTAGTTGGCCCCGTTCGTCCCGACGAGCCGCACAATCGCATAGCGGTCCCGGGAGGGATACAGCGCCAGCGTGTCGGGGCGGCCGTTGATCCCGAAATGCTGGGCTACACGGAACAAGTAGTAGCCCTGCGCCAGAAACTGGTCCTGCGCCGCCTCGACCAGCGCCTCGGCGCGCTTGGCCTCCGCGGGAACGACGACACCCGTCGTGCGCACGTTCTTGCCCAGGGAATCCTGCACCACGAGCGGCTCCGAGTTCGCATCGGCCAGGCGCTCCAGTGCCCGCACCGCCCCGGGAAAGTCCGTAGGCACCGTGAACCCGGCGGGTAGACGCATCCGAGCCGTTTGGGGCGCGCCGGGAATCGACAACCCCCGCTCGAGGAAGCGCGGATGCGCGATGAGGATCACGAGGGCCCCGACGATCGTGATCCAGTTCCAGTGACTCACCGGTGGCTTGGCGGCAGGAACCTGAGCGGGATGGGCATCAGCTCCCGCCAAGTTCAGCGCGCGGAGCAGCGCGCTCGCCCGCCGGTCCGAGCGCCATTCACCGATGTCCCGGAATGGCTGCAGCAGCTTCCAGCACATCAACCACGCACCTTTCCAGGTCGGCCGATAGGCATCGGCAGTGGTATCGAGCCGGAAGTAGCCGGTATCCACCTGCTGGCGCAGCTCGCGGGCCATCGCCGCCGCCAGGAAGCCGGCGGGATCCCCTCGATGATCGGGCGGCGCGCGCCGCGCGGCCCCGTAGCGCTGTGACAGCAGCGCCTGATAGATCCGGTACAGCCGCGCCGGATCCCGCACGTGACGAAATCGCTCCTTGTCTCTCCCCCGGACCGGCGCAAACGCACCCGGGATCGGCGTGTTCTGAACCGAGAGCGAGTGGTCGTTGTCGAACCGCGCCACGATCTCTACCGTGGAGATTACCCGTTCCGGCTTCAGGACCGGAGCAACTCCAAGCACCAGTCCCAAGTCGCCGATCGGCGTGTCCATCAGGATCACGCGCATGCGCGTCGACCGGTCCAACCGGAACAAGTCGGCCAGCGTCGTGAAGCCGGCTCGCTCGAGGCTCGAGACACACTGGCGCATTGCATCGAGGAGCGGCTGGGTGAGCTGGTGCTGCACGGCATCGAACGGTACGAGGCTGGGATGGGGGTTCTGACGCTGCCGCTGATACACCAGCACCGGCCCCAACACGTACGGCGCGGACGCCAACAGGATAATGGCGATCAGGAGGAATTCCACGCTGCAAATAATACTGGCGTCGGGACTAACTTGCGGCATGAACGACACGATCCACATCCGGCTCGCCACCGCGGCCGACGCCCCGGTGCTGGCCCGGCACCGGGCCGAGATGTTCCGCGACATGGGAGACCTGACCGACGAGCACTACGGCACGCTCATCGCCGCAGCCGAGCGGGATATTGCGGAGTGGCTGGCCTCCGGCGACTACGTCGGCTTCGTCGCGAGCCCCGAGGGTCGTCCGGGCGAGATCGTGGCGGGAGCGGGTATCCAGATCCGCAAACTCCTGCCTCGGCCGCTCCTCGACAACGCCGGGATCCGGCTCGGCCCTGAAGCGATCGTGTTGAACGTGTTCACAGAGCGCGCCTGGCGCCGGCGTGGGATGGCGGAGCTCTTGGTGCAGCGAGTGATCGATTGGACCAGGACGCACGGCATCGCGCGCCTGGTGCTGCACGCGTCACCCGACGGTCGCGCGCTCTACGAGCGACTCGGCTTCGTGCCCACGAACGAGATGCGATACACTGGAGACCTGCCGGGGACGATGTAGCGAACCGCTACGGCTGGTATGACTCGTTCGTGGCGAGGAACGACGCCGTCGCCGTACTTCCGCCGACCGCGTACACCAGGCCGCCGAGCTCACCGACCGCCAGCAGCGCCCGCGGCGCCAAGAGCGGCGCCCGACTCACCCAGACATTCCCCACCGGATCGTAGCGCTCGACCGTTCCCAGAACGCGGATGTCACTGCCGCCGATCGCGTAGATGAAGCCATCGATCGTGGCGGCGCCCAAGGAAGCGCGGGCTGCCGGCAGCGGCGCCCGGGACGTCCACGTATTCGTCGCCGGATCGTACGCCAGCGTCTGAGCGACTGGTGACCCCTCGACATCGCCACCCACCACATAGATGAGCCCCCCGGCGACTGCCGTGCCGAAGTAGGCCCGCTTTGAAGGCAACGGTGCCTTCCCCACCCAGGTGTCGGTGGCAGGGTCGTACATCTCGACCACCGCCGTGTCGAACCCGCTGCCGATGTCGCCGCCGATGGCAAAGAGATGACCGTCGACCACGGCTACCCCTAACCCGAGGCGCGGCGTCGGCAGCGAAGCCCGCACCGTCCACTGGTTCGACGTGGTGTCGTAGGCTTCGACGGCTCCGGTGGGATTGGCCCCTGAGAGTGCGCCGCCCACCGCGTAGAGAACGCCGTTCACGACGCCCACGCCGAGGCCGAACCGCGCCGTCGCGAGAGCCGCCTTCGTCGTCCAGGTATTCGTCGCCGGATCGTAGGCCTCGACCTTCGCCGAGCGTGAGCCGGAAGCGAAACCACCGACGGCGTACACGCTGCCGTTCAGCACGCCGGTAGCCAGAAGGGTGCGACGCGTGGGCATCGCCGCCAATTTGCTCCAGCAGTTCACGGCGCAGCGCACCGCAAACGCGCTGCTGATCGCGCCGGCGAGTCCCGGCGAAAGTGCCGCCAGCGTGTATCCCCCAGCGCTCTGATTGACGCTCAGGTCGGGAAACGTCGCCACCCCGTTGGCGACCGGTTGCGTCACGGTCCCGGAGAGAATGGCGCCCGTTGTACCGCCGCCGAGCGCGACGGTGACGCTGCCGGAGAAGCTCCGCACCGTGTCTCCCGAGGCGTCGAGCACGACGACCTGAACCACCGGAGTGATTGGTTGATTGGCGGAAGCGTCGGATGGCTGCACGACAAAAGCGAGACTGCTGGCGCCATTCTCCGGTTGGATGGGGATCGCCTGGCAGCCGAGTGCGGCCGCGGTGAGCAGATCGATGAGCAGAACGGCACGACGGGTCGTAGACGCCTCGACAGTGGGGGGTCATCGCTGCAACCCACAGCCTCCGCGGCGAGTTCCGGTCCGGTGCACGTCTGCCAACCCTCGCACCACTCCCTTACACAATCCCCACGCGGCGACTACTGTAGCCGGACTCTCTCAGGGGGTTTCCATGGCAGTCGCGAAGGTCACTGAGATCACCAGCTCATCGCCCAAGGGATTCGAAGACGCGATCCAGGCGGGGATCAGCCGCGCCAGCAAGACGCTGCAGCAGATCCGGGGCGCGTGGGTGAAGGACATGAAGGTCGAGGTGGACAACGGCCGGGTCACCGAATACCGCATCCGCATGAAGGTCACATTCGTCTTGAAGGACTGATGCCGGAGCTCCGGCGATCGGCGCGAGATCGCCGGAGCTACTTGTCCCGCCACAGCGTCTCCCCCTTGACCAGCCACGAGAACCCGAACGCCCACAGGGCCAGCGTTTCGAGCCAAAACACCGGGTGGTAGACGGAGAGATGGGTGTCGGCCAGGACCGACTTGTAGAGCCCGATCAGCATGACACATCCCAGGATGAGCCCGCCGCAGACGGTGTAGACCCGGTTGCGGACCAGCTTCTGCGGGGTGGGATGACCCCCCGATTTCGTGAAGATCTTGAGCGAGAAGTAGGCGAGCACGAGCAGCAACCCGACGGCCGCGCTGAAGTGCGCCGTACGCTCGAGCGGCGTGCCGCTGTTCGGGAAGAACGCGACCACCACCGCGAACAGCGCGGCGAGGTTGCCGTAGCGTCCGTCGTCGTCGAGCCCTCGATAGGTGAACAGGAAGCAGGCGATGGCGCAGAGGATTCCCACGAACGCATCGCGCGTGCGCAGCGAGTAGTAGTCGCTGATCGACGGCAGCACCCTGGTGCACCCGCAGATCGTCCATCCCCACAGCATCACGACGATCGGGAGCGCCATGCCGAGCACCCCGATGAGTCGCCGCAAGGAGAGATACGAGATGACGAGATTCTGATCAGCGCCCAGTGGCGGCATCGCTCACCTCCAGAACCACCTTGCCCCGGTTGTGCCCCGGCGCGCTGCGCTCGAACGCGCGACGCGCCTCCCGCAGCGGGAACGTCTCCGCAACGACCGGTCGCAGCGTTCCCGCATCGATCAGTCGAGCAATATCGATCAGCTGCCGGCGATTCGGCTCGACGATGAAGTCGACGCCGCGCACGCCGTAGCGGGCCGCCGTGTCCGCCGGCGCGCTGTCGGCGATAGTCACCAGCGTCCCGCCCTTACGGACCACACCCCACGACCGCGCGAGGGTGTCCCCGCCTACCGCGTCGAGCACCACATCGACGCCGTGCACCCTTTCCTCGAAACGGTCGACGCTGTAGTCGACCACCTCGTCCGCGCCAAGGCCACGCAGGAACGGCGCGTTGGCCACCCGTGCCGTGCCGATCACCAAGGCGCCGCGCCAGTGCGCGAGCTGCACCGCATAGGTGCCGACGCCGCCGGCGGCGGCGTGAATGAGCACCCGCTGACCGCGCGCCAGCTGCGCATGATCGAACAGCGCCTGCCACGCCGTGAGGGCCGCGAGCGGCACCGCCGCCGCCTCGACAGAGCTCAGCGACGCCGGCCGCGGGGCCAGATCGGCTGCGCGCACCAGCATCAACTCTGCCGCCCCGCCGTCGCGACGGAAGTCGGTCAGGCCGTACACCGCGCTGCCGACCGCGGGCTCCGCCACATCGCCGGCGAGCGCCTCCACTACCCCCGCGATCTCGTGCCCCGGAATCGTGGGCAGGCGCTCGCGACCCTGCGGGTCGGTGTAGGTCGTCCCCCACGTCAACTCGTCGCGGGTGATGGCGCAGGCGTGTACGCGCACGAGGGCGTCGCCGGGGCCGGGGATGGGTCGCGGGGCATCCTCATAGACCAGCTGCTCGGGGCCGCCGCGCTGGTGCAGGCGCACTGCGTTCATGTGAGACAAATTAGGACCGCCATGTCAGACCTCAAACAGGCAGGACTGCAGCGCGTCATCGGCGTGCGCGGCCTCGCGGCCGCCATCTTCAACATCACGGTCGGCGCCGGGATCTTCGTCCTTCCCGCCCATGCCGCGGGGCAGCTCGGCGCCGCCGCGCCGCTCGCCTACATCATCTGCGCGGTCGCCATGGCGCTCGTGGCGCTGTGTTTCGCCGAGGCGGGGAGCCGCGTGCCGCGGAGCGGCGGCCCCTACGCCTACGTCGAAGCGGCCTTCGGACCCTACATCGGCTATCTGTGCGGCGTGTTGCTCTGGCTCGGCATCACCCTCGCGATGGGGGCGGTAACGACGGTCTTCGCCGACGCGCTCGGAACGTTGCTCCCGAACCTCGCCGGGTTCGGTTGGCGCGTGGTGATTCTGATCCTGCTGATCGGGTCGCTCAGCGTCGTCAACGTGCGGGGAGCCGCATTGGGGTCCCGCCTCAGCGTCGTGTCGATCGTCGCGAAGCTCCTCCCCCTCTTGGCGTTCGTCGTGCTCGGCCTGCCGCACGTCAGCTCCGCCAACCTCGCCATCGAGTCGATGCCACCCCTCAAAGAGGTCGGCGCGACGGGATTGCTCCTCATGTTCGCGTTCTTCGGGATGGAGTCGGCGCTGCAGGTGTCGGGCGAGGTCGCGGAGCCGCAGCGTACCGTGCCGCGCGCGATCGCGCTCGGACTGTTCGGCATCGCGGTGTTGTACATCTCCGTACAGCTGGTCGCCCAGGGGGTGCTGGGAAGCACGCTCGCCGCGCCCGAGACGGCCAGCGCCCCGCTCGCCGCGGCGGCGCGTCAGTTCGCGGGAACCGCGGGCGCGCAGCTGATCCTCATCGGCATGATCGTGTCGACGTTCGGCTTCATGGCGGCGTCGATGCTGTCGACGCCACGGACGCTGTACGCCCTGGCGGCAAACGGCTTTCTTCCCCGGCCGATCGACGCCGTCCACCCACGATACCACACGCCGCATGTCGCGATCGCCGTCCAGGCCGTCGTCGTGTGCGCCATCGCGCTCACCGCGACATACGTGAAGCTGGCGATCATGGCCGGGGTCGCCGTGCTGCTCGTCTACATCGCCTGCTGCGTGGCGGCGGCGCGGCTGCGGCGGCTGGACGTCGGCGCGGACGGCAACCCGTTCCGGATGCCGGCCGGGGGCGTGGTGCCGTGGGTGGCGGCCGGGTTGCTCGTGTTCTTGATCGCGACCGCGACGCTCGAGGCCTGGCTGTGGACCGGCGGGGTGGTCGCGCTTGCGTCGCTCGGTTACCTGGCTCGACGCCGGGCCAACGACTCAAGCACCCTTCCGGCCGGTTTCACGCGATGACTCGCCCACACCACTGGCCAGGAGATCACGAGAGTGTGAGTCGGCTACGGGTGAGCCAACCCCGGGTTGCTACTCGACCTGTTTCAGTCCCCGAAGCTTTGCGTCGAGGCTGAGCGACCCCGGCCCCCATGCGGCAAACAGGAACCAGATAAAACAGAACAGCAGTGGCAGCTCGCCGTGATTCTGCCACCACCAGGGACTGCCACTCCCACCCCAGTGCATCCAGAAATACGTGACGGCCATTTCGCCCGAGGTGATGAAGGCGACGGGTCGCGTGAACAGCCCCAGTATCAATAGAGCGCCGCCGATCGTCTCGATGGTGCCCGCTGCGCCGAAGCGCGTCATCAGATCGGCATGGCCGCCGGTGGGGCCGAATCCGCCGAACCACCCCAGCAGCTTCTGGGCACCGTGCGAGAAATAGTCGAGGCCCGCGGCGATACGCAGCGCCGAGTGGGCGAGCGAGCGCCATTGACGATCGAATTGTTCAGTCACGAGTGGCTCCTCAGGTGAACAAGTGGCTTTCGGCCGACAGCCGACGGCCGTTAAACGTCGAGGCGTTGTTCGTACGGGACCGTTTCCCCATGCTCCAGGTACCGTCGCAGAATGCGCAGGTACATCGGCCAGCAGTAGCAGGACACGCGGTAGTGCTCGTTCGACTGCGGCCACCCCGTGTGGTAAAAACGCACCTGGCTCGAGCTGCCCTGCCCAGCGATCTCGAATCCCACGCGCGTCCCCAGCCAGTCCTCGCCCGCGCGGGTGATTTCGATCTCGAACTGTCGCGGGGCGGCGCAGGCGGTCACGCGGGCTCGCCAGTCGTACTCGGGACCGAACCACAGCTCGTACTCCGACCCCATCGTGGGAGTCCCCGCGGAGCGCTTGGTCCACCACTGGTCGAGGCCCGCCGGCGTGCTGACGACGCGGAACACGTCGGCCGCCGGGGCCTTGATGGGTAAATCGCTATAGATGTCGGGCATCGGTCCAATTATACGGCCCGCCTGGCGCACTTGACGGCTCGGTGTTTGCTCTGCACCATCAAGTGCTTTGTCACACGGAGATACGGTGACACCGTTCGACGTAGTGTTCATCCTGCTGTTCCTGACGGCGGTCGCGGTGCTCGTGTCGGCGCTGGTGACGGCGCTGCGCGGCCACCGCGCCGCGGCCCTGCGCCGGCTGCGCACACTCGCGCTCGCGACCCTCGCCTACATGGCGATCGTGGCCGTCACGTCGCTCCTGGCACCCCGCGCCGAGTTTGCCGTGGGCGAGCGGCAATGCTCCGATGATTGGTGCATCGCGGTGTCCGACGCCGGGCCGCTGAGCGATACCACGATCCGCGTCACCTTCCAGCTCAGCAGCCGAGCGCGGCGGGTGACGCAACGCGAACGATTCGTCGTGGCGTATCTACGGGATTCGGCGGGCCATCGCTATGACCCCGACCCGGCTCCCGACCAGCAGCCGTTCGACGTTCCCCTCGGGCCGGGAGAGTCGGTCGGGACGGAGCGGGTGTTTCGTGTGTCTCGAAACGCGCACGGCCTGGGCGTGGTCGTGACGCGAGAGGGGGATGTCCCGTTTCCGCGCTGTTGCATCATCGGAACGGGGATCTTTCACAAGGACGCGATTGTCGCGTTGCCCTGAAGGCTAGAACTCGCGCTTCTTCATCTCCGAAAAGAAGTCGCGGCGCTCCAGGTCTTCGTCCGTCGTTTCGGAGCGCAGCGTGCTGTCGTAGTTGCGCTGCACCTTCTTCTTCGCCGCCTCGGCCTTGGCGACGTTCTTGCGAATCAACTTGGCGAGACGTTCGTCTTCGCTCTTCGACATGCCGGCTCCCGGGCTCTGGGTGAAGGTCGGCGTTCGCGGCCCCACAAAGATAATACGTCAGGCCCAGTGATACCCCGACACGCCCACCGCTGCCGCGGCTTCCAGGCTGCCCAGAATCAGTGCATGCAGGCGGTAGGGGCCGTGGAAGGCGCCGCCACGAGCCGCATCACGGTCACGCTGCTTTCCACCAACACGACGAGACCCAGGGTGACGTACAGCATGAGGAACGACCTGACCAGCGAGCGCGGCGGGTTCACAGGATCAGCTCCATGACGCGATCGGTTTGTTCATCGGTCCCGACGAAGAACGTGTGTGATCCGACGTCGGCGAATCCGCTCTTCGTGTAGAACGCCTGCGCGCGCGGGTTGCGCTCCCAGACGCCGAGCCAGAGGGAGGCGCTGCCGCGGCCACGGGCCGCCGCGACGGTGGCCGCCATCAGCTGCTGGGCGACGCCGCGGCCATGCCACGCGCGGGCGACGTAGAACCGCCACAGCTCGAGCGGCCGGGTGGCCGTGATGCATGCGGGCGCCCGGCCCTGCCGCAGCTGAGCATAGCCGATCAGCGCCCCGTCGACGGAGGCTACCAGGGTGGTGATGGCCGGATGGGCCAGCTCCGCCGTCTGCTGGGCGACGCCGTAGGACCGCGCCAGATGCAACGCCAGGTCCGCAGGGTCGTTGTCGGCGCCAAAAGCGTCGCGAAACGTCGCCGCCGCGAGCTCTGCCAGCGCGGCGGCGTCGCTCGCGACGCCTGGCCTGACGGTGACGGAGGAAGACGCCTTTATTGTCCCCCGGCCGCCAGATCGGTTACCGTCCCGGCGAGCAGCTTCACCTTCCATTGATCGCTCGACGTCGCGGCCGCGGTGGTCAAACGCGCCGCCAGCGCCTTCAACGCATCCGTGCGCACCTGCCCGGTCATCTTCTCGGCGCGGCCGAGGTCATTCCGGACGGAGGCGAGGACCGCGGGCGCGAGGCCGCTGGACCGGGCCAGCTGATCGCAGTAGGCGCGCGCCACCACGAAGCTCGCCGGCCAGGCGAACTTCGGCTGATCCTGCGTATTGAAGTAGGTCAGGTGGACCAGCTTGGCGGCATCGATCTCGTTCTGCGAGATCAACCCGCTGGGCTTGAGCTCCAGGATGTCGAGGCCGCGCGCGATCTCGGAGCTGACGATCACGCCGTTGTACCAATACGCCGACCAGGAGCCGGCGCCGACCATCTTGGTGGAATCCATGGGGCCGCGATCGAAGTAGGCGATCTCCTTCGGGTGCGCCGCATCGGTCCAGTCGAACACCGAAATGCCGCCCTGGTACCAGGCCTGGACCATGACATCCCGGCCGGGAATCGGGATCAACGAGCCGTTGTGGGCCACGCAGTTTTCGTACTGGGTCTGGGGCGCCGTCATCTTGTAGTAGCTCTGGAACCGCAGGGTGTCGTTCACGATCGTGAAAATCGCGTCGGCGCCCCATTCGTGACGGTCGGTCGCCCGGCACTTCGGCCCGCCCCCACCTCCCCATTCATCGGAAAAGAGCAGCTTCGTCCCATCGTTGTTGAACGTCGCCGAGTGCCAGTAGGAGAAATTCGAATCCGCCACGGCGCCGAGTCGCATGGGGTGCGCCGGATCGCTGAGGTCGAGCAGCAGCCCGTAGCCGCCGCAGGCGCCGCCCGCGCGCCGGATCGACGGATAGACGGTGATGTCATGGCACTGGCTCGGCCCGGGGCGTACGCCGTTCACCGTCCCCGGAGGCGGCGCGCCCACCAGGGCATCCACGATCCCCTGCAGCGCATTGCGCAACGCGGTGCTGTCGGCCGCCGTCGGGGGACCCGAGCCCTGGCGCGCCTTGACGACGCTGTCGAGCATCGGGTTGATGAATCCCGGTCCCACGATGATCTCCTGACCGCGGATCGACGCGGTGTAGCCGCCCTTGGCGCGGGCGGAATCCGCCGCCCGATGGGCGGCCGCGATGTCCTCCGCCGTCTCGGCGTGCGTGGGCGCCTCGGTCAGTCCCTGGAAGATCCGCGGCGAGCTCACGATCGCCGCCTGCTCGGGGTGAGCCAGCGGAACCTTGATGACTTCGATCCGGAACAGCGCCGAGGTCGAGTCCTGGTCGGGGGCGAGCTTCGAGCACCCCGCCAGCTCATTGGGCGAGCGCACGCCGGCCGATCCCGAGATGTACACGTAGACGTTCGCCGAGTCGCTGGGATCGACCACGACCGTATGCGTGTGTGAGCCGCGGCAGGTCTGGACGTTGGCGATGTACTTCGGATTGGCGATGTCGGTGATGTCGAAAATGCGGATGCCGCGCAGCCGGTCATGGCTCACGGAATCGTGCACGCCGCCGGCGCCGCAGTCGAGCCGTCCGCCATTCCCCTCTCCCGAGACGAAGAGCAGGTTGCGAAACACCGAGACATCGCTCTGCGACGCCGGGCAGAGGTACCCGATTTTCAGCACCGGCTTCACGGGGTTCGTGATGTCCCAGACCTGATAGCCGTTGTAGTTACCCTGGATCGCGTACGGGCCGCTGAACGCGAGGTCGGAGTTCGTGACGCCCTTGAACTTCTCCGACGCCGGAGTATTCGAGACCAGCTTCAGGTTCCAGAACGCCTCTGCGGCGTTTGCGACGCCCGCTTTGAGGCCGACTCGCGGATCGGGGTTGGGAGCGACGGTCGACATGTTGTTGCCGCCGCCTGAGGCGCAGGCGGCGAGCGTTGCGATCCCGACGACGAGCGACCACGTGCGCATCGGGAGCCGGGCGCGAACTGCGAATTCCATGATGGATTCCCCTGGGTGGACGATGACTGCGGGTGATTTCACTGGCCGCGCGCTCCGAAAAGCATCGCGCCAAGCATGCGCTGCATGCGATCGATCTCGGTCGTCTGGTCCGCGTACACGTCCGACGCGAACTTGAAGACGATCTCTTCCTCTCCCGACCCCGTGCCGAACAGCTGATTGACCATCGTAATGGCGCCGCGATGATGCTGAATCATGAACTGCAGGAACAGGCGGTCGAAATCGGGGCCGCGCGCCTTGTCCAGCGCCGCCAGCTGCTCGGCCGTGAGCATGCCCGGCATGATCATCGACGAGTCCATGCCCCCCATGCCGGGCATCCCCGGCATCATCGTCTGCGCGGCCTTGGGGTCCGGTACGGTCTGATGGCGATCGCGCAGCCAGCGTTGCATCAGGTTGATCTCGTCGGTCTGGCCGACCACGATCCGCTCACACAACGCGCGCAGCGACGCGCCGGCGTCGTGGGTGGGCGCCCAGCCGGCCATCATCACCGCCTGCGCGTGGTGGTAGATCATCCCCGACATGAAGTGCACGTCGTTCTGCGTGAACGGGGAGAAATGGCCGGCGGTGGTGTCCACCCGGCCCTGTGCGGGTACGCGCGCGGGGACGCCGAGGGCGATCATCGCCACGGCCGCCGGGATGCACGATCGTTTCATGGGATGAGACTCTCCTGACTGCGCGAGGTTACGGAAATCGTCCTAAAACTGCGCCCCGCCACGGCGTCCAACAAGCAGGCCGGCGCCTCAATCTGAAACCGGCGCGCGGACGACGGACGGCTCAATTGCCAGGATTTTGTAAAGTCACGAGGCTCCTGGCGTAGAACTCCGGCCATTCTTCCCGGCTGTCGCTCTGCATATGGGCGTGGTGCCATTGCCGCAGCCGCTCGGCCAGCTCGGCGACGGCAACCGACCGCCCGAGTATCGCCCGAAGGCGCGGGGCCAGAAACTCCGCATACCAGGTCGGCCACTCCGGGTCGGCTCCATTCGTCGCCGCGAACGCGCGATGGTGCGCAATCCCTGCCTCCCGCAGCTGGGCCACGAGCTCGTGTGGAGCGCCGGTCACGAGCGCGCCGCGGCGGCCGGGCTGCGGACGCGACCCCAGACGAGCAGCGCGCCCCAGAGCACGAGAAAGAGGACGACCGCGTTCGCCAGCGCGAGAATCAGGATGCTCCACACCATCGGCGGCTCGAAGCCGGGATGGTGGATGCCGCAGCACATCGAGAGACTATCGAGCAGGGCGATCCCCGGCAGGTGCGCGGTGAGCACCAGCGGCACGGTGCGATAGAGCGGCGGAATCGTCGACAGCAGGGCGAGCGCGGCGAGCGGCAGCTCGATCGCCACCGTCCAGATCGCGGCGCGCCGCAGCTGTTCCATGATTCCTCCGTGACGCGCTAGACCGGCGTGCGCTCTCGCTCCGACGGCAGGTTCGTCGGCGGTCGCCCCTGTACCAGCCGCCGCTCCACGAAATCGACCCGGTCCTCGAGCTCCGCCATGCGGCTCCCCAGCTCGGCTTCGAGCCGGGCGTGCTCGTCACGCAGCGTGTCGAGCATTCCGTGTTGTGCATCGGAACGGTACGTGGAGCGGAGACGGAACCAGAGCCACAGACCGGTCATTCCAGTGCCGGCGACAAGCAGGAACGCGATGACGCCTTTGATGAACGCGATCATCGAAGCATCCATATTCACCTCGACCGTTCGGGTGCGTTGCTCCCGTCCTCCCAACGGGCGGGAACAGCGCCGGTTTCATACGCTGGCGGACCTCGCGCCCGGGGTCAAGATGGGCGTCACGCTGCTTCCGCTCGCCGCGCTCCTGCCGCTCCACTCCGCGTGGCGGCTCGTGGAAAACACAAGACGATCCAGCAAACTCAACCACTTCAGCGTGTCGCTGAGGGCTGGGCGGCACGACTTTCGCTCTACTTGCGGGCGACACCAAAGCTCGGGAGCTTCCAGATCGTGACGCCGGGAGGGAGTTGGTGAGGGCTACTCTCGCCGCCATCGCCGATGGAGCGGGAGTCGGCGCGGGCGACAAGCTCAACGTGCAAGGGGTGTTCGACACCATCTTCGCCGAGGTGTTTCCCGCCGTCCACACGAAGATGGTGCTGGTGCTGCGCCTGCAGCTCGAGCCCGACGACTGCGACAGCGAGCACGCCATCCGCATCCGGCTGGTCGATCAGCAGGGTCGACGGCTGTTCGAGCAACGCACGCGCACCCAGATCGGCAGCATCTCGCCCGGGGACATGCCCGGCACCAACCTCATCTTCCAGCTGACCAACACGACGTTCCACGGTCCGGGGCGCTACCAGTTTCTGGTCGACGCGGGAGAGACGCACGTCGTGGTGCCGCTGCGCGTGGTGGGGCGCGAGCTGTGAGCGGCAAGCAGCGGGCGGCCACGGCGCAGGCCATGCTGCTCGAGCTGTCGCGCCCGGAGCGCACCACTGGAGGCATCGAGGTCGCCACGCTGCTCGAAGCGTGGGGCTTCGTGCGCGGCGGCCGGCTCAACGGGGAGGATCCCGAGACGGCGCTGTTCTACATCCACCCCGAGCATCGCTTCCTGCACATGTCGATCCCGATCGGCGGGCCGCTGCCGCGTCACGTCGTCGATTTCGCCGCGCACCTCATCCGTTCGCTCGACGGGGCGGCGGCCACGGAGTAGGCATGCGGACCCCGACCTATCACGTGCGGATGTTCTGGCCGGACACGCGCCCCGACGGCAACGCCTGGTGGCTGGCGGCGTTCGAAGAGCTGCCGGGCTGCATGGTCCAGGGAAGATCGATGAGCGAAGCCGAGGCGCGGTTGTGGCGCATACTCCCCGGCTATCTGCGCGAAATGCGCCGCAACAAGCAGTCGATTCCCAAACCGCTCGAGACCCCCGCTCCGTCCATCGAGGGCATCAGCGTGGTCATGGTCCCGGGGGGCGCGCAAGCGCGTCACTCGGATCCGGGGGTCACGGTACCGATGACGCCCGTGAGTGAGCTGCGCTCTGCCGCAGCGCGCGCTGACGCATCGCTGCTGGGCTCGTAAGCATCGCTTGACATCGGCTTGAGAGCGCGGGGCGAAGGTGTGCGCGTCCTATGGGCGCGCCCCTGCTCCTCTTCGCCTACGCGTTCCTGTCGAACGTCGCGCTGGCGGTCGTCCCGCACGAGCCGGTCGTCATCTGGTACGGGGCCCACCTCGGCGTCGTCCCCACTGCGCTCGTCGCGACCGCCGGCACCGTCGCCGCTGCGTGGACCGACCATCGCCTCTTCTCGACCGGCGTCCACCGGCTGACGCAGCGCGCCTTCGTCGCCGCGGGCGCACCGTCGTTCGCGCTGCGCTGGTTCAGGCGGGCTCCGTTTGCGGTCCTCGCTCTGAGCGGCATCACCCCGCTGCCGTTTTTTCCGTTCAAGCTGCTCGCCTTCACCGCGCGCTACCCGCGCGGCCGCTACCTCGCGGCCGTCGCCGCGGGCCGCCTGCCGCGCTACCTGCTGCTGGCGTGGCTCGGGATGGCGGTGCGGCTGCCCGCGTGGGCGCTCGCCGCGGCGGGCGTCCTGCTCCTCCTTCCAGCCCTGAGGATGATCCCATGCGCGACCCCGAACGCGAAATGACCTTCTGGCTCGCCGGCCCCGAACGCCGGCTGTTGCGCGCGATCGCCCGCCGGGTGCCCGGCGCGATCAGCTCCGACCACTTCACCGCGCTTGGCGTTCTAGGGGCGACCGCGGCGGCTGTGGCGTACGCGTTGAGCGCCGGTGATGTGCGGTGGCTGTGGGCAGCGACGGCGGCACTGGTCATCAACTGGTTGGGCGACAGTCTCGATGGGACGCTGGCACGGGTGCGGCACGCCGAGCGACCGCGCTACGGCTACTACCTCGACCATCTCGTGGACGCCTACTCGACGGCCGTCATCGGCATCGGGCTCGGCCTGTCGCCGTTTTTCAGTTTGGGGATCGCGCTGGGTCTGGTGGTCGTCTACCTCGCGTTGTCGATCAACGTCTATCTCGAATCGGCGGTGTTCGGAAAGTTTCGCATCGGCTACGGGTGGTTCGGTCCGACGGAGGCTCGAGTGGCGCTGATGCTCTTGACGCTGGTCGTCACCCTGCTGCCCGCGTCCCCCGCCCGCCTGTTCGGCGACGCGGTGCTCGCCGCCGCAGCGCTCGTCATGCTGGCGCTGCTCGCGGCTCGGTTCACGCGCAACCTGCGCGACCTGGCCCGTCTCGAGCCGCCCATCACCCCCGGTCGAGGAGTACCCGCACGCGCCGGAACACCGCGTGCCACATCGCTCGCGTGAGCTTCCCCGTGTTGGTGTTCTGCCGGCTGGGATGGTAGGAGGCGACGAGCCAGGTGCCATCGGGGAGCCGGGTCACGGCGCCGTGAGCGAAGCGGGCGCGCCACCCGGAGACTTTGAGGAAAGCGTCGTGACCCACGCGCCCCAACGCGAGCACGACGCGACGCCGGGTGAGCAGCTCGAGCTCGCGGGCGAGCCAGGGCCGGCAGGTGGCGAGCTCCCGCGGCGTCGGCTTGTTATCGGGGGGCGCGCAGCGCGCGGCGGCGGTGATCCAGCAGTCCCGGAGCGTCAGGCCGTCTGCGCGACTCGTGGCGACCGGCTGGCTCGCGAAGCCGTAGCGAAAGAGCGCGGCGTAGAGCCAGTCGCCGCTGGCGTCGCCGGTGAACATGCGGCCGGTGCGATTCGATCCATGCGCACCCGGCGCCAGGCCGACGATCACGAGGCGGGCGCGGGAGTCGCCGAAGGCGGGGACCGGCCGGCCCCAATACGTCTCGGCGGCGTAGGCACGGCGCTTCTCGCGGGCGATACGCTCGCGGTAGGCGACGAGCCGCGGGCACCGCGTGCACTGCGTCACGCGGCGCTCCAGCACAGTGAGCGCCCGGACCGGAGCGCTCACCGCTGGGCGGACCAGGTCCCCGTGAAAGTGTAGGTGATCGTCCGATCGCCCACGGAGCAGACGACGTTGCCGTCGAGGCGATCGGTGGTTTCGACCGGGGTGTGCCCGTCGTACTGGCAATTGGGCGCCTTGAACCGGATCGTG
>Ga0126383_10001042_pt1 | contig 16732 bp, 16 predicted proteins | sample PanSoiMetPlot_35_FD_96882 | JGI IMG/M metagenome (GOLD analysis project Ga0126383, IMG submission 96882) | Tropical forest soil microbial communities from Panama - MetaG Plot_35 | ecosystem: Environmental > Terrestrial > Soil > Tropical forest > Bulk soil | place: Panama | collected 2016-02-17
CTGATCGACGTGCGCGAGGAACTTTCCTTCTCACAAAATCATCTGCTATGGGCGCGCTCGGTGCCGCTCAGCCGGCTCGAACTGCGCTTTGCGCGGCTGGTTCCTCGTCTCACGACCCGTATTGTTCTTTGCGACGATAATGACGGTCTCGTGCAACGGGCTGCAGTCATTCTTGCCGACGCCGGCTACACCGACCTCGCTTATCTGGATGGCGGCACTGCAGCATGGGCAGCAGCCGGTTGCGTGCTGTTTTCCGGCGTGCACGTGCCGAGCAAGGCGTTCGGCGAATTCGTCGAACACGATAGTGCCACGCCCAATGTGAGCGCCAGCGAGCTCGAGGCGCTGATGCGCAATGGCGCCGACATCAAGGTGTTCGACAGCCGGCCGTTTGACGAATATTCGCGCATCTCGATCCCGACCGGCATCAATGTGCCGGGTGCCGAACTGGTGCTGCGCGTGCGCGATATTGTGCCATCTCCCGATACGACGATCGTGGTCAATTGCGCAGGCCGCACCAGAAGCATCATTGGCGCCCAGTCGCTGATTAACGCCGGTGTGCCCAATAAAGTCGTGGCGTTGCGCAATGGCACCATGGGTTGGCACCTGGCGGGCCTCACTTGCGAGAGCGGCAAGACAGCGCGTTTCCCGAATGTTTCGGATCGCAGCTTGGCGTGGGCAAAGTCGGCTGCGGATGCAGTTGCGCGGAAGTTCGGGATCGAACGCATCGAAGGGGCCGCGCTTGCGCGCTTCCGTGCCGACACGACTCGCACGCTTTATGTCTTTGATGTGCGCGATCCCAGCGAATATGCGGTCGGGCATTTCCCCGGAGCTATTTCCGCGCCCGGAGGGCAGCTCATACAGGCCCTCGATATATACGTTGGTACGCTCGGCGCCCGCATCGTGCTGAGCGACGACAAGGAAGTGCGCGCGCTGATGACTGCCTCCTGGCTTAAGCAGATGGGCTGGAAAGAAGTCTTTGTATTGCCGGAAGCGGGCAGCGAAAAAGCCGAGCCGGAAATCAACTTGCTCGCCGAGGTTCCGGCGGATTCAAGCATTGATTATTCAGCGCTCCTCGCGAGCGACAACGTGACGATCGTCGATTTGTCAACCAGCCCGCACTACAGGCGCGGCCATATTCCGGGCGCCTGGTTTGCCATTCGTGGACGGCTCGAATGCGCATTCGAGAAGATCGATTTGCGCGGCGAATTGGTGCTTACCTCGGAGGATGGCATGCTCGCTGGCCTCGCTGTCGCGGAAGCGCGGGCGCTTACAAAGCTCTCCGTGCGCTGGCTCAAGGGCGGCAACGCGGCCTGGATCGCGGCCGGCTTTCCGGTGTCGATGACCGAAAAGATGGCCGACGATCCGATCGATGTCTGGCTCAAACCCTACGAACGCGCAAATGATACCGAGGCGGCAATGAATGCCTACCTATCTTGGGAGATTGATCTGCCGGAGCGGATCAAGCAGGACGGGACGACAAACTTCTTGCACGCCCCTGGCTGACGCGCGCTGCACGCGCGGCCTGCTCGAATTTGGCGCCAAATTCCTCAAGCTCATCGCGGTTAAGATCACTCACCGCCAGCAGGCTAAGACCCTGATCGCTCCAGCGCCGGATGTTGAAACCCTGCACCGTTTCGAGCTTGGGCGCTGGCAGCAGCGAACTCAGCCCTTGCGCTACGAACAGGTTGATCACGTGCACGCGGCGGCGATAGACGATCACCGCCACCGGCTTGCCGTCGATAAAATCGAGGCGCCCGCCGACCAGGGTAAAGCCTTGCCCGGTGAGATCGATCACCGGCGGCGCGAGATCGATCCGGCCATTGAACCAGGGCTTCACGGTGTGCTGATCGGTCGACAGTACGTCGGTCAGGTGGTCGGCTTGTAGCGAGCGCAAATGAGCCGAAATCGCTTCGCCGAGAATGCGCTGATCACGATCCTCGCGCACGATCACGAATGTCAGGCTCGCTGCCGCGGCAGCCGAAACGAGACCGCCAAGCCCGAATCCCTGGAGAAGTGCACGTCGGGTGGTCGCAGTCGGTGACGGCACCACACGATCAATGCTCCGGCGCAGCGAAGCCGGCGCCGTATAGCGCAGATTGCCGCCCCGCAAGGCCTGCTGCAGATCACGATAAGCGCCAAGTTGCGCTGCACACCGCGCGCACCGCGCCGCATGGGCTTCGACCTCGCGCGCATGTCCAGCGTCGAGCTCGTCATCGAGCAACGCGTGCAACATGACTTCGGATTCGTCGCAGGTCATGAACCCCTCTCTTCTGCCAGCCACGCGTTGCGCAAGTGCGCGCGGGCGCGCGCAAGTCGCGACATCACAGTGCCGACCGCTACGCCCGTTACATCGGCAATTTCGCGGTAGCTCAAATCGTTGATCTCGCGCAGCACGAGCGTCTCGCGGAAGGTGTCCGGCAATTGCGTGATCAGCCGCTGCATGGTTTCACCATCGAGCCGGTACAGCGTTTCCGTCTCCGGCGACTGCGTGGCCTCGCTCCAAAGACCGTCTGTAGCGGACTCCGCTTCATCGAGATTGCTCGACAGCAGACCCGCGAGCGCGCCGCGGCGCGCATATTCCGCGCGACAAACGTTCCGCAGAATCGCAAGCAGCCATGGCTTGATCGGCCCGCCGCGGAATGTTTCGTAATGGCGGAATGCACGCAGGTAACACTCCTGCGTGGCATCCTCGGCATCGGCCGTATTCCGCAGCAGGTAACGCGCGAGCGTGTAGACATCGTCGAGATAGGGCAGCACGGCGGCTCGGAAACGCTCCGCTTTGCTCCGATCACCGCCCCCTTCAAACGCCATGCTGCTGGTCCGCACCGTTGCGTCATTGCTTCGGCGAGATGCTGCCGGTCGCCGCCTCAACAACGATTGTCCCGGTCATGTGCGGATGCAAGGAACAAAAGTACTTGTAGGTGCCCGGTGTCGTGAATGTGAACGAGAATTTGTCCTCGCTATCAAGCGCTTTCGACCTGAAATTGTTGGGCGAAAACACCGTATGTGGAATGTCGTCCTCATTGGTCCAGGTAACCGTCGTGCCGGCTTTCACCTTCAATTCCTGGGGACCAAAGGTGAAGTTTCCAATCTTGACCGCGGCATCTTCTGCCCAGACCGGCGTCGCGGCCATGAGCAGCACGGCCGCGACGCCCGCAACAACGCAGTTTGTCAAAGATTTGATCATGTTGCACTCAGCCTTGCAGCGGCATGTCAATAATGGCGAGACGCTGCTCGTTCTGTTTGAAGTTGACACTTGCGATGCCGAGCATGCCGCGCAGCTTGTCGTCGGCGACTTTCATCGGTCCAGGCGATGGCGCCGATCCCGGCGATGGCTGCGGGAATGCGGTCGAGCGCGCGGTGTGGAACGTGACGTTGCCCTCGACCTTCTGCATAACTTGGTGAATGTGGCCGTTGAGCACTGTGATCGAGCCAAATTTCTTCAGATAGCCGAGCGCCCGGGCGCCGTCTTCCGTGCCCCACCCCCATTCCGGATAGACGGTCCAGAGCGGGATGTGTGCGAAAACAACGATCGGCTGCGAGGCCGAGCGGCCTTTCACATCGTCTTCAAGCCATTCGAGCTGCTCGTTGCCGAGATTGCCCAGGCCGCCAGCTTTCAGGTCGAGCACGTTGACAAGACCGATGAAGTGCACGCCGTTGGCGTCGAAGCTATACCAGCCGGCGCCTTTGGTGCCGCGGCCATAGCGCTCGAGATAAAGTTTGCCGCGCTCGTCGTCGATCAGATCATGCTCTCCCGGCACGTAGTGCACATCGAGGCGGGCCTGCGAGATGATGCGGTCGGCATCGTCGAATTCCGCTGGCTTCGACAGATGCGAAATATCGCCGGTATGAATCATGAACGACGGCTTGTCCGGCAACGCTTTTACGCGCCCGATTGCCTCTTCAAGCGTTCCTTTGACGTTGGGATTGGCCGGCTTGTCGAAGCCCACATGGCTGTCGCTGATTTGAAGGAAAGTAAAACCCTTTGCCTGCTGCGCCAGCGCTTCGTCGATAATGCCGAGCGAGGTCGGCACCCCGCCGGCGACGGTCCACAACACGCCGGTTCCCGCCCAGGTCATGCATTCGAGCACCTTGCGGCGGCTTGGGCCTTCGCCTTGATTGTCTTTGGTCATGTCCGGTCTCCCTGCATTTGGCTGTACAGGGACTGGATCGGTCCTCGCTAACTTTTATTCCCGTCGGTCTTTGGCGAAGGGCGGCTCAATGCGATATACCCTAAGGCCATGAAATTCCTCGATGAAGCCAAGGTTTACATTGCGTCCGGCGCGGGCGGGAACGGCTGCGTATCGTTTCGGCGCGAGAAATTCATCGAGTTTGGCGGCCCCAACGGTGGCGACGGCGGTAAAGGCGGCGACGTGGTCGTTGAGGCGGTTACCGGCCTCAACACCCTGATTGACTACCGCTACCAGCAGCATTTCAAGGCGCAGCGCGGTGGAAACGGAATGGGAAAGGATCGCGCCGGCGCCAACGGCAAGGATGTTGTGCTGAAGGTGCCGGTTGGCACACAGGTGTACGAGGAAGACGGCGAGACGATGATCGCGGATCTTACCGAAGTCGGCGAGCGCGCCATCATCTCCAAGGGTGGCAACGGTGGTTTTGGCAATACGCACTTCAAGTCGTCGACCAATCGCGCGCCTCGACACGCCAATTCCGGGCAGCCGGGCGAAGAGCGTACCATTCGCTTGCGTCTGAAACTGATCGCCGATGCCGGACTGATCGGCCTCCCAAATGCGGGAAAGTCCACGTTTCTCGCGGCCGTCAGCGCCGCCAAACCGAAGATCGCCGACTACCCGTTCACAACGCTGCATCCTCAGCTTGGCGTGGTTGAGGTCGACAATCGTGAATTCGTACTCGCCGATCTGCCCGGCCTGATTGAAGGCGCGCACGAGGGGACAGGGTTGGGCGACCGCTTTCTCGGCCACACCGAACGTTGTCGCGTGCTACTGCATCTCATCGACATCACTGCCGAAGATGCCGGAGCGGCCTATAAAATTGTGCGCGGCGAACTGCAAGCCTATGGGCATGGGCTGACAGACAAACCGGAAGTCGTTGCGCTGTCGAAAGCGGACGCCGTGACGCCGGATGTAATCAAGTCCCAGGCGGCCAAGCTGAAAAAAGCGTGCAAGAAAACGCCGCTGGTCTTGTCGGCGCAGTCAGGCGAAGGCGTGCAGGCGGCGTTGCGTGCTCTGCTCAAGATCATCGAGCAGACGCGTGAAGACGCGGATAAGACAGAGGCAAAGGAGGCGGCTGTTTAGTCTTCGGATTTCCTCCGTCATGATTGAACCCGTCCGAGGGACATAAAACAATGCAAACGCGCGCCGCAGTTGCCTGGAAGGCTGGCGAACCGCTCACGGTCGAGACAATCGAGATTGAAGGCCCGAAAACCGGCGAGGTGTTGGTTGAAATCAGGGCGACCGGAATCTGCCACACCGACGCCTACACGCTGTCAGGCGCAGATCCGGAAGGCCTTTTTCCGGCAATCCTTGGCCACGAAGGCGCGGGCATTGTGCGGGAAGTCGGCGCCGGGGTCACGACACTCAAAGCCGGCGATCACATAATTCCGCTCTACACGCCGGAATGCCGGCAATGCAAAACCTGTCTCTCACGCCGATCCAATCTCTGCACGGCGATCCGCGCAACTCAGGGGAAGGGCGTGATGCCCGATGGCACCAGCCGCTTCCGCTGCGATGGTGATCCGGTATTCCACTATATGGGCTGCTCGACATTCGCCAATTTCACCGTGCTGCCCGAGATCGCACTCGCCAAGGTCCGTGAGGACGCACCGTTCGACAAAATTTGCTATATCGGCTGCGGTGTTACCACCGGCGTCGGGGCCGTTATCAACACCGCAAAGGTTTGGCCCGGTGCGAACGTTGCCGTGTTCGGCCTTGGCGGTATCGGCCTCAATGTTATCCAGGGCGCGCGGATGGTCGGCGCCGACAAGATCGTTGGCATCGATACCAATCCGGCCAAGTGCGCCATGGCCGAGAAATTCGGGATGACACATTTCGTTAATCCGGACGAAGTCGGCCGGGACAAAGTGGTACAGGCGGTCGTCGATTTGACCGGTGGCGGTGCGGATTTCTCGTTCGAATGCATTGGCAATGTACAGACGATGCGCCAGGCGCTGGAATGCTGCCATCGCGGCTGGGGCGAAAGCATTATTATCGGCGTAGCCAGTGCGGGTCAGGAAATTTCAACGCGTCCATTTCAGCTGGTCACCGGACGCGTGTGGCGCGGGACCGCCTTCGGTGGCGCGCGCGGACGCAGCGACGTGCCCAAAATCGTTGACTGGTACATGGAAGGTAAAATCAATATCGACGATCTGATCACGCACACCATGTCGCTCGACAAGATCAACGACGCGTTCGATCTGATGCATGAGGGCCAATCGATCAGATCGGTGGTTGTGTACTAGCTCGGAATCCAGGGCTACCAGCGCCGGCCGCGACCGCCGAACAGGAAGAAACTTGGCTCGTCGCGCTCGGAGTCACGAACCTCCACGCTATCATCGCCATCATCTTCATCGCGGAAGAGTCTTGCGCGCCGCTCCATCTCACGCCCGCGAAGCTCGACGTCCCGGGCTGATCTACGCGTTGCCGGCGGTTCGGAATTTGGCTCTCGCCCGGCACTGCGTACCGGCACCGCCGCCTTTGTGCATATTCGACGCTCGCCGCCAAATGGCTGATAGGTGCAATCGAACGTGCGGAAGGATCTGTACGCGCTCGCGCAGGCGTCGACGTTACAACGATTGTTCGATGCAACGTCTGTCGGCTGCGCCGGAGGCGCTTGCGATTTGTCTGTGCGCGTTGGCGCAGCGTTAGCAGGCGCAGCAGCCGGCTGTCTGCTGTTTTCGGCGCGCGCAGGCATGCCGGTTGTTTCAGCTTGTGTTTTTCGCGCTGGTTCGATCGTTGTCGCGGTCACGACGGCAGTTGCCGGGGCTTGCGTTTGAGGTTGGCCCGGCACCGGCTGCGGTGCGCCGGCCGCAGATTCACCTGTCACAGGTTTTTTTTGCGGATAGACAGGGCTAAGCGCCGCGTTTGGACCTTCAACCTTTGAGGCTGACGCCTGCGTATTCGCAGCCTGAACGGCAGGCTTTTGTTGCGGTGGCGGCGACGTCAGCCAATGCACCTCCAGAAGGACGGTGCTGATCGAAAGCATCAACACAGTAAGGTAGACAAGGAACTGCATTTCATCTCGCAACTGAATCAAAGGTTGTCGGGACAAAACGCGGAAGCTACCAAGCCAGTTCCGCAGCATTGCATGCACAAGGTACCCGGAGAACTATCGGACCGTCGGCAAAGCTTTTTTGGTGCACAACCTGCGCGGTCCGTTGCTTGGCTGATAGGTGCAATCGGAAGCGGTAAACGAGTGATAGGCCGCAGTACAGGCCTCAATGTTGCAAATCGGCTGTTGCGGTGCTGACTCCTGCGCCGCAATCGGTGTCGGAGGCTGGGCCTGCGTGGCAGTGGTGGGCTGAGCAACCGGAACTGCTGGCGCAACCAGCTTGGGCGGTACGATTGGCGCGCCAATATTCGCTTTCGGTGCAGCAGCGACAGGGGAACTTGCTGGCGCAGTGATATTCACACTGGGTGCCACCGCCGATGGCGGCGGCAGGGCCGCATGCAGGCCGGCGTCGGTATCGACCATCGGCGACATCGGCGCCGACATCCAATCGAGCCCCAGCAGCACGCCTCCAAGCGCAATCATTATTACAGCGCCGTAGACCGCAAGTCGCATCGCTCCGCCCTCGATGCAACAATAGCACGGAGCGAAAAATCCGACAGGCAGCACAACTTCGTGAGCCCTTGCACCCCGTCTATGCATTTTTGGACCCCTGGGCCATAGTCGCGGGCGCTAGGCGGCAGGAGCAGTGCAATGGCCAAATACAATCTGCGCGTAAACGGCAACGCACAAATTATCGACTCATCGTATGCCGATAAACCGTTACTCTACGTGCTGCGTGAGCTTGGTCTGACCGCAACGAAATTCGGCTGCGGACTGGGACAATGTGGCGCATGCACCGTCCTGATGGACGGCACGGCGATTCGCTCGTGCCAGACGACCGTCGCCGATGCGCAGGGCAAGACGATTGTCACGCTGGAAGGGCTCGGCTCTCCAGCCAATCCACACCCGCTTCAGACCGCATTCATCAAGGAGCAGGTGCCGCAATGCGGCTATTGCATCAACGGCATGATTATGACTGCAGCTGCGCTTCTGACGGCAAATAAAAAGCCGACCGAAGCCGACATCCGCTCGGCCCTCGACGGCAATCTCTGCCGTTGCGGCTCGCATGTGCGAGTCCTGCATGCAGTAATGGCGGCCTCGGGACAGGGCGGCTGACATGGACCTCCTCAGCAAACACAATCGTTTGTCCCGTCGCGCAGTCCTAAAGGGCGGTGTGCTCACCGTCGGTTTCGCTCTCGCCGCCCTGCCGAAAGGGGTCCTCGCCCAGAGTGCCGTAGCGCACGTTCTCGATCCCAAGGAGGTGGACTCCTTCCTTGCGGTCAACGGTGATGGCACCGTGACGCTGTTCTGTGGCAAGGTCGATCTCGGCCAAGGTTTGCGGATCTCCATCCCGCAGATCGCCGCCGAAGAGCTCGGCATTGGGATTGAAAAAATCAAATTTGTCGAAGGCGACACCGCGCTGACGCCGGACCAGGGTCGCACGTCCGGTTCAACCGGCATCCAGCGGGGCGGCATGCAGATTCGACAGGCGGCAGCAACCGCTCGCAAGGCGCTTATCGATCTTGCAGCCCAACGTCTCAACGCCAAGCCCGAGGATCTCGTCGCGATTGATGGCGAGGTAAGACCAAAGACTGGCGGCACGGGCATGTCCTTCGCAAATCTGCTTGGCGGACGCCAGTTCGAGCTGAAGCTTGATCCCAAGGCACCACTCAAGGATCCGGAGAGCTACACCATCGTGGGCAAGGCGCTACCGCGGCCAGATGTCCCGGCGAAATGCTTTGGCACGTACATTTACATGCACGACTTCGCTGTGCCGAACATGATCCATGCTCGCGTCATTCGACCTGCGGCGGTCGGGGCGAAGCTTGTTTCCGTCGATGAGTCCTCGATCAAAGAATTTCCCGGCGCGAAAGTCGTGCGGGTGAAGGATTTGCTTGCCGTTGCCGCGGATGACGAGTGGATAGCCGTCCTGGCGTCCCGTGCGCTGCGCGCTCAATGGAGTGATTGGAACGGCCTCCCCTCACAGCGCGACTTGGCTGAGAGCCTGCGCGCTGAGTCCGGAACTGTTGACGAAACTCTGGTCAACAAAGGAAGTCCGCCGACGACACGACCCGATGGCGCCAAGACGCTTACGGCCACTTATTACTGGCCGATGCAGAGCCACGCATCGATCGGCCCCTCCTGTGCCATTGCCGATGTACGCGAAGACGCCGCGACGGTGTGGACTGCCTCGCAAGGCACGCACGGAAACCAGGCGACGTTTGCGAAGTTTCTCGGACTGCCGAAGGAAAAGGTACGGCTGATCTATCTCGAGGGCTCAGGCTGTTACGGAATGAACGGCCACGAGGATGCGGCGGCTGACGCTGCGATTCTTTCGCGCGCATTGGCACGTCCTGTGCGCGTGCAATGGACACGCGAAGATGAGCTGGGTTGGGATCCGAAAGGTCCGCCTCAACTGATCAGTATTTCGGGCGCTGTTGCGCCCGATGGCCGCATCCTGGATTGGCGCACCGAAATGTGGATTCCAAAGACCACGCGCGGCTTGCCGAACATTCCATTGCTGGCGCCGGAAGCCGCAGGCCTTGAACATATGCCAGGCCTCAATCCGGGTATGATTTCGCAAAACGGCGACCCGTCCTACGCCGCCGAGCGCATCCAGGTGGTCGCACACTGGCTTAAGGACGCGCCGCTGCGACCGGCCCCCATTCGCTCGCCGGGGAAGCCTGCCAACTGCTTCGCAGTCGAAAGTTTCGTAGACGAACTCGCAGCCGCGATCGGGACCGACCCGATCGAATTCCGATTGCGCGGATTGAAAGATCCCCGTGCCATTGAAGTCATCAGGCGCACCGCCGCGTTGATGAAATGGCAGACTCGGCCTTACCAGACGGCAAGCGCGAATAATGGCGTTGCGCGCGGGCGCGGCATCGCCTTTGTCCATTACAAGCACAGCGAAACATATGTCGGCATGGGCATGGAAGTTGCCGTCGACCGCGCGAGCGGCCGGATCTCAGTCGAACGAGTCGCCTGCGCGCATGATTGCGGGCAGGTCATCAATCCTGACGGCGTACGCGCTCAGATCGAGGGCGGTATCTTGCAGACGATTAGCCGGGCACTGATGGAAGAGGTGATGTTCGACCGCTCGCGCGTCTTGAGCGTGGACTGGGCGAGCTATCCGATCTTGCGGTTCTCTGGTGTGCCCAAGATCGACATAGAGCTGATCGACAGGCCAAAGGAGCCGCCGGTTGGCGCGGGCGAGGCGGCTTGCGCAGCGGTCGGAGCAGCGCTTGCCAACGCGGTTCATGATGCAACCGGCTTGCGGCTGCGGACTGTGCCGTTCACGCCCGAACGTGTGAAGGCAGCGTTCGTCGGGAAAGCATAGAACTGTCCAGCCAAGGCTGCTTCGAAAACGAACTTCCTGACGGAATATGATTGCCGTGCTACACAACCGGCGCGGCTTAACACCGCTGCCGGGGACCATGTCGAAAACGCCGTCGCTTAAGGACTTCCGCCGTATCGTCGTTAAGGTCGGCTCATCCCTGCTTGTGGATTCCTCCGCCGGCGCACTCAAGCGCGACTGGCTCGCTTCGCTCGCTGCCGACATCGCGGGGCTCCACAGCAACAAGTGTGATCTGCTTGTTGTCTCCTCCGGAGCGATCGCGCTCGGCCGAGCAGTTCTCAAGCTACCGGCTGGCGCACTTAAGCTGGAGGATAGCCAGGCCGCGGCAGCAGTCGGGCAGATCGCGCTTGCGCGGGCATGGTCCGAGGCACTCGGCACGCATTCTCTCACCGCTGGCCAGGTGCTGGTAACGCTGGGCGACACCGAAGAGCGCCGCCGTTACCTCAACGCGCGTTCAACGATCGCCAAGCTGTTGGAGTGGCGGTGTGTGCCGGTGATTAACGAGAACGATACCGTTGCCACTACCGAAATTCGTTACGGTGACAACGATCGGCTTGCCGCCCGCGTCGCCACGATGACGAGTGCCGATCTCCTTGTGCTGCTCTCGGACGTTGATGGCCTTTACGACAAGCCGCCCGACACCGGAAGCGCCGCCAAACTGGTGCCGCTGATCGCCCGCATCACACCGGAGATTGAGGCGATGGCCGGCGCCTCTGGCTCCGAACTCGCGCGCGGCGGTATGCTCACAAAGATCGAAGCCGGCAAGATCGCAACGACCGCGGGCACGCACATGGTGATTGCGTCGGGGCGAGTGCAGCATCCGTTGCGGTCGATCGCGCAGGGTGCGCGATGCAGCTGGTTCCTCACGCCCGCCAACCCGGTGACCGCGCGCAAGAAATGGATTGCCGGTTTCCTCGAGCCGCGCGGTGCAGTGATCATTGACGCAGGCGCAGTGAGGGCGTTGCGCGGCGGAAAGAGTTTGCTACCGGCAGGCGTCATCAAGGTCGAGGGCGGCTTCGGGCGGGGCGATGCGGTCGTGGTGCGCGGTCCGGATGGCCACGAGGTCGGGCGCGGGCTGGTGGCCTATGACGCGGATGACGCCGAGAAGATCAAGGGCCGGTCCTCTGCGGACGTTTTGCTGATCCTCGGCTTTACCGGGCGGACCGAAATGATTCATCGCGACGATCTGGTGCTTGGCGGCGAATAGCGGTGGAACGCGGAGTCCCGACCGGCGTTGTCCCTGCACGAGCGCCACCTCGTGAAAGGCGATTAACCGATCGCCCCTCAACCCCAGTCCACCGGAGGCTGGGGTTTTCGCGTTGCGCTCGGCCATTGGCCCAGTCCCGCGCTCGTGTGTCTTAACGCCAGCTTTTATTTTTGATCCGCCAATGAACCCTGCCGAGCCATCGAGTCGGTCATTGGCCTATGAGAGGGTCAGCGGCCGGACGACCGCGGGCGCCGGCCAGCCGGCAATACCTTGCGCTTGGCAGGGCGGACCGGCAGCGGAAAGAATGTGCCGTCGGGAAATTCCAAATATCGGCTGAAAACATGCACCTGACGTTCCCCACCGCGCTTCCCTTCAATTACAAACTTGGTGCCGACAGGAAACCGACTGGGGAGACGGCCTGAGCTATACGACATAGCTACCTCCTGAGATGTCGCTACCCTGACACTGCAATGTGTAGACCGATTGATCCGTTGCACACCTCCATCCGTTATCCACGTTATCCCCAGGGCGGAGCCCGCCTTTCAGTGCTCGGAGCCACCTCGCCGCCGAACCGCCGGCGTGATAGGAAAGTGCCTCTGGATCAGGGTTTTATGGGCTTTTTGCTGAAATGACCGCCCCGTTTAAAAGTATTGAGGGGACTGATGATATCTCCGCCATTATGGCAGAGATCGGCGGGCGCGCCCGTGCAGCCGCTCGAGTTCTCGCACTTGCTCCAGCGGATCAGAAAAACCGAGCCCTGCAGCTCATGGCCGGGGCAGTGCGGGCACAGACATCCCCTATTCTGGCAGCCAATTCAGAAGACCTCGCGGAGGCTAAGGCGACGGGGATTTCCGGCGCGTTTCTAGACCGCCTTACGCTCGACACGCTGCGCGTCGAGGCCATTGCCGCTGGCATCGATGTCGTGAGGGCGCTCAGGGATCCCATTGACGTAGTTACACAATCCTGGACGCGGCCAAATGGCATGCGAATCGAGCGGGTGCAGGTACCGCTCGGGGTCATTGGCATCGTCTATGAAAGCCGACCGAACGTGACCGCCGATGCCGGCGTGCTGTGCCTGAAGTCGGGTAATGCGGCGATCTTGCGCGGTGGCTCCGACAGCATGCGTTCAAGCCGCGCGATCCTGGCGGCCTTGAGCGAAGGCCTCCGCGGCGCCGGCCTACCCGAGGCGTCCATACAACTAGTACCCACCCGCGACCGCGCGGCGGTTGGCCTCATGCTGGCAGGCCTTGATGGCAATCTCGATGTGATCGTGCCGCGCGGAGGCAAGAGCCTGGTGGCCCGTGTCCAAACAGAGGCGCGCGTGCCGGTATTTGCGCACCTTGAGGGCGTATGTCACGTCTTCGTTCATAGGGCGGCATCGCTTGAGATGGCCAAGACAATTGTTCTGAATGCCAAAATGCGGCGTACGGGAGTGTGCGGCGCGGCAGAAACGTTGTTGGTGGAACGCGCCGCCGCAACGACGCATCTCAAACCCCTTATCGAGATGCTGCTTGGGGCCGGATGCGAGGTTCGCGGCGACAAGGCAACACTGGCTGTCGACAAGCGAGTGAAGCCGGCGACCGAAGAGGACTGGGCCACCGAATATCTTGATGCCGTCATTGCCGTTAAAGTCGTCGAAAACCTCCCGGCAGCGATCGAGCACATCGAGCGCTACGGATCGCATCATACCGACGCCATCATCACCGATGATCAGAGGGCAGCAGAAAAGTTCCTGCGGCAGGTCGATTCGGCCATTGTGTTGCACAACGCCTCGACGCAATTTGCCGACGGCGGCGAGTTCGGCTTTGGCGCGGAGATCGGCATTGCGACTGGCCGGCTGCATGCGCGCGGCCCTGTGGGCATCGACCAACTGACCACGTTTAAATACCGCATCCACGGAACTGGTCAGATCCGGCCGTGAGTTCAAAAGAACCCGCCACCTCCGAGCGCCTTCTGCCTCCGCACGCGCCCGGCATGAGGATCGGCCTGTTCGGTGGAACTTTTGATCCTCCACATCAAGCACATCTCGGGGCGGCTCTACTTGCCCTCAAGCGACTCAAGCTCGACCGCGTTTGGTGGCTCGTGACCCCCGGCAATCCGCTCAAAAATACCAGTGGTCTTGCCCCGTTGGGAGAAAGGATTGCCGCGGTGCGGGCGCTCACCCGTCACCCGCGCATTGATGTGACCGGCCTCGAGGCTGTCATTAAGACGAGATACACTTACTGTACGATATCTTGGCTACTGAGACGCTGCCCAGGGGTCCGATTCGTTTGGATTATGGGCGCTGACAATCTGCGGAGTTTCCATCGCTGGCAGAAATGGCAAAAAATAGTGAAGCTGGTGCCCATCGCCGTCGTCGATCGCTTGGGTCCAAGTCTTTACGCCTCTGCCAGTCCCGCCGGCAACGTGCTCGCCCGCTCGCGCATTCCCGAACACGACGCCCCGGCCCTGACCAGTCGGAAACCGCCGGTTTGGACTTTTCTTCACGGTCTCAAATCGCCGTTGTCGTCGACTGCGCTACGTGCATTACGGACGCGCCGAGCAAGTTCTGGCCAAAACCGCAAAAGCTCAAGCAAAGCAGGTCGTAGGAGCCGTGCGAACAAGGCATCCAAAAGAAAAATGGCCGCCAAAAGCCGGGGGCGTCAGGGTAGAAAGAAGCAGACGAGATAGTTATCCTTACTGAGACCCTGGGATTCAGCCCCGGGGCGAGTGCAATACAACGAAAGGACCAGGACCTCTGAATACACCTGCACTCTCTCGGGCACCGCGTCGTTCGCCCGAACCCGTCTCCCGGCACCCAACTGCCAGGGAGACGCTCCGCACCGTCCTTGCGCATCTGGAAGACATGAAAGCCGAGGACACCGTTGTTATAGACCTCACCGGCAAATCATCGATAGGCGATTACATGGTCGTAACCAGCGGCCGCTCGCAACGCCACGTTAGCGCCGTGGCCGACCACGTGATCAAGGACATCGAGAAAACAGGTGGCGGTCGGGTCCGTGTCGAGGGTATGCGCCAAGGCGATTGGGTGTTGATCGACGCCGGCGACGTCATCGTGCATGTCTTTCGGCCGGAAATACGGGCCTTCTACAACCTGGAAAAGATGTGGTCAGCGAGAAAAGCCTAGTTTGCGCATGATCGGCGAAAGCCGGCGTCCCGTGTTGGCATTCGTGCGCGCGGACGTGCGTCGTCCATGCTGATAGTGTGGCTGTGCGATGCGTATCGTCGTTGCCGCCGTCGGGCGCCTGAAACAGGGGCCGGAAACCGAGCTGTCTGAGCGCTACCGCAAACGCGCAGAGCAGACGGGTCGTCAGATCGGGCTGCGCGGCATCGAAATCATTGAAATCAAAGAGAGCCGCGCCGGCGACGCCAGCAGGCGCATGCTCGAGGAATCTATTGCGCTCGCCAATGTTATTCCACCGGAAGCGGTTGTGGTGCTTCTCGATTCGCGTGGACAGAATATTGAGAGTGCCGGCCTTGCGGGCCACCTGACCAAATGGCGGGCCAACGGCCGATCCACCGTAGTCTTTTTAATTGGTGGCGCCGACGGGCTAGCGCCGAGCGTGTGTGAGAAAGCTGAACTTCATATCTCGTTTGGTGCCGCCACCTGGCCACACCAGCTGGTGCGGGTCATGTTGCTGGAGCAGCTCTATCGCGCCACAACGATTTTGACCGGCCACCCCTACCACCGGGCATAAATTTTCCATTTATCTGCAAGACACCCCGATTTAGTCGCAATCCACGTCAATAGGTACCTCCGAAATGGTCTTGCTGTTCCAATCTGCGGGCGTAACGTGACGCTGATGATTTGGCTTGGGGGATTCGGTCGCCTCGACCCACGCGTCGCACTTGTCGCCGGGGTGTGGTTAGCCCTGCCGATTGCTTTGACACCTACGACATTCGCGTTGGAGCGCACGGGTCGTGCCCCGATCATGCTGGCGCAGAATGACAATGCGGAAAAACTCGACACCCTCAAGCAACATGAAGAGGAACTCAAATCTGTTCGCGATCAGCAACGCAAGTCGATAGAGACCGAGGCTTCCATCAAACGGGACATCGACCAGATTGGCACCGATCGGCGCAAACTCAATCAGGATCTGATCGACACTGCCGCGCGGTTGCGAGGCATCGAAGCTAAGATTGCGGCCACACAAGATCGCATCAAGCCGCTCGATGAAAATGAGCAGAGCATCCGCAAATCACTTGAAGGCCGGCGCGCGGTGATCGGTGAGGTTCTCGCCGCGTTGCAACGCATCGGCCGCCGGCCGCCCCCTGCGCTCATTGCAACTCCGGAAGATGCTTTGCAATCGGTGCGCACCGCCATGGTGCTTGGTGCCGTATTGCCGGAGATGCGCCATGAAGTGGAGGCGCTCGCAAACGACCTTTCGGAATTGCTGGCCGTGCGAAAAAAAATCAACGTCGAAACCGACCAGCTTAAAGCCGAGGTCGCCCTGCTCGACGCAGGACGCGCCCGCGTGAACGCCTTGGTGGATGAGCGGCAGAAACAGCTGGCCGAACGTGAGAAGGCGCTCGACGCCGAACGGGCGCGCGCCGGCAACTTGGCGCGCCAAGTCGACAACCTCAAAGATCTGATCGCAAAGCTCGAGCAGGGCCTCGATCCAGCGGCTCGCGAGGCGAGGGAAGCTGGTCGTCTGGACAGCCGGCCTCAGCTGTCGGCATTCCGCGATCCCGCCCGACTAGCGCCCGCGGTCGCTTTCGCCTCTGTGCGCGGACAAGTTCCAATTCCGGTTAACGGCGTCAAACTCAAGGAATTCGGCGCGCCGGACGGCAGCGGCGGACAGGAAAAAGGCCTTTCCATCGCTACTCGGACAGGCGCACAAGTTACTGCCCCGGCCGATGGCTGGGTGGTATATGCTGGGCCGTTCCGCTCTTACGGCCAACTCTTGATCCTCAATGTCGGC
>Ga0126383_10001043_pt1 | contig 16732 bp, 13 predicted proteins | sample PanSoiMetPlot_35_FD_96882 | JGI IMG/M metagenome (GOLD analysis project Ga0126383, IMG submission 96882) | Tropical forest soil microbial communities from Panama - MetaG Plot_35 | ecosystem: Environmental > Terrestrial > Soil > Tropical forest > Bulk soil | place: Panama | collected 2016-02-17
TATCAAGGAGCACTCAGGCGGGCACAAAAGATCCGCAGAAGGCTACGCGGCTCAGCTTGCATGTTGGACGCTTCTCCGGAGAGGCCCAAGAGAATGCACTGGCGAACCAACTCGAGTTGGTGCCGCAAATACGAGGAGGCGGAAAGGCTCTCCTGGGCGCCATTGCTCGTCAGAACGATGTTGCACGCCAGCTAGCTTTTCGTTGAGCGTCCGCGACCTCTGATCAAGAACTATCGATGGTAGTAGTTGGACTATCGCCGTAGACTTTGCCTACTTCTCCCCCATACGAGATTATCGTTCCCGCCAGACAGTTCGCGGGCCCCACCGTCAAAGCAACCTGTACGGGAATGGCGACCGAAACTGAACATCAGGGGATGGACCGAACTCTATCGCCTGGCTGTATTTTCTACGAATCTAGCAAAATTGAACGCACGAATAGTCGAAGCACGTTCCGCGATCAACGAAAGAGTGATTGAACGGGAAGGTTGTGCGGGCCGCGAGCAAGAACGGCAGGCTCTTGCTGATGCGCGGAAAATGTTCCAATTGTTGGCGCGGGAGGCTCAGAACACTGAGACATCGCAAGGGTACGAGTGACTCCGTTGGTATCTCAGAAAATGTTAAAAGAGGTTTAGCGATTTGGCTCGCTAGTCTTGTTCCCCAGCCCTACGTTACGGCCGCCCCACCACCGCCCCTTCCAAAGTAGGAAAAAGCTGGTGCTTGGAAGAACGGGGCATTACGAAGGTTTGACGAAAGGTTCTGACGCCAACCGAGTTGATTTCGAGTCTCGTATACTGCCCCTATGCAACGGAAATCCGACTAAAGCTCCGGAGGCGGACGGCCACCTCAAAATTGGGGTAGTTGGCTAGCATCGACCATGGGAACCGCGACGTTGGAAACACGTGTGCCTCAACAGAATGAAATTCACCTTCGACCCTCGCTCCGTGACTTTCTCTTCGAACTCCGAACGCCGTGTCGGTTGGCTGCGCTTCTCGTTCTGATAATTCCGGGTTTTTCCCTCTTAGCTCGGCCTCAGTCATCCGGCAGCGGAACCATAACGGGGCGTGTGCAAGACTCAACCGGACTCGTCGTAACTGGGGCTCCAGTCACAATTCACAACGTACTCACAGGCTTCCATCATTCTAGTATTACCGACTCTAGCGGCGAATTTCACCTGTTCAACGTTCCGCTCGGAAGGTATGAGGTCACAGTCGAGGCCGCTGGCTTTCAAACCGTCCAGCAAACGACGGATATAAGGTCTCCTTTACCCGTGAACCTCGACATTCAATTGACACTTCCTATCGCCGAGGAACAGATCGATGTTCGAGCAACGGCCTCCCTTCTCGAAGACTCACCGGGCCCCCGATCAGAACTAGACAAGAATCTGCTGGACCGTTTACCGATTGTGCCCAGTGCATCCGCCTTCAGTTCAATTGTCACTCTTTCGACGCCTGGGTTGCAGGCTGATTCCAATGGACAAATAAATCCCGTAGCTGAAGAGGGCGACACGACCATTGTTGTGGACAACGAGATATTTGGTGACCGCCAGGGCAGAAATTTCGCCAGTCAGCTATCGCCGGAAGCCATTCAGTCGATTCAAGTCATCCAGGGTGTTCCTCCAGCTGAATTTGGAGACAAAGAGGGGCTAGTGGTCCGAGCCCAGACTCGTTCCGGTTTGGGGCTCTCGCAGTTGGCGGGGAACGTAGCCGCTGGGTATGGATCGTTTGGGACTCAGACTGGAAGCGCAACAATCGGGTTGGGCAATCGGAGAATTGGAAACTTCATGGCGATTGACGGTTTGGAGAGTGGGCGGTTCCTAGACACGCCCGAGTTTCTACCCGTCCACGCTCGTGGTAACACAGAGAATTTTTTTGATGCCGTTGACTGGCAACCGTCAACCAGAGATGCGCTACATCTGAATCTAGGGGCAGCGCGCTCGTGGTTTCAGGTTCCCAACACTTATGACCAAGCCGCTGCGGGACAGGACCAAAGACAACAGCTTCGATCCTTCAATTTCTCGCCGGGATACAGTCATCTATTCGGACCTTCAGCTTTGTTTAGCACCAACGTCTGGGTGCGCCAACAGCGAGTGGAATACTATCCGAGCCTCGACCTTTTTTCCGATCAACCAGCAACTCTGTCGCAGTCTCGTCGCATGACGAACGCTGGATTTCGCGGAGACTTTTCCTATGTAAATGGCATTCACGATCTAAAGACGGGCTTCCAGTTTCAGTACTTTGCACTCCCGGAGCAGTTTCAGCTTGGGTTAACGGACCCGTTGTTTAATGCTGTGTGTGAAGACACCAGCGGTTTCCCGGTTCTAGCCCCAGGAATCTCAAGTCCTAGTGACTGTTCATCGGTTGGTTACCAGGCCAATCAAAGTTTTGAGCCGGGGCTGTTACCGTTTGATTTGACGCGCGGAGGGCAACTATTTCATTTTCGTGCCGCGGCTGGCATTGCTCAGGAAGCAGCCTACGTCCAGGACACGATGAAACTCCGCGACCTGAGTCTCATGGTTGGACTGCGGGCCGACAACTATGACGGGATCAGACAAGCCTCTGCCTTTCAGCCACGGCTTGGGGTTTCCTATCATGTGGTGAGGACACAGACGGTCCTGCGCGGCTCCTATGGTCGGCTGTTTGAAACACCATTTACTGACAATCTCGTGATTGCCAGTTCAAACGGGGCAGGTGGCCTGGACCCCAATGCGACCTCGAACCCGCTAGTTCCAGGAATCCGGAATCAATTCGACGCCGGGCTTCAGCAGGGGTTTGGACGCCGGTTGGTGGTAGATGCTGATTACCTCTGGAAGTTTACCCGCCGTGCCTATGATTCCGACGCATTGCTAAATACTCCCTTGGTATTTCCCACTCAATGGCGAAAGGCCAAGACCGACGGTGTGAACGTCCGAATCACATTTCCCAGCTACCGCGGGTTGAGTGCCTTCAGCGCTCTTGGACACGTTCGCGCCCGCTTCTTCGGACCTGAGATCGGTGGTCTCCTTTTCACAAATCAACAGAGCTATGCTCCATTTCGCATCGATCAGGATCAGGCCTTCCAGCAAACAACACACCTGCAATATCAGTTCGGCACGCGAGGGCCTTGGCTGGCGTTTACCTGGCGTTATGACAGTGGCGTAGTGAACGCAAGCGTCCCGGATTTCGCTACAGCGTTGACTCTAACCGGGGATGAGCAGGCCGCCGTCGGTCTCTTTTGTGGCAGTGTGTTCGCTACACTCAACAACCCAATCCGGACTTGCAGCTCGGCCACGTTTGGCGCGACTCGCTTATATATACCCGCTGCAGGAACGGAAAACGCCGACCTTAATCCACCTCGGGTCGCTCCTCGGCATTTATTCGACCTGGGCACTGGATTCGACAATCTTTTGCACGGCGATCGCTATCGGTTGGGGTTACACTTCGATGTCCTCAATTTGGCGAACAATATAGCCTTATACAACTTCCTTTCAGACTTTAGCGGCTCGCATTTCGTGCAGCCGCGTACGTATCACGTCGAGGCAAGCCTGAGGTTTTGAGTCAGCCTGGGCCCTTCACACAATGAGGCGCTCCTGCTTACGCAAAGGTTCGGACCGAGGCGCGGGCCATAAGGCAGGGGGGCCTAGAGGGCAATTGTGACTTTTCCCTGTCACGCGGTCTCGACTCCGCAGCTTGGGGGACTTCGAGAACGAGTTTTACGGATAGGTTTTTGCTTGGCTTGATCCCGATTCGGCCACAATATCAAATTCAATCTTCAACTCGTCTTTGACCTTCACTGTGCCTCCCGCGATGCTGACGGGGGTGATGCCAAAGTCGCGTTGCTTCAAGACGGTGTCGCCGTGATAGTGTCCGTCAGTGCGAACAACGTGCATTGAAATTGGTAGCGTCTTCCCATGCAGTGACAGTGTGCCAACTACCAAAAAATGATCGGAGTCTTCCCGCTTCAGACTGCTTGCCTCAAATCGAATCTCGCGAAAGCGTTCGGAATCAAGAACTTCTGGCCCGAGCATGCGCTCCTGAACCTGCTGCCGTTTCTCCGGTGATAGATTGGGATCGAGTACTTCAAGCTTTCGGGAATCAATCACGACCTCTACCCTCTGAGCAGAGTCGTCCAGGAAGCCGCTCGAAAGTGGGGCACGAATTACGTGATTGTCGGCAAAAGACGAGAAGAGACCGGACTTGAAGACGTGTACCGTGATAGCAGAGTTCTTCGGATCAATCGGTTGGACCTGGGCCAGACATATGCCCTGCAAAAGCACGAACGCCGAGATCTTGAACGTTCTCATGTGAAGGCGAAGAGGCCGATACCTCACTAGAATCCTTGATAATAGAGCTACATCAGGACCAAGTTGTCACAGATTGGTCAACTCCTTGTCAAACTCCCACGATCGGCCGTTTACTATTCTTTGTTATCGGTTTTCTGCCCTGACCTAGGGCGGTTCCATTCGCAACTTGTCCCTCGTTCTGCGCCCAATTTGTGTGTGGCAACCGACTCGCCCTCAGCATTCGGCAACTAAGTCGGGAAAAACTCCTAAATTCCTCGGTTTGCGAAATAGCACCACGACAGGCGGAATGCCCCACAACTACGAATATCCAGATGCCAACGATGTAAGTTGCATAAGCTTTCGCGGGCCTCTTATGCCCCGGATGACACTTTATGGCTGCACGCTCGCGGAGTCGCCTGCGACCCTTTCCATCAAAAGCTCCGACGGCTTCGTAGCCTCAACTGCCGCTTCGATTGCTTCCGGGTGGAGCGAATCAGTTTCCGGGCGGGAGTTGCACCCGCTGAAGGTCCAGCGCCCTTCACGGCGCACTTTTTCACCAACTATCAACCCATTCTTCGGGTCAATGAGTGTGGCGAGTCATCGTGTTTTTTATTAGCCTAACATGCCAAAGATGATCGCGAATCGCGGTCGCTATCGAAGGCAAGCCCGTCTGTCTCGCACAAAGTCTTGCAAGTAGATCCTCCGGCTTGCACAATCTCTGCAAAACCTTGCAGACTTGGTTGTTTTCGCAAATTGCCAATTGATTATGGGCGTCTTCGTTCTTGACAAACTTCTTGCCGAGTGTAAGCTTTTGCCATTCGATTGGGGGCGTGTCCCGCCTAACAGTTTCGCTTTCGCGTGTTTCAGAATCCTATCTGTCTGCTGTCGGCTTGCGAACATGGGTGTCGTCTCGCAGCGATCGCAGGTGTACGGATTTGGTTGCGATTTCCGCCCCAGTGAATTTCAGAATTCAGGAGAAGACAACTTATGAGACTCAGCGTGCGCTCCTCTGGCCTACTGCTTTTCGCCGCTTGGTTTGCGATTCCGTTGTGCGCCCAGCAGTCGTCTATTTCGACTTCGTCAAAAGTCAGCCCTCTCGGGCGGATGCGATTACGTAACCGAGCCGCCAATGGCAGCGGCGCCGCAGAGGCTCTGACTGCTCCAGGCACGCCCCATTGGAGCACCGACTACAAATTTTTGGATGAAACAGGCCTGGAAGGACACTCGGCAGTGTATGACCAGACCACGAATACGATGATCGTATTTGCTGGGCTATCTGCGGCCTTGGCATTCGAGGATACAAACGCCGTGCTCTTGAACACTCCTGTGACTGGAAGCGGTCTTTGGAGCACTCTGATTGCGAATGGCACGGCTGGCTCACCGCCGGCGCGGGATTCGCATTCGGCGATTTACGATTCTGCGAACAACCGTATGATCATTTTTGGAGGCGCGGTCTTTTCATCCGGCGCCAGCCTGAACGACGTATGGGTACTGAGCAATGCCAATGGCCAAGGTGGCATACCCAACTGGACACAGCTCAGCCCGTCGGGGGCACCGCCGGCCGCTCGCTCTCAACATACTGCGGTGTACGATCCGGTAAATAACGTGATGACCGTGTTCGGCGGTGACGATTCCAACGGTCTAGCCCTCACCGACGCCTGGGTTCTCACCAATGCCAACGGCCTTGGAGGAACTCCCGTCTGGGCAAAACTTTCACCCACCGGCGCTCTACCCGCAGGAGTTGTCGCGCACACTTCGGTCTACGATGCTGCCAATAACATCATGACGGTATTTTCCGGCGCCAACAGCAAAATCACGTCTGGCACCAACGGTGTCTATACCCTATCGCACGCCAATGGACTGGGCGGAATACCAGTGTGGACCAGAATCGTGGCCAATGGAGCCGTCGGCTCCCCGCCCAAGCGCTTCGCCTCCGCCGCAGTCTATGACCCAGCGAACAACCGCATGATTATTTTTGGGGGCGGATTAATTCCTGATCCGCAAACAGGCCCGGGAGGATTGAACGATGCCTGGGTCCTGTCCAATGCCAACGGATTGGGAGGCACGCCCGTCTGGACCAGGTTGAGGCCGACCGCAGGGCCTCCGGGTTCCCGCTACTTTCACACCGCTGTCTACGACTCCGTGAACAATTTGATGGTGATATTCGGAGGCAACAATGACGAATCGGTCTACTTCATCGCCTGGATATTGAGCGACGCCAACGGGCTTTGAGCCGAAAGTACAACGGAGAGGTTGAACCTCACGCCCCCGATGTACGGGCGGCCTTTTTCGTATCACTTTGAAGATGGCTTCCGCGTGATTGCTATAAATTAGGACTCAAATCTGGAGGAGGGGTTTTGAGTCTACATGGGCCTGCGGCCCACCCATTGACATGAAAATCGGGTTGACAGTGCTGTACGCTCATGGGCGTGGACGGCGCAGGTCTGTTTACACTCTGGATGAAGTGAGGCGTTTTGAGTTTGGCCGGGAGCGCGCGTTTTGAACCAATCTGTGTCGCGCCACCGCTCCCGTAGGAGGGGTGGTAGCACGTGACGGCGTGTAACCTTTATCGCGCGCGATCTGCCGCTTCCACGTCAGGAGAAGCAGTGAAGATCGCGGGGACTGTGGCGGAAGAGAAGCCGGCACGACGATGATATGTTACGCTGCCGATTGAGTTGCAGCGTTTGCGAATCTGGTTACAGGAGCAGGGAGTGGAAGAGGCGGTCATGGAATCCACCGCTTAGTACTGGCGGTCGGCGTGGCTGGAGCTGGACCGCGATCGCCAGTCATCCGTGGGTTCGGCCCAATTCCCGACTTCTTCACAACACCTCAAACCGCGCCGCACCTATCGCGTATTCCTTCCACTCTTGCTCAAAGAAGTCCGCTGCCTTAAGTATTGCGATGTTTTACCAACTGACAAATGTTTCGATCAGTATGCTGTATTCTCTGGGTGGAGTTGCACCCTGATGAAACGCATTGCTGTGGCCGTCTTGGTGAGTTTATTCACCCTCCGGGGTGGTACGGTTTTCGCGCAAACACTTCGCGTCCCTTTCGACTTCTCGCAATCCGAGATCGGCATCGACGCCACGCTGAATCGCGAGCCGGTCTACGTTCTGCTCGATACCGGCGTCGATCCTTCCGCAATCGACCTCCAGCGTGCCGAGGCCCTGCACTTGAAGATCGACCGCAATGCTGGCGGTCAGGTGTCTGGCTTTGGCAATACCGAACAGCCCACGGCCTTTCCAACAACCATCCAGGGCTTTGCCATCTCGGGACACAAATTCGAAGGTTTTGACGCGCTCGCCAGTGATTTGAGCGCTCTTTCCGCCAAGTATGGACGCCGGGTGGACGCCTTCATCGGCTACAGCTTCCTCCAAGACAAAATCATCTTGATCGACTATCTCGGGCGAACGCTCAACCTGCTCGATCGTCCGTCGGCAGCGACGTCTGCGACCAAATCTTGCCGTACCAAATGGAGCACGCCGATGCAACTCCTCGAAGGTGAAAATTGGCCGCTGATCCCCCAGTTGCGTCTTGGCGACGCGGTGATCTCCGCAACTCTGGACACCGGCTCCAGCGGCTCTATCACCCTCTACGAGGGTGCGCTGGACATGCCAGGCGTCCGCTCCGCTCTGGTCCAAAAGGGTGAAGTCAAATCTGGCGGATTCCAAGGGGAGGAAAAGTTCAAGGAGTATGTTTTCAACAAGCCGGTCGGTTTCGCTCGCTTTGAGCTTCCGCCGGGTGCTGCGATAACGCTGCGTAATGTGAAGGGATCCTCGTCCAATTTCGCCAATGTCGGCAACAAGCTTTTCGCGTCTCTGGGCTTGAAAATGATGCTGGATTATCGCCACCGCACGATGGCCTTCTTTGGCGATTGCCGCTGACCATCGCAGCGTGAGCGGTTGAATAGGTCTTGAACGAACGGCCTAAACCGGAAGAGCTCATTGCGCAATAACCCACTCGTCCTGTTGGAAGCGATTCGCTCTGCCGTATTGCCACCCGTGCAAGCGAACCGAAAACGTCGGCGTGAAGCACCTGCCTGACGACTAATCCGTACGGGCTATCCGGAAGGTAGGTGTCGCAATCAGATAGCTCAAAATCTCTACCGGCTCGGGATCAGTGACGCGATTTAATCGCGAACAATGCTGAAAATGGCAACAGGTCTGTTAGAAAGCCTGCGTCCATTTCGTTATATTTTTCATAAGTCCGAAAAATCCTTCTCCCAATATTCGTAGGGGCGACGGTCGAGGCGTGGCTTCGATTCGATGCCGCGTAATTGGACCCGCCGAATCTTGCCCGAAACAGTTTTGGGCAATTCGGAAAATTCGATGCGGCGGATACGCTTGTAGGGGGCGAGACGACCCCGAATGAACTTGAAGATTTCGCGCGCCATCTCAGGTGATGGGTCGAGACCGGGTTTCAGCGTAATAAATGCCTTCGGAACGAACCAGCGGATGGCGTCTGCGCTGGGAACAACGGCCGCTTCCGCAACACACTCGTGCTCGATAAGCGCGCTCTCCAGTTCGAACGGGCTGAGCCGATAGTCGGAGCTCTTGAAGACGTCATCTGCGCGCCCGATGTAGGTGAAGTAGCCGTCGGGATCGCGGCAGGCTACATCGCCGGTGCGATAATAACCCCCTGCGAAGCACTGTTCGGTGTGCTCAGCATCATCGAGGTAACCCGCCGTCAGGCTAGTGGGTCGAGGCTCGCACTTTACAGAGATCTGCCCATCATCGGACTCATTGCCATCGGCATCCAGCAAAACCACGTTGTGCCCTGGTGAGGGCCGTCCGACCGCCCCCATCTTGACTCTTTCGCCAGGAAAATTCCCCAGCAACAAGACATTCTCTGTCTGTCCGAATCCATCGCGAATCGTGATATTCCAAGCAGCCTGCACCTGCTCGATGACTTCAGGATTCAGGGGTTCGCCGGCACTGGCCAGCTCCCTGAGCTTGATGGGGAATGACTTCAGGTCTTCGAGGATGAATAATCGCCAGACCGTTGGTGGCGCACACATCGTGGTGACACCGCAGCGGACGACTTCGCTAAGCGTGCGCTTCGCGTTGAATCGGTCATAGTTGTGAACGAAGACGGTGGCACCAGCGTTCCACGGTGCGAAAAAGCTGCTCCAGGCGTGCTTGGCCCAGCCTGGAGTACTGATATTGAAGTGGAGGTCATCGGGCCGAATACCAATCCAGAACATGGTGGCCAGGTGCCCTACGGGATAACTCTGATGCGTGTGCAGTACGAGCTTCGGCGTGGCGGTCGTTCCTGAGGTGAAATACAGCATCAGTGGATCGTTGGCATCGGTTTCGCAGTCGGGCGCGAAATCAGGATTGTGATCGTAGGCTTGCGAGTAGGGTGTCCAGCCTTTTTCCTCACCACCAACGACGATGCGCGTGCACTCACCTCTGAAGCTGGGGTACTTTTCCAGCAAGCTCAGTTGGGTAATCACGTGTCGGGCCTTGCCGCGTTCAAGGCGGTCGCGTACATCTTCCGCGGTGAGCAGTGTCGCAGAGGGAATGACGACTGCCCCCATCTTGATTGCCGCCAACATGATCTCCCACATCGCGACATGGTTAGCCACCTGGACGACGATGCGATCGCCACGGCGCACACCTTGTTTCCGAAAGAAGTTAGCGACCTGATTGGAACGCCTCGACATCTCCGCGAAGCTCAACTTTAGTTCAAGTCCATTGTCGTCAACGATCCATAGAGCAGGCTTGTCATTTGCGAGCGCGTAGGTATCGAAATAGTCGAGAGCCCAGTTGAAGCGGTTGAGTTGGGGCCAACGAAAATCGCGGTAGGCAACTTCGTAGTCTTCACGATGTTCAAGTAGGAACTCGCGTGCCGACATAAATGCCTTCAGGTCTTGCTCGTTGATGCTGGTTGCACGACGGCTTTCTGCCATGGCTCCCCAAAATATCCATAAATCCAGTCGACTACGGATTATCGGATAGACGTTGTCTGCCGAACCAGCGCCCGGAAGGGGTGATGACCGAACGATTGTACGGGATAGTTCACTGCGATGAAAGCGAGCGTGGAGCACTGGAGCGAGGCTGCAGAACCGTTCGGAAGTAGGGCCCGGTCTTCGCCCGACCGCGTCCGCCTATTGGCAAGCGGCACCCAAGAATTAAGATCCTAAGGATCGGAAGGCGCACCCGATGACGTGAGTGCTGCGTTCTACTCGGTGATCATCAAGGAAACTTGTTTTAAGTGTTGTAATCAGATTTGACGCCAATTGAGGGGTATGCCTTTGAAACGGCTTTGCTGTCTCCCGCCGCTTAATCCACAAGCGCCTTCGCCGTGGCTATCGCCGCCGCCATTGCGAGCTTGTGATCCTTGTCCCATGGCGGCCCAATGGCCCTCCGCACGTGGAGGAAATGAGCGTCGAGGTTCTCGACGCGCAACGCCTGACTCGCTGCACCCAACACCTTTTTCGCGTCGTACCAGTGGACGAGCCAGCCGTGCGCCTCGGCCGCGGAGGCCAGGGCCTTCCGGTACATCACCCAGTCGGCAACGTTCTGCGCACGGTAGTCCTTGATTCGCTCGGCAATTGTGGGTGGAAGCCGTTGACAATTGCGAAGAGCCACACCAAGGATACGAGGCACCGCTATCGAGACAGCGTCCAAGGCAAGCACGGCATGCCTCTCCGCCGACACGCGCACGCGCTCTACTAACTCCACGGCCTCGTCGAGGGGAAGCCCTTGGCCTTCGCTGTGGTGCGGAAGCTTCGGTAGGTCCTCGTCCACGAGTTCCACGCGGCGGCGGTCGAGGAAAGTCCCATCACGCGCCACGGTCACCAGCACCGCCCAACCGCCGTGATCCGATACCCCGACGATGCTGCCGCTCTTCACGGTGTTTCGCTGACCCCTCAATAAGCGCTATGATTTGATGACCGCTTAACGCCAACTGCCGCGCAATGCAAACGCCACACTACAACGAAGAATAGGAAGATGGCTCAGATTAAGCGCGGTATCCACCAAATCGAACTGGCATCTACATCCAGGCTGCGGGGGGGCGGTTTTAGCCCGTCCAAGAACAGCCTTGCGGCATAACAGCGCCCAAAAACCGACCGCCACAGCGCAAACAAGCATCAGCAGGAGCATCCATCGGCTAGGTGCAACAAAATAGGCAAAGAATGTCACCACGACCAAGGTGCATACATCCCCGCCGTTAACTCTCAATTGCTCTATCCGTCTCATAAAGCTGCGACCAGCGTAGCATGAACCTCATTGACTGTCGCAACAGGAGGCGTCGCTCAAAACCCCTGCCACGGGGATTTTGAGTTCAAGGTGATGCCAATGAGGGAAAAATCCGATAAAATCTGTGCCTTGTTTTGGCTCACCTTTGTAAACTTTCGGCGATTGTATCGTGCTGGGTTCTTCTGCCTTCGTTGTGCTTCGGTGCGCGGAAGGACGACGCCAACCTAAAATCGCTCTACGACCGCCATCGATGGTTCGAGCTTCGTGATTTTGTGAGGAAAGGTGGTGCTTCGGCCTTTTATCAAGGGGCTGTCGCCTGCGCATTCAATGATGCGCACCTATGCGAAAAGAAGTTCCGAGATGTATTTAACTCCGCACCGAGGTCGGACGAGGCGGTCGAAGCACACCGAATCTTGGCTTCTGCCTATTTCACCCATGGTGAATACAAGAAGGCATTGGCGCAAGTGGACGCCATCCTCGCGCTTAGGCCGAGTGATGCTGACGCCTCGAGCGGTCGACCTGTTCTCGCTGCTGTTGCCGACATTCCCGACCAACAGCTCACGGGACGACACACCAGGGTGGAACTCCAGGACGGAGGATTGCCGTTCTCAATCAACGGCATTCACGCGACATACTGGTTCGACACCGGAGCGGAGCTCTCTGTTTTAACCGAGTCCGAAGCCAAACGCTTCGGACTACGAGTACGCCCGACGTCTGCCCAAGTGACCGACGTTAACGGAACTCGGGTCAACACGCAGATTGCCGTCGCAGATGAACTTTCCATCGGGTCCATCCGAATAAAGCATGTGGCATTTCTGGTATTGCCTGACAACCAGCCGCCATTCAGCGAGCAAAGCTCCGGCACGAGCGGACTCATTGGAATACCCGTCTTGCTCGCGCTCCAGACGTTTGTCTGGGGTGCAGATAAGAGTTTCGAGATCGGAATAAAATCCTCGCCGAAGAGCGCGCCTCACGCAGCTCTCTGTTTTGACGGAAATCGTCCCGTCGTGCAGGTTGTATACGACAAACAAGCCTTGGCGTTCGCGTTAGATACTGGTGCTACGAATACCGATCTCTATCCGCCATTTGCGTCGGCATTTCCCGCACTCATCCGTTCTGCGATCAAGACGGACTCGTACAAAATGGAAGGGGTGGGTGGGGCCAAGTACATGGAGGCTGCCACTCTGGAATCATTGAAGTTCAGCATCGGTGGATTCCCGGCTACACTCAAGTCGGTTGGGGTGCTGCTGAAGCCCACCACCGATGCCAGCAGATTTTTCGCAGGGAATCTCGGGATCGATCTGCTACAGCAGGCACACAAGACAACCTTTGATTTCAAGACGATGACTCTGAGTCTTCAATAGTTCTGAGCTGAACTGAACCAGTCAGGCGATTGCACTCATGTACCCAGCGCTTGGTGATCCCCAGAGTCTGAAACGGCGAAGAAATTTGGTCCAAACTTCGTGGGTGGAAACCATTTGAAGACGATCACATCCCACAAGACGAAGGCGGCAAGCGCATGAAAAGAAACAACGAATATCAGAAACACCCAATCAAGTCTGCGCCGTGCTGCGCCGCCACGACAGCAACCGACAGGTACACCACTGTGCGTACCATAGATAGCTTGGGCGCCGAATCGGCCTGACGAACTTGGCACAATAAGGACAGTCGAAGGGTCCGGGACGTAATGTCTCGGGTGTTAGAGTGCTTTTGCATTCTTGACATTCGGCAATGCGGTCTAACGTTGAAGAGAGTGCCATGGAACAGCCTTCCTCAACCTACTGCTGATCGGATCAAGTTTCCAGCGCCGACGTTCTCAACTGTCGAAACCAGCGATTACACAAGTGTGCGCCGTTTCTTCGCCTCGGGTGACATCCAATCACGATTTAGCCACGACAGCCGGCAATCAATGGTTTGCAAGAGACGCTGGCTGAGTCTCTGTGAAGCTCAGGCGATGCCCTACTGGGGGCCCGATGCTGAATCCAGGTACTTGACGAGAACAACCTCGTTACCTATCTCGTTGTAGATCAACTCATCCACAGTACCACTAGCCAAGAGAAGACCATATCCCCCGGGGCGCATTCCAGCTGCTTCGCGTCGCAAGATGTGGGCGGTGGGATCGTCTGATGGATTTGTAATAGCCGCGTGGGTAAGTGACTCGCGGCGAAAACCAGCCCCAGGGTCACGTACGTAAAACACCATTGCTCTTGCGGTACGCACCGCCGTGACCTCAATTACCTGCTCGGGATTAAATGCCGCTCCGTGCTCCATTGCGTTCATCAAGATCTCTCGCAACGCCTGCATCATTTCCTCCCGCGTGCCTTCGGGTAATTGCGCACTCAACTCTTTCGCAAAAGTCATGAGGCGCTCAGCCGTGATGAGACGGCAATTTACGCGGACTGACACCCAGCCGGGCTTGGCCGACAGCACTTGTATGTCGTCTCGCCATTGGCTGTCCGAAGCTGCGCTACGGGCTAGGTTTGCAATCTCGTCCGGATTAAACGGAGGTGTGAAGCAGGCGAACACGCGAGCACGTAGGGCAGCAATAACCTCGTCCGGCGTACTGTGACGAGCTAAGACGATACTCTTTACCCCCGGCCTGATGGTGCGCATCTCCTCCAGCAGCGCCAAGTCCTCCTCAACAGTGCTGTCGGGACTGGTGATTACGACCCCAAACGAGCGCATGCGCAACCGTTGTAGCGCATCGGCGTACCCTTCCGAGTACTCCATGGGGAAATCGGCGGAAGAAAGTACGGCGCCGATCTGCTGGCTCACTTGTGTTTCACTTCCAATAACCAGAACCCTGCTCACGTTGTGCTCCACGCAGCAATGAATTCAACAATTGTAGTGGAAAGCTCGTACAGACAGATTGCGGACCAAAAGACTCGCATTATCCTTTGAACGATTCCCTCCGAGTGACCGGCCAAACCGGAACTCGTCTCTGTCAACGATCGCAATCAGGTGTTCACACTCGTAACCTTTCGGTTACAAGTAAAAGGGCGATGTTTCAACAACTACGCTACTTCACGACTTTCATGAAGCGGCTGAGCTTCAACTGGAGCTGAACTGCAGACCTCTCTCGCGTTCATTTTTACTTGCTTCACTTGAGGCGAGCAGAATGGACATGAGATCAACCCCATCTTATACACCCGGCGACACCCTGATGCTGTAGTGACCCTGAGCATCAGGCCGGCCAGGTACTGGCAGCTCGGGTCTTATTCGTCGCCGCGCCGGCTTCTCTTCAGGCACACTTGCATCCGACCCAACTACCATCAAACTTTCTTGTGTACGTTAGCCCCGCGTTTCATCGCTGCCTCTTGGCGTGGACGCGGCAGAACGCGCGCGATAAAGGACCCACTCCGGCAGGTGCTACCACCCTTCCAGCTGGGAGAGGTGGCGTAACACAGATTTGGTTCAAACCCGCGTTCGCAGCCAAACTCAGAAACGGCCTCACTTCATCCAGAGTGTAAACAGACCTGCGCCGTTCACGCCCCATGAGCGTACAGCGCTGGGTCAACCCGATTTTCATGTCAATGGTGGTTCGCAGGCCCATGCAAACTCAGAACAGTGGAGGAAACAGCGGGCGGACGTATTCGGAACCTAGAACCCTGGCCGAAAGGCCTGAGCGGAAATCCGAAAGGGCGACCCAAAGGCGACGTCTCCGTCCAGATCGCGAGAGCTGTCTTTGAGAGCAATCCCCGAGCGATCTACGAAAAGGATGGTCCGCAGGCTCAAGAAGGGTGATGCCCGGGTCTCCTAGGGTTTTGGCTGATCGCGCCTATGGGAAAGTGAAGGACCAGGTTGAGTTCGATCTTTCCGATGACATCGTCGAAAGACTCGAAAGTGCCTGCAGGCGGCAAATTGAAAGTCTCAGCGATTCCGAACTCGATGAAAAGATAGCCAAATTGGAAGAACAATTGTCGCTTCCGCCATCGAAGCCGCGGCATGAGTCAGGCAAAAGTGGCGTAAAAGCTACGCTTGACCGCTGGGTTTTGCCGTCCTGCGCGTAAGTCGACTAGGGCGCATCCGGCCGACGCAGCATGACTCGTTCGAGGTCTGATTACGCAAGAGCTTTTCCTGGCGCGAGGTCCTAGAGGGCCCGGGCTGGGAAACCCGGGAATTCGCGGGGCTTTCCCTGGCTCCCGACGCTAAGGTGATGGGAAGGACAGTTCTACTGTCACATTTTCCAGCTCGGGAACCATGCCGCGTGGAAGGACGAGGCAACGTCGCAGGGGCGCGGCAACAAGAGGATTGGCATCGGCGGGGCAAGACGTCGCGTATACGTCAGGAACTCGCACCGGCCGGCAGAACTGTCAGTCTTGACAGTGCGATCCGCAAAAGGATCTCGCTAACCTTGTGAGCCTGGACAATGGTGTCCAGACTGCCATGACCGCGTTTCCCTCGCCTGACACCACGGAGCCTGGCCGTATCGTCCGTCCTGCAACGCTCGCGAATCAAACTGGATGGACGCGCTGGATTCCCGGATTCAACACCCTACGTCGGTACGAGTTGTCGTGGCTGCGTCGGGACGTTGTGGCCGGCCTTGTTATGACGACGATGCTGGTGCCGGTTGGCGTCGCGTACGCTCAAGCATCCGGAGTGCCGGGGATCAATGGCCTCTATGCAACCATCGTGCCGTTGCTTGCATACGCGCTGTTTGGTCCGAGCCCGATTCTCGTCCTGGGTCCGGACTCGGCGCTCGCGCCGGTGATTCTGGCAGTTGTAATGCCGCTCTCGGCGGGCGACCCTCAACGCGCGGTTGCGCTGGCCGGAATGATGGCAATCGTCTCCGGCGTCGTGTGTATTGGCGCCGGCTTGGCACGTCTAGGTTTCATTACCGAGTTGCTTTCGAAGCCGATCCGCTACGGCTACATGAACGGCATTGCGCTGTCGGTGCTGCTCAGCCAACTTCCGAAGCTATTTGGATTCTCTGTCAAAGCGAACGGGCCGCTGCGCCAGGCATGGGGAATCATCGCGCGTGTGTTCGAGGGGCAAACCAATGTCGTGGCGCTGGTGATCGGCGCGAGCACGCTCACTGTCATCCTGATGCTAAAGCGCTGGCCGCGCATCCCAGGCATCTTGATCGCCGTGGTCGCCGCCACCCTTGTGGTGGCGGCCTTCCATCTCTCTTCACGCTTCGGTGTGTCTGTTCTTGGTCCTCTACCGCGGGGATTGCCCTCGCCGAGCCTTCCCCTTACCCATGTCGACGATCTAGTGCCGGTCCTGATGGGCGGCCTTGCAGTTGCACTCGTCTCGTTCGCAGACACCA
>Ga0126383_10001044_pt1 | contig 16731 bp, 16 predicted proteins | sample PanSoiMetPlot_35_FD_96882 | JGI IMG/M metagenome (GOLD analysis project Ga0126383, IMG submission 96882) | Tropical forest soil microbial communities from Panama - MetaG Plot_35 | ecosystem: Environmental > Terrestrial > Soil > Tropical forest > Bulk soil | place: Panama | collected 2016-02-17
CGATCCTCGACCGGCTCGGAGTCTTCAAGCGGATGGCGCCGCACGTCGTCTACCCCGACGCGCTGGTGCTCGCCGACGGAATCACCGGCCAGGAACTCTCGCGCATCAACCTCGGCGCGAAGTTCCGCGAACGGTTCACGCATCCGTACTTCGTCGTCCATCGTCGCGACCTCCACGGCTCGATCCTCGAGGCCTGCCGCGAGCGCGCCGAGATCGCGCTCGCACCGTCGCAAGGCCTCGCCAAGTTCAGCCAGGACGGCGACCGCGTCTTCGTCACCTGCGAGGACGGCTCGGAGCACGAGGGCGTGGCGCTCATCGGCGCCGACGGCCTCTGGTCGCCCACGCGGGCCGCGGTGGTGGGCGACGGCGCGCCGCGGCTCGCCGGCCACTTCGTCTACCGCGGCCTCGTCCCGACCGAGGAGATCATCGACCGGAGCCATCTCGACTCGATGGTGATCTACATCGGCCGTCACCTGCACCTCGTGCAGTATCGCCTCCGCGGCGGAACGGTGATGAACAACGTCGCGACGATCGAGAGCGTACGGTTCGCGCGCGGCGAGCCGAACTTCGGGATCCCGGACGAGCTGGAGGAGATCTTCTCCCAGTGCGCGCCGCGCGTGCGCGACATGCTCCGCTACATCTCGCGGGATCGGAACTGGGTGCTGCACGACCGCGAACCGGTGATCAACTGGACCAAGGGCAACGTCACGCTGCTCGGCGATGCGGCGCACCCGACGCTGCAATATTTGGCGCAGGGCGCGTGCATGGCGATCGAGGACGCCGCGGTGCTCGCGGCCGAGGTCGCCCGGCACGGCGACGACTTCAACGGCGCGTTCCTCGCTTATCAGCAGCAGCGGATGAACCGCACCGCGCGGGTGGTGCTCTCGGCGCGCTTCTTCGGCGCGTACATCCATGCCGGCGGCGGCGCGCGAATGCTGCGGAACGAATTGCTGGCGAAGCGCGACCCGGACGATCCGTGGGAGGCCGACTGGCTGTATCGCGGCATCGCAATTCCGGAATGACCACGCGGCCCACCATCGTCTCGACACTCGCGCCCGGCCCTCTGGACAACCCCAGGCAAACCGTCTGTAATGCCGCAAACGGCGCGCGCGACGCCGGCCGGTCGAGAGAGCCCCACAAACTGGAGGAGAAGATGAAACGACTGCTCGCATTGGCGGCGGTGGCCGCCGTCGCCCTGCTCGCCGGACCAGCGGCGGCCCAAGCGCCGCAGAAACTGCGCCTGAACATCGCCAGCGCGTTCCCGACGAGCCTGACGCTGATCGGTGAGGCGCCGGTCAAGCTCTCGAAGAAGGTGGAGCGCGTCTCCGCCGGCACGATCGACCTCAAGATCAACGAGCCCGGCGCGCTCGTCCCCGCGCTGCAAGCGATCCAGGCGACCTCGCAAGGCTCGGTCGACGGCGCCTGGTCGAACGCCGGCTTCTTCGCCGGCACCGACACGGCGTTCAACATGTTCGCGACCGTACCCTTCGGCCCGGGCATCGGCGAGTACATGGCATGGATCTTCCACGGCGGCGGGCTGCAGCTCTCCCGCGAGATGTTCGGCAAGCACGGCATCCACAACATCCCGTGCGCCATCATCCCGCCCGAGGCGTCCGGTTGGTTCAGGAAGGAGATTAAGAGTGTCCAGGACCTGAAGGGCCTGAAGATGCGCTTCTTCGGACTCGGCGCGAAAGTGATGGCGAAGCTAGGCGTCGCCACGCAGCTGCTCGCCCCCGGTGACATCTTCCAGGCGCTGCAGCTCGGGACTATCGACGCCACCGAGTTCTCGCTGCCGTCAATGGACCAGAAGTTCGGCTTCTACCAGGTGGCGAAGTTCTACTACTTCCCGGGCTGGCATCAGCAGGCCACCTTCCTCGAGCTGTACGTGAACCAGAAGAAGTGGGACTCGCTCTCCGACCAGCAGCACGCGATCATCGAGCAAGCATGCGGCGACCTGACACGCGACGTCATCGCCGAGGGCGAGGCGACGCAGTTCAAGGCGATGCGAGAGATGCAGGACAAGTACGGGGTGCACATCAAGATGTGGTCGCCCGAGATCATGGCTGCGCTCCAGAAGGCCTGGAACGAGGTGATCGCGGAGGAGTCGGCCGCGAACCCGCAGTTCAAGAAGGTCTGGGAGTCCTATTCGAAGTTCCGCGCCGACTACGCGATCTGGCGCGACGCGGGCTACCTGAAGTAGCTCTCCCCGGGATTCCCGGCGCGGGCAGGCCCCGCCCCGGGGACTCGCTTGCTCCGGACAGCACCCGTGAACCGCCTCCTCGCGCTCGCGAACGCGATCTTCCGCGTGCTAGAGCGGGTTGCTGACGCCACCGGGTGGCTGTTGATCGTCCTGATGACGGTCACCTGCGTCGACGTGGTGTGCCGCAAGTTCGGCGTCGAGGGCTTCCCCTACACGAAGTTCCAGGAGTTCGAGTGGCACCTGCACACGGCCATCTTCGCGCTGTGGCTCGGCTTCAACTACGCGATCAACGCCCATCCTCGCGTCGATTCCTACACCGCGGCGCTCGGCTTTCGCGTGAAGGCGTGGATCGAGCTCGCCGGTTGCCTCGTCTTCGCGCTGCCGTACACGTTGGTCGTCGTCTATTACGGGTGGGATCTCGTCCACACCGCCTTCGTATTCAACGAGGGCTCGGATTCCGCGCTCGGCCTGCCCCATCGCTGGGTGATCAAAGGCATCCTCTGGCTAGGCCTCTGGCTCCTACTCGCGGCCGTCATCAGCGTGCTGCTGCGGCTGATCGTGTACCTCTTCGGCAGGCGTCCAGCCGAGGAGGTCGACCTGCGCATCGGCCACGCGGTTTCGGAAGTCTGAGGGACCGCGATGAAGTGGTTCGTCGACAACCTGGCGCTGGTCATGTTCGTAGTGATGTTCTTCGTGATCTTCACCGGCTATCCGGTCGCGTTCGTGCTCGGCGGCACCGCGCTCATCTTCGCGCTGATCGCCTGGTCGTTGGACGCGTTCAACCTGATCGGGCTATCGAACATCCTGCTACGGATGTGGGGTGGCGTGGCGGCCGACCCCGTGCTGGTATCGATCCCGATGTTCATCTTCATGGGGTCGATCCTGGAGCGCAGCGGCTCGGCGCGGGACATGCTCGGCGCCACCGAGATCCTGCTGAAGCGCGTGCCGGGCGGGCTCGCCGTCGCAGTGATGGTGATGGGGACCATCCTCGCCGCGCCGATCGGCGTGGTCGGCGCTGCGGTGGTGCTGCTCTCGCTGATCGCGCTGCCGCAGATGCTTGCGGCCGGCTACAACAAGCAGCTTGCGCTCGGGACGGTGGCGTCGGCCGGCACCCTCGGCATCCTGATCCCGCCGGCGATCATGCTCGTCGTCATGGCCGAAATGCTCTCGACGTCGGCGGGCGCGCTGTTCGCCGCCGCGACGATGCCCGGCCTGCTGCTCTCCGGGCTCTATCTCGTCTACATCCTGGTCGTCGCGATCGTGAAGCCCGAGTGGGCGCCGAAGATCCCGAAGGGCCACGGGCCGAAGACGCGCGCGGAGTTCTGGCACACGATGTGGCGCGGGCTCGCGCCGATGACGTTCCTGATGATCGTCGTACTCGGCGCGATCTTCCTCGGCTGGGCGACGGCGACCGAGAGTGCGGGCGTGGGCGTGCTCGGCTCGCTCGTGATCGCCTGGGTCAACAAGCGCCTGAGCGTCGCGATGCTCAAGGACGCGATCCGCGACGCCTGCCGCGCGAACGGCATGGTGTTCATGCTGTTCCTAGGGGCGACCGGCTTCTCGTACGTGTTCCGGGCGCTCGGCGGCGACGAGCTGATGATCGCGACGCTCGCGCACTTCGGGATCGACACCAAGTGGGAGATCCTCGGCTTCGTGATGGTGCTGATCTTCCTGCTCGGCTTCCCGTTCGAGTGGATCGAGATCTGCCTGATCGTGCTGCCGGTGTTCTTCCCGATCCTGTCGAAGCTCGATTTCTCCGAGCACCTCGGGCAGGCGTCGTTCTTCATGGCGTGGTTCGGGACGCTCGTCGCCGTCAACCTGCAGACCTCGTTCATGAGCCCGCCGTTCGGCGCGACGCTCTTCTATCTCAAGGGAACGGTGCCGCCGGAGGTGAGCATGACCGACGTCTACCGCGGCATGTACCCCTTCATCGCGATCCAGGTGCTCGGCCTGCTCCTGTGCATCGCCTTTCCGGGGATCGTGCTGTGGCTGCCGCGGATCGCCGGGCTGCTTGAGTAAGGTAAGCGCGCGCCAGCGTCGGCCGCCGGAGAGGTGCTACTCGTCGTAGGCCGCGACCTTCACGTTGAACCGCCCGACCTTCTCGATCTCGGCGGTGATCACGTCCCCGGGCTGCACCGGCCCGACGCCCTCGGGCGTGCCGCTGAAGATCAGATCACCCGGGTAGAGCGTGTACATGCCGGTCGCGTATTCGATCAGCTTCGGCACGTCGAAGACCATGCGCGAAGTGCGCGAGTCCTGGCGCGTCTGGCCGTTCACTTTCAGCGAGAGCGCGAGGTCGCCCGGATCGCCAACCTCGTCCTTCGTGACAAGCCACGGCCCGCAGACCGCGTACGTGTCGAGCGACTTGCGCCACGACGGCATCTCCGGGCCGCGCACCGTCATGTCGAGTCCAATCGCATAACCGGCGACGAAGTCCAACGCGTTCGCGATGGTCGCGCGCCGGCATTCGCGCCCGATCACCACCGCGAGCTCGACCTCGTGGTCGTTGCGCCGGTGGGGCATCCGCAGCCGGATCTCCTCGCCCGGACCGATCAGCGCGCTCGTCGCCTTCAGGAACAACCCCCACTCGGTGATGTGCCCGAGCTTGCGCCCGTGGCCGAGGCCGGGATCCTGCTTCGCCTCGTCGATGTGCGCCTGATAGTTGATGGGCGCGTTGACGATCTTCGTGGGGTTTGCGACCGGCGACTTGAGCTGCACGCCGGCGACCTTGCGGCGCAGCGCGGTCGCCTCCAGGGCACGGACGCGCTCGAGCACGCGATCGAGATTGCGGACGAGGGGGTCACCGGGCGCGATCGGCCAGCGCTGCGCCGGGATGACGTCGAGCGCTGCGGTGACGTCCAGCACCTCGTCGCCTTTCACGAGACCGAGCCGATCGTCGTCGAACCGGCAGATCCTCATGGCTCCTCCTGTAGGAGCACCGCCCCCTTCTCGATCTTCACCTGGTAGACCTTTATGTCCTCCGTGACTGGCGGGCCGACCGCCTTACCGGTCGGGATGTGGAACAGCCCCTGATGCAGCGGACATTCGATCTTGTCGCCGTCGATGAAGCCGTCGGCGAGGCTCGCCTGCCCGTGCGTGCAGGTGTCGTGCGTCGCGTAGATCCTGCCGCCGGTGTTGTACAGGCACACGGGCTCGGCGCCCAGGAACGTGCGGAACGTGCCGTCCTCCGGCACCTCCTCGACGCGCGCTACTTCGGTCCATTTGCTCATAGCGGGAAGATTAGGCTGTTGGGCACAAGCAGGCTGTCGAAGACGCACAGCTTCTCGCGGAACCTGAGGCGGTCGTCGACGACGACCAGCCGGTCGCGGTACTCGCCGCAGTTGAACACCCGCGTCGGCTCGTCGAGCAGCGTCTCGAGCGCGAGGTAGCTCGCTCGCACCGCGAGGGCGTCGCCCTCCCAGCCGAGCACGCGCAGCCCACTGACGAGCCGCCGCACGTAGCGCGGCGCGTACAGCATCGTCTTGCGGATCGCCACGACGCGGTCGCGAAGCCCGTTCTTGCCCTCGCTGAACCAGGTCGCGAGCGGCAGCCCGCGCTCGACGTTCTCGCGCGGAATGATCTTGTACGTGCAGTCGTCGGTGAAGAACTCCGGCCAGTCCTCGAAGCGCTCCTCGTCCAGGCAGCCGGCGTACGCGGCGTACAGCTCCTCCAGCTCGAGACGGAGCTCGCGCGCATTCATGCGCACGTAGCGCTCCGCCGCGCTCACAGTCCCATCACCTTCCGGTAGTAGTCGTAGAACGACCGGATCGTCGCCTCGGTGACGATGTGCGGCTCGTCCTGCCAGTCCCGCCCGCCCATCTCCATCACGCCCGCCGCGTCGGGGTAGGGTCCGACGCCCGCCTGCGAGAACTTCATCACCTCGCTGTCGTCGGCCGAGACATACCCGGCCGGGCCCATGAGGTTCGCCTGGCGCAGGCGCCGTTCCCGCATCGCCTCGTCGTCGGTGGCGTAGCCGAAGAAAGTCCACGCGAGCTCGAACTCCGACGGGCCGCGCGTGACGAGCTGCCGCATCGCGAGCGTGTTCGACTGCTGCTGGATGATGAGATTCGGCCAGAGCGTGGTCATGACGACCGTGTACTCCGGAAACTCGCGCACCGGCTGCAGCATTTGCGCGTCGCTCAGCCTGAAGCCCTCGTGGAAGGACTTCATCTCGGCGTGGTCCTCGGTCTTCTGCTGCTCGCCGCGCCACGAGAGCAGCGCCCCGTGGCGCCCGGTCGGGTCCATCTGGACCTTGCCCGGCGAGTCGGCGCGGAAGAGGCCGAAGCTCACGAGGAACACGTGCAGCAGCGTCGCGTGATAGGGATCCTTGATGTTCTCGAACATCAGCTTCCAGTTCGCGGGGACGAGCTGGCGCGAATAGCCGAGGACCGCGAGCTCGCGGCCGTCGAACACGCGATCGAAGAGCGCGAGCATCGACTCGCCGAGGTACTCCGCGAACGGTTCGACGTCGTCCGCGAACGAGGCGAAGACGACGCCATGCCGCGCATGCACTTTGAGCCTGCGCAGGCCATGCTCCTTCGGGTCGAAGTCGCCGGGCATGCCACCTTGCTTCTTCAAGCCGCGCCGGAACGGCACGCCGATCAGGTTGCCCTTCAGGTCGTACGTCCACTGATGGTAGGGACAGGTGAACTCGGGCGCGTTGCCGAGATGCCGCTGGCAGAACTGCACGCCGCGGTGCGCGCAGCGGTTCTCGAACGCGTTCAGACCGCCGTCCGAATCGCGGGCGACGACCACCGGCTTCTCGCCGATGAACGTGCGCTTGTAATCGCCCGGTCGCGGGATTTCCGCTTCGAGCGCCACGTAGTTCCAGCTGCGGCCGCAGAAGATCCGCGCCTGCTCGTTGGCGTAGACCTCCGGGTCCGAATACGCCCAGAAGGGCACACGGGACACGCCCTCCGCAGGCCACTTTCGCTGCCGGCTCAAGCCCGCGCTCATCCTCGCTCCATCGACTCCGCGCGATGGTAGGGCCGGGCGCCCGATTGAGCAATCGGAGCGGGAATAATACCCGCCGCGCTCGCGTTTTCGACGCGTCCCGACGCATAATCCCCGCTGCCCGCGCCACCAGGAACCACATGAACGACACAACGCCGCTGAAACGCCTGATCGCGCGGGTGCGCGTGAAGCCCGCCCGCCGTACGGACGCGCCCGAGGGCAAACGCGTGCGCCCCGGGGTGAACTCGGCCGGAGGCCGCCGCCGTCTGAAGCGCGAGGTGCGCGAGCAGCTCATCGTGGACGAGGCGATCCACTATTTCGCCGAGGTCGGCTTCGGCGGCGACACGCGCGCGCTCGCGAAGCGGCTCGGCATCACGCAGCCGCTGCTGTTTCGCTACTTCCCGACGAAGCACGCGCTGATCGAGCGCGTGTACCAGCAGGTGTTCGTCAGCCGCTGGAATCCGGAGTGGGAACGCATCCTCGCCGACCGCTCACGGCCGCTGCGCGCGCGGCTCGTCGACTTCTACCACGACTACGCGCGCGTGGTCCTCACCCCCGAATGGGTGCGGATCTTCCTGTTCTCCGGGCTGTCCGGGCAGCACCTCAACCAGCGGTATCTCAAGTTCATCCGCGATCACGTTTACGCGCGGCTCGGCGAGGAGCTGCGCGCGTACTGCCGCCTCCCGGACACGCGCAGCATGCCGTTGCAGGAGCTCGAGCTCGAGCTCGCGCGCATGCTGAACGAGAAGATCTTCTACCTCGGCGTGCGAAAGTGGGTGTACAACGTCCGAGTCCCGGCCGACGTCGGCGCGGTCATCGACTCCGAGGTGACCGCGTACCTCGAGGGGGTGCCGCGAGCGCTGCGGAAGCTCCATCGTCGCGGTCGATAAAGTTCGCGCGGCGCGGCCGTCTAAGGCAGGCGCAGCCGTGCTGCGTATGTTCGGCGACGACGGGTTGAAGCGCTATCTCGCCTCGGGGAAGATCATCGAGCGCGGCTGATCTTGCGCCGCGACGGTCGGCGCGGGCCGCTTCGAGCGGTCGTTCTCCGTGCCGTCCCGGTAGGAGGCTTGCGAGCCGAACCGGTCGCTCGCGCGCGCCGGCGACGCGCCGGGGCATCGGGCCGGGGGCGCCGGCTCCCGGTCACCTTCGGGCTGCCGTGCCTCGCCCAGTGCGCGGACCACGTTGTTCCGTCCTTCTCGCCGAGGCCCGCGGCGACCGCCCGCTCGAAGCACTCCAGCGCCCGCGCCGTGACCGGCACGCTCAGGCCCATCGCTTTCGCTTCGGCGACCATCGTCTGCAGATCCTTGCGGACCGACTCGATGTCGAAGCCGACCGGGCCGGTGTCGCGGCCCTCGAGCGCGGCGGCGACGACCGAGCCGCGCGCCTTGAGCACGTTCGGCCCGCCGGAGGTATCCGCGAAGATGTCCATCAACCGCTGCGCGTCGACACCGAGCGGTTGCACGAGCGAGAGCGCCTCGCCGAACGCCTGCCAGTACACGAGGAGCGGCAGGTTGATCGCGAGCTTCATCCGCGCGCCGGCGCCGGTCGGCCCCATGTGCTCGATCCGCCGGCACATCTGCGCGAGGAGCGCGCGCGCTCGTGCGACGTCGGCGTCGGCGCCGCCGACGAAGCCGAAGAGCTTGCCCTCGCGCGCAGGACCGGTCGTGCCACCCACCGGGCAGTCAACGATCGCCGCGCCCTTGGCGCGCACCTTCTCGGCGAGCGCCTGCTCGATCTCGGGCCGGACCGTGCTCATCTCGATGAACAGCTTGCCCTTCACGTCGCCGGCGAGGAGCCCCTTCGGCCCCCCGTAGGTCGCATCGATCGCCGCGGCGTTGGTAAGGATGGTGATGATCACTTCGGACGCCGCGGCGAGGGCCGCGGGGGAGTCGGCGGCCTGCGCGCCGGCGGCGACCAGCGGCGCGATCTTTGCCGGCGTGCGATTCCAGACGACGACCTTGTGGCCGAGCCCGCCAAGGCGGGTCGCGATGGCCGCCCCCATGCGGCCGGTTCCGGCGATGCCGACGTTCACGCTGGACACTCCTTTCTCGCGCTCCGGGAGGAGCGCGCGGCGAGCGGCGAATCCTAGCGCAGCACGGCGGCAATGCAATGGCCGCAGCCGCCGGGGACTGCGCTACACTCTCCGCCCCGCCCGTCGAAATTCAGCAAATGCTAAACAAGGCGGGCGCACGGCGGAGGCCACGATGGGCGAGGCGCGGAGCGAGACCCGCGACGAGATGCGCATCGATTGGGACGTCCCGATCGCGATGGACGACGGCCTCGTCCTCCGCGCCGACGTCTTCCGCCCGGTCGCGGCCGGGCGCTACCCGGTGATCCTCAGCTACGGCCCTTACGCTAAGGGCCTCGCGTTCCAGGACGGCTATCCGAGCGCCTGGCAGCGGATGGTGGCCGAGCACCCCGACGTCGCCCACGGATCGACGAACGAGTACCAGAACTGGGAGGTCGTCGACCCGGAGAAATGGGTGCCGGACGGGTACGCGTGCGCGCGCGTCGACTCGCGCGGCGCCGGGCGCTCGCCCGGTCACATCGATCACTTCTCGCCGCGGGAAACCAAGGACTTCTACGACTGCATCGCGTGGGCCGGCGTCCAGCCTTGGTCGAATGGCAAGGTGGGCTTGAACGGCATCTCGTACTACGGCATCAACCAGTGGCACGTCGCGTCGCTCCAGCCGCCGCACCTCGCGGCGATGTGCGTCTGGGAAGGCGCCGCCGACTGGTACCGCGACATGACGCACCACGGCGGCATCCTGTCCACGTTCTGGGCGAACTGGTACGACATGCAGGTGAAGACCGTGCAGTACGGCCTGGGCGAGCGCGGGCCGCGCAGCCGCGTCACGGGCGAGCTCGTCTGCGGCGACGAGACGCTCTCCGACCGCGCGCTCGCGCGGAACCGCTGCGACTTCGGCGACGACATCCTCGCCCATCCGCTCGACGATGCGTACCACAAGGCGCGCTCGCCGATATGGGAGAAGATCACCGCGCCGCTCCTGACGGCGGCGAACTGGGGCGGGCAGGGCCTGCACCCGCGCGGCAACTTCGAGGGCTTCGTGCGTGCGGCGTCGCAGGACAAGTGGCTCGAGGCGCACGGCATCGAGCACTGGACGCACTTCTACACCGACTACGGCCGGCTCCTGCAGAAACGATTCTTCGACTACTACCTGAAGGGCGAGCAGAACGGCTGGGACAAGCAGCCGCGCGTTCAGCTGCAGATCCGTCACGTCGATCGGTTCGTCGAGCGGCACGAAAACGATTGGCCGATCGCGCGCACGCAGTGGACGAAGTTCTATCTCGACCCGGCGACGCACGGATTGCGGCGCGAGCCGCCGGGCGCCTCGGCGAGCATCACCTACGAGGCGCTCGGCGACGGCGCGACGTTCGTCTCGGCGCCGCTCGAGCGCGAGACCGAGATCACCGGCCCGCTCGCGGCGAAGCTCCGCGTGTCGTCGTCGACGAGCGACGCCGATCTCTTCATAGTGTTTCGCGTCTTCACGCCGGACTTGCGCGAAGTGACGTTCATGGGCGCGATCGACCCGCACACGCCGGTCGCCCAAGGCTGGCTGCGGGCCTCGCATCGCCAGCTCGACCCGAAGCTCTCGACCGAGTACCGGCCATACCACGCGCACGACGAGCGCCAGCCGCTCACGCCGGGCGAGGTGGTCGATCTCGACGTCGAGCTCTGGCCGACCTCGATCGTCGTGCCGGCGGGCCACCGCATCGCGCTCAGCGTCCGGGGCAGGGACTACGAATGGCAGAAGTCGACCGGCGCGCGGTTGTCGAATTTCAAGAACGAGCTCCGTGGATGCGGGCCGTTCCTGCACGACGATCCGCGCGACCGGCCGCCGGGGGTCTTCGGGGGAAAGGTGACGCTACACGTCGGGCCCGATCGGCCAGCCTACGTGCTGGTGCCGATCGTCCCGGCGAAGCGCTAGTTAAGGAGACAGCATGAAACTCTACGGCTTCTGGCGCTCTCTCGCCACGTTCCGCGTGCGGATCGCGCTCAACCTCAAGGCGGTCCCCTTCGAGGAGACGGTCGTCGATCTCTTGCAGGGCCAGCAGTTCGCGCCCGGGTACCGCGGCGTCAACCCGCAGAGCGTGGTGCCGGCGCTCTTCGACGGCGACGCCCCACCGCTCTTCCAGTCGCTCGCGATCCTCGAATACCTGGACGAGACCCATCCCGAGCCGCCGCTCCTCCCGCGCGAGCCGCGCGCCCGCGCGCGCGTCCGGGGGCTGGCGCAGATCACGGCGTGCGACGTCCACCCGCTGATCGTGCCGCGGATCCGCAACTACCTCGGCAACGAGCTCAAGATCGAGGAGCCGCAGCGGCTGAAGTGGATCCGGCACTGGTTCGACGAGGGTTCGCGGTCGATCGAAGCGCATCTCGCCGGCGAGCTCGAGACCGGCCGCTTCTGCCATGGCGATCGGCCGACGCTCGCCGACGTCTGCATCGCGTCGCACGCCGTCGGCGCGCAGCTCTTCGAGTGCGACCCGACGCCCTTTCCCACGCTCCAGGGCATCGTCGCGGAGTGCTTCAAGCTCGACGCATTCGTGCGCGCCCATCCGCTGAAGCAGCCGGGCGCGAAGCCGCACTGAAGGTCGGACGGCCTCGCATGCGGCATGCGCACCACGCTCGTCACGATCCCGACCGACACGACGCCGCTCGACGGCGCGCTGTACGAGCCGGAGGGCGCGCCGCGCGGGGCCGCGCTCGTGTTCCACGGCAACACCATGAACTTCTACGTCGGGCCGCCGCGGTTCCTGCCGCCGGTGCTCGCGCGCCTCGGGCTGGCCGTGCTCGCCTTCAACCGCCGCGGCCACGACATCCTCGGCATCCGGGCGAGCCGCGCGGCCGAGGGGGCCGCATTCCAGACCACGCGCGAGGCGATTGCGGACAACCGGATCGCGGCCGAGTGGCTCGGCGCGCGCGGGTTCCGGCACCCGATCGTGATCGGGCACTCGAACGGCGGGATGCTCGCGGTACGCCACGTCGCCGACCACCCGCAGACGCGCGCGCTCGTGCTGTTGTCCGCGCACTGCGGCGGCAGGGACCTCGTCGCGCGGGCGAGCCGGACCGGTCTCCTCGCCGGGAACCGCGTCGAGGAAATCACTGTCCAAGCGCGCGCCCTGGTCGCGGGCGGGCGGGGGCGCGAGCTGATGCTGCTCCCGGGTTGGTGGTATGTCACGAGCGCGGAAAGTTTCCTCGATCTCCTGACCGAACTGCCCGACATCGTCGAGCTCGCGCCGCGGATCGCCTGCCCGGCGCTCTTCCTTCGCGGCGATCAGGAGCCCGCCGATCTTTACCCGGCGGAGGCGTTCCAGCGCCGCGCCGGCGGCCCGTGCACGGTCGAGATCGTGCGAGATTGCGATCATTTCTACGTGGGCCGCGAGGAGGCGGTCGCGGAGAGGGTCGCCGCGTGGCTCGCCCGATTGCTCGAACCGGAGAAGACTTGAGGAGGAATTGCCATGGCCAGCGTTGAAATCCTCGACCGGTCGACGATGACCGGGAAGCTCTACGAGGGGCTCGTCATCGATCCGAAGGAGACCGCGGTCGTGGCGATCGACATGCATCGCGGCCATCTCGACATGAGCGTCGCGACGATGCCCACGAAGCCCGAGGACGCCGAGCGCGTGGTGCGCAACGCGAAAGCCGCGCTGGCGCTCGCGCGATCGCGCGGCGTGCCGGTGATCCACGTCGTCCTCGTCTACCGGAAGATCCCGGGCCTCGGCAGCGAGGGCATGACCCAGCCGTTCTGGCGGGCGCTGCACGACCTCGTGACCGAGGAGGACCGACTGACGCCCGGGCGCCGCAGCACCGTCAACGGCCACAACCTCGAGGGTTCGCCGGGGACGCAAGTCATCCCCGAGCTGCTCGCGGCGGCGGACTACGTCATCGACAACAAGAAGCGCCTCGACTGCTTTCAGGGCACCGATCTCAAGTCCCTGCTCGACGCGCTGCGGGTGAAGACCGTGTGCTTCATGGGGATCAACACCAATACCTGCGTGCTGAACACCTCGTTCACCGCGTTCAACCACGACTACCGCGTGGTCGTCCTGTCGGACTGCGTGGGCAGCATGTACGGTGACGACCTGCACGTCCTCGGCCTGCAGAATGTGGCCCGCTGCCTCGGCTGGGTGATCGACAACCGCCAGTTCGAGGAGAAGCTCGCGGCGGGAAGCGCAAGCGAAATCGCGCGGCGGCCCACCGCCGCGTCCGTCTAGCACCACCAGAAGGAGGAGGCAAGCCATGACCATCAATCGTAGGAAATTCCTGCAAGGCGTCGGCGCAGGCGTCGCTGCGCTGCACGCGCCCTGGGTGAGGGCGCAGGCCGAGCCGATCCGGATCGGCCTGCTCACCGTGAAGAGCGGCCCGCTCGCTTCCGGCGGGCTCGACATGGAGCGCGCGCTAGTGATGTATCTGCGCGAGCGGAACTACACCCTCGCCGGCCGCAAGTGCACGCTCAGCGTCGGCGACAGCGCGGGCGTTCCGGCGCAGGCGCGGACCAAGCTGCAGGAGCTGGTCGAGCGGGACCGCATCCAGATCCTGATCGGGCCGCTCGCGACCGCCGAGGCGCTGGCGAGCGACGACTACATCCGGCAGGAGAAGGTCCTGACGCTGTCGGTCGCGGCCGCCGACGACATGACGCAGCGCAAGCCCAACCCGTGGTTCACGCGCGGGACCTCCACCGCCTCGCAGTGCGCGCACCCGATGGCGGACTACTGCTACAAGCAGCTCAAGTACCGGCGCATGGTGGTGATCGCCGACGACATCGCCTACGGGCACGAGATGGTGGCCGGCTTCCAGCGCGTCTTCGAGGAGGAGGGCGGCAAGATCGTCCAGAAGACGTTCCCGCCGCTCACGGTCCCCGATTACGGCACCTACCTCGCCCAGCTGAGCACCAAGGCCGACGCGATCTACCTCGGCTTCGCCGGTTCCAACGGGTTCCGCTACCTGCGTCAGTTCAACGAGTATGGGCTGCGCGGCAAGATCGCGGCCGTCGGCGGCATGACCGCGCTCGACGAGGCGGTGCTACGCAACATGGGCGACGAGGCGCTCGGCATCCTCACCGCGTGCTGGTACTCGGCCGAGCTCGACAATCCGCAGAACAAGAAGTTCGCGCCCGCGTTCCGGGCCGAGGCCAAGTACGACCCGGGCTTCTACGCCGCGGCGACCTACACCGAGGCCGCCGTGCTCGAGGCGACGTTGAACGCCATCGGCGGCAAGATCGAAGACAAGGAAGCGTTCATGAAGGCGGTGCGCTCGATCAAGGTCGACACGGTGCGCGGTCCGGTCCAGTTCGACCAGTACGGCAACATCGTCGGCAACGTCTACATCCGCAAGGTCGAGCGGAAAGAGGGACGGCTGGTGAACACTGTGATCTACACCTACCCGAACGTGAGCCAGTTCTGGACGTACAAGCCCGACGAGTACCTCAAGGCGCCGCCGTACACGCGCGACTACCCGCCGGCGAAGAACCTCGAGTCGTAGCGTCCTCGCCCGCTGCCTCGCCCTCGCCCGCTCGCGGGCGAGGCCCGAGGCGGGGGCAAGCCGCATGCAGTTCTGGGTCATCCAGACGCTGAACAGCCTTGCCCTTGGCGGGCTGCTGTTCCTGCTCTCGTCGGGCTTCTCGCTCATCTTCGGTCTCATGAGGATCGCGAACCTCACCCACGGCGCGCTCTTCATGCTCGGCGCCTACCTCGGCGTCTCGATCCTCAAGTTCGTGCCGAACTTGTGGATCGCCGCGCTGCTCGGCGGGCTCGCGGTTGCGGTGCTCGGAGGACTCCTCGAGCGTTTCCTCTTGCGCAAGCTCGCCGGTAACGTGCTTGGCCAGGTCCTCGTCACGCTCGGCATCGCGTTCATCATCGCCGACGCGTGCCTCGTCATCTGGGGCGGCGACCCGATCCCGGTGCCGACGCCGCCGGCGTTGCAGCAGCCGCTGCGCGTCTGGGGCTTCGCGTTCCCGAGCTATCGGCTCGCAATCGTGGGGATCGCGTTCGCGGCGGCGCTCGGGCTGTACCTGCTGATGGAGCGCACGCGTCTCGGCGCGATGATCCGCGCCGGGGTCGACGACATGCAGATGGCGCGCGCGGTCGGCATCCCGGTGTCCAAGCTCTTCACCATCGTCTTCTGCCTCGGCGCGGCGCTCGCGGGCGCGGGCGGCATCCTCGGCGGCCCGATGCTGTCGGCCTATCCCGGCCTCGACGCCGACATGCTGCCACTCGCGCTCATCATCGTGATGCTCGGGGGCGTCGGGAGCCTCGTCGGCGCGTTCGTCGGCAGCTTCATCATCGGCTTCATCTACACCTTCGGCGTGGCGCTGCTCCCCGACCTAGCCTACGTGATCCTGTTCCTGCCGATGATCTTCGTGATCGCGTTCCGGCCGCGCGGCCTCTTCGGGCGCTTCGCCGCATGAACCGCGCCGCCTGGCTCGCGGTGCTCGGCGCAGCGCTCGTCGCCCTGCCGTGGGTGGCGGGCGAGTTCTACGTCAACCTCACGAGCCAGATCCTGATCGCGGCGATCTTCGCCGCGAGCATCAACCTGCTGCTCGGGTACGGCGGGCTGCCGACGCTCGGCCACGCGGCGTACGTGGGCGTGGCGGCATACGTGGCGGCGTTGCTCTACCTGAAGGTCGGCCTCGCGCATTGGCTCAGCGCGCCGATCGCGCTCCTCGGCACGACGCTGATGGCGGGCGCGTTCGGCTGGATCGCACTGCGCGCCACCGGCCTCGGGTTCCTGATGCTCACGCTCGCGCTGTCGCAGGTGCTGTGGGGCACCGCGTATCGCTGGGTGTCCATGACCGACGGGGACAACGGCCTGAGAGGACTCACGCGCCCGGCCCCATTCGGCATCAGCCTCGACGGCGCGACGGCCTTCTACTACTTCGCGCTCGCCGTCACCGTGGTCTCGATCTGGCTGATGGCGAAGTTCGTCGCCTCGCCATTCGGGGCGGCGCTGCAGGGGACGCGCGACCAGCCGCGCCGCATGAGCGCGCTCGGCCACAACGTCGGCCTGATCCGCTGGCTCACGTTCGTCTACGCCGGCTTCTGGGGCGCGGTGTCCGGACTGCTGTTCGTCTACTACCACAAGTACATCCACCCGGTCTCGCTGTCGCTCACCAATTCCGCCGAGGGACTCCTCGCGGTGATCGCCGGCGGCCCGGGAACGCTCGCCGGCCCCGTCGTCGGCGCCACGATCGTCATGCTGCTCAAGAACTACGTCTCGACCTACATCGAGCGGTGGAACATGCTGCTCGGGTTCGTGTTCGTGCTGATCATCGTGTTCATGCCCGCGGGCCTGGTGCCGGGGGTGCAGCGGTGGTGGGCGGCCTGGCGCGCGAGGCGGACGTGACCTTCGCGCTCGAGATCGCGGGGCTCCACAAGGCGTTCGGCGGGCTGCCGGCGATCAACGGGGTGTCGCTCGCGGTGAGCGCCGGCGAGCGCCGGCTGATCATCGGCCCGAACGGAGCCGGCAAGACGACGCTCTTCAACCTCGTCACCGGCGACCTCGCCGCCGATGCGGGCGCGGTCCGGCTCTTCGGCCAGGAGGTGTCGCGGCTGATGCC
>Ga0126383_10001045_pt1 | contig 16729 bp, 13 predicted proteins | sample PanSoiMetPlot_35_FD_96882 | JGI IMG/M metagenome (GOLD analysis project Ga0126383, IMG submission 96882) | Tropical forest soil microbial communities from Panama - MetaG Plot_35 | ecosystem: Environmental > Terrestrial > Soil > Tropical forest > Bulk soil | place: Panama | collected 2016-02-17
AACAACCGAGTGCTCTGGCGTGACACCGTGCGAGGTTCCGCTCGCGATCTGATCGGAATACAGCAGCAGGTAGCTACGCGTGTGCAGCACGGACTGATTGCGGCGCTACGTGTGAACACCGGTCCGGGGGCTTCCTCGAACACATCGCACAATGCAGAAGCGTATGAGCTGTATCTGCGGGCGGTGTCGGAAGGCAATTCCACGAATTCGCAGATCGAGAACGCGATCCACCTGCTGCAACGCGCCGTAGCTGTAGATCCCAGCTACTCCTCGGCGTGGGCGCGTCTGGGACACCTTTATTACTATAAAAGCGGCTTCGGAGACGTCGACAAATCATTTAGGTTGCGCGCGAAGGCGGCACTGCAACGAGCCGTGGCTCTGGATTCCGGGCGTATTGACGCAGCCAGCGACCTCATCAATATGGAAAGCGAGGAAGGCGAACTGAACCGGGCCTACGATGATATTACCGAACTTCTTCACCGCCGCCCCGATAGTGCAGCAGTACATCTTGTTTACTCGTATGTGCTCTGGTACGGAGGCCTTCTGAACGACGCTGCCAGCGAATGCGAGAAGGCTCGGTTCCTCGATGCCGGTGCTACGGACTTGCCTTCGTGCGGCAATGTCTTTATGGCATTGGGTAGATACGAGCGTGCCAGGGAGTATCTGCAGCTATATTCCGGCTCGGAATATGAAAGAGTCGGCAAGGTGGAGATTTTCTTGCGTGAGGGCAGGCAGGCTGAGGCACTTTACGAGTTGCAGGGCCTACCGCCAACAGTCGAGTACGGTCGGCAGATGCTGGAGCCGTGCCTGCAGCATCGTCCGCGCACACGAGCAGAGGCCGTCGCTGCACAACAGCTTCATTCAGGAGTGATGGCGGTGGACGACCCTGGTCCAAAATACTTTCTCGCGGGATGGGACTCGCTCTGCGATCAACCGGACCTCGCCTTGCGCGAGTTGCGCCGAGCGATCGAACAGGACTACTGCGCCTATCCGCAGATGGAAACAGACCCTCTATTATCGAAACTTCGCGAGAGGCCAGAGTTTGCTGAAGTACGTTCGTTAGGTATTTCATGCCAGCGGCATTTCCTGGAACACAAAAACAAGACAAACTAAAATTGAAGAAACACTGGGCATAGGGGGATTTGTTCGTAGCGTAGTCGTATGTCCTCATGTAATCTTGAACCACCGTCCCCTTCAACAGATAGTCAGCTCGTCAGTGTGTCCTTATTGCAGAACGCCAAGGCTGACCAGCTTGCGACAAACTCTGCCTGCTCGCCCGGAAGAGCCACACGGCCGCAGATCCTTAGCTGTGTCACAACCCGGTAACCGTGATAGGGTCAAGCCGTTCCAGGGATGGTTGCGACCAGTTTCTGTCCCAGTTTTCGAATGTATTGGGTTTCCGGACTGCTCTCGGGCAATACTGGCATTTGCTGGTAGACCTGCGCTGCAGCCTGCAGTCCGAGCCGCGCTGCTTGTCGCGTGACATGTGAGGATCGCCTGGGTTGGGGAACTCGGGACCAGAGTTGTGGGGGAAAGACTACCTCGCCATCAACAAGGCACTCAATCGCAGTAATAGGTGTGCATGATTCAGCTGGAATATCGGGGCCTAACCGGGCTTCGTTGCAGCTTGCGGAACAAGCCACGTGAGGAACAGCTTATAGCCCACCGACAAAACGATCGCACCCACGAATAGGCCGACGATTCCCATGGCGATGAATCCACCCACCACGCCCAGGAAAACCACGATCATCGGGACTGCGGAGCCGCGCCCAAGCAGCAGAGGCTTCAGCACATTGTCCATCGCACCCACGAAGACGCACCAGATCAGAAAAATCACAGCCTTGGTAGAGCTTGCGGTCATGAAGACATATATGACGGCAGGAATAAGGGCGAAAGCTCCCACCTGCAGCACGGCGGCAAGAAGGAAGCCCGCTGCCCAGAGGCCCGCGCCCGGCAACCCCACAACCAGAAAACCGATGCCCGCGAGAATCGACTGGATGAACGCAACACCCAGAATGCCGGTGGTAACGCTGCGAATTGTCCCCGCAGCGATCTCCTCAAACTCCGGACCTCTCACACCAAAAAGGCGGTTAGCGAGTGAACGTGACACCTTCGCTCCGGTCTGAACATACGCGAGAAGAACTCCGGCTAGCAGGATGGAGAGGACAAATTGCAGTACGGTGAGGCCCACCCCGGTGGATGCGGAAAGCAACTCGAGAAAAACAGCCTTGATTTGTGGGGCGAAAGTTCGCAGTGCTGCGTTCAAATTAGTGGAAGCCTGATTCCATAGGCCTTTTAGGGGCACGCCGATCACCGGCAAGGTTTCGACCCGGGGAGGCGGCGGGGGGATGGTAAAGGTCCCGTCTTTGAGGTGCGCCGTCGCCGACTGTATGCCCGCAATCAATGTTCCGGTCAAGAGAACCACGGGAATGATCAGGAGCGCTAGAAGAAAGACCGTGCAAAGGACGGCGGCCAGCCCTCCACGCCCACCTAAGAAATCCTTCAGCCTTCGGTAGCCCGGATAAACCGCCACAGCCACGATGATGCCCCAGAGAAGGAGCGGCAGGAAAGGTCGCAGGATCATCAGGCAACCTGTCGCCAGTAGGAAGACGAGGCCGATATGGATGGCAACGTCGACAGCACGATTTGCCAGGTCCGGATCGCGGATGGATGATGCGAGCGCCACCGCCCGAGTCCTCCTGAGTAGCAAAAAGGGCCAGCCCACACTTGTACGGGAGACCGCAGCGCCGAGAAGTGTAGACTCCGTGCAGGCGGCCCGAGAACTGGCATTGTTAACAGATGTCACCGGCGGCTCAATAATGAAATCACGATGTCCTCTACTTGACTTGGAACGTACACCGGATCGGGGTACGCCTTACCCGAAAAGGACCAATCGCCGTTCGCGGCTTCGTGGTGAGGGCGGTTGAATTGGAGGCGTTATCCCTTCAACCCGACAGGGGCCCCATAGGTACAAAATTAAGATACCTATGAGTTAGTATTGCGGCTAGCCCCCTCGCGGCAGCGGAACCATCTGCTATCCTGCTCGACGTGCCGAAGCACCGGAGGCGCTGGATGACCGCTGAGTTCTCCCTCATTCTGGACTCGCAATGTGCGCTGGGCGAATCACCCGTGTGGTGGGCGGAAGCGGGCGTGCTGGTGTTCGTTGATATCACTGGCCGCCGCTTGCACCGTTTCGATCCTCAATCCGGGCGCCACGAGGTTGATGCGGTTGCCGAAGACATTGGGTGCGTCGCACCGGCGCGGGGTGGCGGCTATGTCGCCGGGATGCGCTCCGGAATCTGGCTGCTGGATGCAAGCGGTGAGCAGCGACGCAGGCTGGCCGACAATGCCGAGAATCCAGCCACGAATCGTTTCAACGACGGCCGGGTCGACCCGCGCGGCCGCTATCTGTCCGGCACAGTTGATGAGCCAAAGGCCGGTGGCACGGCGGGGCTCTATCGGTACGATCGGCATGGTCTAGCCCGGTTGGACTCGGGGTTCATGACCTCGAACGGGTTGGCGTTCTCGCCGGATGGGCGCACGCTGTACTTTTCGGATACGCCTCGCTTCGTCATCTATTGCTATGACTATGATCCCGCGACGGGAGCAGCGTCGAACCGCAGGGAGTTTGTTCGCATCGAACCAACGGCCACCGATCGAGGTCGCCCGGATGGCGCCGCTGTCGACGTGCAGGGGTGTTACTGGTCATCGCAGTACGAGGGCTCTCGGGTGCACAGGTACGACCCTCACGGGCGGCTGATGGCGCAATATCACCTTCCGGCCCGCAATCCGACGGCGCCCGCTTTCGGTGGTCCAGACATGAAGACGCTCTTCGTCACAACCGCGCGCGACAAGAACGGCGGTCCCGGAGGCGCCCTTTACGCGCTTCCCGTTGACGTCGCTGGAGTACCCGGCACCCTATTCGATCCCGAGACCTGACGTCACCGTGCAAGATAGGCGACCCAAAGCCAGCCCTACGGGCAAGAAAATAAATCGATCCTCGCCCGTCCAGTCACTTACCAATTCCCGATGCGCAGCACCACCCCGGTACGCACTTGCAGACTGCTGGACGCATTGATCGAGTGCACGTCCGGAAGCCAACTGTGCGAGTAGTTCAGTTCAAGCACGCGCCAGGCAAATGCCCGGCCAAAAGCCGCGTCGAAGCCGCCGCCCATCGTCAGGTTGAATCCAAGAGCCTGGTTCTGAACCTCGTAGTCACTGCGCTTGGGGTAATGGGGAAGCGTGCCCTTGCCGTCATCCCACGCCTTCAGCAGCGAGTCGCGCAGCTCCGGATTCAGCACCTCGTAAGTCAATCGCCTTCCCCCGAAGAGCACCTGGACAAAGGGAGCGAAACGCTGGGCTGGGCGCGGCGTCCAGCGCGGACCCACCGAGAATGTGACTGAATCCGCGCTTTCATAGGTGGGTGTGTTGACGATCATGCATCCGTTTACCTCGCTTACGACTTGCCACGCAGGACGGATGCGTGCGGCTCCTTGGGCGCCTCCCCCCAGGCAGTTGTGCCCGTTCAGCAAGTTCTCGTAAATGGCGTATGCGTGCAACTCGATGGGAGCCTCTTTCGGCGGATGAGCGTTTTCAACTGCCAGGTTCATCGCTGCTTTTTCTTCGGGAGTATGCGGGCCGAAGGGCGCACTGATCAGACCCCTCTTGTATTCCCCTACCAGCTCTTTGCGCATGGTGTGGTTTTCCCCGAACAACCCAGGCCGGTTTTCCCGTGTCCAGCCCCAGTGGAGGGACATCAGGCTCGCAAAGCTGCGCGCCGGATTGGACAAACTCCGCGCTGCCAGAATGAGCCAGGGATTCGCCGTGTGATTCTCGAGCGGGATCACGACATAGCGATCGAGCATGTCCTCGCCCATCATCTCCATCACGCCTAGCGTGGGCGTTTGCACGAGATCAATAAAGCCCGGTGAGGCATGCAACTGCACATTCCCAAGGGAGGCTTCACTGAGGGGGCCCAGAGTCCATTGTGTGCTGGCGACTGCTGAGAACGCCAGCGCCCGCAAGCGGCTCTTCCAATAGATCCGCCCGTCGCCCCACTCCACCTTGCGATAAAGAGGGTCATTCTGCTGCTCGATGAAGCCGTAGATGCCCCCGTTGAGCGGGTGTCCGACATAGCTGGCGTGCCAACCGTCGCCATCATCCCATCCTCGAGTCTCTCCTATGGAGTTGGTCCAGTCGTGGAACCAAGGTCCGTATCCCGTGGCATCGCGTGTGCCGTACTCATGCGCGAATCGCCAACCGTGCTGAATGGAAATCTCAAAATCGTATTGCGCAAAAGCACTCTTCCACTGGAAGTTGCCCTCCCGTACCTCACGCCGCCGGACACCCAGATCGGATGAAATAACCGGTGGTTCATCGTCCGTGCCTTTCGAATCAATGGTGCCCGCGGCCGAAGGCAACGCAAGGTCCTCTTCGAGGCGCACTGACGGTTTGTCCCAGTAATAAGGGAAGACCTGCACGCCCCCAGGTCGGATTTGTGCTGCGCCACAGACGGGAGCTATCGCCCCCAGCAGCAAAAGGAACTTCTTCCATTTCACATGAGGATAGAAACGCTCGGATTCCTTCTCGGCGTGATTCTGGTTCGAGATTTCGTGCAAATTGCTCCTCCTCGTTACTGCAAGGATCCCGGACAGACGAAGACAATGGGCCCTCAATCTCATTGGTCTTACCCCGATCAACTCGAGATCGCCCGAATTGCCGAGAGGGGGGAACCGAACACGCAGACTGACGGTTGACCTTAGGCCGGACGGTCTCTTCGTTCAACTGTCACTCCTGCCAGTATTTGAGTGATTATCTTGACGTACTTTGCTGATCGGCTCCGTTGCCGCCATTGGGGGAGACTGCAGGCAACTGGACTCGGTACGAAGACGTCATTGGCGTTACGCGATTTGCCTTCGAGGAACCAGTAAACACCATTATGTTTGTGAGCGGCAGAAACCCGGAAGCGATAGAGGAGGATTTGCAACGACGTGGTCTCAAAGTTGAGTGGGCAAACAGCATCAGGGCCGCTAAGAAATTGCTCGCCTCAGCATCCGAGAGAACGGCCATCGTCGCGGACCTCGCCCTGGCAGATCTGCAACTGGACAGATCTGACCGAGCAAGTAAGGTGTATCTCAAGCTTCATTCCCATTGTGCTTGTAAGTACTACCAGTACGGCCGAGTTGTGGTGTGACGCGCTGGGCTGGGATGTGGAGGATATTTTGCTGGCACCGTTGTCGGCTTCCCGCTTGTGCGAAACCCTCGGGCACTCGCTCTGTGATGACGCCTGGCAGGACTTACTGTCTGCTTTAGTCCGCCCGGACTTCCCGAGACGATAACGGTTCCCTAATGGTAATTGAATCACGAGCAACCCGGAAGTTGACGCGCAGGGGGCGGCAACGGCGATCGGATCGGCTACTGTTTTGAACTTTACTTCTCCCAGAAATGCTGCTAAATTTTCGAAAGGCTAATACTTACGCCTTGTAGAATTAACGGCGTTTCGAATTTCTCCCGCTCCGCCAGACCTGCCAACTTGTTCTTTCTCAAGGCACACCTGGTATCAACATTTAACCCACAATGCAGCAGGCGTGAATGGTTGTACCTTCCGTTCTGCTAAGGAGAACGACGGGTGAGTAGCCACCCTGGCCAATCTTCGGCAGCCTTCCTCGGTACCACCGCGCCAGAGACCACGGTTGCGCTTGGAATCGGGCTCACCAACGAGTGCAACCTCGCCTGTTCCTTTTGCTACCGGGATCCGAGCCGCACGGACCGTCTTACACTGGATCAGGTGAGGTCCGTCGTGGAGCGGCTGCCCGTTCGTTCCGTGAATCTGGGCACGGGTGAGAACGGCATGCATCCGGACTTCAAGGCCATACTTCGGTACCTCAGGACGCTGCCCATCAAACTCACGATCACCTCTAACGGCCATAGTGTCGCAGTTCTCGAAGACGCCGATCTAAGCGCCTTTCACGACGTCGAATTTTCTCTCGACTACCCGAACCAGGCGGAACAGGATGCACAGCGCGGAGACGGAAACTGGGCGCTCATCCACCAGCAGGCAGAACGTTGTCTAAGGCTGGGAGTGCCCGTGACCATCATCGCGGTGATGATGAAGGCGAACCACTTGCGTCTGGCGCAGGTGGCCCGAGTGGCGAAGCGCTTTGATGCGCCCCTGCGGGTAAACGTGTACCAGGCCGTGCGATCGGATCTCTACGTACTGACTTACGACGAATATTGGGAAGGGTTCCGGCGTCTCTTTGCCGAAACCGACGTCATCGCCATCGGCGAGCCGCTGGTCCGGGCGATGGCGGGGCTTCCGCCCCGTCAGGGAGGATGTGGAGTAAGCACGGTGCGAGTCACTCCGCGGGCCACGACTCAGCCCTGCGTCTATTGGCCAGGATCGGGCGAGCCGCTGTCAGGCCTGATTTCCGCTGGAATGAACATTCTGGGCTCACCCTCCTTCGAACAGGCCCGGACGCTCCCCGACGCGTGTCTGCCCTGCGAGTTCCGCGACTCCTGCCACGGCGGATGCGCCGGTCGACGGCGCCTCCAGGGCGCGCTGTTTCAGCCAGACTTCTACTGTCCGATCATTCGCGGGGAGCGCGCACAGCTCCAGATTCGCATGGCCAAGACCCGCGACCTGCCCAAACTGAGCAGTTCCTGCACGACTGTGGTGATTGCCAGAGACGCCGATTCGTGAAGAATGGCGCCCCCCTTACTTGGCGTCGATCCAGGTATCCGAGCCTGCCAGCCTAACTGCTACGTTAGTCAAGAAGAGGTGGAGGGGGTGGCCATCGGCGGTGCCGCGATGGTCGGTTGAGACCAGCAGGGGACCTGCCTTCTTATAACCTCCCCAAGATGCGACGACGAGGCTCGGCTTCTGGGGCCCGCCGCGGTGGTAGACGAGATGCTCGACGCGGTTGTCTTTGCCGACGTAGAGGTCCCATGTGTCGCCCGGCGTATAACCGCCTTCCGAGGGATACTTCACCGAGACCAGCCTGGCGGAGCCGGTGCCCACCGGCAGCTTATGCATACCTTGATCGGTCACCGTGGCGCTGGTGTCCCAAAAAGCATGGAAGGGGAACAGAAGCCAATAGTTATCATTGACGAACCCGGGGTCGATGTCCTTCTTCACGGCGTCAGATTGGCTGCCGATCTCGGAGCGCATGTAAGTAACCTTGACCGGCTTCCCGTCTTTATCCTTCCCCTCGTAGGACACTTTGCCGGTCTTGGGCTCCCATTCCCATGAGCGAGCGAGGTTGACGCCGGGGAAGGCCAGGTTGAACGTGTAGCGGATCGCTTCGATCTGCCCGAAGGAATCGAGACCGTAGGTTTTGGCAATCTCTTCAAGAATAGGCGGGCGCGTTTGCGCCCAGGAAGTTGCAGTAAGGACCAGCACCCCGAACGCTAGGAGACCGATCCCTGTTACGCGACCCAAATTTTTCATGAAGGTCCTCCTCGGTGAATGTGAATGAGCGTCTAAGATGATGCGCGGGTGCTCCCGGATACAGGAATCGGGTGTGCCTGGCTCTTTACAACCGTGTCTGTTGTGCGTCGCCCCGCCGTGCAATCCGGTACCAGATGAACATCGCACCCGCCGCGGCCACAGCGCCATATTCCAGCCACATGACCCAGCCAGGCGCTATCCACGGACGTCCAAGTTTACGCAAATGCCAGACATAGTAGGTGGGAATAATGCTCACTGTCCAGACGACGATCGGCAGTGCCGAGGCCGACCACAGGAAGGGCAGCAGCCAGAGCAGATACCAAGGGTAGACGACCGGCGCGAAGAGAAGCGATGCTGCCATCGGCCAGGCAAACGTCTCCGGGGACAATTCTTGCGACTTGCTTCTCATCCTGATTGCGATAAGAAAGCCGACCAGAACTGCCAGAGCAACCCCAAGCTGCGGAGGCGCTGCTCGCTCGAGTATTGCAAATACCGGATCATTAAAGCGGAAACTCTGCACATAGGTCCCCAGCGAGCCAATCGGGATCCGGCCATGGTGGAGAAATGGTACGTATAGAAGTCCAGCCGCGAGTGCCGCGAGCGCAGCATCGCGCAGGCGAACACGGCGCCAATAAAGTGGCAGGAGGACAAGCGGGAGCAATTTCACAGCAATCGCCAACCCCAACGCCACCGCCGCAAGCGTTCGCCAACGGCGCAGCAGCGCGGCAAATGAAACCACCAGCAGCAATACGCCGACGATGTCGATGTGGCCACTGCCTGCCACTTCCGTGGCCAGCAGCGGGTGCCAGGCATACGCGAGGACCCAGTGTGTTGCCTGTCCACTGCGTCGCAGGACGTCGAACAGAACAAGAACAACAGCCCAGGCGAAAATCACAAACGCGACTTTCAGGGCGAAGACAGACTCATGAATCGCCGTTACGGCACGGAAAAAAAGCTCAGCGCCCGCAGGATACGGACTCGCCAGGCCCGGATTGTTGAGCGTGCGGGTCTCCATGGTGTGCAACGCACTGAGGGCAGGATCGTTGGGAGCGACAACATACGGATTGTAGCCGAGGCGCTGCACGCGGCCGTCCCAGACATATCGATGGATGTCGTCGTCGGGGCCCGGCGGCATCCGTAAGAATAGAAGTTGCCACAGCGCGGCTAACAGCAGGCCAATGGCGACGACATGCCTGGGGAGTGCCGGAGCGAGGAAGAGTTCACGGATGGCGAGCAGGTAGGCCACGCCGGCTACCGCCAAAGGAATCAGGAAGGACGGTCGACCGATACTGCTGAATTGACGTGAGCAGACCAGAAGCGCGACCAGCAGGATGGCGCCAAGGCCGTACAGCCGGTGGGACGAAGTGAGGTTCACAAGTCTGTTGTGCCAGTTCGCAACTGGCCGATCGCCGGTTTCCACGCTTTCAGCCAGGCCGTCGTTTGCGGCGCACGGGCCGGAGCGAGTTCCAGTTCCGCCGCGAGCCGCACCAGGTCGGCAGCAACGTCGATGTCGTAGAAGGAATCGGTGAATCCTACGGAAAGCCGGAGGGCGCGGGCGCGCTCCAACAGTGTCTCCAGCGCATTCCGGGTGCCCATCCCGTCGCCCTCGAAAAGGGTTCGATGTGCGGACTTGGCTCCCACCAGATAGTAGCCTCCGTCGTCCGTCGGCCCGACCACCATGTGGTGAGAGGCCAGCCTCTCGAAGGCGCTTTCCAACACCGATGCTGGAAGGTGCGGGCTGTCGCTGTTGAACGCGACGACGCGCTGGTTCCCGACGGCGAACTTTCTGAACACAGAGATCAGGCCCGCCGCCAGACCTTCGCCTTCCTGCGCCACCACACGGACGTCATCTCCCACCAGGCGCACCAGTGGCTCGACATCTGAGTTGGGGCACATGATGGCAACTTCTACGGCGCCCAATGAACGCGACAGTCTTATTGTGTCGCCCAGCAGACAGCCGTAAAGGGCGGTGACGGCCGGCTCAGGAAGGCTTCGCATCAGTCGGGTCTTGACCGAACCCGGCATCGGCGCTTTTGCCATGATAACCAGCGTGCGGTCCGAGCTGGAGGAGGGTGCCAGCATCTTTCTTGAGGGTTTCATACGAGATGTGTACCAAGCCTCACGCCGACCGCGGCAGACCCGCTCCTGGATGCTGAAAATAATAGCGTACTATCAGGCTGAGAATGAACCACGCTGCCCCGACCGTGCCCTTGAGTGTGCCGCTGATCTTCGATTTTCCAATGCGGGGGTAATAGCTCACCGAAACCTCTACGACGCGAAATCCCTTCACGGCACCCTTCAGGATGATTTCCACTGCCCAGCCGTATGTGGTCTGTTCCAGTTGAAGCCGTTGGAGGACATCCATGCGTGCCGCGCGGAAGGGTCCGAGGTCGCTGATGTTCAGGCCGTAGAGAAGCCTGATCAGGCTGGCTGCAAGGCGATTACCGAACGCCGCGTGCCAGGGGAGGGCACCGGGAATCCGTTGTTTGCCCAGGCGGGAGCCCAGTGTGATGTCGGCGCGGCCCTCGGTGATGGGCGCCAGAAGAGTGGGCAACTCCGCTGGTCGGTCGCTATAGTCGCCGTCGAGGAACACCACGATGTCGGGAGAATTCGTGTGAGCCAGGCCGGTCAAGCAAGCGCGACCATACCCGCGGCGAGATTCACGGATGACGCGCGCCCCCCATCTCGCCGCGATCTCGGGAGTCCCGTCGGTGGAATTGCTGTCCACCACCAGCACTTCGCTAACCATGTCGGGAGGGAGATCAGCCAGGACACGGCCGATCGCCTGCGCTTCGTTATGGGTGGGAATGATGACCGAGACTCGCACGGGATGGTTTTCCGATCACCACCACGGGGATGAAGGCCACTGCCGCGCCAGCCATGCATCGACGCCCCAGGCTCGGCCGGCGCGTCCTACTGAGAGCGCGAGCGATGCCAGCACGGGAACCAGGAGCTCCCAGATCCAGGCCGTGCCCCACTCCGACACCCAAAGGCTAGCCAGGTAGCCAAACGCCACCAAAGCTACCGGACGTGTGAGCAGTCCGATTACCAGCAGCACACCAAGAGAGATCTCCGTGAGCGCTTGCATGGGAGCCGCCAAAGCGGCATGGCTCGCCACAAACCCCATCACTGCCTTCCAGGCGTCTGGCGAGTGACCTGCGTTTATGTAGGAGTTGATCAGGCCCGAGTAGCCTGATGGAGTGTAGAGACCCTTTCCCAGATTCTCGAAGAAGACCGACACCAACATGGCGCCGACGGTGACGCGGACGATTGCCAGCCCACAGGCTGCAGACGTCTGCCGGACTGCCTGTTCCGTTGCGCTTGCGTTGTTCATCGTCGTGAACCTCGTTCTCAGCTTACTAATCCTGCAAACAGCAGAGGTGCAGCCTGGTACGTGGGCCGACACCACTGCCTGGTCCCCCTCGGAAAGAGATCAGACATCTTAAGCCGTTCCGCCGAGTCTTGCCAGTAGGCGGGTAAAAGGGCGTGGTTCTCCTTCAGGACCGGCAGGCAGAAGCCCGCCGAGAATCAAAGGACGGGTTCAGTCAGAACTGAAGCTGAGTGTGCCCGCGCCACTTCGCGCTTGGCTTTCGAAGGAATGAATCTCAGAGATGGCCCGCGGAGCGCAGGCGCTCGACCAGTCGCACTACATCGGCGACCGACTGCGCGCCCAGTTTCTGCATCACCCGACCGCGCTGCACTTTGATGGTTTTTTCGGTAGTACCGAATTCTCCCCCGATTTGCTTGTTGAGCATTCCCTGCGCTACTCGAACACACACCTGCTGCTCTCTCTGGGTCAAGGTCTGGAAAATTGCCCGGTCCCGGTCCAGAGCATCCCGGCGCGCACATGCCTGGCGTGACTGCGTGAGAGCGGTGTGAACAGCCGACAGCAACTGTTCGTCATCAAAGGGCTTGGTCAGAAAATCGACAGCACCTTCTTTCATGGCGTTGACTGAGGAGAGAATGCTGCCATGGCCGCTAATAAAGATGCTGGGCATGATCTGGCGTCTTTGTGCCAGCAGCCGTTGCAAGTCCAAACCGCTCACCCCGGGCATCTGCAGGTCGAGCACAATGCAGGCTGCTCCGGGCGGGGCTTGCTGCACGAGAAACTCCTGGGCAGAACGGCAGGTTTGAACGCGTAGATGGTGGGAACGCAACAGGCGGCTCACGGAGCGGAGGATACTAGGGTCGTCGTCGATCAAAAAAACAACATCATCCTTCACGGAACCGAACCCCTGCAGCACGGTGAGAATCGGGGCGCCCAATGGGGACGTAACATTATCGTACCCGCCGGCCAGCTTTGGCAATTGTGACGAAGCATCGGTCCGGCGACATCTCACGCAGCGTTTGAGCGGTTACTCCGCAATTGTGCGAACCTGGACAACGGAAGCATGACCAGAAAAACTGCTCCCCTGTCCGATCGGCTTTCTACTTTGATGTGCCCGCCCAGGGCGTGGACGATTGACTGACAGATCGATAACCCCAGACCCAAACCGTCGCGCTTCGTGGTGAAGAATGGGGTGAACAACTTAGATTGATCTTCCGGCGAGATTCCGGTTCCGGCGTCGGTCACCGCTACAATTGCGAAGCCGTTTGCATCGGAGAGGGCTGTTTCTATGGTCATAACCCTCTGTTCGCTCGGCAAGTGTCGCATCGCATCCATGCCGTTCGTGACCAGATTCAAAATTACTTGCTGGAGGGGGATGTCGTCGCCTGAAATCCAGATCGGTTCTCCAAGAAGCCTGCATTGCAGTTGAACCCCGCGAAGCAGCGCCTCGTGTCGCGCCAGATGATTCGTATTGCGAACGATTTCATTCAGGTCGACAACGTGTGCGGTCAGGGAGTGTCTCTTAAAAACCTGCAGCATGTGGCGGACAATGGACCTGGCACGCTGGTCGTCTTCGATGATGTCTTCCAATGCCGCTCGGACCTCTTCGAGATTCGGCACGTGGGCGTTGGCAAACCGTTCGGCGGCCTGCGCGTTGCTCAAGATTGCTGACAAGGGCTGGTTCAGTTCATGCGCCACGGAAGCAGCCATATGGCCCATGGAGGCAACCCGGTTCAGGTGCGCGAGTTCGTCAAGAACTCTGCGTTTCTCCGCTTGCCCCGAATCTGTTCCTTCATGGTTATGCCCGGGTTCCGGTGCCATGAGGGCAGCGACCGGTCCGGCATCGAGCAGCGCCTTGAACTTTCGGCTCTGCTGTTCTTTCTCCGATCTGAGGATGGAGAAGGATAGTAAGGGGATCGACACCAGCAGAGTAAACAGAGGGGTCAAGAATGCCACGTCACTTGTCGAAGCTGGCAAGGAGAAGCTGGTCTGGTCCGTTGTCTCCAGTACCGCGGCAAAGGAGATAATTGCAACGGCGTTGGCCGCGGCAAAGGGGCTCAGTCGCGCTGCCGCCCAGATCAGAAAGGGAATCGGAGCGTAGATCTTTAGCAGAGAGATCTCTGCATGATGGAGAAAGAAGGCGTTGCCCAAGGTCACGGCCAGCCCGCCGAACACCAACAGATCCTCCTTCGTCGGCCGGTCGGCATGCCTGAAGTCTCTGGTAACCCAGAAAAGAAGGGCAGGAGTGACTGTGGCTTGCGCCAGGGAGTCTCGCAGAAACCATCGATAGAACCCGCCCCCGGCGGGATCTCCCAGGGCATGGAAAACCGGGATGGAGACGAAAGCTGAGATCAGCGGCACCGCCGCCGCAGCAATTCCGAGAAAAACCACGAATTGTCGATAGGTGTTTAGGCGCACGGGGGCCCGCAACACACGCTCCATCCACCATGCGGCAAAAAGGGCCTTGGCCGAATCGTTGGCGATGACGTAGAGCAAGAACCACATGGGGCGTGTCCCGAGTGCCGCACCCAGCCCCAGACGAATGAGCCCCACCGCCAGAATTGAGAGCCACCAATGACGCCTCTGCGTTACCAGCAGCGCACACAGAAGGACGGAATCAGCAAGCCCGAAGGGCGTCGGACCTGAAGAAAGATACTCGCTGCACACGACGGCGAGGATATAGACGCTTGCAAGGACCAAGAAGCGAGGCAGGTCAACACGGGAGTTGTTGCGAGAATCCACTCCCACAAGGGTCTTTCTCCGACGGCCAGCTGATTAGCGACGTCCGGGCTCTACCTTATACGCGGGTTTGCGCCAGCCCGCAATTGTCAAAATGGATAGGGCAAGGTTATCCCTTCGCCACTCCTGACACCTTCGGGCCCTCGGGTCGCAGTCGATAAGTTGCAAAGTTGTCGTGTAGAGTTGTACGACGAACAGGAGGCCACAGGGATCTTTTTCAGTCGTGGCGAATGATAGCAGCTAGCGTTACTGTTTCCCTGGGGGTGCCTCCTGGCCGTCGACCGAGCCCAGCTCACGCGAAAACTCCATGACTTTTATGACTTCCGGGATAAGGTTGTCCTGATGGTTGGAGTCGGAGCCGGGCACCTGTTCGATATCCAGTGCCCGTCGCGGACCCTGGTAGCGGTCGATCAAAATGTCGAGTCGCTGAGGCAGGACAAGGCGATCCTAGCATCGCGGGGTGCGGAGCTTGAGATTCTGGCCACTGACTTCAAGGAAGCATCCTTGTTGAGCGACGTGGTTTACTTTGAATTCTGCTTGCACGAAATGGTCGATCCCGGTGCGATGCTTTCCCACGCCAAGACTCTGGCTCCCGACATTGTGGCCTTCGATCATTCGCGGGACTCCCCATGGAGTTTCTATGCGGCGGAAAGCGAGCATGTGGCTCGCAGCTCAATGGCGATGGAAGGTTTCGGCGTCCGGCGCCGCCAGACCGTTTGCGTGGAGCAACGATTCCCGGATTACGCCGAGTTGCGTGCCAAGCTGGCTGCCCAAGGGCCCCTGGCATTGGAACGGGTGCAGAGGTTTGCAGGTAGGAGAGATATCGTCATTCCGATGACGTGCCAACTCGTTCTGCTCTGAGTGATCATGGCATGCCGCATTTCAGGGAGCTGGTCAGTGGCCAAGAAATTGTGGCCGGTAAGTGTCGACTTGTTGCCGACGGCGTTGAATATCACAGTTCGGCCGAGCCTATGCCTCCGGACTGGCAAGTCTGCTCCCGCGCGAGCTTAACCTAGGGTGCGCGTCTTGACGGCATGTTTTTCATCGCCCTCCTAGACCAGCGGAATCTATTGCCGCCCAATCTGTCCAGCGAGCACCTGCAAAGAGAGTAATGTTCGTTACTATCCTACCGCCTCGGCCGCAGCCAAAGCCGGGTTTCGCCCTTGTTTACGTTGCGACTTGCGTGTTCGCCGTCGACCACGGCGTGGAAGCCGGTACCTTATTATTAGAACAGCTGCGTGAAGTCTCTGGCATGGAAAAATGCGAGTCGCAGTAGATTGCCATGCGGACGCTGGGTGAGCCGGATGCCTTCCCCTGCGAATATCTTTGGCTTCATCGCGGCCTCGGTGTCAACCTCGCTCAACTCGAGCGGCTTGCGCAAGACTGGCGCCCCGTGGCGATCTATTGCCGCTATGTGTCTCTGGGCGGAATCCCCAACGCTGCTTGTGCCCTCCAGAGCCGGGGAGGTCTCGCCGCAGCCATGGAGCGTCCAAGCGGCGATCCCCTGTTCGCGGGGTTAGAGACCTTCCCTTGCTGTGACCGTTTTCCTGTAAACGTGTCATCATATGAACTTGCGGCAGGAGGCCAGCGATGTCGTTACGACCTATCAAGCGGCTCAGCCGAGCCAAACCCGCTCTCGAAGGCGCCGGAGTGCATCTGCGCCGCGCCTTTGGCTTCGGCAATACATCGGATTTCGACCCTTTCTTGCTGCTCGACGACTTTCGCAATGACGTTCCCGAGGACTATCTGGCAGGATTCCCGTGGCACCCCCACCGCGGGATTGAGACCATAACCTATGTGCTCGCGGGGACCGTCGAGCATGGCGACAGTATGGGGAATCGAGGAGCGATTGCCGCCGGTGACGTGCAGTGGATGACCGCGGGCAGCGGGATCATCCACCAGGAAATGCCGAAGGGGGACCTGGCGGGACGTATGCATGGGTTTCAGCTGTGGGCCAATCTTCCCGCGTCATTGAAGATGACAGCACCACGCTATCAGGAAGTGAAAGCCCCTGAGATTCCCGAAGTGAAGGATGATGACGGTACGCACGTGCGCATTGTCTGCGGCGAGTTTTGGGGCAAGAAAGGACCCGTCGAGGGGATTGCAGCCGATCCCATCTATCTCGACGTTTCCGTATCTCCCGGAAAAAGAAAGACACTGCCTGTGGAAGTGACGCGTCATGCTTTCGCCTACGTCTTTGGCGGGGCGGGGAAGTT
>Ga0126383_10001046_pt1 | contig 16712 bp, 20 predicted proteins | sample PanSoiMetPlot_35_FD_96882 | JGI IMG/M metagenome (GOLD analysis project Ga0126383, IMG submission 96882) | Tropical forest soil microbial communities from Panama - MetaG Plot_35 | ecosystem: Environmental > Terrestrial > Soil > Tropical forest > Bulk soil | place: Panama | collected 2016-02-17
GGGAGCTCCAACTTTGGAATCGTCGTGGCTGCCCTTATCGACGATGTCGTTACTGTCCTTGAGTCCGAAGAACACGTCAGGCCTGACTTTGCTTATATCATTGATCATATGTTCGACCTTATCATCAAGTACCAGCCCGTAAAGATATACGTAGACGCAGCCGCGCCGGCAATTATCAAGGCGCTAAAGATTGCAATAAACGAAGACCCAGAATATGAAAAGGTTATAACGCAAGCAAAGCACGACAAAGTAACGAGGATAAGTGATAGGATGAGAATAATACCCGTTGGCTTTGGGCCAGAAGGCAAGAGAATGCTGGCGACATTGCAAAGCTTCGTTAACAGCGGCTGCTTAAGAATAAGGCCGACATACGATAAATTGATAACTCAGATGAGAACCGCCAAAGAGATAAACGGATTATTAGATAAATCCGTGATTCAATCAGACTCTTTCGATGCGTTGAGATTAGCATGTTGTCTGTACGATTTCAGAAGATGATCCGTCGTGAGCAGCAGCGGTCAGCCCTATTGTCGCCGGTGCTTTCGTCCAGTACTGGACGCCTGGGATTATTGTATAAGATGCGGGGCGCGGCTTAAGATATAATATAATAACGATATGATGTTGCTTGCATGTCTTTTTTGCCGCGAAAAGATGATACCAAGTTACAAGAGAGAAGATATTCCGACGCCCTATCTTGATTTGGGTACGATAAAGGTCTACGGCTTTATCTGCAGGAATTGTGGATGGTACGCAGAGTTTGATAGCGATAAAATCATTGAAAGGGACGGCACATATGGATTCAAGGGTACGGGAGACTGATTCGTGACAAAGAAAGAAAGCAATCAGCCGGTCCCCGGCTTAGCGAGAACCGGAGACCCTAGTCTGCACTATTTGACTGATGATGACGGTAGCACGTAACGCTACCCTGGATTATTATTAAAGTAGTAGTACTAAAATAAAATCGCCGTCTTCTTCTTGTTGATCAATTGATTTGACTACTCAAACTCCAACTCAAAGTTATACATTCGTATGCGAATGCGGCAAAGTCTATGAACTGACGGACGAAGTAGAAAGGACGACCAAGGTCATAAACAAGGGCGAAGCTAACGAGACTACCGAGCCATTTGGCGGCAGCTGCAATGTGTGCGGTCGCGGAAAGGATGGGCTTATGCCCGTTGTTGTTGTTGCTCCTGCTGCGGCGGCGGCGGAAGTATCCGCGCCTACGGAGCCAGCAGCAGCAGCGACAGCGCCGCCGGAGGTACCGCCACAAGGTGCCTAAAGGCCCATCGAACATTCACGTCACCCCGTCGGCTTGCCAGACATGCGGCCACTCTGCAGTTAAACATCCTATGACAAAAGAGAAAGGCTATGGCATAAGCTCTTGCGATGTCACCGATTGTACTTGTAAAGCCTTCGTATGATGCGATATGAAGCAGCATGAGATGCAGCGCTATCGCTACGAGTCTGGCTTTTGTCGCTGCGCAAAGTGCGAGATATGGTTCAACAAGAAACTCGTGAAAGGCATAAGATGCCCACAATGTAATAACCAGCTAAGAATGCATCCGCATGGAAATCAACGGAAGAAGTAAATGGTCATGACCTCTGACGACGAAGGCAAAGGAACGCAGACGAGCGACAACAAAAAAAGTAAAAAGAAAAAGAGGCGCTGGGGATTCATACCGATATGAGCAGCGGTGGTTATTCCTATCGTGACCGCGACAACTATATCGATCCCGAGCATTCCGGGGTAGCTCAGGTCATACGAGAAAGAAGCAAGATTCCTATCGCACTATTTCCATCGCGAGCAAAATCTCTGCCGCCTTCATGTCCAGTTTGCCATCGTCATTATATCCCGCAAGAAAATGGCACCATCTTGTTTTGTCCTGGTTGCGGCCAGAAGATAAAGGCGACAGAGATAAAGCAGGAGACAAAAGTCACCGCCCTGTACGGGCCGCTGTCTGCAGAGTCGGCAAATAAAATTCTAGTCAGCCAGAAACAAGAACAAAGACGCGGGCCCCTAAGAAGGAAACTGGACGAACAAGAATCATTAGAAGGCGAAATGACGCATGAAGAATTAACAGCGGAGCTAGGATTTGAGCCGACGCATACGATTACTTAGTCCGATTTGCTTTCTGCTCTTGCTCTCGCAGCGTCAAGAGTTTCGTCACGTTACCCAATATCTGTTTAAGCAGCTCGTTGTTATCGGATATTAATTTCCCGTTAGTCTTGCCTATGTTAAAAAAGAGCTGCGTCGTCTGATTATTCGTGTTTCTAAGGCTGTCGGCAATGCTTAGGATTATCTGCTTGTCGGTCCTTGCCTGTGCTACTGAAAAATTCCCCTCTAGATTTATCAGTTTATGAGTGCCGTTCAATACTCTGCCTGTACTATCCAGTACTCCAAGGATCTGCTCTTGGTTCTCTGCTGAAAGCTGGGCGTTGTAATTAATCAACGAAGTATTCACGGTCGTGGCGATAAGGATAGCGGCTAGCATTATCACGACACCATAGAACGCGCCTATCTTACCGATGAGTCTCTTCATCGCTGTTGTTGTCACCACCCCTGCCGCCTTTTCGCCTGGGCTGCAACTCATTAAGTCTATATTCATGTAAGTTGATTGAATTTGTGATGGACTCTAATTTTGTCCAGACCTGTTTCATTTCTCCCCTAAAGTAGTCCTCTCCCTTGTCAATCCTGGACACTATTTCATGAACGCCTTGTTCCAGTCCTACTATTTTCACGGAACTAGTCGACGCAGTAAATGACATCTTAGACCACTTAGTAATCCCTATTGTCACAAAAGAAACGACAGTTCCAATTGTCATTGGAAGTATCCATGAGAGCTCCTCGATGCCGGCCGCCATCGCGATAATCTTTTTTTTAACTTCTGAAGAACCTCATAGTCAATCTAATGGCAACTACTACTACTACTACTACTACCGGCTGAGATCTTAATGAAAGCTGGACACAATGCATATAGCTGACCGCACGAAAAGTTCCAATAATGCGTAATAATACCAAGTCACTTTTTGCGACAATAGTCGCAATAGCGGCCATAGCTAGTCTAACAACAGCAGCGACAACAGTAATGCAGGCAGCAACGGCGCAACACGACTTCGTGCAAGACTTCGCATCGATTCAGACATTCCAGAACAAGGAGCACATCGTAATTACCATTACAAAAGCCGGCGCCAACGCCACAAAGCCGGAGGGACCGATAATCGTTATACCGCCCAAGGAGATAACCAACAAGACCGGCGGCGTTAATGAGAGCGGCATCAGCGTCGGGCCATCAGAGAATCAAACCGTAAGCGTACCATCGGCACCGGGAGCAAGTAACATCACAACTATTGAACCAAGTCAAAACGTGACCGTCATACCAATGCCACCCAACTCGAACATAACGAAGATTGACAACGGCACAGTAATAATTGCCCCACCAGATCGCAACATTACACAGACTCCTGGCAATGTCACGGTAATTAACCCACCAGCACCAGCGCCAGCGCCAGCACCGGGTAAGAACTGCACATGCTTGACAACAAGCCCGCCACCACTAGTATCGACTGAGAAGAGATAAGATAAGATAAGGCTGCATACACAAGTCTCCCCTCCCTTTTTTTATGCTATTATACTTGATAATAATGCGATCCGATGGTTAGCTTTTCGTAATAACACAATGACAACAGCAAGAACTCGCATGACAAAGTCTAGCGGCACGACAAAGGCGGCTACAAGGGCCGCATTGAGGCAACTAAATACCAGGTACTCGAAGATGCATAGTCCGTTTAACAAGAAGAGAAATCCGTTTTTAAATAAGATGCTAAATCCGTACAAGAAGAGGAAACTCTAGCCAGCGACTTGAAATCCATTCTTAAAGCAGCAATAGTGGCGACGGTGACGTTGTTGTTGTTGTCGTCGTTGTCATCAGCGTCGGTTGCATCTGCCGCCGCAGCAGCGAAACCTCCTTTTCCTACGTCGCCTTGCCATTACGTGAATCAGGTACTGCCAGATCCAAAGTGTACGCCAGGTGTAAGGAGCCTCGCAGTCTATCAGAAAAATATCAATAGTACTATCTGCGTGCCCGGCTACGCTGCCTCAGTTAGACCCCCTGTGAGTTATACCGCTCCAATAAAGATCCTCTTAATGCATGCGTACAATGTGACGAACCAATCGAGAGGCAGCTTTGAATTGGATCATCTGATTCCCTTAGAACTTGGTGGCTCGCCCAAGAACGTGAAGAACTTGTGGCCAGAGCCAATCAAGAGCGCATTTGTGAAAGATAGGTCAGTAGAGGACAAATTGCATACAGCAGTTTGCAATCATACGGTATCGCTGTTTCTTGCACAGCGTGAAATCGCTACTAACTGGACAGCTTTGATAGGAACAACGACGACAACGACAAAGTAATAAGACCGCAGGTAATATCCTAGGATGCTTCGGAGCATTCTAGTCAAGGTATCCAACGACCGGGCGGGGAATGCTAGAAAATCCGTCTGCCCGGATCTCCGAGGTTTTTACTTCATTTCTCCCTCCCCGCGTTGTCTGTAATCTAGGAAATTTTGCCACGAGCTAAGACTAAGTTAAGCGTAGACGCAGAGGGCAACTTCCTAAGCGCATCTACGCGAGAAGAACATAGAGTACCGACGTCGACTATCTACGGAAAGACCCGCGGCGCAGCAGGTTATGGATTCATAGAGCCCCGGGATATAGGCGCCGGCACATTCTCGGTACTAAGAGATCCTTACACCGCTTCGATGAAAATTAGATTCGAAGAAGCTTGGAGGATGGATCCTGTTGTTAGGTCTGCGATAAATCGCAAGGTCTCTTTTGTTCTCGGCAGAGAATTCAAGACGGTCCTCGACACGGTTGATACATTCCCTAACAAGACAGAGTACCGGGCCGCGCTCAATGCCATCATGTCCGACCAAGAGTACAAAAACGCAAGAAGAGTAGTCGATAGATTGAACCGCAAGGTCAATTTCCAGCTCGCTCTTAAGGCGGCAGTCATTCAGAGCAAAGTCTACGGACGCTCTGCGCTGCTAATCGATGGACCGCTCACGGATCCTGAGACACATGAACCCATAGGCATTCCCAAGACAGGTTTGGACGAGGATCTTATTCGCCTTATCGATGTAAAGATTCTAAACGGCAAGCTATTGGGTCAAGTAAGGATAAACGAAAATACCTGGCAAGTGCAGGCCGTTCTCTATAACACGACGCAAAGAGGATTGAACGATCCTCAAAATTACATCAAGGCCGACAGGATGATTTACTTTACAAATCTGAACTATCATATCAGCCCGCAGACAATTCATTATGGCTACTCCGATGTCGAACCAATCCAGCACATAAGCGAAACTAACAGAATCATGAACGAACAGGATCTGAAGGAGATAAATTTCACCATGTGGGCCGGCTTCGGTCTGATTAAAGTTCCTGGAACTAGAAACGTTACAGACGTTGAACAGTTTCTCGCGAACTTCAAGGGCGGTAGATGGTCCGTAATCTCCCAAGATGTCCAAGTAGAAGTCCATCAATTAACGAACGATCTAAAGACGCTGATACAGGAGCGACGCGAGAACGAGCAGCTCATTCTTCGCTCTCTCAACGTACCAGCAATGATACTTGGTTTCGAGGATATTCAAAACTACGCTACGGCGCAACAGGTGCTGCAGGCGTGGAAAGAGTCCGTGGTCGAAGAAGAGCGAACGCATATCAACTTGACAATCGGGGCGCAATGGCTTAACAAAGCATTCGCCAGCGCCTTGAACTATGAAGACCCTTGGGAGCTGGACGCAAGGATGAAGCTAGCGTTTGAGGACGTTGCCTTTGAGAATCTAAAAGACAAAGCGCTTGCTTATCTACCCATCTATGAAGCCGGATTAATTCCAGACGAAAAGCTTCTGGAGATATTTGGACTGGACGATGTGATAGACCAACTGGCGGAGTTGAAGAAGCAGCAAGCCAAGCAGCAAGCAGAAGCACGGAAGGCGGCACAAGAGATGATGGATAAACAGCAGCAGCAGCAGCAGCAGCAGCAAGGACAACAACCGGAGCAAAAGCAACAGCAACAACAACAGCAACAACAGACCGGAGACGTCGGTATCAAATACCCACCTTCAGGCGGCAAGGCATTGTTATCACAAATACAGAAACAAGAAGGAGATCAGCCGCCGCCATCGAGCGAGCCACTTTAGGGGGCGCGCGAATATAGTAGTTCTCTCCTTAACTTGAAATGTTTTTTCCTTTTGTTTAAAATCTGAATAGAACATGGTAACTACCAGACGCATTCTTGGCATTGCAGACGCAGGCGACTCGACCCACTTTGGGACCGACGACGTTGACTTCATCAATCAGCTACTGACGGGGACGGATCAAAGCTCGACGGCCGCAGTAGACATCGCGACCACATGGAAATTTAGAAATGTCCGGGTGAGGTACGCGAATCCTGGTAATACTTTTAATTATATCGTTAATACGAGCGCGATAACGGCGGACCGCAACGTCACGTATCCGCTTCTTACTGCAGACGATACTTTTCTTTTTCTGAACGCGTCGCAGGCCGCTCTAGCGTACGACAACTTTCCCTCCGTCTCAAAAGAAGGAACATTTGACGTGACAGGCGGTAACGTCGCGGCCCTAGACGGAATCCTAACGGGCTTCACTACCACCGGTGCCGGCTCGATAACATCTGTCTATGACACCGTGGAGGGCATGACATTAGCCTGTGCTGCTACGGCTACGGCCAATCTAAATGCCGGTCTTGTCTCGCCTACCGCTGGCGTCGGAATGGGTAGAAGGCTTACGAACCTGCGAATGAAATCAAGAACTAAGGTCGACTCCACCGCATCATGCCGTCTTTACATGGGGTTCACATCTTTAGCAACGTTGCCAATCAGCGATACTCCGCTGGGCACTACGGACTCCGGCGTCATGATAGGCTTTAGGTCTACCGATGCCAACTACAACGTCTTTAACAACGATGGTACGGGCGCCGCGGTGGCTACGCCAACGGCTACAGTAAAGGACGGGAACTTTCACACGATGGAAGTCAAGATGCTGGCCGGTGGTAACGTCTTGGTCTCCTTGGATGGAACGGTAGCAGCCACGCTATCGACTAGGATACCGGCGACAACTACTAACCTCTTTTTTAATTGCGTGGCGCAGACTACGACCACAACGGCCAGGACTCTTACTATAAGGTACATCGAAGGGGAGGCGGACCGCTGAGACTTGGTCAGAAAAAAACTTAACCTATCTAATCCCGGCGATTCGACTCACTTTGGAAGCGATGATCTCGACTATGTAAACAATCTTTTCACCGGGGCGGATCAGTCGGCAACCGATGCTGTTGACATGAATACATCGTGGAAATTTCGAGGCTCAAAGCTGCAACTAGCGAATCCAGCTAATACATTCAAGTATAACGAGAGCGGCTCCGCAATTACAGCCGACAGAAACATAACATGGCCCTTGATGACTGCAGACGGGTCTCCGCTCATCGACAATGCTACTCAGACGGTTACGAACAAGACTGCAGACGCTGAGGCCAACACGCTTGTCAATGGTCAGTCATTCCCAACCTACACCGTATATATCTCTGGCGTAAATACGAAGGCGAGAAATTGGTCTACTGGCGTAACCACATCGGCTGCCGATGCATCTACCATAATCAATAGTCTGATTACAGCAATGACCAATGGCGGAACAATTGCGTTCACAGATAGTGTGTTTACAATCAATTCGCCATTGACCGGCTGGCCCGATATGAGGCCGTTTAACTTTATCGGCGTTTGGGATAACTTCAGAAACGGCGGAACGCGTTTCTCTGTTGGCTCTTCGTTTCCAAACAACGGGTATGTATTTGACACTAGTGCAAACACGGTCGGCAGCGGCAAGGCTGCATTGATAAACATAGACGGCCTAGAGGTCTATAATCTTAATTTTGCTACAATAAACGCAGGTTTCATGCTGCTTGAGAATGATAAAACGGCCTACAGTACTGGCCCACTACTCAGGAGAATATGGTTGCAGTATATGTGGCGGGGTCTTCATCTTAAGGGATATGTGTGGGAAGGCGTTGTTGATAATTTCTTCTTTAATTCGGCTTCTACTACCTTCGTTGGCAATGCCGCGGTAATAACGGAACTGGCGGGACATTCTGACATGCCGAAAGTGAACCTCTTTACTCACTTACATGGAACAGGACCGACTGCGTCGCAACTTGATAATTTCATTCTGCTCAAGGACGCTGGATACAATACGTTCGTGGATACTTTCGTCGACGGCTTCAAGTATACCGAGGCCCCCGTCAGCTTCAAGGGCAATGCCATAGATAACGTGTTCTACAATCTATATCTGTTAGACCTTAATGTGCCAAGCGGAACGAACATAGGCGCTGTTCTCTTTGACGGAACAGGGGGTAGCACCAATACCCTGGCATGTGCGAATAACAGGATCTATGACGGTAGAATGGGGAACTACCCGGTGATGGCCGCCTACAGAAACTCCGCTCAGAGAACTTATGTCGAGGTATGTGGCTATTTCGGCTCTGCAGCTACTATAGATGATAGCGGCGCCGGCACGAATAATGTAGTCGTGATAAAGAACGGTCCGGTAGCCCCGGCTACAGCCGATACAAAGATAGTCTCAACAAATGGGATTGTACGGATTATCGACAATCGGAATGGTGCTAGAAACACAGGCCTGTCTGCGACACAGTCAGGCAACGGTTCAACAACGGTTTTTAATATAGCACATGGATGCTTTGCGACACCAGGGTACGTCATGGCTCAGCCAGCGACGGCGGACGCAAGAGGCGATTTCTCATTATCCGCGACAGCAACGAATGTGGTTATTACATATCCAGTCGCTCCCCCGACGGGAACTAACAATCTGCAATGGTACTGGAACGCTCAGGTGTGATCGCGACAACAACGAGATGGTAGAATAGAATAGAACATAGATATGACAATCGTTGACGCCGGCAACGGCATTTACATTGGACTTAGCGGGGATGCAAAGGCGACTACAGGACTGGCTGCAGGAAGTCAATTCTACGAGACGGACACCAATAGATGGTACTTCTGGGACGGGGCCAGATGGCTGAGAAAGATACCGTTTCTTCCCTCCTACGGAAGGATTGTCGGAACTAGGAACGGCCTTGGAGGCAACATTGCTCCCGCTACGGCCGGCGCCGGGCTGCTGAATCAGGTCACGCTAGGCACAGGAGGCACACATGCCGGCGGGACAACGACAACCGATGGAAATAGACTAAACAGTATAACAAATGCCACGGCGAACAACAGGGCTGGATACTCCACCACGACCTTTACCTGGCTCGGGGCAAATCCAAGGGTCAAGATACGCTTCCGACTGCAACAGGCGAACAGCGTAAACAACAGGCTGTATATCGGCTTTTGCGATACCGTACAGCCTGCAACGGGCGTCGCGATGGGTGATACGTGGCTAGACGGAAAGAACGGCGTTCTCCTCGGGTACAGGACGACGGATGCGGGTTGGACGATTATCAATAACAACGCTGCTGCTACTGCGACATATACCTCAGCTGGTTTGGCAGCGATAGATACGTCTGCGCACACAATTGAGATGTGGGGAGACTCGGCTAATTCGAGATTTCAATGGGCGTTTGACGGTGGAACGGTGAACAACATTTCAGCAGGGATACCAAGCTCTACAACGCTACTAGCCTTCTTCTTCATACTGGAAACTGGCACTACGACGTCGTACGGCGTCTACGAGCGGTGGACCGAATTTGAGATGGACGGATTATAGAGCTTCTGGTGGCCGGTGCTGATGGCCCTTGGAGGAAGAAGAAGTAGGAGAGACAACGAACAAGTTCGCAAGCTAGAGAAGCAGCTTGTCATACAATTAGACAGAATTGTAAATGAGATAAAGGGCAGCGGCGTCAAAGACATCTCGCTACTTCAAAGGCAACATAATACCCAAGTCGAACACGTCCTAAGGTCCGCAATAGAGAAGGCCTATGTTCTAGCGGCAGAGAAGGCCGTCAATATGAGGCGGCAGCACCCTGGCAGCAGAAAAATAAAGCAGGCGGCCGCGCTTACCGACTTAACGCGTCACTTTACGACGTCTTTGGATCTGAACAATATCGGCGACAAAGTCAAAGAATATGCCGGAGTATTTTGGCGAAGGATGAACGTGTTTTTGCATCAAAGCGATGTGCAGCCCAATCCCACGGGATTCCATCCCCAGAGCAAATACAATATCAACTCGCTAGTCACGTCGATGGGGACCTCGGCAATAACTGACACGATGTCGGATGCTACGACTTCGAAGTTAGATCAGTTAGGAGATCCAAATGAAAAAGTAAGATGGGTCACGCAGCATGACGAAAGAGTCTGTTTCGTTTGCAATAGTCTCGATGGTATGGTATGGGACATTAACGATCCATCGTTGCGGTCGCCGCCTGACGACACGCATGAAAACTGTCGCTGCGAGCTTGAGCCGGTTGGTTAGCCTAGTAGAAATAATCCTGGTCATAGCGCTGGGAATATTGCTTTATTGGCTCTACATGGGAGTGAAGGCCAAAGACAGGATCCAAGTAATCATTGCCGTCGCATTGATAGTTCTGCTGACGCTTCTAGTTACTGGCGGCGTCAATCTAACTAACTTGACGTAAATAATATTTAGTTCTCTATTTTATTTCGTCTGTTTGTTGATTTGATTTAATAATATGCCACTAGGACGTTATAGAAATTTTGACGATTGCGTAAAGGACCAGGTCGATAACAACGACAGGTCAGAAGAAGAAGCCAAGAACATTTGCGGCGCCTTGGAAAAGAGAATGGGCAACGCCGCGCTAGTTAGCGAGGCGCTGCACAAGAAATATGGATTATCCAGATTATCGCATCAAGCGGCTCAAAGGGTCATGAAAGCCCCCATGAATAATAACAATGGCGGCGACAATGCTCAGACCCTAGAGCGAGTGCCGGCTGAAGAAGCAGGGACGATGGAGGAAGAAACTCCGGAAGAAGAAGCGATAGACATGGAGATGGAAGGCCCGACATTTGATGATCTGGGAGCCGACCAAATCAAGACAGGAGACCCAGCGGCCGAGTACGACATGGGCGAGGACGGAACGATGCCCACGTTGGACGATAATATGCATTTTCAGCAGCATCAAGGCTTCAAGATGGCCGCACAGAGATTCGATGCTGCCATAGCTACTGATCTATCGCCGGATAGATTCATTGCTTTAGACGCTAGACTTTACGAAGCGGCCGGCAAATGCAGCGAAGGAAGACACAAAGGCGAAATATGCTTGCTTCCACCTGATGGCTATCCCGTAACTGAGAACGGCAAACTTTCCGTGAAGCGAGTCAGAGCGGCCATTGCATACGGAAGCAAATTCGGTGTGCTTTCGAGATTAAAGGCTAACGGGTTATGTGGCTACGCAGATAAGGCCGGCGTCGAATCCGTTTATTGCAAGAAAGGCGGCGGTACGCAAGGGGGATCATCTTCTCTGTCAGAGGAGGAGGATTCGACTCCAGATAAATTATTCATACTTGACGCGGCCTTATTGAAATCGGCGGCCAAGTGCACGGAGGGCGAGTACAAAGGAGAGATATGTCTAGCGCCTCCCGATGGATGGCCGGTGACTGAGAACGGAAAGCTATCCGAAAAAAGAGTGAGGTCGGCCATACAGCGAGGCGTACAGTTCGGGAAGATCACGACGCTCAAGAGAAATGGACTTTGCAGGTACGCAAAGGCTGCAGGAGTCGATACCAAGTTCTGCCAGGACGGCACAACGGAAGGATCTTTGTACTCGGCATCTTTGGATGACGACGACGACAACTACAAAATAAGAGCATTCGAACAAAATAACAAGCTATTCATCAAAGCATTTCTGCTTGACACGGGAATGAATCTCAACGACTGGGGAGTATCGCCTGCAACGTTGGACGCAAACATTAGCTCCTATATTGGCAAGCCAATTTGTCTGCAAGAAGATTTTGATCATCCTAATTCCGGAGATGATAATCTGCAGCATCAACTAAGCTATCAAGATAATTTCAGAATCGGTACGATAGTTGACATAAACAGGCATGGGACGCGATACGACGCGATTGCAGAGATAACTGATGACAATGCAAAGAGTGCTTTTAGATCCGGAAATCTGCCGCTCTATGTGAGTCCGCAGCTATACCATACCGGGGCGCACAAAGAAGGCCAAGAGAATATGACAGAGTGGGTTGGCACTCATTTGGCAATAGTAGAAAAGCCGGCGTTCGGCGTAAGAAAGGCAAACATCGGAAGTCAATGCACCGGAGATTCAGGCGTCTGTCTGGCGCAGCTAAAGAAAGCATCGCTGATCAGAGAACACGGCTATGGTAACTGCGGCTTTTGCAACTACCGATTATTGATGTCCAAAGCGAGAGTTTAGTTCTCATTTCAAGATTTTCTTTAAAGCTCTTTCGGATTAAATTTTGGCAGCAGTACAAACAGTTGCTACTACCGGCACCAGTAACAACAAAGTCCCGGCAGCAGCGACAGGAAATACAACTAAACCAACTTACGAAGAATTAGAGAAACGCTACGCGGCACTAGAAGCAAAGCTAAAGGTTGCCGAAGCCGCAAACCAGGAGATTCAGAACGTAAACGACAATCTAGCAAAGCGTATGGACGCGATGGAACTAGAAAAGAAAAGAGAAAAGATAGTCTCGATAGTGCAAGAGGCGGCCTACGAGGATATGGAGGCGAAAATAGATGATTTTATTCAATCAGGTTTACCCCTTGAGAGGATTTCTGGCATAGTTGCCCCAATGGTGAAAGCAAATAAGGCCAAGACGAAGCAAGCCTCTGTCACCGGCGGCCAGGAATACGCTTCCAGCGTGGCAATTCGCAATGAGGGTTCTTCTTCCGCTGAGTCAGCGAATGGCAGAAGAGAAGCCCCTGCATGGGCCTCGAACTATCTAGATGTCCTAAATGGCGGAGGTAGTGCTTAGAAATGGTGGTAGTAGCAGGCGATTATTTGCCAGGTGCGACAATAATTACAGGTCCCAAAGGTGGCGCAGCGGCGATAGCCAAGGGCGACATCGTGAATCTTGATTCGACTAATCACGTCTGGGTCTCTGTCCCGGCGGTGGCCGCACAGATAGGACCATTTGGAGTCGCTGCAGCGGCAGCAGCGACGGCGGACACAACGGTCAGCGTCATAGTCGAAGGCAGGGCCTACGTGACGGCGGATGGCGTCATTCGTCCGGTGCACTACGTCATGAATTCAGCCAGCACCGTTGGAAGGGCGATCGAATGGGTTTCAGACGTCTCGGCAGCAGGACCCGCAGGAGTGAACTCGCTCAAAGTAATCGGACAATATGAAGGTCACGAAAACGAGGGCACGCAGAAGACCGTTCCCACAAACACGGCGGCGACTGATGTGGTTAGGATAACGCTAGGAGTTTCAGGATAAGAGGAGAGTGAATGAAGAAAATGAGTACTACAAATAGTTTCATAAATCAGAACGGCGAAGAGCAATCAAATAAACTAAGCTCAGTCGACAGAATGACACTTCGCGAAGAGATTCGCGCGATTCAAAAGGAACAAGGACGATCCGCATGGTACAACCCGACAAAGTCCGTTGCCAAGTCAGACTACGGTGACAAGGTACTACCCGATTCCGTCTACTTGGGCGAGGCCTCTGGCTTTCCAACCTGGAACGAACAGGTCTACGACATGGCCAAGTTCAGGGAGGCAAGGGATGCCTACCAATCGGCACTAAAGAGCGGCAGCAGCGTCTCCTCATTTGACTGGGGCAAGTACGACGACCCCTGGATAGGCGATTGGAAGCGCATAAACGAAGAGTATAGGTATCTCAAAAAGACAGGCAGGATAAAGGGCGCAGCGGTCGGCACTAATACAGACTTTGCGGCCATTGATGTCGTCAACGTTCTGGCCCAGATGGTCAACGTAGAACTTAGAAACTTCACACTAGAGCAATCGTTGACAACAATTGGCACGCCGCAGTTGAACCTAAGAATAGACACATGGACCAGATTCATCAACAGCCAAGGCGTACCAGAAGGAATTGCACCAATGACCACGAGACCCGGTGTAGCCAGAACAAGCTTTGACCTCACCAAAGATGTAGGACATGTCGCCTTTACAGACGAGGCGCAGCTTCGCGCAGTTCACGACATCTTTAGACAAGCTATCGATACGGCGGTAACGGACATGAAGCGTATTCGCAGTAACAAAATAGCGACAGAGCTAGAGACGGCGACGGGTGTTGCAGGCGCAGATTGGGCAGCTTTCACGACGGATCATAATACAACCGCACCACAAACCAACTTAGGAACAGTCGCAGATACGGTCTTCTCCAACAACGGTCAGGCCAACATAATCACATCGCATGACAAACCCTGGCGCAATTTCACCATGTCGACTTATGTTAAAGGATTGCTCCAAGCGGTACCACTTCCGGATCTGTCATTAGCGAAGGTGATAACCAATGTTCCGGCGTTGCCTGGGATGACCTGGTACATCGATAATGAGCACACCTCTACGGTAGCCTGCGTATTCGACAAGGGCGCAGTATACCTGATGGAAGGCCCTAAGAGAGTCGCACAGTACAGAATGGAGCAAGAAGGGATTGATGGTTACATATATCGTGACTGGAATTTGCCTAAAATAGTTATAGGTGGTCGCATCCGTAAATTGACATCCGTGGCAACCTAAAGTCTTCTTTTCTTTTTATTTTGTTCTATGCATTTATTTACTTCTCGTTAGTTCGAAGCATTTTGGAGCATTCATACATATGTCAGCACCATCGGGAACGCCGGGGGGACAACCGCCCGGAACGCCGTATATACCCTCGGTATATCCGGAGATAGAGGAATTCTACAGGCAGCATCCAACACTACATCGAGAACCTCGCGCGTTAGACAGAACTAGATTTTACTTTGATCAGGTGACCAAAGACAGGCCGGTCTACAAGAGGATAGACACGATCTATCGCTACAAGGGAGGCGCCAGAGATCAGCAGTACATATACTACAGCGAACAATGGCGCGGCGAAAATCATGTAGGCAACAGACAGGAATGGGGTTGGCTTGTCGGAAGAGTCGACGTGCCCTATCCACATTACGAATGGGACGAGAACACCCATATGCGAGTCGCCACGTCAGTCGAGGGCCATGAAACAAAGTACACCGTAGAGTTCAATGAAAAGAACATGAAACAGCTAGCAAGCGAATTTCACAACGGCACAAAATACTACGTCACAGACGGAGATATGACCTACTCTGTGGGTACCCAGGAACAATTCATGGAGTGGTCCTTCGAGGACCTGGTCCACTTCGGCAAGACCGGCATAAAGCCTGGAACCCAAATAGTGGGCCCGGGTGATTCGTCGGCCGCCGACCAGGCAAGAAAGCAGATTTCAGAAGAGGAGAAGAAAAAGCGATCCTAGAATGTTTGGTTTTGAGACGCTGCTTCAGCAAGTCGTCACAAATGGGACGACTGTTGTCTCCACACCCCCGGCCGTACAACAGGCTACGATTGAAAGTTTTCAGGCCATGATCGTCGCAGTAGCTAGCATCATCGGAACTGCAGGGGCCGTACTCCATACGCTGTCGCAGCGCGGGCAGCAAAACGAACAGAAGAAAGCGCTTGGGGCCGCTGCCGATGTCATGAAAGACTTTAGCGGCCACATGATCCAATCAAAAGAAGACATCAAATCGCTCGCGGAAGTTACCTACAACATGCTGCCAGATCAGGCGCAGAAAATTGTAAATCAACAGAACGTGAGGCTCGCCGAGCTAACAAAGAAACTCGAGGCAGCACAAACGCAACTCTCGAAGCTGCCGCCGGTATTAGATCATATCTGACAGAGAGATGACCTACGCAGATCGCAACAGCGTAAGGAAATTATCTGGAAACCCGTCGACATCGGACGTAGCGGATGCCGACATAGATAGAGCCATATCGTTCAGCGATGCAAGGGCCGAAGCAGAGACCAATCATTCGGGATGGCTGCCCGGAGATCAAGGATATCCCCTGATCGTCGAAGCGTCAGAATATTTTGCCAGTTCGTGGGTTCGTGATAGGTTCTCGGATCCCGATAAGCAGGCCGACAAACACTATCAAAAGGCACAGGACATAACGGATGCAGTTTTCAGAAGCTCGTCATTGTCAATTACGGTACTCATGCAGGACTACCAGACCTATCCGGCGAACCCCGACGCGCCTATATATCGAAGCCTCCCTGGAAGTGGCTCGACGGAAAGAGAGCCGTTTATCTAGCAGGTAGATGTCAGCAACCTGGGTCGTAGCCGGCAGCACGACGGATCTTACTGAGAGGCTGTCCACGACGATAAGGAATCTAATCTCTAGTAATTGGAGTATCACGAATCCTGCCAGCGCCGAGATAAGATTCTTGCAAGACTGGTGGGACGGCTATGGCAGCTATCAGATTCATTTCAGAGAGTCGGACACCCCTGTAAGCATTCAGAACGTGGGCTGGAGGTACAGGACATATGATGAGTACGTCATGATTCATGTTTTTGTCAAGAGAATCGCGGCGCAGGAGCCACCAGAAAGAGCCAGCATCGTAAGGGAGATCCAGCGTATAATATCACAGAATAAGAACCAGTTATTGCTTGGAGGCGTCAAAAGAAATAGCCTGATGCAGATAGTACAGGTAAACGATGAAGTGCTCTCTAGCGCTGTA
>Ga0126383_10001047_pt1 | contig 16706 bp, 8 predicted proteins | sample PanSoiMetPlot_35_FD_96882 | JGI IMG/M metagenome (GOLD analysis project Ga0126383, IMG submission 96882) | Tropical forest soil microbial communities from Panama - MetaG Plot_35 | ecosystem: Environmental > Terrestrial > Soil > Tropical forest > Bulk soil | place: Panama | collected 2016-02-17
ATTGCACCAGAAAATTGGATAGACTCATCCTTAGAATCTTTTAGAAGAAAAGCAATCTTTAGAAAAACAATCTTTGGCAGAAAAGCAATCGTTGGCGTCATCACCTGATGATCGTCCGAAAGGATCGCAATCATGAGCACGGAAGCTGCTACTGTTTCGGGTGTTTCGGGCGTTTCTGTTTCCCACTCTCCCCTTTCCCGAGAAGAGTTGCGCAAGTTGGACGCCTATTGGCGGGCCGCCAACTACTTGTCGGTTGGACAAATCTATTTGTATGCCAACCCGCTCTTACGCGAGCCCCTCAAACTGGAGCACATCAAGCCACGCCTGCTCGGGCATTGGGGCACAACGCCTGGCCTGAACTTCATCTACGTGCATTTCAACCGGCTGATCAAAAAGTACGACCTCAACGTCATCTACATCGCTGGTCCTGGTCACGGCGGGCCGGGAGTGGTGGCCAATACGTACCTGGAGGCCACCTATAGCGAGTTTTATCCCAATATCACCCAAGATGAGGAGGGAATGCGAAAACTGTTCAAGCAGTTCTCCTTTCCCGGAGGCATTCCCAGCCACGCCGCCCCCGAGACTCCCGGCTCCATTCACGAAGGTGGAGAACTGGGCTATTCGCTGGTACACGCCTGCGGAGCGATTTTCGATAACCCTGATCTGCTGGCCTGCTGCGTAGTCGGGGATGGCGAAGCAGAAACCGGGCCGCTGGCCACCAGTTGGCAAATTAATAAGTTCATCAATCCTACTCGGGATGGCGCCGTTCTTCCGATTCTTCACCTGAATGGCTACAAGATCGCGAACCCCACGCTGCTAGCGCGCATGAGCGATCCAGAGCTCACCAGTCTCTTTAGGGGTTACGGGTGGAGGCCGTATTTCATCGAAGGGAGTCAGCCTGAACCAATGCACCAGGCCATGGCTGGCACACTTGATGCGGTCGTTGCCGAAATTCACGACATTCAAGATAGTGCCCGGCGCAACCGTCATGGCCTCCATCCCACTTGGCCAATGATTGTTCTACGCAGCCCCAAAGGCTGGACGGGACCGAAAGAAGTGGACGGTAAGCCAGTGGAAGGTACCTGGCGCGCACACCAGGTCCCCGTCGCTGACCTCGAACTCAAGCCAGAACACATCAAAATTCTTGAAAACTGGATGAAGAGCTACCGGCCGGAGGAACTTTTTGATGGAAACGGCAGACTCATTCCAGAGCTAGCCGAAGTGGCTCCTCAGGGCAATCGCAGAATGGGTGCGAATCCGCATGCCAACGGCGGCATCCTGCTCCGGGACTTGATCATGCCCGACTTTCGCCAGTACGCCGTGCCGGTCGAACGACCCGGCACTCAATATGCGGAAGCAACTCGAGTGATGGGCGCTCTGCTGCGCGATGTAATGAAATTGAATGCGGCAGGTGGGAATTTCCGCGTGGTTGGTCCAGATGAGACCGCCTCTAACCGCCTGGAAAAAATCTACGAAGCCACACCCAAAGTATGGATGGAGCCCATCCTTCCAGTAGATGAAAACCTATCCCCTGATGGCCGGGTCATCGAGGTGCTCAGCGAGCATATGTGCCAGGGGTTGCTCGAAGGCTACCTGCTCACAGGACGTCATGGTTTTTTCTCTTGCTACGAAGCCTTCATCCATATCGTGGACTCGATGTTCAATCAGCATGCGAAATGGCTGAAAGTGACCCGCAATATCGAGTGGCGTCGTCCCATCGCATCGTTAAACTACCTGTTAACCTCACACGTGTGGCGTCAGGACCACAACGGATTCACGCACCAGGACCCAGGATTCATTGACCATGTGGTGAACAAAAAGGCAGATGTTGTTCGCATCTATTTGCCACCCGATGCCAACACCCTGCTCTCGGTGACCGATCACTGCCTGCGCAGCCGCCACTACGTGAACGTCATCGTGGCCGGTAAGCAGCCGGCGCTGCAATGGCTCGATATGGAGCGAGCCATTGAGCATTGCACGAATGGCATAGGTATCTGGGATTGGGCCAGCACGGATACGCAGTCCGAACCCGATGTAGTGATGGCTTGTGCCGGAGACATTCCCACTCTGGAGACTCTTGCAGCCGTCAATCTGCTTCGCGGGCATTTCCCCGATATCAAGATTCGTGTGATCAATGTCGTTGACCTGATGACCATCCAGCCATCGACCGAACACCCGCACGGCCTTTCCGACACAGACTTCGATTCGATGTTCACCCTGGATAGACCGATCATTTTCGCTTACCACGGCTATCCGTCGCTGATCCACCGGCTCACCTACCGGCGGCATAACCATGACAATCTCCATGTACATGGCTATAAAGAGGAGGGGACGACAACCACGCCCTTCGATATGACCGTCTTGAACGAGCTTGACCGCTTCCACTTGGCTGGCGACGTGGTTGATCGTGTTCCCCGTCTGCAACGCGTAGGCGCACACTTTAAACAGTGGCTCCGGAATCGCCTGGTCGAGCACAAGCAGTACATTCGAGACCACGGCGAGGATATGCCGGAAATTCGCGACTGGAGGTGGCCATACTAGCCCAATGAAAGTCCTGGTGCTCAATTCCGGTTCCAGCAGCCAAAAAAGCGCACTATTCAAAATAGACGGCGCGATGTACGGCACGGCCTCACAGGAGCCGGCCACTCCGTTGTGGGAAGCGAAGATTGAATGGGGTGGCCCGTCTCCTGAACTCCTGATCCGCACCTCGACGGGGACTAACCTCCGCGACAAGGCCAAGATAGGTGAAGGTGATCGTCGACGAGCGATGGAATGTATGTTGGAGACACTCTGGAATGGCGAAGCGCGGGTCTTAGGAGGCCGCAATGAAATAGATGTCGTCGGTCATCGGGTGGTGCACGGTGGCCCTCATCTAAGGGATCCGGCCCGAGTTACACCGGAGGTGAAATCTACCATTGCCTCCGTCGCGCCGTTTGCTCCGCTACACAGCCGCTCGGAACTGGAAGGCATCAGCATCGTGGAGGAACTCCTCCGCGGAACTCCCCAGGTTGCCGTCTTTGACACCGGTTTTCATGGCACCCTGCCGCGACCTGCCGCTCAATATCCCGGACCCTACGAGTGGTTTGAGGAAGGAATTCGCCGATACGGATTCCACGGAATCAACCATCAATACTGTTCCCACCGTGCTGCCCAACTGCTCGGGAGACCACTTGAGTCATTGAGGATTGTCAGCTGTCATTTGGGAAATGGCTGCTCCCTGGCTGCCATTCGCGGCGGTGAAAGCGTGGATACCACCATGGGTTTTACTCCCCTCGAGGGGTTGATGATGGGCACGCGTTCGGGCTCGGTCGATCCCGGCATCCTCACCTACTTGGTGCGGGAGAGTTCAATCAGCGGAGAAGATCTGGACTGGATCTTGAACCGGCGCTCGGGCCTGCTGGGAATCTCCGGCATGTCTGCCGATATGCGCGAAATTGAAACTGCCATGAGCTACGGCAACGAGCGTGCCCAGCTTGCTTTCGACATGTTCGTGCACCGCTTGCAGGCAGGCATTGCCGCCATGGCTTCGGTCCTTTCCGGCATCGATGTTCTCCTGTTTACAGCCGGAATCGGCGAAAACTCATGGCAGGTGCGTTTGGCCGCATGCACCAACTTGGGATTTATAGGAGTAAAGGTTGATCGGGAAAAGAACTCGCAATCCCGAACAGATGTGGAGATCTCGGCGGCTGACTCCAAGGTGCGAGTCTTGGTCATCCGTGCTCAAGAAGACTGGGCCATCGCCCAGGCATGCGTCCGGATTATGGAGCGCAGTAAAGTAGTCGCAGGTTAAGTTTTCTTAACCCAGTCAACTCGTACTAACCTCAGCCAAACGTATGGTTTATGTTAGTCGTCCGCAGCGCCACCAGCTGCTTGTGATTGGATCTTGTAATTCTGCCGCAGCCCGTAGCCTCGAAATCACATTAAATGCTGGGTACTTACTTTAGGCAACGCAAAGCAACCGAAGCTCCGCGGATTGTTGTCCGAAGAAACCTGAGTGGCCATCGATTGAACAGGATAAGGGAAGCTTTAGCGAAAGACTGTGATCACTAGTGCGTGTCACACATACTAGAAGAGATTCCATCGACGTGTTGGTGTCGTCACAGCGCAGCAGGGAACGGCAGGGAGCAAACCTGATAGAGCAGTTCATCGTAAGGCTGGCCCGTGCGTATGCGTCGATCGCGACGGGCATCGTATCCCGTATCCTCGACTTGAAGCAACACACCCTAAACGTGCGCCCGAACCCGCCCGCCTGGTTACGAAAGATGATTGTCTTGCGGATGGGCAGGCAAGTGCTTTCAGAGTTTGCCTCGAAGCGCCGTGGTCTCGTCGCACACGCGTTCCCACGTAATCCGGGGAGACCAACGCCCATAAGAAATTCGTTTCCGCTCAATCTTTACGTCGCCGACTCGCCCACACGCGTAACTGGCTGGCCTTATAATTCCCTTCCACGCGGCATCACGTTCTAAATGTGACCAGCCGGGAGGAATCTTGAATAGAATAAGCTGTCTCATTTGTACTTTTCTGCTGTTTGCTCTCGTCCGCACCGGTCCAGCTCAATCAAATCCACAACGATCAAGTTCTCCGGGAGCTTTAGCCGGTTTGTCTCAGCAGGCGGCAGCGGCCGAACACGATTGGGAAAAGAAATTTCAGGATGGCATTGTCCCTGACAACCTGCGCGAATCAATGCGACGTCTGAGCGCCCGTCCTCACCACGTGGGATCGGCTTACGACAAACAGAACGCCGGATGGATCTTAGCGCAATTCGAGAAGTGGGGATTCGATGCCCACATCGAAACTTTTCAAATTCTATTTCCTACCCCAAAAGAACGCGTGTTGGAGATGATTGCACCGACGTCCTTCCGGGCCAAGCTGCAGGAACCGGCACTGGCAGGTGATCCCACGAGTAACCAGGTCTCTGAGCAGTTGCCGACCTACAACGCATACTCGATTGATGGCGATGTTACCGCTCCCCTGGTATACGTGAACTTCGGTAATCGTGAGGATTACGAGCAGCTCGAGCGTCTCGGAGTTTCTGTAAAGGGCACGATTGTCATCGCACGTTACGGCGAGGGCTGGCGTGGGATAAAGCCGAAAGTAGCCGCCGAGCACGGCGCGATCGGCTGCATCATCTATTCCGATCCGAATCAAGACGGGTATTTCAAAGGCCTCGATTTTCCCGAAGGCGGCTGGCGGCCTAAATTCGGCGTCCAACGCGGAAGTGTCATGGATACCGACTATCCCGGTGATCCCCTGACTCCGGGGATCGGCGCCACGGCGGATGCCAAGCGTCTGCCGATCAAAGATGCGAAAACAATCACTAGAATCCCCGTGCTTCCAATTTCCTACGGTGACGCTCTCCCCCTGCTTTCGGCGCTCGGGGGCCCGGTTGCGGGGGAAGGCTGGCGCGGAAACTTGCCGATCACTTACAAGATCGGACCGGGGCCGACCAAGGTACATCTGAAGACTACGTCGAACTGGGACTTGAAACCGGTGAACGATGTTATCGCCGAGATGCACGGCAGCGATTTTCCCGATCAGTGGGTCTTGCGGGGGAACCATCACGATGCGTGGGTGAATGGAGCAGAGGATCCAGTCTCCGGCATGGCCGCGGTGCTCGAGGAAGCCCGAATGCTTGGCCAGCTGCATAAACTGGGCTGGAATCCCAAGCGCACCATCATTTATTGCGCCTGGGACGGCGAGGAGCCGGGCCTACTGGGTTCGGTCGAGTGGGTCGAGACCCACATGGACGACCTCAAAAAGCATGCGGTCGCCTATATCAACTCCGACAGCAATGAGCGTGGCTTTTTTCATGCCTCGGGATCGCACGACCTGGAGAAGTTCATTAACGACGTCATCCGGGATATTCCGGATCCCGAGAAAAACATGTCTGTCTGGCAGCGCGCCCACCTGCTTCGCATCTCCAAGGCAAAGGACGTCGAGGATCGCACCGAGATTCGCAAACGAATCGATCTGCACATCGGCGCGCTTGGAGACGGGTCCGATTACACTGCATTTCTGGATCACGCCGGCATTCCCGCGCTGAACATAGGCTTTGATGGCGAAGGAGATGGTAACCAGTACCATTCCGTCTACGACGATTTCTACTGGTTTTCACGTTTCATAGATCCTGATTTCGCATACGAGCGAGCCCTGGCACAAACGGGCGGGACGGCAGTCATGCGTTTGGGCGATTCCGAGATCATTCCGTTCGAATATGGAGGGGAAGCCGAAACGATCGCAAAATATGTAAGCGATCTCGAAAAACTCCTTAAAGACAAGCAGGATGAAATCGCTGAACGAAATCTGGAGCTGAAAGAAGGCGTCTTCACCGCAGTTGCGGACCCACGCAAAACTTCTATTCCTCCCGTTGTAGAGGCTGTTCCCCTCTTCATGAACTTTGCCCCGCTCAAGAATGGAGTTGAGTCGATCAAAGCCAGCGCTGAGCGCTATCAGACAGCATTCGCCAAGTGGCAAGCAGAGGGATGTCCCGTGCCACGGTTATTGGTTAACCAGCTGAATCAGGACCTTATGCAAGTGCAGCGCGCATTTTTGACCGAGCAAGGCTTGCCGGAACGCCCGTGGTTCAAAAATCAGATCTATGCGCCCGGCGCCTACACTGGATATGGGGCCAAGCCGATCGCCGCCGTGCGCGAGTACATGGATGCCAAGCGATGGAACGATGCCGACGCCCAGATCCCCATGGTGGCAGGCGTCATGCAACGCATTGCTGAATCCATTCAAAAAGCAGCCACTGATCTGGACCAAGTGATACAACAACATTGACGAGGATGGGCAGGGAGTTCTCAGCTTTTGGTTGCGGCCAGTTGGTCAGCGCAGTTCGTAGACGGCGCAATTGCTTCCAAGCTGGATCGGAACTAAGAAGTAAGAACTGACAACTGTCTTCTTGAACAGCTCGACAACCCTGATGGCAGGCGCAGCGGACGGTGCGCCCGATTACTATTTTGGTTTCCACTTCACCGCCCAACCGCACAGAGATGAGAGGCTGCCCCTTAGGACATGCATGCTCAAGCGGCGATAACCTGGCTGCCCTGGAATCGTGCCACTCTCACTCCGAGATCAGCCTACGGAGGTAAGTTGAGGTACGCCGGTCACGATGATCCCATGCTCATCTGATTCCGGGCACAAAGTTGGTCCAGGGTTTCGCAAGGCGGGATAGATATTCGCCATAAATCAACGAAGGGCCAAAAGATGGGCAAGGGCTAACTCACTCTGTTACAAGTGACAGTTTTCGACTATGCGCCGCAGCGATTGTAATGACTATTTCAGCAGACGCATCAAGGAACGCGAAGACCCAAAAGGGAGAGTCTAATCGTGCGACAATCGAAGCCCACCAGAGACAACGGGCGCACCGATTCACAGAATCAAGATCGCTACAGATTCATAGTTGAAAACGTTCCCGAGGTCCTGGCTCTGATTGGCGCGGCCGGCGTCATTGTCTACGTAAATCCGCATACAGAGAGAGTGTTGGGGTATCGGCAGGAGGAACTGGAAGGACGGAACATTTTTGAATTTGTCCACCCCGAGGACACGCCTCGCGCTATTCAGGAGTATTCAGGCACAGTTCAGCATGAAGGCGAACAGGTTCCTTCGATCCTCAGGTTTCGAGATACTGGCGGTTCCTGGGTTCCATTTGAAATCATCGCCAACAACCGCTTGCAGGATCCCGGTATTCAGGCCGTGGTGTTTACCGGCCGCGATCTTCGCTTCCGCAAGGAGGTGGAGAATGCAATCCGGCACGCCAATAGCGACACCCAAGCGGAAGTCGCGAAGCGGGTAACGGAATTAGCGAAGATCAATGCTGAGCTGCGCATCGAGAATCAGGCTCGGCGCCAAGTAGAACGCCGGTTGCAGCACACGGTATCTCTGTTGAATGCCACTTTAGAATCCACTGCCGACGGGATCGTAGTGATATCCAATGATCGGAAAGTTGCCAGCAGTAATCAGAAGTTCGCTGCTATGTGGAACTTAGGCAGCGGCTCTTTGATTGGTATGGACGACAAAGTTCTCCTCGCAAGGGTCGTTGATCAATTACAGAACCCCGATGATTTTCTTGTTAGGGTAGAGGAGCTTTGTGCGGACCCTGCCATCACCAGCTTCGACGTTCTCAATTTCAAGGACGGCCGCATTTTGGAGCGCTACTCTCAACCACAACGTATCAATGACAAGATCATGGGACGGGTATGGAGTTTTCGTGATGTCACACGAGCGAGAAACTTAGAACTGGAGTTGCGGCAATCTCAAAAGATGGAGGCGCTTGGGAGACTGGCGGGCGGGGTAGCTCACGATTTCAACAATCTGTTGATGCTTATCTCCGGTTCGGTTACCCAATTAATGGAGAATCCGTCGCTTGCGAAAGGGCGCAGCACACACGAACAGATATTGGCAACCACAAGGAGGGCAGCGGCAGTCACCAAGCAGCTACTCGCATTCAGTCGCAAACAACCCGACGCCCCCACCGTCGCCGACCTTAACATTATTGTGTCGAACCTGGAACGAATGCTTCGACCTCTACTTTCCGACCAGATCCGCTTACGGGTTTCTGTGTCAGCCGATCCGCAACCGGTCTATGTTGACGTCTCCCAAATTGAGATGATGATCATGAACCTGGCGGTTAACGCGCAGGATGCGATGCCTGAAGGAGGCCAATTGTCGATCACGACCGCCAGCAAGAAGCTGTCGAGGGAGGAAAAAGGAGTAAGCGAAAATAGCGAAAAACTGGCTGTTCTCGAAGTGAGCGATACCGGGCACGGGATGACACCGGAAATCCAGGCGCGAATTTTTGAGCCTTTTTTCACCACCAAGCAATTGGGACGAGGCACCGGTCTGGGCCTTTCTACGGTGTTGGGTATTGCCGAACGGGCGGGAGGGCGTATCGAGGTCGAGAGTAAGCCTAATCAAGGTGCGATTTTTCGAGTCTATCTACCACAGGTTACGCCTGCGCCTGCAGGACCCGCCGGCGGCCCGTCCTTGCCCATTGCCGGCGGAGGTAACGAGACCATACTTCTGGCCGAAGACGAATCCGGCATAAGGACGACTACAAAGACATATTTAGAAATGCTGGGTTATCACGTGCTCGAAGCGGCAGACGGATCCGAGGCGATTCGACGCTCATTAGAGTACAGTGGTCCCATCGATGTTGTTCTTACTGATCTGCTCATGCCGGGCATGCGCGGAGACTCCGCTGTCAAAGCGATCCGGACCCATCGGCCGGCAATCAAAGCGATTTTCATATCCGGCTATGTGGACCAGGACGTAGCGGAGGGTCCGGAGCGCATTTTGTACAAGCCATTCGATCTCCCGGAACTCGGCCAACGAGTACGTTCGGTTCTGGACGCGCATTCCACGAATGCTGCTCGCCATCTCGATCCAGCCGCTGACTAAGAGACTCCGGAACAAGGCCAACTGCAATAGGTTAAGTGACAGGTTGGTAAACAGGTCGAGCTAGCTACTCTTCCCGAAAAACGTGCGACGTCGGCTGAGCTGGAACGAAGGCAGTCCATGTACGCCGAACAATGGAGCATCGTCTGCCGGACAGGTTTTTCCGCACTTAGGAGCAGGCTCGAGAAAGGCCGGTCTTTCGTGGTGATACGACTTGTCGAGTTTCTGGTACGATTTTCGCTCTGCCTCGTCTGTCGTATCTCGCATGAAAACCTATTTCGCGTTAACGATACTTGTCGTCGCCGTTTCTAGTTTTTTCGCCGAAGAGACTCCCCCTGCCAGCGCTAGGCTGATTTCGTTCCACTCGTCCCGCGCAATACTTATGGCAACGCGATGCCCGGCAAAACGAGCTTGGGTCAGTGACGCGACTTAATCGCCAACTATGCTGACAATGGCAACGGGTACGTTAGAAAGCATGCCCGTTCAGTTCGTTACATCTTTCATAAATCCCGGAAATCCTGCTCCCAATACTCGCAGGGGCGACGGTCTTGGCTTGGTTTCGATTCGATGCCGCGTAATTGGACCCGCCGAATTTTGCCCGAAATAGTTTTGGGCAATTCGGAAAATTCGATGCGGCGGATACGCTTATAGGGGGCGAGCCGACCCCGAATGAACTTGAAGATTTCGCGCGCCATCTCAGGTGATGGCTCAAGGCCGGGTTTCAGGGTAATAAACGCCTTCGGAACGAACCAGCGGATGGCGTCTGTGCTGGGGACAACGGCCGCTTCCGCAACACACTCGTGCTCGAGAAGCGCGCTCTCCAGTTCGAACGGGCTGAGCCGATAGTCGGAGCTCTTGAAGACGTCGTCTGCGCGCCCGATGTAGGTGAAATAGCCGTCTCGATCGCGGTGAGCTACATCGCCGGTGCGGTAATAACCTCCTGCGAACGACTGTTCGGTGCGCTCGGCATCATCGAGGTAGCCTGGCGACAGGCTAGTGGGCCGAGGGTCGCACTTAACCGAGATCTGACCATCATCGGACTCATGGCCCTCGGGATCCAGCAACACAACGTTGTGCCCTGGTGAGGGCCGTCCGACCGCTCCCCGCTTGACTTTTTCGCCCGGAAAATTCCCCAGCAACAAAACATTCTCCGTCTGGCCGAATCCATCGCGAATCGTGATATTCCAAGCTGCCCGCACCTGCTCGATGACTTCAGGATTCAGGGGTTCGCCGGCACTGGCCAGTTCTCTGACCTTGATGGGGAATGATTTCAGGTCTTCAAGGATGAATAATCGCCAAACCGTCGGTGGCGCACACATCGTAGTGACGCCGCAGCGGACGAGCTCGCTAAGAGTGCGCTTGGCGTTGAATCGCTCATAGTTGTGAACGAAGATGGTGGCACCTGCGTTCCACGGTGCGAAAAAGCTGCTCCAAGCGTGCTTGGCCCAACCTGGAGTACTGATATTGAAGTGGACATCATCGGGCCGAATACCAATCCAGAACATGGTGGCCAGGTGCCCTACGGGATAGCTCTGATGCGTGTGCAGCACGAGCTTTGGTGTGGCGGTCGTTCCTGATGTGAAATACAGCATCAATGGATCATTCGCATCGGTCTCGCCGTCGGGTGCGAAATCAGAATTGTGATTGTAGGCTTGCGAGTAGGGTGTCCAGCCTTTTTCCTCGCCAGCAACGACGATGCGCGTATAGCCACCAGTGAAGCTGGAATACTTTTCCACCAAGCTCAATTGGGTAATCACATGTCGGGCCTTGCCGCGCTCAAGGCGGTCACGTACGTCCTCGGCGGTGAGGAGCGTCGCAGAGGGAATGACGACTGCGCCCACCTTGATCGCTGCCAGCATGATCTCCCACATCGCCACATGGTTAGTCAGTTGGACCACGATGCGATCGCCGCGACGCACCCCCAGTTTCCGAAGGAAGTTAGCGACCTGATTGGAACGCCGTGACATCTCCGCGAAGCTCAACTTTAGTTCAGGTCCATTGTCGTCAACGATCCATAGAGCAGGCTTGTCATTGGCGAGCGCGTACGTATCGAAATAGTCCAGAGCCCAATTGAAGTGGTTGAGTTGGGGCCAACGAAAATCGCGGTAGGCAGCTAGGTAATCTTCACGATGTTCGAGTAGGAACTTGCGTGCCGACAGAAATGCCTTCAGGCCTTGCTCACTGATGCCGGTGGTACGACGGCTTTCTGTCATGGCTCCCTAGAACATCTATAAATCCAGTCGAAAGTACCGCTTATTGGATAGATGTCGTCTGCCGAACCGGCGCCCTCAAGCGCGGTGATGACCGAACGATTGTACGGGATCATTCTCTTCGATGAAAGCGAGCGCTACCGCGTGTGGAGCACTAGAGAGAGAGGGTACAGAACCTCGTGGCGATTTCTTGGACGACCACTGCCATTCGGCCATTAGACCTAACAGCAACGGATCAACGGATCAGGGCTTCAGCGGTTAAGTTGTACCCCTAGGCAGCCGTAGCTGAGACCGATTCGCGTGATGCCTTTGCCGGAGACAGCGCGAGAAGGGCCACACCGATGGCAACGAGAGCAGCGGAGCCGCCCCAAAATCCTGCGCGGTCGTTTACATACTTCGGCCCGAGCGCAAGGACTGACATGACCACCGAATGAGCAAAACTTGACCACGCAGCAAAAGCAATCAGGCTACGATGTGCCGATGGATTACGCACGGCGATCAGCAGAAATATGCCGAGCGTTATATAAAGACTAAGCATCATCGTATCGCCCGGGTCGGAGGCATCGCGATGCCATAAGTCCATGGTTACGGGATAAATCGCGGCTGTAAAGAACAATCCCACTAGAAGCAACACGACCTTGAGCACTCGTTCTCGAAACATGGCTTCTCTCCTGCGTTGATGAGGGCACTGAGATTTTTCAACAGCTATGAACCGGCAGCAGCAGAAAGCAGAATGTTCGCTAATTCTTCAGGACACTCGACATGGCAGTCGTGGCCAGTCTTCAATTCGCTGACCTGCCATCCACAAGCACGAGCTTTCTTGGCAAACGGAGCGAAGACCGGCCGCGCTGGGTATTCTTCTCGAACACAGCTCACGAAGACACCCGGAATACTTGCCTTGCGGTTCTCGCGAAGGCGAAGCGGTTCCTCAAAGCAGCGCAAACTGAAATCACACAGCGTTTCGCGCACAAATTCTCGCGCCTCTCCTGGCTTCAGTCCCCAGAGATCCAGTTGACCTTCTCCGCCCGGCAGCCGCCAACCGTCGCCATGCTCTCGCGCAACGTCGCGAAAATATAAACCAATCTCAGGCGGAAGCAGGTCCAAGGTGCATTGCCCATCTTCCGGAATGAAGGCGTCCAAAAAGACTAGCTTCTGTACTTTTGTTGGATGTGACTCTACCGCGCCGCTAATGACCATACCGGCGTAGCTGTGCCCTACGAGCACCGCCCTGTCCCTCCGAGTCGCCAATTCCGTGGAGACGTCCTCGACGTGTTGATGAAGCGTCACGTCAGGAGTCAGATGCCTCTGGTCAGTGCCAAGCCCATTAAGAACCGGTGTTGTTACCCTGTGGCCATGCTTCTGGAGCAAAGGGACCAACAAATCCCACGTACCGGTGGACTGCCATGCGCCGTGTACAAGGACGAAGGTCGACATGGGGGAAGAGTTTAACAGAGTCCGTAGCCAGATTGGCTCAACCTTCTCGGGAATTAGTGTTTCCTCAACTCGTGATCCACTCGGTTAGCTTCGTGATCGATTGCTAGCAAAAACGCGTCTGACACGTGTGCAGAAAGCCTTTCTAGCACATAGGTGTCCGAACCGGCTTGAATCGCCCGAATTCGAAATAGCGCAAACCGCCACCTGCAGGTTATCACCTGACGATCCTCCCCCGTTTGTCGCTTGCGTCCACACTGGGAACACGACCACCGATTGAAATCTCCGGGGGATGCGGTTCGAACGGGTGCTGTCGCGGGTCTAGAATTTCGGTGAGAAGAACGTAGTCGCACTCGTCCTGTTCACCTCCGCGCTATTCTCAGTGCTCAGATATAAGAGATATTTGTTTGTCGTCCGCGAGTCCAGAGTCACAATGTTGATCTTGTTCGGCTTGAGACCCTCCTCAGACGCTCCGTAACCCGTTCGGGAGATGCGAGGGTTGTACTCGCATTCGCCACAGTGGCAACCGAAACCTTTGCTCCACTTTTAGGTTGTAGAGGGAGGTCCTGACCGATGATGATGGGGCCAACGGCTAAAATTGCGAGGCTGAACGAAGCTTCGAGATGACCAAAAGGGATCAACACCTCCGTGTGGTCATCACTTTTGGGCCACCGGGCAAAGAAAGGCAGCAATCTAATAGCAGCGGAAGATAGCGCACAGGACTATGACCGCGAGCACCGCCAAGGCAGCTATCAAAGCCTTCATGTCTGAACATCATAAAGCGGACGCGTTCCTGACTGTTGGTGAATCTCATTTACACTTACTAAAAGGGGACTGCTGAATCTCCTTCCTAGGTCGAAGAAGCATCGATGACAGATGAAGCAAAAGACCACGGTCATGAGCTCTGGGCGCTAAGAGAACGAGCAAAGGAACTGAGGTGCATTTACAACGTTTCTGCGGCTCTTTCTCGCCGCGAAGAACCTCCTCAGGTGGTCTTCGGTTGGGTGCTGGGTGCCATCCCACCTGCTTGGCAGTACCCCGAGGACACTACGGCTCGCATTGAATATCTCGGGCGCACGCATGCACTGCCGGATTTTATCGACACACCCTGGCGTCTGCGTTCATCGATTTCCGTCTGGCGCACTTCGGTCGGCGCGATCGAGGTTCACTACAAGCAGGAAAAAGCTACCGCGTGGGAAGGTCCCTTTCTTCGGGAAGAGCGCGAACTACTCGACAACATTGCCCACCGAATCGGTGAATATCTCGAATGGAAGCAAAGGGAGCTGAGCGGCGAACGGCTGGGTGCTGCACCAGAACACTGGCGCTGGCGCCAACGATTCGCAGAGCGCATTGCGAGTGCCATTGATCCTGCCCGATTCGGAGTGCAAGCGATTTACCTTTTCGGCAGCACCGAAACCGGAAACGCGGAGGTGGGAAGCGACATCGATCTGATTGTGGTTCGTGACGGCGATGCGCGACAGCGAAGGGATTTGCAGATTTGGTTGGAGGGGTGGAGTTTATGTCTGGCGGAAATCAGCTTTCAGCTCTACGGTGTTCCCAGCCACGGCCTGCTTGACGTTAAGTATCTTGCTCCCGAAGAGGCAAAACTCGAAATCCCGTCTTTCTCGAGGACGGGGAGAACCCTGCAAGCACTACCGGTTGGCACCTCTTTTCAGTCCTCTGGTTCTGCTCAATAAGCGCTACAATCACGCCACCGCCGCGCAGCGGCTGCGCAGCTGGCGTTCACGGTTGGCTAGTGTCTACTCCTGCCAGTAAACAGTGAAAGGTAGTAATATGGGGCGAACCTCGCATTTTGACTGGGTATTTTGACCATCACACGCGCGGAAGCCATTGTTTATGCGGTCTCTCGCGATCGGCTCGCTCCGGAGTGTACTGCGATCGGCTCATGCAAGCTGTATACCCGCGACCGGGTTGACCTATCCTCTCTACCGGCCTAACATTACGCCGAACACCGCGGGGACTGCCCTGTGATTGGCCAGACTGTCTCCCACTACCGCATCTTAGGGAAGCTGGGCGGCGGGGGTATGGGGATTGTCTACGAAGCCGAGGACACCCGGCTGGGGCGCCGGGTCGCGCTCAAGTTTCTTCCTGACCAGCTCGCCAAAGACCATAAAACCCTGGAACGTTTCGAGCGTGAGGCGCGGGCGGCCTCGCAGCTGAATCACCCGAATATCTGCATTATTCACGACATCGACGACAATAACGGGCACCCTTTCATCGTGATGGAGAAGTTGGAGGGCGAGCCTCTGAAGCAGCGCCTGCGCAACCAGCCGATAGAACTGGAGCAGTTGCTTGAAGTGTCCGTGCAGATCGCCGACGCCTTGATTGCCTCACACCAAAAGGGAATCATCCATCGCGACATCAAGCCGGGGAATATCTTTCTGACCTCCAGTGGCCAGGCTAAGATTTTGGATTTTGGGCTGGCCAAGTCGATGCGCGAACCCACCATCCGAACGGACAGTGAAATGCCGGCGGAAGAGTCGCTGACCGGAGCTGGTCTGCTGCCCGGCACTGCCGTCTACATGTCTCCAGAGCAGGCGAGGGATGAAGAGCTGGACCCCCGCAGCGACATCTTTTCTTTTGGCGTCGTGCTCTACGAAATGGCCACGGGCCGAAAGCCCTTCTCGGGAACGAACATCGTCAACATCCTCGACGCGGTGATGAACAAGAAAGCTCCTTCACCACTGACGCTGAACCCGGCCTTGCCGGTCGAACTCGAAAATATCATTGGACGTGCCCTCGAGAAAGACCGCCGCAAGCGCTACGCCAGCGCCTCAGACCTGAAAGCGGACCTGCAAATCCTGAAAAAACAAACGGAGTCGGCGATTACGGCCCAAGGTTCGCGCATCCGGCGATTGCCGGTTTTACACGCGACCAAGACTTTCCAGCGCTCGAGTCGGTTGCATTTCTACCTTTTTCTCATCACCGCGGCGGTGCTGCTCATGCTGGTGACGGTTTTTGGGACATGGTGGTTTAAGCACCGCCGGAGCGGCATGCCGAATGTCAGTACAATCGCGGTCCTTCCGCTGCAGAATTTGAGCGGCGACTCCAGTATCGAGTACTTGCGCTTTGCGCTGGCCGATGAGATCGCCAACGTGCTGACATACTCCCGCAGTCTCGATGTACGCCCCTCTGCGATCACCCGCAAGTATGCTGGCATGGATGTGGACCCGCAGCGGGCCGGCCGCGAAATGCACGTCGGCACCGTCATGTCCGGGCATTTCGTGCGGCAGGGGGATCTTCTGCTGGTTACGTTGGAAACGGTTGACGTGAACTCGGATCGCGTGCTCTGGCAGACCACCCTGAGCGCGTCTCCGACCGAGCTGGTTTCGTTTCAGGCGCGGCTCGAGAGTGAGGTCCGGCAGGAACTGCTGCCCCTGTTGGGCGTGCGCGCCGGGGAATTCATAGACACCAGCACGCGCCCGAAAAGCCCCGAAGCTTACGAACTCTATCTGCGCAGCGTGGCTGTGCCTCATGATCCAGGCCCTAATAAACAGGCAGTTGCCATGCTGGAGCGTGCGGTCGGCCTGGATCCGTCTTATGCGCCCGCGTGGGAAGCGCTCGGTTACCGTTACTACTACGACGCCGATTACGCCAACGGCGGCGAAGAAATATTCCAACGCTCCAACCAAGCCTACGAACGTG
>Ga0126383_10001048_pt1 | contig 16705 bp, 11 predicted proteins | sample PanSoiMetPlot_35_FD_96882 | JGI IMG/M metagenome (GOLD analysis project Ga0126383, IMG submission 96882) | Tropical forest soil microbial communities from Panama - MetaG Plot_35 | ecosystem: Environmental > Terrestrial > Soil > Tropical forest > Bulk soil | place: Panama | collected 2016-02-17
CAGCGCACTGATCCATGCGGCCACAATGGTCGCCGCGGGTGTGTTTCTCGTCGCGCGCGTGTATCCGCTATTTTCGTTAGGCGCGATCGATGGCGTGACCTCCTCACTGACTGTCGTTGTCTGGATCGGCGTGACCACGGCGCTCATGGCTTCGCTCATCGCCATCGCGCAGGCGGACATCAAGCGGATCCTCGCTTATTCGACTGTGTCGCAACTCGGTTTGATGATGGTCTCGTTAGGCGTGGGCGGTGTTGCGGCCGGGATCATGCATTTGCTCGCGCACGGCTTTTTCAAGGCGCTTCTGTTCCTCGGCTCCGGTTCCGTGATTCATGGATGTCATGGCGAACAGGACGTTCGCAAAATGGGTGGCCTGCGGCGCCTCATGCCCCTGACCTTTTCTACTTACGCAATTGGAATGATGGCGCTGAGTGGTGTTCCGCTCCTTTTCTCCGGCGGCTGGACCAAGGAGGAAATTCTTCACGCCACAGCACACTGGCCGCGATCGCAAACCCCGTATTACCTGATGCTGGCCGGCGTCGTTCTCACGGCGCTCTACATGACACGGCAAATGATCTACGTCTTTTTCGGCAATCGCCGCCGCGCCGCCGAGCACGCACACGAAAGCCCGCGTGTGATGACGGTCCCGCTGATCGTACTGGCGATTGGCGCAATTTTTCTGAGCGTCGTGCTCACCCCTGCGTGGCCCTGGTTGCATGCTTATCTCACCGGCGAATCCGTTCACTTCGACATTGCTCGTCTGATTCAGCCGATGCTTTTCGTTTCGCTCGTGCTGGTGGGCGGCGGAATCGCGCTGGGGATCTGGTTTTATCGGAAAGCTGGCGTGCAGGATCAAGATCGACCCGCGGAAGTTGATCCACTCGAATACGCGCAACCGGCGCTGTTCCGGTTCCTCGCAAACAAGATGTGGATCGATGAGCTGTATGCGCGGACGATCATCGCGTTCGCCTGGTTGGGCGCGCGTTTGTCCGACTTGATGGATCGCTACTTCTGGGATGGTTTGGTGCGCGGCCTCGGCGCGATCGGTCAAGGTTTTGGAATGTTTACAGCCGATGTCGATGAGCGCGGCATCAATGCTGGTGTCGATGAAACGACCGCTGGCGCTCGCGGTTTGGGCTGGCTGTTGTCCGGAGCGCACTCTGGACAAATTCAAGTTTACCTCGGCGTGTTGGCCGTCGGCATGCTGGCGCTGCTTCTTCTGTACGCATGGTTGGCTTAATCACAGCGATTATTTTGATTCCGCTGCTCGGCGCGGCTGCGGTGTGCAGTTGGCCGCCCGCCTCCGCCGAGGCTACTACGGGCAGGCTGCAGCGTGGCCGCCCGATCGCCCTGATGTTTAACATCATCTCTGCCGGGTGCGCTCTGGCCTTGTGGCGAAATTTCGATGCCACGGCAACTGGACTTCAGTTCGTGGAACGTCACGCCTGGATTCCCGCTATCAATGCCGAATATCTGGTGGGCGTCGATGGCTTAAGTCTGCTGCTCGTATTGCTCACGTCGCTGATTATTCCATTCGCATTCCTCGCACAACCTGCTCCAGACCGAAGCCGCGCCTTCTACGCGACCATGCTGGTCATGCAGTCTGCGCTCTACGGCACGTTTACCGCCCAGAATTTCGTTCTCTGGTTTCTGTTCTACGAAATGAGCCTGATCCCAGGCTTTTTGCTGATCAAAATCTGGGGCGGCGAAAACCGCGATCGCGCGGCGACGAAGTTCTTCCTCTACACATTTCTCGGAAGCGTAGCGATGTTGCTTTCGTTTCTCGGGATTTACTTCGCGAAAGGGACGTTCGACTTTGCGGCTCTCGCGAGTCTTGGCAAGAGCGGCTTGCTTACGGGAAACCTCGCCTGGCTCGCGTTCGCGGGAATTTTTGTTGGGCTCGCGATAAAAGTGCCGCTGTTTCCATTTCACACCTGGCTGCCTGACGCGTATCAAACTGCCCCTATTGGCGTGTCGATGGTGCTCACGGGGGTGCTCTCTAAAATGGGCGTTTACGGATTCGTGCGCCTGTTGCTTCCGTTGTTCCCTAACGAAATCAAAGTCATCGGTCCTTGGCTGCTCGCGCTGGCCGTTTGCTCGATCGTGTTCGCGCCGCTGGCTGCGTGGGCGCAGCGCGATTTGAAACGCATGATCGCCTATCTCTCGATAAATCATCTTGGCTACTGCATGCTCGGTCTTTTCGCGGTGGCCGCGTCACCCGTTGTTGCTACGAGAATCGACACGCACGCAGCGCTGAGCGGCGTGTTCATGCAAATTTTTAATCACGGGATCACCGCGGCTACGCTTTTTTACTTCGTCGGGTTACTCGAACAACGGCGCGGTCTCCGTGGCATCGACGATTTCGGCGGGCTGATGCAGCGAACACCATTGCTGTGCGGATGGATGAGCGTCGCGATGTTTTCGTCGCTGGGTTTGCCGGGGCTGAATGGATTCGTTGGTGAGTTTCTGATTTTCAAAGGTTCATTCGCGATGGCAGCCGTGTTCACGGCCATTGCTGTGATCGGCCTTCTGGTAACAGCCATCGTGTTTATGCGAGCGATGCAATCGCTCTTCAGCGGACCACTCGCAGAAAGTTGCAGCGCGTTCCCCGATCTTTTGCGTAGCGAAAAGTTTATCGTGGTTTCTGTCACACTGCTCATGTTCGCGATCGGCATCGCGCCGCAATTCGTATTCAACATCTTCAACACGACCGTCGTTCAAATGGCGCGGCTGGTTGGCTGAGATTCATTGCGAATGAGCAAAGAGATCATCCCTATCGAACGAATTGCTCACCTGATTCTCGTCTTTCGGGAACAAAAGGTGATCCTGGATTCCGACTTGGCCGCGCTATACGGCGTCACCACCGGAAATCTCAACAAAGCGGTAAAACCTAATCCGCAGCGTTTTCCACCTGACTTCATGTTCCAACTTACTGCCGAAGAGGCGGAAGATTTGATATTCCAAATTGGAAGATCAAAAGGACGGGGAGGGCGTCGCCATCGGCCCTATGCTTTCACTGGGCAAGGGATCGCCATGCTCTCAAGCGTGCTGAATCGCGAGTTAGCGCGAAGGTTTTTGGAGCTTGAGCAGCGCGTCGGTAAGCACGATGAAGAAATCGCCACCATCCTCGAAGCGATCCGGCAGTTGATGACACCGTCGGAAAAACCGCGACGCGAGATCGGTTTTCATGTGCGCGAAAAGGCGCCGCGCTATCGGGTGCGAAAACGCGCATGATCGCGTGGACAATTTACATTACGTTCGGCGGGGCAGTGCTCTTGCTTTTTGTGCCGCGCGGGTTTGCTCGATGGATCGCGCTGCTTACGACCATTGCAGGCCTGGCGCTGGGAGTTATCGCGTTCGTCGACACGCCCATTGCGGATCTGGCGCATTTTACAACCATCGTCCGCGTGCCGTGGGTGCCGGCGCTGGGAATGAATTACCATCTGGCACTCGATGGCGTCAGTCTGACCATGGTTTTGGTCACTGGCATCTCAGCCGTGAGCACGGTGCTGTTTTCATGGGATGTGAAAGATCGGCAGAACGAATTTTTCTTCTGGCTTCTGCTGGTCGTGGGCGGGTGCTACGGCGTGTTCCTGAGTGCCGATCTATTTTTGCTGTTCGCATTCTATGAGCTGGTGATCGTGCCGAAATATTTTCTCATCGCCATCTTCGGCTCTACCAACAAGGAATACGGCGCGATGAAACTGACGCTGTATTCGTTTTTCGGCGGCATGTTCGTGTTCGTGGGAATCCTTGTCGCGTACGTCAGCGCAGGATCACTGGATCTGAATGAGCTAGCGCAGTTCCAGTTTTCACCGCAACTGCAATCGTGGGCGTTTCCCGTATTGTTCCTCGGTTTCGCCGTGCTCGCCGGCGTTTGGCCGCTGCACACATGGGCGCCAACTGGTCATGCTGCGGCGCCGACTGCCGGTTCGATGTTGCTCGCCGGGATCGTAATGAAGCTCGGTTCTTACGCTGGTCTTCGTGTCGCGATGAATCTTTTCCCGCAGGGCTTCCAAATGTGGAGCAAATGGATCGCTGTGCTCGCGGTAATCGGAATTGTTTACGCAGCGGCAGTGGCGCTTCGGCAACGTGATCTGAAATTTGTCATTGGCTATTCGAGCGTGAGTCACATGGGTTTCGTATTACTTGGTTTTGCCACGGCCAACGCGCTCGGCGTTTCCGGCGCGGTGCTGCAAATGTTTTCGCATGGCGTGATCGCCGCTCTCTTGTTCGCCGTGGCCGGACGCATGATTTATCGCCGCACGCACACGCGCGAACTCGATGCGCTTTCTGGAATGAATCTCAGCCACGCACTGCCGTTCGCGGCGTTTACGTTTGTCGTCGCGTCGGCTGCGTCGATGGGCATCCCGGGTTTCAGTGGCTTCGCAGCCGAGATCACGATCCTCATCGGCGCGTGGAAAACCTATCCCCTTGCTGTCTCGATTGCTGGCGCCGGCATGGTGCTGGTCGCCGCATTCACCTTGCGCGCGTTAAAGCAATCTTTTTTCGGCGAGAAAGAATCAACCGTTGTAGCAGTAAGTCCGAACTGGAATGAGCAACAGAGCATCACGGCTCCAGAGAAACTCGGCGCGTGCATGCTCATGCTCACTACGCTGGCCGTCGGGACTTATCCGAAACTGTTGCTCGACCGCATCATGCCTGCTGTAGAAACGATGAGATTTTTTTGAAATAACGATGTCGTACCTGGGGCTTCTCAAACTTTCATCGCCGGAAGCGGTCGTGGTGTTGACGGCGCTCGCTGTGCTTTCGATTAGCCTCCTAGCAAAACGCGCAGCGTCCGCTTGCCCATTCGTGGCTGCCCTCGGACTGGTGATCGCAATCGCGGTGGTCCTGATGCTGCCGCGCCACGCAACGCTTTTCGGCGGAATGGTCGTAATCTCTCCGCTCAACTCACTGTTCAAAATTATTTGCCTGGCGCTCGCGTTCTTCACAGTGCTGCTGACGGAGGCAGAAAAGGCGCCACGCCCTCCCGGTGAATATCTGGCGCTTATTCTTCTGGCAACGGTCGGCCTGATGTTGCTCGTCGGGAGTGAAGAACTGCTGATGATCTTCATCGGGCTCGAGTTGCTCGGACTGTCGCTTTACGTGCTGGTCGCATTCGACAAGTCCGACGTCCGCTCGGCCGAAGCCGGTCTGAAATATTTTCTGTTCGGGAGCACCTCAAGCGCATTCACACTTTTCGGGATCAGCCTGATCTACGGCATGACCGGAACCACCGGTCTCGCGGCGATCGCAGTGAAACTGGTGAGCACATCCGTGCAGCCATTGCTTGCAGTTGGAATCGTGATGGCGCTCGTCGGTTTCGGATTCAAAATCGCTGCTGCGCCGTTTCATCTGTGGGCGCCTGACGCTTATCAAGGTGCGCCGGTTCCGAGTGCGGCGCTTATCGCTTCCGGTTCCAAGGTCGCGTCGTTTGTTGTGCTGGGAAAAATTGTGCTCGTCGGGTTTGCGCCGGTGCACGGCAACGCCGGATGGCACGCGATGGTGGCCGGCTGGTCGCCTGTGCTCGCGGCGCTTGCAGCGCTGTCGATCGTGATCGGCAATCTCGTCGCGCTCGCGCAATCGAACGTTCGCAGACTGCTTGCCTACTCGGCTGTCGCACACGCGGGATATACATTGATCGGGTTCGTGGCGGGAACGCGCGACGGCTTTTCCGCGGCTTTGTTCTACACCACCGTTTACGCCGTCACGCTCGTAGGCGCATTCGGTGTGGTTGGCGTGGTGCGGCGTGAAACCGGCGGCGACGATTTCTCTAATTTTTCCGGGTTGGGCTCGCGTTATCCGTTGCTCGCCGGATGCATGGCAGTCTTCATGTTGTCGCTCGCAGGCATCCCGCCACTGGCTGGATTTTTTGGAAAGTTTTATCTGTTCAGCGCCGCACTGCATGGCGGCGGAAATCAAGGCCTTCTCTGGCTGGTCGCGTTCGGCCTCGTTGGCAGTTTCGTCTCCCTCTATTATTACCTTCTCGTATTGAAAGCGGTTTTTGTTGAATCTTCAATCCCGGCCGCGCGACCGCTCGATCGCTTGCCGCCCGAGATTGTGCAGCAGGGTACGGTCGCTCTACTTGCCGCAATAGTTGTTCTGCTCGGCGTAATGCCGAACGTGCTCGCATCGCGAATTCTGGCCGCGATTCCGTAAAAATTTCAAAAAAAATGCAATTAACGCTTGACCAACGCGCGGTAAGTTTTGCATCAAAACCAATAGACCTGTTGTGAAGTTGGTGATGTGAACATGGGCAGCATCAGCGAGTTCATTGAGCGCAATTACCGGCATTTCAACGCGGCGGTGCTGAAAGACGCAGCCGACGCTTACATCGCGCATCTGGATCGTGGCGGAAAAATGATGGTCACGCTCGCGGGTGCGATGAGCACCGCCGAATTGGGCGTTTCGCTCGCCGAAATGATTCGGCGCGACAAGGTGCATGCAATCGCCTGCACGGGCGCGAACATGGAGGAAGACCTCTTCAATCTTGTCGCGCACAGCAAATACGAACGCATTCCCAATTATCGGGAGCTAACTCCGCAACAGGGCAGGAGTTGCTGCAACGGCATCTCAATCGCGTCACTGACACTTGCATTCCGGAAGAGGAGGCGATGCGACGGATCGAGCGTGCAGTGCTCGACGAATGGGTCGCTGCCTCAGAGAGCAAACAGCGAAAGTTTCCTCACGAGTTCCTTTACAATATTCTGCGCGAATGCCGGCTCAAACGGTTTTACGAGATCGACCCTGCCGATAGTTGGATGATTGCCGCTGCGCACAAGGACCTTCCTTTGTTTGTGCCCGGCTGGGAAGACTCGACTCTCGGCAATATTTACGCCGCCCGCTGCATCACTGGTGCGATTAGCAACGTGCTGACGATCCGGTGCGGGATCGAATACATGATACAACTTGCGGATTGGTATCGGCGCGTATCAAAGGATTCATCGATCGGCTTTTTCCAAATCGGCGGCGGCATCGCAGGCGATTTCCCGATTTGCGTTGTGCCGATGCTGAACCAGGACGTGGTCAGCACGCATGTGCCTGAGTGGGGCTATTTTTGCCAGATCAGTGATTCCACCACCAGCTTTGGCTCATATTCCGGCGCGGTGCCCAACGAGAAGATCACGTGGGGAAAACTCAGCGTCGATACCCCGCGATTCATCATCGAATCCGATGCGACGATCGTTGCGCCGCTGGTTTTCGCCAAGGTTTTGGGCTGGTAACCCAGCTCACGTACAATTGCGTCGATGCGGCTATTGCCAGTGGCCTGGGATCCACACCCAGCCGTTGTAACGAGGCACCCAGTGGCCTGCGACCCAAACTGCGGTGGGCCGCGGACGGACTACCCACGTGCCTGGCACCCACACGTAGGTCGTGCCGGTCCATCGCCAGTAGCCCGTTGTCCAGACGTAGCCCGGTCCGGGGGCGACGCTCTGAGTTTCAACACGAACCGGCGGCGGCGGCCGGGTGACGACAACCTCTCGCGCCGGGCCCGTCGTGGTCACCTCCCGCGTGGTGGTCGTTGTCGTGACCGTGGTCGGTTCTGTCCCGCAACCGGTTAAAGCCACAAACGTCAGCACAGATAAGTAGGACATCGTTTTCATGTTTTCCTCCTTTAGGGATTCGTTTTGCAACAGCCCCTCGGCTTTGAATCATTTCGTGGGTTAGCATGACAGCGAATTTGATCCGATGATACGTGCATGCTTTACGTCGTAGCCACGCCGATCGGTAACCTGGGCGACATCAGTTTACGGGCTATCGAAGTACTCAAAGATGTCGATGTTGTCGCGGCAGAAGACACCCGGCATTCCGGCCTCTTGCTAACGCATTTCGAAATCAAAAAGCCCTTCGTCAGCTACTACGAGCATAATGAAGCAGCCCGAACTGCAGACCTGGTGGAACGCCTTGCCCAAGGCGAGAATATTGCGCTGATTACCGATGCTGGCACGCCAGGACTGTCTGACCCCGGGCTGCGTCTCATTCGCGAATGTATCAAACGCGAACTGCCGTTTACGATTGTCCCCGGAGCATCGTCGATCCTGACGGCTCTGCTCGGTTCCGGATTTCCCACGGAGAAATTTTCGTTCTGTGGGTTTCTTCCGGTGAAAAGCGGACGACGTGAGCGCGCATTGCGGGCAGCAGCCGAACGCGAGGAAACCGCAATCTTTTTCGAATCGCCTTATCGGCTAGTCAAAACGCTCGCCGCTTGTATCGAGATCATGCCAGACCGGCGACTTTGCGTTGCACGCGAGCTGACAAAAAAGTTTGAGGAGTTCCGTCGGGGCACCGCATCCGAGTTGCTCACCCATTATCAAGCGCATGCTCCCAAAGGCGAAATTGTGCTCCTGATCTCTGGGGCATAGCAGTTTCGCCAGCTTAAGGCGAATAAAGGAATCGCGAACGCCGTCCAATCCGGTCACTCAAATCAGCTGGAAGCAATGCGATCCGACATTACCAGTGCCAAAAGCTTTACGAGGGTGCATCTTGCCGAATCTGGCGTTTCTCTTCAGTTAGCCGTCGGGATCGCTGAACCAAGTCGGAAACGTCGCCGCGGCGTTGAGTATTTCGCGAGCAGATGTCATGTCTTCTGCGATTATCAATTGGTGACCCGCCTGCCACGCTTCCTTACACCTTCGCTGGCGGGACTCGCAGTCACGGTTGTGCAACTTGCAATGGCAGTGTGTCTGCTGGCTCCAGAGGAGCCGGTGACCAAACGGTACTCTGCACTAATCCAACACGATAGCTATTGGTTCATGAACATTATCGATTGCGGCTACCGGACAATTGTGCCGCCGATCGATCACAAGGTGATGGAGGTTTCGAATGTCGCGTTTTTCCCGGCCTATCCTGCGATCGCTGCGATGCTTCGGCATGCATTTAACATTGCCACCGGCACCGCGCTGTTGATCACAGCTCAGCTCGCTGCCTGGGGTTTTTGGACCTATTTTTTCCTGTTCTGGCGGCGCTGGAAAGTTTCGCGTGCGCTTCAAATTTGCGGCACACTGCTGATCCTCGCGCACCCGGCAGCGTTTTTTCTGGTCGCTGCGTACTCGGAATCGCTCTTCCTGATGGCGCTGCTCGGCTTCATCTACTGGAGTACGGCAAAGGGTCGCGCGGCGAGAGTTTTGGCAGCCATCCACGGAATCGTCATGTCCGCGGCCCGTATCGTCGGAATTGTGTGCGCGGCGTTTCCCGTGGTGTGTTCCGTTCTTAAAACTGGAGGGCGCGGTTTGGCCACACCACGGAAGTGGCTTCGTGAAAACCGGACAGCCGTCGGTCTAACGATTGTGTCAGCGTGCGGCGCCATTGCATTTTTCGCTTACGGTCAATTGCGCTGGGGCCATTGGGATATTTACATGCGCACGCAGACGGCTGGCTGGGGCATCGTGCCCGATTATTTGGCAGTGTTTAAACCTGATAGTTATCGCTGGCTCGTTCCGGCACTGAATAATCCGACTGAGGCGAGTCAGTTGTCGATGACGCTCGGCGTCGTGCTTCTACTCGGTGTCGTCATTTGCGAGGTGCTTCCAGTGATTCGATGCCGCGCCGACTTGCCGGTGCGTGCTGGCATCTATTTCTGTGCGGCCGTGATTTACTATCTCTCGGTGAGCGGCGTTGCCTGCGTCGATATGGAGAGCATGCTGCGGTACGAGTTCTGCGCATACGCTTTGATCGTGCTGGCGTTTCTGAACTTTCTGCGTCAACTTCGGACGCCGCCAGTGTGGGTGCGGGCATTAGGGACGGCGGCAGTAGCGTTGGTCAGCGCTGCCGGGCTATGCGTACAGGGCTGGTACGTCTGGAATTTCACCCGTGGTAACTGGGTCGCGTAACAGAAGATGAACGCAAAGGTCGTCATAATCGGTGCAGGTCCCGCAGGTCTTACGGCCGGCTATTTGCTTTCGAAAAACGACGTCGACGTTCTCGTTTTGGAAGCCGATCCGACCTATGTCGGGGGTATTTCCCGCACCGTGAGTTACAAGGGTTTTCATTTCGATATCGGCGGGCACCGCTTCTTCTCAAAATCGAAAGCGGTCGAAGACCTGTGGAGCGAGATTTTGCCAAATGATATGCTCGTGCGCCCGCGCTCATCGCGTATTTTCTACGGCGGCAATTTTTTTTCCTATCCGCTGAAGCCGGTGGAAGCACTGCTTAAGCTCGGCGTCTTCAAATCGATTCTATCTATTCTTTCCTGGCTGAAAGCGCGTCTGTTTCCGGTGCGAAACCCCCTGAATTTCGAAGAATGGGTGAGCAATCAATTCGGAAAACGCCTGTTTAATACGTTCTTCAAAAGTTACACCGAAAAAGTCTGGGGTATGAGCTGCAAGGAGATTTCCGCCGATTGGGCAGCGCAACGGATTAAGGGTCTGTCGCTAGGCAGCGCAATCAAAAATGCGCTTATCCCGCAGCGTTACAACGGCGACCGGAGCAAAGTCATCAAGACGCTGATCAATTCTTACCGTTATCCGCGACGCGGGCCCGGTTTGATGTGGGAGGCATGTGCGGGAAGGATGCAGGCGCTGGGCGGCAAGCTGGAGATGAGCTGCAGAGTCACTCGTTGTTCCTATGATGAAACGTCCGGCACTTGGACCATCGAATATAAAAACGGCGACCGCGATCTGCAAACAGTCGAAGCCGAACACGTGATCTCATCTGCGCCAATGCGGGAGCTGGTCTGCGGTTTGTCACCGGCTGTGAGTGAGCGAACCAAATACGCAGCCGAAAGCCTTAAGTATCGCGATTTTCTCACCGTGATGCTGATCTTGAAAGATCGTCATATGTTCGACGACAATTGGATCTACATTCACGACCCGAGCGTGAAGGTCGGCCGTGTTCAGAATTTCAGATCGTGGTCGCCGGAGATGGTGCCAGAACCCGACAAGGTCTGTTACGGCTTGGAGTATTTCTGTTTCGAGCATGACGGTCTCTGGGACTCAAGCGACACGGACTTGATCGAACTCGCGAGGCGCGAGCTGATTCAGATTGGGCTGGCGAAGGAAGGCGACTTTATCGATGGCTGCGTTGTTCGCCAGAAAAAGGCGTATCCCGTTTACGATGACGATTACGCGCGGCACGTGGCCACGATTCGCCAGGAGCTGGATACGCGTTATCCGAACCTGCACCTCGTCGGGCGCAACGGCATGCACAAATACAACAACCAGGACCACGCCATGATGACCGCGATGTTGTGCGTGGAGAATATTCTGGCCGACACAAAACTTTACGATCTATGGCAAGTTAACAGCGACGCCGAATACCACGAACAAGGCCCCGCCGCGGCCGAGGAAACAAACGGCAGCGCGTTGCGCCTGGTCCCCACGCGTGTTGTTACCACTCCCGAGCTCGCGCCGGAGGGGTAGCGCAAGCGCTAACAATTCTCGAACTCTTCTACCGGCGGACAGGAGCAAAAGAGGTTGCGATCGCCATAAACATTGTCGATGCGCGCGACGGCAGGCCAGAATTTGTGTTCGCGCGTCCACGAAGCGGGGAAGGCCGCTTGCTCGCGCGAGTAGGGGCGATCCCATTTGTCGGATGCGATTTGACGCGCGGTGTGCGGCGCGTTTTTGAGCAAGTTGTTTTGCCGATCCTGTTTTCCATTGGCGATGGCTTTCATCTCGGCAAGTATGGAGATCATCGCGTCGCAGAACCGATCGAGTTCGTGTTTCGGTTCGCTCTCAGTCGGCTCGATCATCATTGAACCTGCGACCGGCCACGAAATGGTCGGCGCGTGAAATCCGTAATCCATCAAACGCTTTGCTACGTCTTCCACTTCGATACCCGCGCTTTTCCAGTGGCGAACATCGATAATGCATTCGTGCGCTACGAGGCCGTGTTTGCCTTTGAAGAGCACGGGAAAGTATGGGTCGAGCCGTTTGGCGATGTAGTTTGCGTTTAGAATTGCAACTTCGCTTGCGCGTTTCAATCCCTCAGCACCCATCATGCGAATGTACATCCACGTGATGGTCAGAATGCTGGCGCTGCCCCAGGGAGCAGCCGCTATCGGACCTACCCGATTCTCGATTCTCGATTCTCGATTGTCGATTGACGAAAGCCACGGCAAAAACTCGACGAGATGTTTGGCCACACCGATCGGTCCTACACCGGGGCCGCCGCCACCGTGCGGAATGCAAAAGGTCTTGTGCAGGTTTAAATGGCAAACATCGGCGCCGTAATCACCGGGGCGGCAAAGACCGACCTGCGCGTTCATGTTCGCGCCGTCCATGTAAACCTGACCGCCGTGCGCGTGCACGATGTCGCAAATTTCGCGGATGGTCGGTTCGAAGACGCCGTGCGTGGAGGGATACGTGACCATCAGTGCGCCGAGATCGCGCGCGTGCTCGTCTGCTTTGGCGCGCAGATCGGCTAGATCGATATCGCCATCTTTCAAGCAGGCGATCGAGACGACCTTAAACCCAGCCATAACCGCGCTGGCGGGATTCGTGCCATGCGCCGATGTCGGAATCAGACAAATCTTGCGATGCGCTTCGCGGCGCGATGTTTGATATTCGCGGATAGCCAACAGACCTGCGAGTTCGCCCTGCGAACCGGCATTCGGTTGCAATGAAACCGCCGCGAAACCGGTGATTTCAACGAGCCAGTCTTCCAGTTGCCGGAAAATTTCCAGATAGCCTGCGGCCTGTTCCAGCGGCGCGAACGGATGCAATCTGGAAATCTCGGGCCACGAGATCGGGAACATTTCCGCAGTTGCGTTGAGTTTCATGGTGCATGAGCCGAGCGGAATCATCGAGGTCGTGAGCGACAGATCGCGCGATTCTAGCTTCTTCAGATAGCGCAGCATTTCCGACTCCGTGTCGTGCGTGTTGAAGATTGGGTGCGTGAGGAACTCGGAAGTCCGGACCGCGAATTGCGGGATGCGGATTGGCGGCTCTCCAACGTTGTCATCGTCAAAATCGCGCACCGTCGTGCCGCGGAAGAGGGACATCAGCAGTTCGATGTCGCGCGGCGTCGTTGTTTCGTCGAATGAAATGCCGACCGCGCGTGGGCCAAGCGCGCGGAGGTTGCACCCCGCCTTTGCCGCATGCTCCAAAATGACGTCGCTCGAATCAACTTCGACGCGAACGGTGTCGAAGAAATTCTCATGCGCAATTGTGCAGCCAAGGGCGCGCAGATCATCGGCAAGTCCGCTGGCCAGCCGGTGAACGCGCTCTGCGATCGCGCGCAAGCCTTTTGGACCATGATAAACCGCATACATCGACGCAATCACGGCGAGGAGCACTTCTGCCGTGCAGATGTTGCTGGTTGCTTTGTCACGGCGGATGTGTTGCTCGCGCGTTTGCAGAGCGAGCCGGTAAGCGGGGCGACCCTCGGCGTCGTGTGAAACCCCGACGAGTCGGCCAGGCATGTGACGCTTGAATTGATCGCGCGTGGCGAAATATGCGGCATGCGGCCCGCCGAATCCCAGCGGGACGCCGAAGCGTTGCGTATTACCGACGGCAACATCGGCGCCGAACTCGCCCGGCGGTTTCAGCAGCGTGAGGGCAAGAATGTCTGCCGCGACCACCACCAGCGCACTGGCATCGCGGGCCTGCCGGACCAAATCCCTATAATCAGCTATCGCGCCATCGGTGGCGGGGTATTGGACAAGCGCGCCGAAAACTGTGTCGTCAAATTTAAACTGCGAGTAGTCGCCGATCTTGATCTCAATCCCGAGCGGGTTCGCGCGCGTCTGGACAACGGCAATCGTTTGGGGATGACAATTATCAGCAACAAGGAAGGAATTTTTGCAGCCGGGGTCACCGCCCCCGGCTGCAGCGTGACAAAGCGCCATCGCTTCGGCAGCGGCCGTGGCTTCGTCCAGCATGGAAGCGTTTGCGATGTCGAGGGCAGTCAAATCTATGATCATCTGCTGGAAATTGAGCAGCGCTTCGAGCCTGCCTTGCGCAATTTCCGCCTGATATGGTGTGTAAGCGGTGTACCACCCAGGATTCTCCAGGATATTTCGTTGAATGACAGCTGGCATAATGCAATCGGAGTAGCCAGCGCCAATAAACGAGCGCGCGATTTTGTTCTTCTGTGTAATCGCTCGCAGCTCAGCAAGCGCCTCGCCTTCTGATTTCGCTTTCGACAAATCCAGTTGCCGTTCGAGACGAATGTCCTTCGGAACCGTGGCGTCGATCAGGGCACCGAGGCTATCGAAACCCACTTCGCGCAACATCGCGCGAACTTCTTCCTCGTTCGGCCCGATATGCCTGCGCGCGAACGAATCAATATCAATAGTTGGTTCGCGCATTTGCATCGGAAGAGACTACGGAGCGCGAGACGCGCTTCAACTCTCGAGCGCCGCTTGCGCCGCGGCTAATCGTGCGATCGGAATGCGGAACGGACTGCAACTGACGTAATCAAGGCCGAGCCGGTGACAGAATTTGACGCTGTTTGGTTCGCCGCCGTGCTCGCCGCAAATTCCCAATTTGATGTCTGGGCGCGTTTTGCGGCCGAGGTCGCGAGTAATCTCCATCAAACGTCCAACACCCTTTTGATCGATTGTTGCGAATGGATTTGAACCAACGATGTCGAGCTCCGCGTACGCGGGGAGGAAACTGCCGGAGTCGTCGCGGCTCATTCCTAGTGTGGTCTGCGTCAGATCGTTTGTGCCGAAACTGAAGAACTCGGCGTCGCCCGCGATCCGGTCGGCCACCAGCGCGGCGCGCGGAATTTCGATCATTGTTCCAACCAGATACTTGAATTTTGTTCCTCTCTCCTTGGCGACATCGTCAGCCACGCGCCGAACGATGTCGATCTGTAGCGTTAGCTCGCGCGGGAATCCCACGAGCGGAATCATGATTTCGGGGTGGACCTTGATTCCTTGGGCCTGCACCTCTGCGGCCGCTTCGAAAATTGCGCGTGCCTGCATTTCTGAAATGTCAGGAAACGTGATACCGAGCCGGCATCCGCGATGCCCGAGCATCGGATTGAACTCGTGCAACTCGTGAACGCGCCGCGAAATTTGTTCAACAGCGACGCCGAGCTTGTTTGCCAACTCGTTCTGCTGCGCGTGATCGGCGGGCAGAAACTCGTGCAGCGGAGGATCGAGAAAGCGAATAGTGCCAGGCAAACCGTTTAGCGCAGTGAAGATGCCGATAAAATCTCCGCGCTGATAGGGAAGCAGTTTCGCCAGGGCTCGCGCTCGCTCGTCCTTCGTGCCGGCGAGAATCATCTCACGCATCGCGTCGATTCGGTCGCCTTCGAAAAACATGTGTTCCGTGCGGCAGAGCCCGATGCCTTCGGCACCAAATCCGACAGCGTTTTTGACCTGCTCGGGCGTATCGGCATTCGCGCGCACGCCGAGGGCGCGGAATTCGTCCGCCCACCTCATCAATTTCGCGTACTCCTGATACGTGACGCTCTGCTTTGGATTGAGCGAGCCATCCACGAGCACCTGTACAATCTCCGAGGGCGCGGTGGCGACTTCGCCGGCAAACACTTCGCCAGCCGTGCCATCGATGGAAATGTAATCGCCTCGATTCAATGTAGTGCCGTTCGCGCTGAGGGTGCCTTTTTGGTAATCGATTTGAAGACCCGTCGCGCCGCACACGCACACTTTTCCCATTTGCCGCGCCACAAGCGCCGCGTGTGAAGACACACCGCCACGCGACGTGAGAATCCCTTCGGCCGCGATCATCCCCCGCAAATCTTCCGGAGACGTTTCGATCCGGGCGAGCACGACCTTTTCACCATGCTCCGCGCGGGCTACAGCTTCTTCTGCGCTGAACACGACGTGCCCGCACGCTGCGCCCGGTCCGGCAGCGAGACCGCTGCCAATTTTTTTCGCGCTCTGTACGGCCTGGCGATCAAACACTGGCGCGAGCAGATGCGAGAGCGAATCGGCCGGGATGCGGCGCACGGCATCCTTTTTTGTTATCAATCTTTCGCCGACCATATCGACGGCGATACGCACCGCGGCGTGGCCGGTGCGCTTGCCGTTTCGCGTTTGCAAAATGTAGAGGCGATTTTCTTCGACCGTGAATTCGAGGTCCTGCATGTCCTTGAAGTGCCGTTCAAGGACGCTGCGCACTTTCATCAACTCGGTATGCGCGGCGGGCATTTCTTTCGCCAGATCGGCGATCGGATGCGGGGTGCGCACGCCCGCAACCACGTCTTCCCCCTGCGCGTTGATGAGGTATTCGCCGTAAAAAACCTTTTCGCCGGTGGCGGGGTCGCGCGTGAAGGCGACTCCTGTCGCACTGGTGTCGCCCATGTTTCCAAACACCATCGTCTGAACGTTAACCGCCGTTCCCCACTCGTGCGGGATGCCATACTTCCGCCGATAAACGATGGCGCGATCGTTCATCCATGAGCCGAACACGGCGCCGATCGCTCCCCAAAGTTGTTCGTTCGGATCCTGCGGAAAAGATTTTCCGGTGCGCTCGTTAATCAAAGCCTTGAACCGCTGCACAAGCTCTTTGAGGTCGGCGACGGTCAATCGCACGTCGGGGAAGTCGTGCTTGCCGTAGCGCTCGTCCTTCAAGCGTTCAATAACTGCTTCGAACGGCTCATGGTCTTCGCCCGGCCGTTTTTGGACCCCCATCACCACGTCGCCATACATCTGAAGGAACCGACGATAAGAATCCCAGGCAAACCGCGCGTTGTTCGTTTTGCTCGCGACGATCTCGACCACTTCGTCGTTCATGCCGAGATTGAGAATCGTATCCATCATTCCCGGCATCGAATCGCGAGCGCCGGAGCGCAC
>Ga0126383_10001050_pt1 | contig 16682 bp, 17 predicted proteins | sample PanSoiMetPlot_35_FD_96882 | JGI IMG/M metagenome (GOLD analysis project Ga0126383, IMG submission 96882) | Tropical forest soil microbial communities from Panama - MetaG Plot_35 | ecosystem: Environmental > Terrestrial > Soil > Tropical forest > Bulk soil | place: Panama | collected 2016-02-17
GATCTGATCGCGTCCGACCTCGTCAGCCACGACGCGCAGCCTGGATCACCACCCGGCCTCGCCGGCGCCAAGGCTGGGCACTCGATGGTCATGGCGTCCTTCCCTGACCGCCAGCAGACCATAGAGCAGATCGTGGGCGATGGCGATCTGGTGGCGGTCAGGACGACCACCAGGGCAACCCATACCGGGACGCCGTTCTTCGGGGTGCCGCCGGGCTCAAAGAAGGTGCAGGTCGAGTCGATGAGCATCTATCGCGTGGCAGGTGGAAAGGTCGTCGAGCATTGGGGCCTGAACGACGGCCTGGCGCTGATGATGCAGCTCGGAGCCATCCCCGCCCCGGCGGGCGCCTGATCGTCGTGGGGCGCGGCTCCAGCCCAGATCGGGCTGACTGCGCCCCCCGCTCCACAGAGGGACAGATTGCGGGACCGGCTGACCGAGCCGCCTGGTGATGCGTGTCACAGTCCCCGTGCTCCGCGCTCGATATGGTCGGGTGCATGGCACCTGTACGAATCCTCCAGTGGCTGCATCGCCGTGACCGTGACGCCCAGCCCGGCACCCGGCAGGTGGTACGGGCGGTGTGGAAGGGCGCGGTCGTCGCAGAAAGCGACCGGACGATCGTGGTGGAGGGCAATCACTACTTCCCACCAGAGTCGATCCGGAAGGAGCATCTGGTACCCAGCGATGCCCATACCTCCTGCCCATGGAAGGGCCAGGCGAGCTACTACTCGATTCGGGTCGGCCAGGAGATCAACCGCGACGCGGCGTGGCACTACCCCAACCCCAGCCCAGCCGCCTCCCACATCGCCGGCTACGTCGCGTTCTGGCGGGGCGTGTCCATCGAGCGAGAGACTGCAAGCCGGTGACGAGCGGCGTCTGGCGCTGAGACGGGGCAACCAGCCCGCGCCCGGACACCTGCTTGGATTCACGAGCCGCAGTACCTGGATGTACAACTCTGATGTATGCGCCGCACCCAGATGCATCTCACCAGCGCGGCATAGAAGCTGACTGGCGGCGGGTGCTCCCGCTGTGGCCGGCGAGATGGGCCCGACTCGCTCGCCAAGACCGGAAACGGCGTCTATTCAGCCGGGCGCTCCGGTCTATTGTTAGGCCACGATGCCCCACGGCATCTTCGGCCTGAACGGACTGCGATCGCTGGCTCGGCGCAAGCCGGAAGTCAGACTGGACACGTCTCCCGCCGCATTCAAGCAGGAGTTTTTGCGGAAGATCGACATCTTCCGCGACCTCAATCACGAGGAGATCGAGCAGATCGACCGTCAGACCCGGATGACGACCGTGCGCAAAGGCCAGGTCATCTACCACCAGGAGGACAGGGCCGAAGGCCTGTTCCTCCTCAAGCGCGGCCGGGTCCGCCTGTCGCGACTGAGCTCCTCGGGAAAGAAGCTGGAGCTGGCGGTGCTCGGACCGGGAACATTCTTCGGAGAGCTGGCGATGCTTGGGGTGAGCATGCGAAACGCCTCGGCGGAGGCGGTCGACGACTCACTCCTCTGTGTCATGAGCGAGGCGGACGTTGAGCGGCTGGTCCTCTCGAAGCCCCAGGTCGGACTGAGGATGATCGAGATCCTCGGGCGGCGGCTGGCGGCCGCGGAGGCAAGGCTGGAAGATTTTGCCTACAGGAGCGCGTCAAGCCGCATCGCCACCGCCCTGCTCCGAATGTCGAATGACGGCGCCATCGAAGGCGTGAGCCACCAGGACCTCGCAGACGCTGTCGGCGCCTACCGAGAGACCGTCACGAAAATACTCGACGAATTCGAGGCGGCGGGCCTGGTGGCCCTCGGTCGAAGACGTCTCGAGGTTCTGGACGCCGAGGCGCTGCAGCGCCGCTGCGCATCCTGAACTTCACCGGCGCCCCCGAAGGAGGCTCAGGACCCGCACGCGCCGACTCGAAGCTGCGCGCTCCAGACGCACCACTGAGGCGAGCTGTAGCATCCCGTAGCCACGGGTCGGGTAGACCGGGATGACCCGCGCCAGTTGCGAGAGGCCGCCCCCGGCATCGAGTGCGATGACGATGGCGTTGGCCAGGTCGGCGGCGCCTGCAGAGACGATCGTCGCCCCCAGCAGCCGGTCGCCGCCGGCCGTGACCAGCTTCAGAAAGCCGTCAGTCTCGCCTTCCGCTTGCGCCCTGTCGATGCGCTCCACGGGCAGGCGATGTACAGAGACGAGGTGGCCACCGGCTCTGGCCTCTGCCTCGCCGAGACCGACCTGCGCCACCTCCGGATCGGTGAAGACCGCCCACGGCACGGCGCGCTTGACGCCGTCGACCTGTCCCGGAAACAGGGCATTGCGGGCTGCGGCGTATCCCTGCCACACCGCGTAGTGAGTGAACTGAGGCCCACCTGTGACGTCGCCGGCGGCGTAGACGTGGCGCTGTGAGGTCCGCAGCGCGGCATCCACCTCGATCCCGTGCTTCGCAATTCTCACGCCGATCACCTCCAGGTCGAGCTCGGCCACCCGCGGCCTCCGCCCCACCGCGACGAGAAGCGCATCGCCATGGTGACTGCGGCCTCCGGCCACGACTGACACCCCGGCGGGGCCTGTCTCCACGCGGGCAACCTCGGCGCCGAGAACCACCTCGACGCCCTCGCGTCGGAAGCACGCCTCGACGACCGCGCTTGCCTCCGGATCTGCGATTGCCAGGAGTCGATCGAGCTGGTCGAACACGGTCACCTCTGACCCCAGCCGCCCGAAGGCCTGGGCCAGCTCCACGCCTGTAGGACCCCCGCCAAGTACCAGGAGCCGGTCGGGAAGCTCGTTCAGCTCGAACACCGTCAGGTAGGTCAGGTGGGGCGCTTCGTGGAGGCCAGGGATCGACGGCACCACCGGCTCTGCGCCGGTGCACACGACAAATCGCCGAGCTTCCAACCGGCGGCCGGCGGCTTCGATCGTCCTGGTGCCGACGAAGCGCGCCCGCCCCAGCACGACCTCGACTCCCTCAGCGCGCAGCGAGTCTGGCGTCTCGAACGCGTAGACACACCCGACGGCCTCGTGAACATGGCGAGCAACGGCCGCGAAGTCCACTGACTGGGCGCCGAGCCAGCCACTTGCTCGAGCCTGATGGCTGACCCGCGCTGCGTGGATCAGGGCCTTGCTCGGAACGCAACCCGTCCAGGTGCAGTCGCCGCCGATGCGCTCCGCCTCCACCAGGACCACCGTGGCTCCCATCCTGGCCGCGAACTTCGCAGCGGCCAGGCCGGCCGAGCCACCTCCGATTACGGCCAGGTCGTAGCGCATGGCGCAGTGTAGGGCCATGCGGACGCCGGCCTTCTGTGGCGTGGGTCACGGTCGGCCGGCCGGGCTGCGTCCTACGGTTGACAGCACGCGGTTCCGTGTCTGCCGCCCTTCCGCCTGCTCACGGTACTGCTGACCACCAGCGCCCTCGTCGCCATCAAGGAGTGACCATGGCCACGTCGCCGACGGTTCGTCCGGCTGCCCTCAAGAGGGACGCCGACCACGTCTTCCATGAGCTGACTCGAAGCATCTGCCCCGACTGCCGGCGCGTTGTCGACGCGCAGGTCCTGCTTCGCGACGGCAGAGTCTTCATGCGAAAGCGGTGCCCCGACCACGGCGTGTTTGAAGCCCTGATCTATGCAGACGCCGAAGCCTACGTGCGGAACGCCCGCTTCAACAAGCCAGGCACCATACCGCTCGCGTTCCACACAGAGATCCGCCGCGGCTGCCCCTACGACTGTGGGCTGTGCCCCGAGCACCAGCAGCACACGTGCCTCGGGATCATCGAGGTCAACAGCGCCTGCAACATGGACTGCCCACTCTGCTTCGCGAGCGCCGGGCCGGGCTTCAATCTGACCCTGGAGGAAGTAGAGGGAATCCTGGACGAGCTCGTCCGGACCGAGGGCCGGCCCGAGGTTGTGCAGTTCTCAGGCGGCGAGCCGAGCATTCATCCACAGATCGTGGAGATGCTCCGCGCGGCCAAGCGCCGGGACATCCGGCACGTGATGCTCAACACGAACGGGAAGCGGATCGCGTCAGACGACCGCTTCCTCGCTGAGCTGGCCGAAATCCGGCCCTCGATCTACTTCCAGTTCGATGGATTCGAGGAACGCACCTATCAGATCCTTCGGGGTGAGCCCGACATCCTGCCCGGTAAGCTGCAAGCGCTGGACCGGCTGGCGGAGATCGGCTGCCACGTGGTGCTGGTACCGGCCGTAGAGCGTGGCGTCAACGAGCATGAGGTGGGACGCGTCCTCAGGTTCGGGCTTGACCATCCGGCCGTCCGCGGCGTCAACTTCCAGACCGCCTTCCACGCTGGTCGCCACGTGGACCACGACCCGCTGCGGCGCATGACGATCCCGGACGTCCTGCGTCTGATCGAAGAGCAGACGGAGGGGCTGTTCCAGGTCACCGACTTCGTTCCCGTGCCCTGCTGCTTCCCAACTTGCAACTCGGTCACGTACGCGTACGTGGAGGGCGAGACCGTCCTGCCCCTGACGCGGGTCCTGGAGGTCGACGACTACCTCGATTACGTCACTAACAGAGCCGTCATCGACCTGAACGCTGAGGTCAGAGAGGCGCTGGAAGGCCTGTGGTCGTCGTCGGCTGTGCCGGGCTCAGACAAGGCGGCCGGCGATTTCGCGCTGTCGTGCGCCACGTGCGATCTGTCCGCAGCGGATCTCGCCAGCGTTGCCGGCCGCATGTTCATGGTCATGCTGCAGGACTTCATGGATCCCTGGACCTTCAACCAGAAGAACCTCATGAAGTGCTGCAAGGAGTTCCTGCTGCCGGGCGGCCACCAGATCCCGTTCTGCGCCTACAACACCCTCGGCTACAGGGAACAGGCCCGCGAGCAGCTCATGCACCGTGAAAGAGAGCGCCGGCGTGCCCGGCGCGAGGGCCGCCCGCACGTGCCTGAACCCATCACGTTCCACTTTGGAGCGAGCTCATGAGCGTCGCGTCTGCGGTAAAGGCCTGCTGTGCCGATCTGTACGCCGGCGACTGGGCGCAGCTGCTGCTGGGGGACTCGCTGCATCCCGGCGGCGTGGCGCTGACAGAGCGCCTGGGCGACCTCCTGCGCCTGGGTCCGGGTGCTCGGGTGCTCGATGTCGCCTCCGGGCGGGGCAGCTCGGCGATGCACCTTGCCCGCCACTTCGGCTGTTCGGTGCTGGGTCTGGACTACGGCGCCGAGAACGTCACGCGCGCCCGTGACGACGGGGTCCGAGCTGGCTTGCGCGGCAGCGTGAGCTTCAGCGCGGGTGACGCCGAGCGGCTGCCGTGTGCGGACGCGGCGTTCGACGCCGTGGTTTGCGAGTGCGCGTTCTGCACGTTCCCGGACAAGGCCGCGGCTGCGGCCGAGGTGGGCAGGGTGCTTCGCCCGGGAGGGGTCGCGGGTCTGGCCGACCTTGTGCGCAGGGCACCGCTGCCCCCTGGCCTCGAAGACCTGCTGGCCTGGATCGCCTGCATCGCGGACGCCAGGCCGGCCGAGGAGTACATCCGCCATCTGGAGGTCGCGGGGCTAGAACTGGTCACCCTCGAAGATCACGACGAGGCGCTGCTGGAGCTGGTTCGCTCGGTGCGGAGACGGCTCCTGAGTGCCGAAGTGGTTGCTCGCCTTAAGGGGATGCGGCTGCCCGGCGTGGACTTTGCGAGCGCCAGGGAGATGGCTCGGGCTGCGGAGCGGGCCGTGCTTGACGGCAAGCTGGGCTATGCACTGATCCTGGCACGCAAACCGGTCTGAGGGTCTGGGCCCGATGGTCACGAGGAGCTACGGGTGGTCCGACGGTAAGCTTCGTTACGGATCCGGCACTCGGGTAGACCCTACGCTCCACGCCCTTAGATGCTGCCACGACTCACGCCCGAATGGGCCCGAGTACCCTGCGACCATTGACCACTCTCAGGTTCGCTCGCCCCGGTGACCTCCCGGAGGAAGACCGAGCCACGCTGGAGGCGGTGGCCAGGCGCTTGGGCGCCACGCCGGATGAGCTCTCGGACATCTGGCGGGCACAGATGTACTGGCCCCATTACCTCGAGGCCAACCACCGGCAGGCGCTGTACGGCTTCCGCTTTCAGGGTGCGATCTCGCCACTGACGAAGGAGGCCATGCACGTCGCGGTCTCGATGGCGAACAAGTGCGACTTTTGAATCACGTCCCATGTGGCCGCCGTGCTGCGGCTGGGAATCGGCGAAAGGGGGGTCACGGAGATCATGGCCGTCTCCGAACACGTCAGCTCTCTTTGCGTAGGGGCGGCGGCGCTTCAGGTTGCGCCTGACGTCCCGGAGCGCCGTGACCGGCGACTGGCTCCGCTCGCTGAGCCGTCTCCGGGCGCGGGCGCCGGGTGCCTGGCTGAGATCGCCGAATGGTCCCGCGATCAACTCGGACTGGACCGTGCGCCGGACTTCTGGCGGTTCCTGGGGCACCAACCACGATTCCTCGAGGCGACCTGGGCCAAGGACCGGCTCGTGTTCGGCGCCGGCCGCCTCGACGTGCCGGCCAAGCTCTGCATCGGCTTCGCGGTCGCCTCGTTTCGGCAGAGCCAGTACTGGGTTCCCTACTTCACCCAGCTCTTGCGCCGGCGGGCCGAGATCGACGAACGATCCCTGGTTGAACTGACCGCGGCCGTCATGCACTACGTGTCGTTCAACACGGTCGCCCATGGCATGATACTTGGCGCCAAACACACGGGAATGACCGCCGCGGCCTTTGCCGAAGGCCAAGGGGCTCGAGGCCCTGAGGCCGTCCGCTGAGCGGCCATGACCGCAGCGTCCGTACCCGGCGAAGCCGGGGGAGGGGGTTCGACGTGCCATCAGTTAACCGGCCGATTCCGACCGAGCCCATCGGGAGCATACCCCGGCCGCAAAGGCTGATCGAAGCCACCCAGGACCTGAATACCGGTCGCATTGCCCCTGAGGCATACGCTCGCCTCCTGGACGAGGTGGTGCGGGAAACGATCGAGCAGTTCGAGGCCACCGGGTCCCCGGTGATCAGCGACGGCGAGCAGGGCAAACCGAGTTTCGCGACCTATCCCATCCACGGGGTCGAGACACTGGTTCCCGATGGCGTTGTGATCCCGTTCGCCGACGGCCACACGCGGCAGCTGCCGAGACTTGTGGCCGGTCCTTTCCGCTACCGCACCCGGGCCGGCGGCTACCTCGGCAACGCTCTACGCCACGCCCACGTTCCCGTCAAGCAGGCAGTGATCTCGGCCTCCGCTTTGAGTCTCCTCTATCCTCAGGACGGCCTCGAGGGGTATCCGCGGGACGCTTTCATTGCCGACCTCATAAATGAGGCCGCGCTCGACATCCGGAGCTGCCTCGACAAGGGGGCCCACAACGTGCAGATCGACTTCACCGAGGCGCGGCTCTCGGTCAAGCTGGACCCGTCCAAAGAGCTTCTAAGGGCGTTCATCGACCTCAACAACGAAGTGCTCGATCGGTTCTCGCCCGAGCAGCGCCGGCGGATCGGCGTCCACACCTGTCCAGGCGGTGACCAGGACTCGACGCACAGTGCGGACGTCGACTACGCGGAGCTGCTGCCGAGCCTCTTCGATCTGAACGCGGGCAGCTTCTACCTCCAGCTGGCCAGCGAGACGGACCGCGGCCGAGTGCTCGGCATCATCAAAGAGCACGCCAGGCCGGGTCAGATGATCTTCGTAGGCGTAATCGACCCGATCAATCCCACGGTCGAGACGCCCGAGGAGGTGAGAGACAGGGTCCTGGAAGCTGCCGGGTATCTCGACCCGGACCGGCTCGGCACCTGCGACGACTGTGGCTTCTCACCGTTCGGAGACGACACCTCGACCGCGCGGGAGATCGCGTTCGAGAAGATTCGGGCCCGAGTGGTGGGCACCGAGCTGGCAGGTAAGGAGCTGGCACGCTGACGGCCCATCACCTGTACCGAGGACAGACTGAGGTCAGCAGACCAGCAGTACCGATCGTGAGGTCCGCTCAGCGAGCCTGAGTCCAAGGCTGCGTCGAAACCGTCCCCGCAGTCCCGGCCGCCTTCGACAGCCGACGATCACCAGGTCGGCATCGTACTCGTCGGCTGCAGCGACGAGCGCTTCCAGCAGACGGTCGTCCAGCGCCTGCCAGCGCTCGGCACGATGCCGCACTCCCGCCACCGCGAGGTCACGAACAGCCTTGTCCAGGCTGAGGTCTGCGCCTCGCAGCCCACAGTCCGTGGCCGACGGCCCGCAGCAGGGCACGTCGCGGCACGACACGTGGACGGCCAGGACCTCAGCATCCGTCCGCGCGGCGAGCACCGCAGCGAGGCGGACGGCCGCTGTCGATGACGGGTCGTCGGCTACAGCCACCATGATCCGCTCGAATGGGCTCGTCGCGCCCTCCCGGGGCGTGGGGGCGACTACCAGCTCAGGGTGTGGCATCGAATCAACGATAGATCCTGGTCGCGGGCTTGAACGCCGCCCACTCGAACCAGAAGTCGTCGCCGTGGACGACGGGATCCAGCTGACGGCCGGCCATGGGTCCCGCGACGGCCTGGCCGAGCAGGTTCCAGTGACTCCCGGTCTCGGCGTCGACGAAGTCCGACGCAGTCGCCTTGAAATTCAGCGTCCGCCCGTCAACCTCGGGCATGAACACCCCGCTGGCGCCGAGGTCGAAACCGTCGGCGACGCTGCCGGCGTCCATCGCGGAGCGGGTCCCAGCCTGGTAGAAGACCACAATCGACTTCCCGCCGACCCGGTCCCGGATCACGCGTCGCTGCTTCAGCACGGTGTACGGATAGGCGACGTCCTCCCCGCCCAGGCTGACGGTCACCACGTGCTCTTTGGGAGGTAGGCGGCCGTCAGGCTTGCCGTCGAACAGGAAGGGCTGCGTGCCGGCGCTGTCGTAGCCCGAATACGGATTGAGCCCGTAGGAGCGATTGAAGCCGGTGTCTCGCGAAAGGACGGTGCTGTCCGGGTGCGCCGTCCGGAAGATGGCCCAGCTAACGATGCCGGCCGGCAGGATGGTCAGCTGGGTCCCGGTCAGGTCGCCGACGATGGCCCGGCCGACGGCCTGCTGCCACCAGGACTCGGTCTGGCGGTCATACATGACCAGGTCGGACTTGCGAAGGTCGCCTGTCGTGCCGAAGTCCAGTATGCGACCGGCTGCGCGCCGGTCGAACGCGATGGCCGTGTAGCAGAGTGGGCAGAAGGTGACCGTGACCGGCACACCCCCGACAGTGTCATTGACTATCTCGTGCCAGATCAGGATCTGCATTGGATATGCACGGCTCTCGGCGCCAACCGTCAACGCGATCACGGGCTCGGCTGGTTTGAGCCAGGTGCTGGCTTCAGCGGCGCCCACGAACTTGGGGTGGTCGAGCGGTGGGATGCCGTCCTTGCGTGGCCCGCCACTGCTGATTTCGCTCAAGGACACGCTGTGTTTGTCGAAATTGGTCTTCCAGCCGTCCCGACTGAATCCCTCCACCTCTGGCGCGGCAGAGGGCTGCTTGGCGGCCCCGCCCGCCGGCGACCCGCTGCTGCCACCGCAGGCGGTGACCAGCAGCAGCACCGCGCCGGCTGCGCCCGCCGCAGCTTTCGCGTTCATAGCCCCAGGGGGCTCAGCAGCTCGCGCGGCAGCAGGTCGGTTAGCCGCTGCGTAACCCAGATCAGGTTGTTGGTCATGAGCAGCACTCCCATGGCGGCCAGCACACCGGCCGAGCCCAGGTCGATTGGCCGACGGTGCCTGGCCAGGGCCCGCAAGAACGGCAGCGCCCGGTCAAGCAGGAGCGCGATCACCAGAAAAGGCACGCCCAGACCGATGCAGTAGGCGACTACTTGCAGGAACCCCGTCAGGGTGGTGCCGGTGAGGGCGCTTGCGCTCAGGACAGCGCCGAGTGTCACACCAATGCAGGGTGTCCACCCGGCCGCGAAGCCGAGGCCGAGCAGGAGCCCACCCAGCGGGCCACGTGCGCTGGGAGCCGCATGCATGAGGCGGAGCTCCCGCTGCAGGAAGGGTAGGCGGAGTAAGCCGGCCAGATTTGCGGCAAGCAGCAGTACCGCGACCCCGGCTACGGGCACCACATACGGGCGCACCGGCTGCAGGGCCTGACGGAGCACGTAGAAGAAAAGGATGAACACCACACCCAGCCCGACCACAAAGGCGGCACCGGTCAGCGCAGCGTCAGCCCGCGGCCGGTCGTGCAGGTTCGTCCGGCCGGTAAGGTAGGCCGCGTAGCCGGGTACCAGCGGCATGACGCACGGCGAGACGAAGGACACGAGGCCGGCCGCGAAGGCGAGCGCGACGCCCAGGGCCGCCACGGTCATAGCTTCGTCAGTTCCTGGTCGATCAGCTCCCTTGTTACCGGCCCGTACTGGATGAGCTGCACATTGCCTGCCCGGTCCACGAAGACCGAGGCCGGCAGGCCCTGCGTCACCCCGTAGGCTGATCCGATCCGGCCGGGGGTCCCAGGATCGTAGACAGCCGGGAAGGTCAGATTCATCCGGCGGTAGAACGACAGGCCGTCGCCGCTCTCGAGCGTGTTTACCCCGACCACTGTGAAGCCGTCCGCCCGATGCTGTTTGTACGCCTGCTCGATTCCCGGCAGCTCGGCCTCGCAGACGGTGCACCAGGAAGCGAAGAAGTTGATCAGCACGGGCTTGCCACGCAGGCTGCTGAGCGTGAGCGTCGAGCCCTGCAGCGTCGTGGCGTTGAAGTCCGGTGCCGGCTGGCCCTGCGCCAGTCTGCCGCCCTGGACCGTGGCCGGCGGCGCGCTGACCTGGCTGGTGCCGTTGTTCACCCCGCTGCGCGCCAGCAGGACCAGGCCGGTGACCAGCACCGCGACCACGGCCGCCACGATGCCGCCTGTCCGCCACGGGAAGCCACCGCCTCTACGTCTTGCGGGCCGGGAACCCGGACGCCGCGTCCGGGTCTGACCTGACGCCGGCGCCGAGGGCGGCACGGCGCGGTGTTTGGCTGGCACAGTCAGGGTCCTCCGAGGTAGCGCTCTCTTGGCGTCCACCCTACGGCGCTCTCCCGGGCCCAACAGTAGTCGCCACTACAGAACCAGACCGTGATCGACGCAACGGATGTGTGACCATGTGTTGCCGCCGTGAAGAACAGAGTGGGTATTACCCCACCCTGTTCTGCGCCCCGGTCAACTAGGAACTTTACTGCGCCTTGCTGGCGAATTCGTTGGTGTAGGTCCTGGCGAGGTCGACCTTGGCTCCCTTCATGTCTGGAACGTACTTCTGCTCGATGTCCAGAACCGTCTGGGCACCGGCCGCCGGCATCTTTCCGTCCTTCGTCCACACGGTCTTCTGCGCGTCCAGCGCGGTGACGTAGAGATCCTTGTCGCCGGCGTAGTAGTCGGCGGGCATCTTGTCGGACACCTCTTGCGTCGTGTGCGTGCTGATCCACTTCAGGGTCTTGACGTAGGCGTTGACCAGCCTTTGAACGACAGCCTTGTGACTGCTCACGTACTCGGCCCTCATGAAGACTCCGATGAAGGGGTAGTCGCCCCCCAACGCCGAGCGCGTCGATTCGGGTGTCCGGAGATCGATGAGCACCTTACCGACGCCTGTTTTGACGGCGCGCGAGATGGTGGGCTCGGTGGTCATGCCGGCGTCGATCTTCTGCTGCTGCAGGCCCGCGATGAAGGTGTTGCCGGCGCCGACCGGGACATACCTGGCCTGGTCGGACGGGATTCCGACCTTGCCCAGGATGGCCATGGTCAGGGTATGGGTGCCTGAGCCGATCGAGGTGACGCCCAGGTTCTTGCCCTTGAGGTCCGCCGCGGACTTGACGCTGTCAGCCTTCCTTGCGTCCACGACCTCGGCCTCGCCTGGAGCGATCTGGAACTGGACAACCGTCTCGAGGAATTTGCCCTTTGGCTGGACCTCGATGGTGTGGTTGTAGGAGCCGGACGCCGCGTCCACGTTGCCGGCGATCAGCTCCTCTTCGGAAGACTGCCCGGACTGCTCGTCGATCAGAGTGACGTCCAGGTTCTGATCCTTGAAGTACCCGAGCTGCTGGGCCAGCATGTTGGGCAGGTAGATCTGCTTGTTCAGGCCCCCGACCATGATCTTCAGCTGTGCTGGCGAGTTGTCTGGCGTGGCGGCCGGGCCGGCGGTGGCACCGCCACAGCCCACCACCGCGAGAGCCGCCACCACGGCAGCCCCCAGATAGCGAACCCGTCTGATATTCATCGACTCCATCCTCCTAGGCGGTCACATCGGTGACCGGATTTGGCCGCCATCTGATCAGGCGGTTCTCGAGCGCTGTGATCAGCGCCTCTGCGACCAGGGCGACGGCGGCCAGCAGCGCCATGCCCGCGAAGACGCCATTGGCGTCGAAGTTGTGCTCCGCGTTGTAGATCAGCTCGCCGACGCCCTGTGTCGCCCCCCAGAGCTCTCCCACGACTGCACCGATGAGGGCGAGGCCGAAGCTGATGTGCAGGCTCGCGATGATCCAGGACAGCGCCGAGGGCAGGATGACTTCCGTGGTCAGGCGGCGTGAGCCGGCGCCCAGGATGCGAGCGTTGGCGACAAGGTTTCGGTCGACCTCGCGCACGCCCTGGAAGGCGTTGAAGAAGACCACGAAGAAGACCAGGACCGCGGCGGTGGCGACCTTGGAGCGCAGGTCCAGTCCCAGCGAGATGGCGAAAAGCGCACCGAGCACCACACGGGGGATGGAGTTGGCGGCTTTGATGAAGGGCGCGAAGACGTCGGACAGCATCCGGTTGCGGCCCAGCAGAACGCCGGCGAGGATGCCCAGCGCGGTGCCGACGACGAAGCCGAGCACGGTCTCCTCCATGGTCACCGCCACCTGCTGCCAGAGTGGTCCCAGGGCGGTGCCCTCAGTGATCCAGGTGTACATGCGTCTGGCGATCCCCGAGGGCATGCCGAAGAAGAAGGGGTCGACCATGTTGAGCCGGGTCGTCAGCTCCCAGCTGCCCAGCCAGACGGCGGCCGCCAGGAGACGAAGGGCCTGGACCATGAACTGCCGTCGACGCCTCTGCCGGCGCCTTTCCGCGGCCAGGTCCGCATTGAGCGGAGCAGGCTTGGCAACCTGCTCAACCAGCGCGCTTCTGACGCTCATAGCTCACCTGGACCTCGTCGCGGAGGTCCGTCCAGATCTCCTGGTAGATGCGCTGGAACTGGGGCTCGAAGCGGATCTCCGAGACGTTGCGGGGCCGCAGGAGGGCGATCGGATAGCTGCCTTTGACCGTGCCCGGGCCGGCCGTGAAGACGTAGACCCGGTCGGCGAGCGATATCGCCTCCTCCAGGTCGTGCGTGACGAAGACGACCGAGGCGGAGGTGGCCGACCAGAGGGAGAGCAGCTCGTTCTCCATCAGCGTCCGGGTCTGCACGTCGAGGGCGCTGAACGGTTCGTCCATGAGCAGGATCCGTGGCTCATTGATCAGGCTCTGGGCCAGCGCGACCCGCTTGCGCATGCCTCCGGAGAGCTGGTGAGGGTAGCGGTCCTCGAAGCCGCTGAGACCGACCCGCGCGATCCAGTCAAGGGCTCGCTCGCGTGCTTGCCGGCCCGGCGTTCCCTGGAACCGGGGACCGGCCGCCACGTTGCCGAGCACCGACTTCCAGGGGAAGACGGCGTCGGTCTGAAAGACGTAGCCGATCCCCTCCTCGATGCCGGTGACTGGCCGGTTCATGACCCTGACCTCGCCGGCGCTGACCGGCTCCAGGCCCGCGATCAGCGCCAGGGTCGTCGACTTGCCGCACCCCGTCGGTCCGACCACCGCGCAGAATTCGCCCGGGTCGACCCTCATGTCCAGGTCGTGAAGGGCGGTGTAGACGCCACCGCCAGGGGTGGCGAAGCGCTTGGTCACGTCGCGCAGCTCGATGGCAGGTGCCATAACCGGGAACTCTGGCGGTGGGTTCGGGCGAGGGCAACGCTTGCGGTCGTTGCGGCCGTTTTGGTCGTTTTGATCTGGAGCTGGCCGAGTTGGGACAGGCTACGATTCAGGCTGCAAGCGCGCCTTATGAAGTCCCGCTTACCGCTGGCCTACCAGATCCTCGCCCTTCAGGTCTGTATCGTCGTGGTGACCGCTGGGGTTGGCATGGGGCTTGCCGTCTGGCAAGCGAGGCAGCAGCTGTACGTGCAGTATCAGCAGCGTTCTCTGGCCGTCGCAGAGTCGGTGGCCTCCATGCCGGAAATCAAGTCGGCGCTGCTGCAAGGGGACCCCGCGGGCTCCATCCAGTCCACGGCGGAGGAGGTGCGGCGGTCGACGGGTGCCAGCTATGTCGTCGTCGCCGACCGCAACGGCATTCGCTTCTCGCATCCCAACCGTGCCCTCATTGGAAAGCCGGTTGACGAGTCGCCGGGCGTGGTGCTGGCCGGCCACACCTGGGTGGGCGTGCAGCGCGGCACGCTGGGTGATTCGGCTCGTGGCAAGGCGCCGATCTTTTCAGGGGGTCAGGTGATCGGAATGGTCTCTGTCGGCTATCGCGAGACGACTGTCAGCGCGCAGCTGCTCAGCGACCTGGGCAACTTCCTGATCACGGTGCTGATTGCCCTCGGCCTCGGGGTCGCAGGCTCGATGCTGCTTGCCCGCCACGTGAAGCGGCAGACCTTCGGGCTTGAGCCATACGAGATCGCGGGTTTGCTCGAAGAGCGCGAGGCAAGCCTGCAGGGGATCCGTGAGGGCGCCCTCGCGGTGGACGGCGATGACCGGATCACACTGGCTAACGATGAGGCTCGCCGCCTGCTTGGGCTGAACGCCGACTGTGTAGGCATGAAGCTCTCACAGGTGCTGCCGGCCGGGCGACTCCGCGACTTCCTGGCCGGCAGCCTGCGCGACGAGGACGAGGTGCTGCTGGCCGGTGATCGCGTGCTACTGGCCAGCCGGCGGCCGGTTCGGGTGCGCGGCCGGAACGTGGGTCACGTGATGACGCTCCGCGACAGCCGGGAGCTTCCCGGCCTGTCCGCCGGCTTCGGCGTGGACAGCCTGACTGACGCTTTGCGGGCCCAGGCTCACGAGTTCTCAAACCGGCTGCACACGATTGCCGGGCTGGTCGAGCTCGGGCGGGGCGAAGAGGCGATTCGGCTCATCGCAGAGACCTCCGGCATGCACCAGGAGCTGAGCGAGACGCTGATGGAACGTATGGGAGATCCCGTGCTGGGGGCACTGCTGCTGGCCAAAGCGGCCATCGCGTCCGAGCGGGGGATCGAGCTGCGTGTATCCGACGACACCGTGCTGACCGAGAGCCCCCTGCAGCCCGACGACCTTATCACGCTCCTTGGCAACCTGATCGACAATGCCGTCGACGCTGCCGCCCAGTCTGGCGGCGAGCGCTGGGTCAGCGTGGCGGTCGGGGCTCAGGACCTGGAGCTGGTCATCCGCGTGCAGGACTCCGGGCCAGGGGTCCCGATTGCCGACCGCGAGCGGGTCTTCGTCGAAGGCTTCAGCACCAAGGCCAGGACCGGGAGCCGGCGGCGCGGAATGGGCCTGGCGCTGGCGCGGGAGGTCGCCCGCCGCAACGGGGGTGACGTGACCGTGGCAGGCGAGCACGGCGTCGTGTTCACGGCCAGACTGCCGTTGCGGGTGCCGGTGGCGAAATGATCCGGACGCTCGTCGTCGATGACGACTTCCGGGTTGCCGACCTGCACTGCGCCTACGTCGAGCGCCTGCCAGGCTTCGCCCTGGCAGGCAAGGCTCACACGGGCGCCGAGGCCCTGGATGAGGTGGACCGGCTGCGGCCCGACCTGCTTCTGCTGGACCTTTACCTGCCGGACATGTCGGGCCTCGAGGTGCTGCGCCGGCTGCGGGAGGAGGACCACCCGCCGGTCGACGTTATCGCGATCACCGCGGCCCGGGATGTCGAGAATCTGCGCGGGGCCATGCGGGGCGGGGTCGTCCACTACCTGATCAAGCCGTTCCGCCTGGCCGCGTTCGAGGAGAAGCTGGCCTCTTACGCCGCGGCCCACGCCAGGCTGGGCCGCATGGGCGTAGCCGACCAGAGCGAAGTGGACCGCATCTTCGGGACGCTGCGCGTCGCCTCTCGGGGCCCGGCCCTGCCCAAGGGCCTGTCGGACGCCACTCTGGAGCTGGTCATCCGGGTCCTGCGCAGTGCCCGCTCGGGGCTCGCTGCGGCCGACGTGGCGGATAGGGCAGGGCTCTCGCGAGTTACGGCGCGCCGCTACCTGGAGCACCTCTGCCGCCTGGGCAGCGCCGAGCTGACGATGCGCTATGGGGGCCCAGGGCGGCCCGAGCACCGCTACCGGCTGCTGACCAGCGGGTAGAGGCCCGGCCGAAAAAGTGAGGACGCGGCCTGTCCCAAGGGGATAACCGCTCGTGGGCCCCTCAAGGAGGCAAGGATGGGTGGCGGAGCCTACCATCCCTCGCTCCGCTCTTCTCCGGGGGCTTAGGCCACGTCCCCAAGCTGAGCATAGACCTGTGAGCGCCCGCAGGACCGAGTGTTTTTCCCGCGATAGGGCAGTTTGGAGTGGTGTCTGCCGAAACTTAATGGAAAGAAGCACTTGACGGACGAACGCATGTTTGCTAATCTAGAGGGGCAATGATCACCGCGCCCTCACCCTTCCCAGACGTCGAGGCCATGGAGCCCGAGGGGGCTGCGGTGCGCGAGCTGGCCGCCCACATCTACTCGGCCCAGGCCGAGCTGGCGCTCAAAGTGGCCAGGCTGGACGAGGACGGCGCCTGGGCCGGTGACGGCTTCCTCTCGATGGTGCACTGGCTCAGCGTCCACCTGGGCCTGGGGCGCGTCTCGGCTCGAGAGCTGGTGCGGGTGGGCCAC
>Ga0126383_10001051_pt1 | contig 16677 bp, 32 predicted proteins | sample PanSoiMetPlot_35_FD_96882 | JGI IMG/M metagenome (GOLD analysis project Ga0126383, IMG submission 96882) | Tropical forest soil microbial communities from Panama - MetaG Plot_35 | ecosystem: Environmental > Terrestrial > Soil > Tropical forest > Bulk soil | place: Panama | collected 2016-02-17
ATGCTCGGCATTGGCCCGCTCGATTTGCTTGGCTCGTTCATTCTCGATGCGCCTGCGCTCACTCTCGGCGCGCTCGGCGGCCCCCCGCCGTTGAGCTTCGGCAATATGTTGTGCAATCCGTTTGCACTCGTTTGCCCACTCATCGATGTGTGTACGGGCATCGTGATATTTACGTATCTCCGCAGTATGCGCGGCGGCTTCCTTTGCGGCTTGCTTTCTCGCCGCCCGCGCGGCTTTAGCTGCCGCTTTCCGATCAAACCATTCATTCTCTTCGTGCGCAGGCTCCCATGCTTCGTCGATGGCGATCTCTTCGCGCAGCCAATACGGCACGTAGAAGCGCGAGCTTCTAATGCGCACGCCGCGTCCATGAATCGTTTCACGGTCTTTATCCCAACCGCTTTTCGGCTGCGATCTCTCCCATTCGATGTCCGCGAGCATCGTGCGCAGGACGCGCCGCTCGCGCTCTTCGGCGATCCGCGCCTGCTCTTTGATGTACCTCTTATTCTCGCGCTCCATCGTGCGCGCTTCGATCTTGCGCTCGATCTTACGCTCTGCACGACGGGCCTTGAGCAATTCGAGCGCACGCTCGTCCTGTTGCTCGCGCAGCTTACGCGCGTAGGTCGGTTGCCAATTCTGCCGCGGTACGCCGGTCTCTTCGCTGCACCACGGATGCAACCAGAATTCGATCTCTTCCGCTGGCGACCTGTGCGAATGCGGCGTCCACATCTCGCATGTCGCGCTCCCGGTCTGACGCACCCGCCCAATGAAATCGTAATCGTCTTCATTGAGGTAACCGACGTGGCCGCCGTCCCATTGCATGAGTTGCCAGCCGCCATCGGCAAAAACCTTGTCGACCTCTTCGTAATCGTTCGACTTCTCCTTGAACAACGAGGTCGCGCCCGCTCGTCGCGCTCGTGACAACGTCGTGCGGTAGCTATTAAGCCATTGGCTCTGGCCGCTCGGGCGTCCGAAATTCATGGCAACGCCCCCTTGCTTGCGCGCCGCAGAAATTCCACGCGCACTTCGGGCGGTGTCACGTCCCACATCTTGAGCAGGCGGCCGAGCGGGTCCGGCGTTCTGGTCTGGCCCGGAGCACTAGAACCTCGCGGCCGCCCTATCGGCCCTGCCTCGCGCTCCATGAGCAAAATCTGCCGCGTGCGCTCGTGCGTGATATCGAACAGGTCGCCGATGGCGCGTAGCGTTAAGCCGAGCGAGCGAAGCCGCAGAATTTTCTCGCGTCGGGATAACCCGTGATCGGCAATAGTTTGATTGATCGCTGCCAGTACTCGCGCCTTGCCATCGCTCGCGAGGCGTTCTGCCTCTTCGCGCTCACGCCGCTCTTTCTCTTTTTTCCAGGCGCGGCACTCGTATAACAACTGATGATCGGGGATGGTGCCGATCTTGTCTTTCAAATGCTCGGGCGCGTATTGATTGAGCGCGTAGCTAAGATTTTGGTTGCGCCGCAGTTTGAGCTTCAAAGCACGCTGGCGCAGCGTGCCAACCGAGCGATCAATCGCTGCCGCGATCTCGGCATGCGGCACATACTGACGCCAGAGGTCCTTCAATATCGCGTCCTCTTCCGGCGTGAAACGCCGCATCGGACGACCGAAACGCTCGATCCATGTGCCTAGATGCTTGGTCATACGCTCACCCGCATCGGCCGCTTGCCATAGAACAACGGCGTGACCTCGACCCCGACCTCGGGGCGCACTATTGAACAGGCGAAATGCCACGTCGCCGCGGCGTCGGCCTCGTCGCGCGTCTTCACTGGCCATCCGAGGATGTGGCAGCGCTCGTAAACCTCATCTTTCTTGGCACGCTGATCGCCGCAGAAGTGCCTACGCACGGCGAGCACGCTCACGTCGGAGATTTCATAGATGCCGCGGGCATGCGCGACGGCGCGGATCACGCCATGGAGACCGCCGAGCAAATCCCGCGTCTGCCGCGAGGTCTCGCCCTTCATCGCCGCCGGTGGCAGCAACGCCTCCAATATCAGCGAGGTTGGCCGCGGCTCCGGTTTTAAGAATCCAGAAAACCACGTCAGCGCGTTGGCGAAGATCGCATCGTTCGAGGCGCCCTCATCGCTGGCAAAGCGCACCGTGCCGCATACCGGGATGTCACCCGGGCGCCCAAGGCACCATCCGCTTACGGTTGCTAAATCCAGACCAAGAATTAGCGGGTCTTGCTTTCGCATCGTCATTCTGGTCTCATTTACTTGTTACGCCGTCACGCCCCGCGTCGCGTGGTGTCGCGCCGTATCGCTCGGCAGGGTGCCGCAACATATCGCTCCGCATCGCAACGTCTCTTAGTGGATCGTATCGGCATCGTCTTCGTCTTCGTTATGTACCCACTTGTCCATAACGTCATCGGTGAATCCGGCGCTGTGCGCCATCGAATTCACGATCCGAATGAACGCCGCGGCGCGTTGGTCTAGGTCCCTGTACCTCTTGGCCAGCGCAAACCCGGCGAGGCCCGCGGTGACGCTCGCCACGTCGATCAGCCGCGCGCCATGAAGCACCTCGCTGATCTTGCACGCCAGCGCAGTGCAATCGGCTTGGTGCTCGTCCTTGGATCGATTATCAGGCTCTTCCATTGCGCAGACTCCGATATTCGACCGGCCGGTTAGCGAGCAGGGCGGCGTTGATGCCAAACCACATGCCTGCGGAAACACCGCGATCCTGATAGACCACCGTTGCGTCAGCGGTCTCGCCCCACGCCAGCCCGGCGCGGATACCGCGCTCGCGCTCGACCGCTTGGCCGTCGCGCAGCACGCCCGGCTGCGTGTAAAGTAGATGCGACGCAAACGGCGCCTCGCCGCGCCGCAGACAATCATACAACGCCGCGCGCGCGTAACGGCGATTGGCCCATCGCTGCCAAAACCATCTCGCCTTGTACGGGCTCTCGACCACGACCCGGCGCATTTGGTCCTCTCGAATTAGTGGGTGACAGGGTCGGGGTATGAGCCCGTCTGTCACCCCTTGTCCGCGACCAGCGATGCCGCATGCGGCTCTCGGTCAGCCGCGGACAGAAACCACTTGGCGCATCATTCTGCCGCCTCTACCTCTTGCGCCTCGTTCCCCCATGCATGCCAGCCCGAGCGCGGTAGGCCGCGCCGGTTGAGTTCAATCTTGGGTACGTTGGGATAATATTGTTCGATCATTTCCAAAAAGCATTCTGGTTTTTCGGAATGCTCGCCGCGCGGTGCCATGACTAATGAATCCCATTGCGTGCCTTGTGCGGGACACGGAATTTTGCCGCGCGTGCCGATCAGCAACAACTCATGCTTCTCGCGGCTCCAAAAGCCCGTACCAAATTTGTCTTTGCCCCAAGCATAATGACTGACGTAGTCGAAACCCCAAGCTGCCATCACAACCAACGCATGCGGCAACATCGGAATTGTCGCCCACAGGAACAACACGCAATCATCGGCCGCAATCGACGGCACATCGCGCGATGCGATAACCGGCGTGATGCTGGTCGGATAATGATTTGCCGCAGCCCGGTCCATTCCGGATTCATGTGACCACGGTTCCCATTGCCATTCAGGATCGGCGACAATCACGCCAACCTTGATGTCGGGAAGCGCCGTAATCTTCGCAGCTAATTCGCGTTCGCGCTCGGCTCGGCGTTCCTGCTTATCGCCTTGCTTGATAATGTTGTCGGCAATCGATTTGCCCGATTCGATTGCAGCACGACCCTGTGCGATCCGCCGCTCTTTTTCTTTCGCTGTTAGCCGGTTGAATTGCTCATAGCGATTGGCCGCCGATGCCGAGATGCCAGCGGCTTTGAGCGTTCGCCGCTTGAACTTTGTCCCATCAGAGGGACGAAGTTTATCAGTACGACTACCTTGGGATTTGGCGAGCGCCGCGCTCAACTCGCCGAGCTTGTCTTCGGCACGCTTCCTGATCTCCCACGCGTCAGCTTCTAGTTGCGGATTTTTTGCTTGGCGCGCATAGGCGCGCAGAGCTTCGGCCTTGTCTTTAATGGTCTTAGCCTCGTCGACGCGCTTTGCGGCAGCGATTGCACGACAAGCCGCATCATATTTAACGAGCTTCATGCTGTTCTCCCGATAACAGACTAATGAGCTTATCCAGCGCTTGTCGCGGAGTTAATCCATCGTCGAACGATTGCTCCCAATAGTGCGTCGAGCAATCAAGCATCATCATGCCAATCGTTTCGTCGTTTTGGACGAACTCGCAGGTTATTTTCTGCGCTTCATCGAACCACTCTTGTTCTGTCATTTCAGCAACTCGCCGAGCGGTCCAATTTTCAGGAGGATCACATCGAAGCGCCCGTCGTCGCCAGCATTCGGGCGCCAGCGGCCACGCTTAAAGGCATCGCGGCAAAGCTCTTTGAGCCGCGACACCTCGATCATCAGTCGCACGAGAACTTTGCCGTCACGCTTTAATTCATGAACCCACACGTCCGCTTCGGTCGTGGAGATTCCGGACGGTTTACCGTCGCATCTAAATTCGATGGCAATGTTGCCGGTCTGCTCCCATTGCCAGCTTTCGCTTTTGATCTCGATCTTGCTGCCGACAAAAATCTCCGCGAGCCGCCGTTCATCAATCAGCGCTTGGCTGAGTTGAAGATCGAACTTGCGGTCGTGATTGAACGCGATCTTGCCGTCGAAAGACATGGCCGCTCCCCGCCGCAGTGGCCAAAAGCGCACCATGGTGCGCCTCTGACCGCGGAGCGCGCATCGGGTAATCAGGCGAACGAGTCGACCGCCGCCTCGTGTTGGGTTGCTTTCCGCTGAGCGTATTGGCCGAACGGCGTGTCAGGGCCGAACGCGTCGGCGAGTTGCTGATACTCGGCCTGATCGTCGGCTTCGAGCTTGCCGACATTCGCCGCCATCTGTCTGTCGAGCCGCCGATTCTTGACGAGTGTGCGGAAGGCGCGTTGGGGAATCCCTGCCTCTTTCGCACGCTCGAATGCGGCTGCAATGTCCTCACGCGGGGCGCGACATGATTGCATGTATTCGCCCTTGAGGCTTGCAAGCTCTGAATCCGCAGCGTCTATATCGCCGAGCAATTGCTCCAATTTTGCCCGGTCGTAGCCGTTAGACCCATCCATCGGCCGACCTCCGTTCGATATGAGTTGAAAACCGCCCGGGACTCTCGGGAGAGCGGTTGTGTCGCCAACATGACACCTGTGGATTCCGTGTGCAAGCGAAACAGGTTGTGGACAACGAGGATTTTCCCCCGTCCGGAATCATTTTCTTGACGTATTGGCATTTTAAGGCCAAATTGGAGTGATGGCGCCGATTCGGGAATCTCGGCGCAGGAAAGCACGCGTTACATGGCGAGCGTGATCGAACGCCGGGTTATCACCTCGATACCGGAATGGCTGGAATGGCGGCGGCACGACGTGACCGCGAGCGTCGTCGCCTGTCTTTTCGGCGAGCACGAGTACAAGACCATCTTCGAGCTTTGGAGCGAGATCACCTCGGGCGCGCCGCTCGCTCGGAAAGAGACCAAGCTTATGCGCCGCGGCCGCCGGTGGGAACCGGTGGTGTGCGAAGCGGTGCGCGACGAGCGTCCCGAATGGAAGCTCCGCAAGGCCAACGTCTACCTGCGCGATCCGGTCTTGAAGCTCGGCGCCACGCCGGATTTTTTCCTCACCCTGCCGACCGGCGCGCGCGGCGTGCTGCAATCCAAGATCGTCAACCCGGTCGCCTTCCGCACCAAATGGACCGAGACTACGGCGCCGAAATGGATCGTCCTGCAAACGTTGACCGAGATGATGCTCGCGCGCGCCACCGTCGGCATCATCGCGGCGTTGGAGGTTGGCCCCTACGATGAAGACGTGCTGCACCTCTATGAGGTCCCGCGCCATCCGGTGGCAGAGAAGCGCATCAGGGACGCGGTCATCGCGTTCTGGCGCGCCATTGCTGCCGGTGAGGTTCCCAAGCCCGACTATACCCGCGATGGAGCGCTGATCGCCGCCATGCACGCAGCAAAGAAGGGCTCGGTCATCGATCTGCGCGGCGATAACCGCATGCCACAGATTTTGAGCGACCGCGCGCGGCTCAAGGCCGAGATCGCCGAGAAAGAGGCGGCGCTCAAGGCGCTCGATACCGAGATCAAAGACAAGGTCGGCGAGCACGAGATCGCGCTCGTTAACGATTGGACCTTGAAGGTCCCGCAAATCAACGTCGACGCCTATGTCCGCGAGGTCAAGGCATATTCCTATCGCAAGATCGACGCCAAGCGCGACGAGGCCGCACCTGAACCGATCCAAGATCGGACGAAGGAAAACAAACCTTTGACGGGTCCGGAAGCACTTGAGATCGTGACCGGTCTCGCATCAGCATTGAGAGGTGAATGATTATGACGACGCAGGTTGCCAAGGTGACGCAAGTGAATCAGACCACGTTCCGCGAAATGCACGCCAAGCGTATCCGCGAGTTGGTTGTCAATCTAGCCGAGCATGCCGTGGAGCTTGGCAAGCGACTCAAAGAAGTGCGCGACACGTTTCCACTCATGGATTGCCGTGTCGGAAAGCAAAAACAACGACGGAAGGCCCGGGTCGGCTGGAAGGCGTGGCTCAAGGCCGAAGTCCATATGAGCGAAACCCACGCGCAACGACTCATCCGGGTTTACGACAAGCTTTCGCCGCGGGTTAAAGGATTGCCGCTCGGCATGAAGGTCTTGGACTATCTCGCCCAAAAGGATGTGCCCGCGGCCGCTCGCTACGAAATTATCGGCCGTGCCGAAAAGGGCGAAAAATTCAACGTCAAACAGGCCAAAAACGTGGTCGTGCGTCACTACCCCAAACCGATGGAAGCCAACAAGATCGCACGCGAGACCGGCAAACCAACGCTCGCCTCGGACGGCTTCATCTATTTCGGCGCCAGTAAGGCCGAAGCCAAGGTGATCAATGACCGCCGCGGCGTGGTATTCGCCGTGCGCCGCGCTATCACGACGCTATCGGCAATGCAGATATCGCCGCACCAATTCCTGCAATACGCGTTGCCGCACCAATTGCTCAAGATCGACGATCACGGAGAGGTGGTCAAAGCCGCCGATTGGATGAACGCCTTCCGCACCGCATGGCAACACAGGAAATAAGATCATGAAAAATTTGACGGACGCGCTCAAGGCCACGGCTGATGAATGGTTTATTGAAGCAGAAAGGCTAAAGAAGAAAGCAACGGAAGCTAAAATCAAGGCTGATCTTGCTGCCGCTCTAGAAAAAGAGATTAAGGATTAAAAGCCGATGGGCTACCCGAAAATCGCAAGAGCCGTGGCAGGCGTGTTGAAAACGTTGAAGGCTAAGAAGGGTCAGACTACCAAGAATGATGCCACACTACTGACTTGGAAAAAGGTCGAACAGCTAGGCGGCCCAACCGCTGTCGGTGTCGGTCGCGCAGCTATTACTATGACAATGCTGCACATCATCGGCACCGAGGTCACACGCCAATTCAAGAAGCCATTGACCGATCATGACCGCGACTTCGTGCTGCCGAGAACAATCCGCGAGGATGTGCGTGATATCTGCCAAAAGGTTCCGGCTTGGATCGCAGTCAATGAGGGCGCCAATGCGATATGGGTGCACACGCTCAAAGCCCGTACCGAGCATTGGGAAGCAAACGGCGGGATGAAGGGCAAGAAAGCAAACGAGACTCAACTCAAGGCCGACCTCTCTCTCGAAGTCGCGCTGTTTCTCATAGACAAAGGATACGACACGCTCGAAGAGGCTATCAATTCCAAGAAATAAAGGGGCGGCAGATGTCGCAGATGTACCGCGTGTCGTTCACCACGCATTGGCAAGATCGCATTGAGCGCGGCGAATCGCTTGTGTGTGCGGATAATCAGGAGGCCGCACGCGACATGGTGATCACGCACAAGCGGTTGGCAAGCTCGTGCACGCAGACCGAGATCGCGCGCGTTAAGCCATCGATCTACGACATCTCGCATACGGAGACACCCATCGGAGAGAAGAAAGCATCAGCGCGTAACCTTGGCGAGTATAGCGGCAAACCGTCGGTGCAGCATCGCATCCAGGTCTCGTGCGTGCTCAATGCAACCGGCGAAGACCACGCCCTGCGCAAGCTCGCTGGCAAGCTGAATGATCGCGGCAACGAGCGCAGGACGACCGGCAAGCAGGATGACAAGGGAATGTTCGTCGAGGTCACGCCGCTCATTCCCGGCCACGGCGATGTGAAAGGCATGGAGGCGGTCGAGACCTACCAACCGAAACATTTCATCGGCGGCGTGCGCGGTGGCAACAAATGACCGGAAACGGTGTGCTCATAAACGAGATTTTGGATTGGTGCCGGACGAAAGGAATGAGCCCCGGTGAAGCGGTCGAATATCTGAGCTTCGCAATCGGCGTCGAGTTGGCGCTCAATGTCGTCGACAGCAAGGAAGACCTAGAGAAGACCTTGATAGACATTGCGGATACAATCGAGCGGATGGCGCACCACACCTACGAGAACAGAGACAAAGCTACACTCAAGGATCACTGAGATGGCGCAGAACATTCCGCATCGCCGTGATCCGGCTGTTAAGAAGTTTGCTGAAATCGCAGGCGATACCGTTCCGGCTTTAGTTTTGGCCAAGCTCACGATAGCTAGAACCGAAGAGCAGGTTGTGTTGACGCGCCAAGAAGCCGCAGCATTGATTTGCATGTTCGAATATCTGATGAACGAGCTTAACAAAAAGGATAGCGAATGACGCAGGATACCAAAACGTCGGTCATGGTCTTTCGTGACCTGATCGAGAAACAGGTCTCGCAATTCTTGAAGGTCATGGATCAACGCACGACCGACCGCTTCGTGCGCATGCTCATGACCAACTATCAAGAGAACCGACAACTGCAACAGTGCGATCCGATGTCGCTCGTGCACGTCGCGATGCGCGCGGCGCAAGACGGCCTCATGCTCGACGGTAAAGAGGCCGCCGTCGTGCCGTTCAAGGATCGCGACCGCGGCACCGTCTATGCGACCTACGTGCCGATGATCACCGGCATTCGCAAGAAGGTCCGCAACTCGGGACAGATTCTCGATTGGAACGTGACCGCGGTGTTTGAGGGTGATGAATGCGTCGTGTCGCTTGGCACCAATCAGTATGTCAATCACAAGCCGAGCCTCACCGGCGGCCGAAAGCGCCCGCTGATCGGCGTCTACTCCATCGCCAATTTCCGCGGCGGCGGCCAAGCGGTGCGATGGATGGGGCGCGACGAGATCGAAGAAATTCGCGGCAAATCCAAAGCCAAGAGCGGCCCGTGGGACGATCCGGTGTTCTATCCGGAGATGGCGGTCAAGACCTGCGCGCGGGCGCATTCGAAGCAATTGCCGATGTCCTCGGACATGGTCGCATTCTGGCAACGCGACGATGATGACACCGGCGCGCTCGGCAGCGCAGCGCCACCGATCCAATCCACGTCGGCATCGAATGCGCGCATCGCCTCGGTCGCCGACACGCTCGATGAATTCGGCGCCGCCGCAGAGACGCCAAAGCTTTCGCCCCCGGTCGATTCAGCCCCCAAGTTGAACACTGCGCCGGGGTCGGACGGCGGGGCCGCGACCCCCAATCCCACACCCGTGGAGAGTCGCGGCCCTGATCGTCCGAAAGCGGCAAGTGGCAGCGCCGCCGAGATCGACGCCGTGAAGCGCGCCTATCGCCGCGGGCAGGATGATCGTCGCAACGGCAAAGCAAACGACGCGATGCCGCAGGAATATCAGGACAACGCGCGTAACAAGGAACAACTCGCGTGGTGGAGCGGATACGACGGCAAGCCGATGCCGACATGGAGTCAGCAATGACAGACGATGCCTTGCACCAACTCTATTTGGTGCGCGCTGACAACATCATGCCAGTGATGCTCGCTGCGGAAGCGGGCAACGTCGATGCGTATTACGTAATGAAGGCGGTCAAACTGGCGCTAGAACAGACAGAAAAAGCGCAATTCAATTGCATGTGTCTTGATTGCTCGACGAAGTTTGGTCCCAAGAGTCGGCCGCCGCCCGCATTCGCGATTTGGATTCCGTTGAAAACGCCGACCGAAAAATTTCAGGTCATCGCCCATCCTATTTGCGCTCGTTGTGCTAACCGCGACGATCTCATGAATGCGATTTTCAAATTTAGCCGTAAAGCGTGGCCAAAATCCAAACCAATGTTTGTCGAACACCCACAATGGGCAGACTAAAACGTGGAGTAACCAATGCCGAGCTTCACCGACCGTTATCCGGCCACCGGATGGTTCAAGGCCGACGACCTGCGCGGACAGGGCGATCTCGTGCTGCAAATCGACTACGTCGAACTCGACGTGTCGCTCGGGAATCAACTCAAGGACATCGTGCACTTCACCAACGATCAACGCAGGCTCGTGCTTAACAAGCCGGTCGGCAGCATGATCGCCAAGCTGCACGGTGACGAAATCAACAATTGGGGCGAGAAGTGGATCGCGCTGTTCTGCGACGAGACCGTTGAATGGGAAGGCCACAAAGGCGGTGTGCGCGTGCGGCCGAAGGTGCCGGAAATGGAAGGCGCAGCGCCGATGAAACAGCCGCAAAGACAGAAGCCAGACTTCGACGACGAGATTCCGTTCTGATGGTCGACCAATATCCACGCGGCAAGATTGCCGACGACGACGAGGGCGAAACCGATATGGCGATCACCGTGCGCGACCGCACCGTGATTATCGCGTTCGCCAAGCCGATGAATTGGATCGGCATGGATAAGCAGACTGCGCTCGCCATCGGCAACAAGCTGATCGAGCGCGCTAACGAGATCGAATGATGGCAAAGAAAGTGCTGGTTAAAGGTTTGCCACCGGTGACCATCGTCTCCGACGAAGAGGCCGAGAAGGTCGACTTTGTCGTTTGCATGCCGCTTGGGCCGTCACCGTTCGATGACAACCTGACGGGCATTTGTTGCAAGTGCGGTGTGAAGGTCATGTACCGCTGGCATGCGCCGCGCAAACCAAAGAAGCTCTGCCTCGATTGTATGTATAAGTTGGAAGAGAAAGAGCTTCAAATGAGCAAGATGACGAGCGGCGAATATTAACACACAGGGAGAGAGCATCATGGCTAATCCGCCGTTTATGCCACCAAGATCAAGGCCGCTGCCGCAAGGCAACGGACCAATCGTCAAGGCCGAGACCGCTATCGAGGAAGAACTCAGCAAGCTCACGCGCACGGTCGAGCGAACGTCGATAGATGAGAGCGAACATCCGGCGCTCGCGGCCTGTAAGAAAGCCGCCGATATGGTGCGCAATGTGCACAAAGCGCACGCCGAGCAAGGTGAGACGATGGCCAAACACCTTGAGCAAATCGGTCAGACGTTCATGGATATGTGCAAAGAAGCGGCCGACAAAATCCGCGAACAGCGCATCTTGCCGGAAGAAATGTCGAACAAGATGGCGGACGAATTGGAGCACATGGGCAAGACGGAAGCGGAGCGTCAAACGCGAGTCAAGCACGGGCTCACGGCTGCGCGCGATGCCATCGTCGGGATCGACGGCGGATCGCCGAGGCAATGATTCGGCTCTCGCAGCTTGGCCAAGCGACACGGGCGCTCGGCATTAGGTTCAAAGCGATGAAGTGCAGCGATTGCGGTCAGGAGATCAAAGAGGGCGAACATTGCTGTCTTTGGGACCATTCGGCTGGCCCGCTAACGGTGCGCTTCGTCTGTTTCAAATGCTCGGAGAAGTATGAGGATATCACCGAGAAAATGACCGGCGGCGTCGCGCCGGTGCGAGAGGCCAAATGACGCGCACGTTTACAGCCGCAGAGAAACGACGGGAGATGGAACGCGAGCTTGGTTATCGGCGGCACGTCTATGCCAAGATGGTGACCGGCGGCAAGATGACTCAAGTCGAGGGAGACCGACGAATCGCGATAGTCGAGGCAATCATCGAAGACTACAGGGCGCAAGGCGAGAAGGAAGAACTACAGGTCAAATTTCCGGATAGCTTCTAAGAGAGAAAAGGAAATCACGCCGTGAGCAAGGTCGCCCTAAACTTCCGTGAAGCCGACATTCGTCGCGCGGTGCGCGCGGCATTGGCATCCGGTCTTAAAATCAACTCAATCCACTATCCCAAAGACGGGGGATTTGAACTTAGGTTCAAGGGAGATGGGGATGACTGTAACGAGGAGAAAGCCGTCGGCGCCGTTGCCGAGTGACGACGTGCTAAAATTTCATTGGTTTAGTCGTGATCCGGCGCACATCATCGCGACTAATCTCGGAGTCAAGACATACGATCTCGACCGCGAATGGAGGCGCATGAAGATCGAGGGCAAACTGCCAAATCAGCAACGCCGGATCGGTGTCGGCCCCGCCATAGCCCCTCCTGTTGCTGATCACCTCGACGGTCGACCGGGCGTCGGCGACAACGACAAGCTTCTCACGATGCTCCGTAAGCAGCATCCCGAAGGTCCGCGCTACGATATTTGGCGGCGCCCCTGATGACGGACCAGGGCGTCACCTATATCACCACGGCCGCCGCGCTCGGGCTCGCCATTGTGGTCGCCTTGCTCGCGGTGGTTATTTTGTGAGACGAGCATGCACGGGCTCATTCAATCCATCGGGCCGCCGCCCGAACGGCACGCCGACCGCGTCGTCGCGGAGATGATGCGCGAGCTTGCGCGGAAACACGCGTGGGTATGGGAAACCATCGCGGAGGTCGTCAACGCCTCTGCGGACGGCAATCCAGCCGCGCAGCGCCGAATGGAAGAACGTATTAAGCGGATCGGTGTGCTCGCGACAAATCTCGATCCCGGCAAGCGCGGACGATATCGGCTTTTGATCTACGATCTCACCGGATGGAATCAACGCAAGGACAGAGAGATCGTCTTCGACGATAAGATTCCGGAGCGGCCGTGGATCGCGTGCAACGTGATCATCATCAAAAGCGAAGGGCGCGGCGCCGACCGCGTCACATTCCGCTCGAAGCCGATGGTTCTCATTTCACATCACGCTATGAGCCGCACCGCGCAACGTCTCGGCATGCGCACGGGCGAGCACATGCTAAAGGCCACGCATGCGATTTGGACAGCCGCCCTCGATGTCCTACACGAGAAGGAAGACGATTGGCTGAATGCCCCGCTCGAAGGCTGGCGCGTGCCAATGCGAACGGCCGACAACGCCATCGTCGTGCTCAAGAAACATCGCAAGCGCGATGCGCTCGTAGCTGCCACGGTGCTCGATTGATGTCGACAACCGAGCCGAAATATTCGAGCGAGCCTTCCTATGATTTGGAAGATGCGCTCCGCGCAGTGTTGCTATTTCACAGTGGCGGGGAATGGGACGAACCGAAGCGCACCGAGTGGCGGCGGATCACTGGAACCAATGAGGCCACAACCAAAGTGCTCTGCGATCACATCCGCTCCGCGCTCGCGATGTGTTCATGGTCATGACCAACAAGCCCATCGATTCTTACCCGCTGACCGACGCCGATCACTATGACCTCAGAGCGGTGGTAACCATGCTCGCGCTCGCGCGCCAGCGCCGCAGCAACAAGCGCGAGGCGTTCTACAAGGCCGCGGGCCAGCACCTCGCGCACATGCGCGGCAACAAACATACCGAGCACTTCGCCGAGCTTGTGCGTCGGCACTGCGGGATCGGGCTCGCCCGGGCCTACGAGCTTATCGCCATCGGCCGCGGCAAGCCGCTCGCCGAGCTTCGGGCAGAGAAGGCCGGACGCGCCAGTGGAAAGGTCCGCCAGGAGGGGAATTCTGGATAAGCCATTGATATATCATGAGAATTAGCAAAATGCGGGCGCGAGGCCAGAATACCGGGTTATCCGTGATCCCTTGAAAATCGTTAATAATGCAATAAAATCAATATGTTATGCCTATTGACATGGTGACACCGTGTCACTATTATATAGCTGTACCCCGCATAGCGCGTTGGTGCCCCCGGTCGGGGAGATGGGAAGAGGGACAGAGCCCCCCATGCGGATGGCAGAGGGCGTGATCCCGGAAGCGGCGGGGCATGTTTGCCCCGCCAAAACGTGCAAGGTAGCCGTTCCCTCGAATGCCCACGCGCCCCGGTAAGGCGCACGCGGCCGGGATCGGGCGCCCGCGAGCGGTTCAATGTGCCCCCTGTGGCCGCGCTCGCGGGTCGCGCCCCTGATCCGCGATGTCGAGCGGCGCCGTGCACGAGACTCCAGACTCCAAAGACTTTCTAAGCGTGGCTTGGTAGGCCACGTCATAGAGAGCCTTTCGCTTCTCTCCGCGCCACCGACGCGGCAAACCAAAGGAGTCTACCTCATGCCTCGCATGATCGAGCTTCACGACCTCGTCCTGTTCACCACGAACACCGGCGAGTTCTATCAGCTACATTGTCTGATGGCGCGCAAGCGCATGTCGGTCGATGGCTGGAAAGATTGGATTCGCGACCGCGTTTTGCCGCTTTACGCAAAGCAGGTCGAGCCGGTCAGCTACGACTACGAGACTTTGATCAACGCCGCTCGCGAGATCAAAGAGTACTACGAGCGGCACGTCACCGAACGGTGAGCGCTAAGCGCGGCCCACGGGCCGCGTCATAGCATTCATCCGAATGCCCGCGCTACCAACGCGGTTCTCTCAAATAGGAGTCCACTATGGTTCACCTGCTCGACCGTCGTGAGATCGACGGATTGTCCGTGACTGCCTTCACCTCGAAGGTCGGTTACGGGTACATCAAACACAACGATAATCTCGGCCTCGACACTACGCTCGACGCGCTCACAAGGCACGTCGATTTCGTGTTGGCCAGTCGAGATTATGCTCGGCCAACCACGAACACGAACTTCTACATCTGGTCTCTGCGCAAGCAGGGATTGATCAAGAAGGTCGCAAAGGCGACCTATCGCCCTACTGACAGTGTTCGTAGGTGACTGCACAGGGCGGCCCCGGGAGGGCCGCCTCAATGCATTCATCCGAATGCCCGCGTCTACCAAGCGCGGTTTCTAAACAAAGGAGTCTACAATGCCTAATCCTGTCATGATCAGGAAAGTCCCAATTGACCGCGCCGCCCTCTTGGTGAAGCGGTTGATTGCGAAGCGCCACAGCGTCCATCTGTGGGGCAAGCCGGGCATCGGCAAAAGCGAAGTGACGCGGCAGATCGCCGCCGAGCTTACTTGGGTCGATGATGCTGGCGACACGCGCCCGTGGGGGTTGATCGAGTTTCGCGCCAACTTGCGCGAGCCGGTCGACTGCCGCGGCATCCCCGTCACCGTCACGCTCGACGATGGCACGATGGTCACGCGTTGGCTCGTCCCTGACGAGCTTCCGCAAGAAAAGCGCGACGGCAAATACGGCATTTTCTTTCTCGACGAGATGAACACCGCGTCTGCGCAGATGCAAGCCGCGTTGTTTCAGCTTGTTCTGGAACGCAAGCTTGGCGACTACACCTTGCCGGAAGGTTGGGTGATCGTCGCGGCTGGCAACGCGGTCTCTGATCGCGCTGCCGCGCAGAGAATGCCGACGGCGTTGCGCAATCGTTTCGCTCACATCTACATCGTCGCTGATGTTGATGCGTGGTCGAAATGGGCGACGAAGACTGGCATCGCGCCGGAATTCGTTGCATTTGCGCGCTTCCGCCGTGAGCTTTTCGACGATTCGAAAGGCTTGCCGGTCGGCGACGAAAACGCGTTCCTCACGTTTCGGTCGTTTACCAAAGCGTCGGAATTCGTTAGCGAGCCGGTCGACTTTCGGTTCGAGCTTTTCGCCGCTCACGTCGGCGATAGCGCCGCAACCGAGATCGACGGCTTCATTCGGCTCTATGCGTCACTCGGTTCGCTCGAAGACATCGTAGCGAATCCGACAACGGCGCCGGTGCCAACCGAGCCTTCCGCGCGGTACGCGGTCTGCACGGGTCTTGCGCGTCTCGCGACGCGTAAGAATTTCTCGCGGATAATGAAATTTGCCGATCGCCTCGACGGCGAGGGGCAAGTGCTTCTTGTCCACGACGCGGTTATGCGCGATGCGAAACTGAAAGAGACTGCCGAATACTCTTCTTGGGCGGTCAACAATCAGTCGGTCATCATGCAATCGTGACCACTAAGCGCGCCGCAGACAAAGCGGCGCGTCATAGTGTTCATGCCGAACACGCCCCGTCTACCAACGGGTTTCTCAAAGATGGAGTCTACCATGCTTAATAAAATCGCCTCTCCGCTGTCGCGCAAGGCAACGCTCGTCTCTGTGGAAATTTCACAGTGGACCGCGCGCAAGCTCGACAAGCGGATCACCGACGAAGTCAACACTTCGCACGGTGCGAGCGCGGACGCAGGAAGATATAACAAGTTGCTGATCGAAGCCAAGCGCCTCGAAAAGATCAACAAGCTTGTATCGGCCGCGCGCGAGCTTCACTACACGCTCACTAAGCCGTGGGCAGATGAAGGCTTGCGCATTCTGCCGAACGTCTTGCATGAGAAGTTTGCGGATGCTTTCCGCAAGATCAAGCGAGACTTCGACGCGGCCGCCGACGAATTCTGCACCGACTTCCCGCGGTTCGTCGAGGAACGCAAGCGCGCGCTTAACGGGCTCTTCAATGCGTCCGATTATCCGAGCGCTTCGGATATTCGCAGCAAGTTCAAGCTTGCGACGAGGACGTTTCCGATTCCTAATGCGGACGACTTTCGCAGCGACGTTCTCGATGCTGATACCATCGCGGACATCAAGCGCGAGTTGACCGAGACTTCCGACAAGGTGCTGACCGATGCCATGCAGCATACGATCAAGCAG
>Ga0126383_10001052_pt1 | contig 16676 bp, 18 predicted proteins | sample PanSoiMetPlot_35_FD_96882 | JGI IMG/M metagenome (GOLD analysis project Ga0126383, IMG submission 96882) | Tropical forest soil microbial communities from Panama - MetaG Plot_35 | ecosystem: Environmental > Terrestrial > Soil > Tropical forest > Bulk soil | place: Panama | collected 2016-02-17
GATCCACGTCGGGCGCTGTCAGCGATGCGGTCGGTCGGTTCGAGGCCGGCACCCGTTGCAGACATCCCAGGCGACAGGTGCGGCGGCGGCCCAGGTGGGCCCCGAGGCGGTGTCGATGGCGGCGCGGCTGCACTACGAGCTGGGGCTGTCGATGGGCAAGACGGCAGCCGTGCTACACGAGGTGTTAGGGATCAGGATCACGCGGGGAGGTGTGGCGCAGGCGTTGGCTCGTCTGGGCGAGCGCTGCGGACCCACCTACGGGGCGCTGGTGTCCAGCGTCCGCGGCAGCCTACTGGTGGTGATGGACGAGACCGGCTGGCGGGTGGGTGGGATCAAGGCCTGGCTGTGGGTGGCGGTGGCTGAGCTGGTCACGGTCTACGCGATCCGGCGAGGACGCGGCTTCGAGGAGGCGGCCGAGCTGATCGGGAAGGACTATGCGGGGCTGCTGGTCCGCGACGGCTGGGGACCGTACCGCGGCTTCAAGAAGGCGTTGCACCAGACCTGCGCCGCGCATCTGGAGCGACGTTGCCGCGAGATGCTGGAGGTCGCTCGGGGCCGAGGACGGGAGCTCCCGAAAGCGGTCAAGGCGATCCTGTCGGGCGCCCTCAAGCTGCGCGATCAACGCGACGCCGGCGAGATCGCTGAAGCGGACTTCCAGGTCGAGCTGGACAAGCTGGAACAACAGCTCCGAGCTCTACTGGCACGTCCCATCAGCGGCGCCGACAACCCCCAGGGCCGGCTCCTCCGTCACCTCGGTCGCGAGTTCGACGCCCTCTTCACCTTCCTGCGCCTGCCAGGGGTGCCGGCCACCAATTGGATGGCCGAGCAGGCGCTCCGCCCAGCGGTGGTCAACCGCAAGGTCTGGGGCGACAACCGAAGCTGGAACGGCGCCCGCCATCAGGAATGCCTGATGACCGTCCTCAGCACAGCTCGCCAGCAGCATCGTGAACCCATCACCGTCCTCGCCGATCTCCTCCGCACCCCTCGGTCAATCGCTCCAGTCGCACTACCCGCGCCTGCCTGAGCACGCTAAACAAATACTGATCTGGGGAAACAGCTCGTCGTCATCGTCCAGGTTCTCGTGGCGGATCTCATCCAGCGTCCGCCCGCGTGTCGACGCCGGTATTCGCCGGCGGCTCTGCCGGCCTCCCAGTCAGCAGCGAACGTCAGGTGGAAGATCACCGAGATTCCTGGGCCACAGTGGCTCATCGTCACTGACCCGCTCTGTGCGACCCTTTGTCCAATCATCGGTCTCAATGGAGGGAGGTTTTGTCGGAAGGATGACGGACACGTTACTGCCCATCTTCGATGGCCACAACGACGTGCTGCTCTCCGTCTATGGCTGGCCTCGAGCCGAGGCACGGAGCCTCTTCGCTCGCGGAGAGAAGGGGCACCTCGACATGCCTCGCGCTCGCGAGGGTGGCTTCGTGGGTGGTTTCTTTGCGGTGTGGGTGCCGCCCGATCCAGCCGCGCGACGGCCAGACCTGCAGCCTGGGGCAGAAGGCCCAGAAGGCGCAGAAGAGGAGCTGGACGTGTTACCGCCAGCTGTACCTCAGGCCTTCGCGCTTCGTATGGCCATGTCTTTGAGCGCGACCCTCTTTCGCCTGGAGGCCGCGTCAAGCGGCGGGTTCGAAGTCGTTCGCGACGTCGCGCAGCTGCGCCGCTGCCTCGACAGCTCCACAGTTGCCGCCATCCTCCACTTCGAAGGCGCCGAGCCCATCGATCCTGAGCTCAATGCGCTGGAGGTCTTCTACCGGGCGGGCCTGCGCTCACTGGGTCTGGTGTGGAGCCGGGCCAATGCATTCGCGGAGGGCGTTCCGTTCCGATTCCCGTCCTCTCCGGATACTGGTCCCGGGCTGACGCCGGCAGGCAAGGAGCTGGTCCAGGCATGCAACCGGATGGGCATCATGGTTGACCTCTCTCACCTGAACGAGCGGGGTTTCTGGGACGTTGCCGAGATCAGTACAGCTCCGCTAGTGGCTACCCACTCGAACGCGCACGCCCTGACCGCAACCCCCCGGAACCTGCTCGACACCCAGCTTGCCGCCATCCGGGACAGTGGCGGCGTCGTCGGAGTGAACTTCGCCGTCCAGTTCTCACGCGAGGATGGGAGGCGGGAGCCGGATACCCCCATCTCAGCCCTGGTGCGCCACTTTGCCTACCTTTGCGACCGGATGGGCCCGGACCACGTCGCCTTCGGGTCCGACTTCGACGGGGCAACGATTCCCGATGAGATTCACGACGCAGCAGGCCTGCCTCGACTTGTCGAGGCCCTCCGTGCTGCCGGATTCGATGAGGCCACCCTGCGCAAGCTGGGCCACGAGAACTGGCTTCGGGTGCTCGGCCAGACCTGGAAGTGACGGGGCGGGTCTGCCTCGCTCCATGACGGCCGGCGGTCCCCAGGACGGGGCGGAAGCAGTCTATCGGCCAAGCGCGATCGGGACCGGCACCGGGCGGCTTGCATCGAGCTGGATCCGAAGCTGCTGCCCGTCCTGGTAGCGGCGGTTCCACCCCCCGCGGTCGAGCTGATCTACCGCTGTCAGCGATCGGCCTCCCAGGTCGAAGCTACAGCGCTCGCTCCGCTGGTCCGGCGCCATCTGGCATAAGCCGACCATCCGCACGCCGTGGAGCCTTGTGGAGCCCGAGGCGCGAATGCCGTCCGCACCCTCGGCGATGACCACTGCGCCCGACGCGCCTGCATACACGCCGCTCCCCCGTGCCAGGAGGGTGACATTCCCAACCCGGTAACTGCCGGCGTCCCGCGCAACCTCAACGCCGGGCGTCATGTTGGCCAGCACGGCGCCGGCCGCCGCTGCAGCCAGGCCGAGCACTGCCGCAAGGGCCGGGCGACCGTGGCTGCTGAGTCGGACCGGCTGTTGAGATCCACGTATCGGGTGGGGGCTTCCGATCGGGAGCGGTAACCGCTGCCGGAGCACCGCGTTGCTACGCGAGCCGAATAGTGGCGTTTTCCACGTATCTGCCCGGCTTCGGAGACAGCCAGACGGTCAGGATCCAGTCACGTGGCGGAAGGTCGTGGCGGCGCTGCGAAGAGTCCACAACGCTCGATCGATTGCCAAACGTCAGCTCTGCTTTGGGATGGCCGCCGGCGTCTCGGCCGTGGTCCTGGAAAGAACCCGCCTCGCCCAACTCCGGGTCCAGCAGGAATCCCGAGCTGAAGAACGGACGGAGTGCCCCCTCCCAGGTCTGCAGGAGCTTCGGGCTGACGTATCGGCGCAGCCGGTCGCGGGGATCTTCCACCCTGCGTAACTCCGTCATCGTGTACTCGTCGACCTCATCGGAGACTACACGGTGGGCGCCCGCCAGCCAGCAGCACAGGTCGTACAGCAGGCAGAAGCACACACCGCGCATCGTCTCGGGCCCGGGAGGCCTGGACCCGTCCGCTGCTCCAGAGCCCCACGCGTCGCCCCTACCCAGGCTGCCCCACCCGTTCATCGCGGTCTTCTATGAGCCCTGGCCGTTGCGGTTGGCGGCGGCCTCTACGACACGGGTCGCCAGCGATACGTAGGCGTGGCGGAGCTCGCTCGCCACCTCAGTGATCGCCACGCGGCGAATCAGCGCCAGGGTGGCGCGGTCGTCGTCGGGCACCTCGACCAGGGCCGTCGCTGAGGCTCGGATTCTGTCCAGCATGCCGCGTACCTGGGGGGCATCGCGAATCTGACGGGCTCGCGGCACGATATAGGAAACGACCACGGGCTTTCCTTGCACGCTGTCTGCGTCCAGGTACTCGATGGCCCCGAGCAATGCCGTGGGGTCGGCAGTCGTGGGCAGGACGAGCACGTCCGCCTCAGCGATCCAGGCTGCAGCCACCGCCGCCTCAGCCGAAGTGAATGCGGGCAGCCGGTTCGGCAGGTCCACCACGATAGCTGCGTGCCTGGCCTTGAGATACGTGGCCGCCCGCTGGATCTGGGCCGGGGCGTAGCCGTCGCCGGCCTCCCGCGATTCTGGATAGACAGCCAGGGCCGGCGTCTCCGCAAAGGCTGGGCTCGGGGGCTCCTGACCCGCCATGAGGCGGCGGACCATCTCGCGCACTGTCGTCGGCTCGCCGCTCATGTCGATACGGCCCCAGGCGTCAGGATTGCCGATGTTAGCGTCCACGAGCGCAGCGGTGTGCCCGAACGGGTCTACCGCCTCGCCAAGAATCGCGGCCACGGCAGCTGCGCTGGCGGTCTTGCCTACCCCTCCCTTGCGCGAGACCACAGCGGCCACGATCGGCTTGCAGGCGAGCACGGCCTGGCCGAGCTCGGCGCCGACCGAAGCTCGGCGTCCCTGCCCGAGCCGGTCCAGAAACTGCCTCGGGTCCAAACCCGCTCGAGATGGGCCGGATGCCGCCCTTGCCTGTGGTTCAGACACTGTGGTCGGGACACGAGGCGGCGCCTGGCCCAGCGGCGGGCGTACGGGAGCCGGCGCGGTCTTACGGCCGAATGTGTCTGGCTCCGGTGTGCTGCCGTTCAGCCCAGGCTCCAGCTCGATGGGCTCTGCCCTCGAGATGAGTTCGAAAGGATCGTGGACCGCGGGCTGCTCCACACGCTCCGCCGCTTCTGGAGGTTTCAGCTCCGTCTGTCGCGGGTTCCGCGAGGTGTCGTCAGCCGGTTCCGAGATCGAGGCAGGTGTCGACGGTGGTCCGAGCTGGCGAAGTGCGAGCTCCGCCAGCTGCCGGGGATCGTCCGTCACGGACGACCTTACGTTTGACAGGTGCTGGTAGAGGGCCGCCGTGGCCTCGTCGGGAACTGCTATGACGAAGTCGGCGTCAAGGCCGGGTATCCAGCGCGGCAGGTCATCCTCGTGTGCTGCGACAACCACGGTTCGACCCGGCGCAGTCGCCATCCGCCCCCACCAGGCATCGAGATCTGCCGCCTCGCGGCCCTTTGCCGCCAGGAAACGGACCCCAGGGATTGGCGCGATCAGAGTTTCAATGCTCCCCGCCGGGGCCTGCAGCGCCAGAGAGGCCGCAGCCGACCAGGCGTGCGGCTCCTCGAGCAGGATCAGGAAGGTGCGTCGCGGCGTGCCGTCAGCGGCCAAGGACACCCTGTGCCTCCTCGACCGATCCGCCCGACATGCCGACCTGGTAGCCGAAGTGGTGGAGAGCGCCTGCCGCCAGCACCAGCACGCCGACGGCCAGCACCGATCCCTCGCGCCAGTGCGAGCTGACGTCCACCCGGTGGACGAGCTCCCAGATTGTCGTGGCCAGGCCCCAACCGACGACGACGACCACGATCGCCCACACCAGGAGCTGCAGCGCCGCGAGCGTCTCGGCAGCGGTCGGCCAACCACCACCCATGAAGGCCAATACCAGCCCCAGGTCCGGCCGTCCGAGCGCCACCACAGCTGCGCAGAGCTGAGCGACGCTGACCAGGAGTGGTAGACCGAGGCGAAAGATCAACCGGCGAATATTCCTGCAATTGAGGCTACCAGCGGGGCACCTATCAGGACGAGCACGGGGATGATCATCAGGCCCATTGGGATCACAATCAAGGTCTTGGTCTGGGCAGCGGTCACTCTGGCTTCCGCCAGGCGCGCACCGAACGTTGTGCGTGCCAGCCCAGTGTAGACGTCCCGGCCCGTTAGACCACGCTCGGTAACCCGGCGGACCGCCGAGGCCAGAGCGGTGAACATTGGTACCCCGTAAGCCAGGCCGATCTGTTCGTATGTCAGCGCCGTGCTTCGGGCATGCACGGCCGCGACCGGGGACGAAGGTGCCCGAGCCAGTTCCTCATGCAGGGCCGGACCGGCTTCGGAGGTGAGCAGCCTGTACAGAACGCGCTCGCGATGGCAGCGCGCGAATATCAGCAGAGCCTCCGATACCGGCACACGATGGTGAAAAGTCATGACTGCCAGATGCGGCAGGCTGTCCGAGATGGCATCGCTGAGAGCCTGCTGACGATCGGTCGCCTGCCGTCGAAGTCGAAGGTAGGCGAGCAGAGCCAGGCAGGCGGCAGCAAGCAGGCCGACACCGGGTGGCAGCGCCGATCTCTGCCCGAGCAGGAGCGCTGCCTCGTCCAGCATCAGCACTGTAGCGAGGGCGAGCCCGGCCTGGAATGCGACCCGCAGCAGCCATGCGGCTGCGCTTTCGTCGCGGCCGGCGATGGCCAGCAGGCGCTCGATGTCGGTCTCCTCCTGGACCCGGCGAAACAGCGGCAGCCGCGCCCCCAGGCGCTCTCCCCAGGGGCGCCGGTCGGCCAGCCCCCGGAGACGGGCAAGCCGCTGCCAGCTCCGGACCGCCGGGTGGGTGTAGATACCCAGATACCACAGGCCGAGCACCCAGACAGCACCGCACAAAGCCGCGATTGCCGCAAGGGTCAGATTAGGCAACCAGGGCCTCCGTCTCCCTGCGGACTGCCTCCATGTCCCAGGCCACCCAGCGCAGAGGACGGGCCACCTGCCCGATGACCCATACAAGGCCGAGGTACATGGCAAACACCGCAAGCAGGACCACCTGTCCGGGCGCGGACCCATAGAAGGCCTGCATGCTGGGGACGCGCATGATCGCGGCAAACAGCAGGCTCATGATGACGCCGATAGCAAGCGCCGCCGCTCGCTGCTGGGCAACCGTCGCATGGTTTTCCTGCTGAACCTCGACGCTGACCTCCAGGACCGGGCGCAGTACGTCGTCGATCACCTGCACCAGAGCCATCGGGTTATGGGTCCGCGCAATCAGGAGCGCGGTGATGACAAGATCGGCGAGCGGCGAACGGGCGCGCCTGGCGACCTCGAGCAGGCTGTCGGCGACTGGCTCATCGCCGGCCAGTGGAGCCAATATAAATCGCAGCTCGGGAGCCGGACCCCGGGCAGCTTCGCGTAGAGCGCGGTCCAGCGCGAGGTTGGACTGCTGCATCAGGTCGCGAATCTCGATCACCAAGCCTGACAAAGCGCGCTCCATGCTCAGATTGCGCTTGGCCGCTCGTCCGGCGAGCAGCCAGGGCAGACCGAACAGGCCAACAGCGGCGCCGCCTGCGGTCAGGACCGGGATACCGGTCACGACACCGGCCAGCATTCCCGCGGTCCCAGACAACAAGCGCAAGAGCAGCCAGGTTCGAACGCGGAGGCCAAGGCTCTGGGCCAGATCCTTCTGGCGTTCGAAGTACCGTCCGGCCAGCGCTCGGCCGCCCTGGGTTTTCCCCGTCGGCGCCCCCAACAAGAACAGGCCCGCGGCGGCTGAAAGCGTCAGTACCAGCACGATCTCAGCCGCGAAGAAAAGAGGCGGCGTTTGCTCAGGCATACGGCACCTCCCCGCCTCGCACATGGGGGCGGAGCCGTACTCGTAGTCGGGGCGGCAGATCGCCCAGGAGGTGGCAGGTACGCCTTAGATGGCCTTCCGGAGCGAGGCCATACACCTCGACCACGTGGTCGATCGCGTCACCCAATGCGACCACGCCACTGACTCTTCGCGCTCCGCCCGGACCGTGGGTCAGATGGACCACGAGGTCGATAGCCTGATGCACTGCCCGTTTGGCCAGTTCATAGCTGGCCGCATTGCTGCTGAAGCGAGGCGACTCCATTACATAGTTGGCAGCGCGCTCGACAGCCAGAAAGGCGTTGTCCGCGTGAATCGTAACCATCGAGCCGTCGTGGCCTGTGCTCATGGCGGTACACACGTCTGCCATCTCGGCGCCTCGTGACTCGCCGAGGAGGATGCGGTCTGGCCGAAAGCGCAGAGCAGATCGAACCAGCTCGCGCATCGTCAGCCCGGGCTCCGTGCGCAGGACCGGCGGCACCGTGCACAGGTTGACGCAGAGCGGCACCCAGGGATTGGGCCGACGCTGGCCCCCCGTGGCTTCGACAGGTCCGTCGCCCCGATCCGCATCAAGGTGCAGCTCCGCGCTGTCTTCGATCACGACGACCGTCTCGTGATCGGGAATCATCCCCGCCAGAACACGCATGAGCGTCGTCTTGCCAGTGGCAGTGCCCCCTGCAATCAGCACGTTGGCTCTGCCGTGGACGCATGCCGCAAGGAACTCGGCGGTGCCAGGTGGCATTGCCGCCTGCCGGACGTAGTCGTCGAGTGTTCGGGTGGCAGCGGCCGCCGAGGCTCGGATCGTGGCCTGAACGTTGGCCTCGCCTGATATGGCAGGCTTGATGGCGACGATCACGCGCATCATGCCGCCCACGGTCGCCTCCGCGATGGGCGCGCCATCGTTCAGCTGAGTTGCACCCACCACGCCCACGAGGCCCAGGACCCGGTCACGGAAGAAGGCGACCACATCCTCGTCGCTCGCGAACGGATTGCCGGTGTTGAGCAGCACTGCTTTACGCCCGGCTGCCGTTATCACCCAGCTGTCGTGCCGGAAGCAGTGGATTTCCTCGAGCCCCGGCAACTGGAAGAGCAGGCGAGATAAGGGCCAGAGGCGCGAAGCCCGGACCCTCGTCGCGTCAAGTACTGCGCGCCGGAATCCAGGATCGATCCGCAGCCGCTCATGCGCCATCGGCTGGACGCCAAACCGGGCGGGAGACTCGATAACGCGATCGACCAGGGCTCTCACTGCGTCTGGAAGCGCCTCCTCCTCGCGGACCGAGGGAGGGAGGCCGCTCATCCGCCGAGCCTCCTCGATCAGCTGGGTCAGGCGCAACGCCAGGTCGCGCACCCCGTCCGGGAGCTCGGGCCAGTCGAGCGATTCCAGTGCAGGACGCGCAGCCGCAAGTGTCACAGATGTAGGGTCTCCAGCAGTCCTTCAATCCGGATCGGCCGGCCTGCGTCCTCCGCCTGCGCCGCTTTGCGTTCGTCCCACCTGTGCGTCGCGGTCAGACGGATGCCCGGCAGCTGCCCGGCGAGCGCCTTCTGCACCTCCTCCCGCAGAGCCCCGCGCCTGGTCTCGCAGACCACAAGCTCGGCCTGTGGGAGCTGAGCGGCCTTCAGGATCTGGATCGACTTGACCAGGCGGGGTGGGCTGTCCTGGATGACGACGAAAACGCGGTTCGAAACCGCCGCGATGACCTCGGCGGTGCGCCTGGGCGACTCCTGGCCGGGATGGGCGAGCGCCGCTCCCATATCCAGTAGCACGATCTCGTCGGTGACGGACTCAAACGCGGGTGCGAGGCGGGGGAGGAGGTCTGCGATGCCAGGTCCGCAGAAGCCTTGAAGCCCTGCGACCACCCGCAGGCGCGGCCGCGCCTGGACGCGCACCGCCTGCTGCTCGAGCATCGCGGCGCTGATGGCGCGAGTGCCAAAGAGGTTGCCGATGCCGCGGCCGGCGAAGTCAAGAGCAATCGCGTCAGCCAGAGTCCCAGTGCCGGACATGTCGGCATCAACCAGCAGCACCCGCCGTTGTTCGGCGGCACTCCAGGCCAGGGAGAGGGCGAATCCAGTCGAACCCTGGCCATCCTTGGTCGTGAGGATGCTGACGACTGTGGTCATCGCGCGGTAGGGCTCGGCGCCGGCCTCGCAGGCGGCGATGCTGGAGGAGCGGTACCGACAAGCACGGAGCCCGCCTGGGCCGAGCCGGACAGGTTGGAGATGGCATCGTTGACGGAAACGCTTGGACTCGGGGGCACGCCCACACCCGCGCTCTTGGCGGCGAAGAGGGCGACGTTGTTGGCCTCGAGGGTGACCCAGTACGGCTCGTCCGTGGCTGCCACCAGCACCGTCATCGGGTTGCCAGGAGCCACAACGACCAGGCGGCGACCGACGAGGACGGTTCTTGTGCCAACCACGGCATACAGGTCGAGGGTGTCGCCCGCCCCCACGCCGGGAGCGACCTTGACGGTGACCGGTACCTGCACGGCGTCGGAGCTCATGAGGTCGTCCCGTGTGATCAGCGTCTGGGCGCTCAGGCGGTGGGCGGCACGCCGGCCGGACGGGGTCTGGTCCAGTGCCGAGAACTGGTCCCCGCCGGCCGGCAAGTGGACAAGCTTGACGTTGCCGGCGTCAAGGACAGTACCGGCCGGGACGTCGCGGGTGACCATCCATGCCGCGCGTGTTGCCTGCGACTGGGCGACAGCCTGGAGGTACAGCAGGCCGATGACCGCGAAGACGACGATGGTCAGAAGAAGTCCGACGAGCGTGCGGCGCCTCACGACGTCTTCTCGGCAGTGGTGCCACCGAAAGCAGGCTCGGCCGTACGACTGACGTGAATTGGTGCCCGCACTCCCAGAAGAGGCACGGGTAGGGTGACCGCCTGATCGACCTCCGCGGTTATCGAACGCGCGGACGCGGTGCAGTGCCCTGGCAGGCGGGCAGCGGCCAGGGACTCACGGCAGCGTTGCTCAGCCGCTTGAGGGTCAAGGCGCAGGCTCCCCGTGTAGAAGGAACCCTGGTCGATCGCCGAAGCACCGGACTGGATGGCCAGCAGGGCGCCGTCGTCAACCCTGTTGTAGGCAACGAACAACGTGCCCAGGTCTGCGACCAGGGCCAGCATCCCGATAAGAGAAAAGGCGAGGACGAGGGCGAAGATGACGAGTGTCTGACCGGCCTGGCCGACATGCTCGATCACCGCGACCGGTACCTCGAGCCTCGCGCGGTGGCTGTGGAGTCGATGGCCAGCGAGATGGGCACCACCAGCGCCATCGGAGTCTGCCGATAGTCGAGGGTTGCCAGGCCGCGGCAGGTGACCGGCTGGTCCGGCTGGTAGGTGCCACAACCCTCGAGGCGAGTCGGCTTCAGGTAGCTGGACTGGCGGAGCGTGCCCACCCACGTCCTGGTGGCGTAGTCGGAGCTGAGGGAGCTGCCAACGGGCGCGCTGACCGCAGCAGCGGCGGCGAGGCTGGTGGCGGTGTCGAGCTCGATCTGGGCTTCGACCCGGACCAGGACGGCCAGGAAGCCGAGCAGCAAGAGCAGCATCAGTGGCAGCGTGATCGCGGTCTCCAGGAGAGCCTGGCCTTGCTGACGCCATGGCCTCGATGACCGTTGGGTCAGGCTGCTCATGGCTCGAATGTCACCGCGTGTACCTGCGCCGCCAGGTCCAGCGACCAGTCCAGCCCCGGGATCGGAAGAGCGGCGGCAGGCTTGCCGCGAAGCCGCACGGTCACCATGTCTCCGGTCTGGGTGGCGCAGATGTCAATGTCGCCCCGCGGAATGGCTGGGGTCGGCCTGCAATTCTGCGACGGTTTGAGCTGGTTGATGTGCGTACCTGCCATCACCGGCGCGATGATCCGGCCGACCGCCGGCGTGGCATCTGCCAGGTCCGGCGTGTTGGCGCCTGCCTCTCCCGTCGTGCCTCCAGCGGCGATTCGTGCTCCGGCCGCCACGCCCGTGATCGCGGCGGATCGCTGCACTGTGTAGACGGAGGCCGATACGGCGCCCAACAAGCAGATCAAGAAAAGGCCGACGACCAGCGAAAATTCGACCATCGCCTGGCCCCTCAGCTGTTCTCGTTGCATCCCCCACTCCTTCGGTGTTGAGGGGGTCCCACCATGAGCGGCCCCGGCGCTCATGCCGCCAGTATTTGGCGATCAGGCGGACAATTTGCGGACAATGCGTCCGGCTGTCAGTTCCCCCTCGAGGCAGCTCGCACGATCTGCTCGGCCCGCTGGGCGATGGAACTCAAGGTGGCTGAGCTGACCAGACGAATCTGCATCTCCCGTACTTCCCCCGCTGCCAGGAGGAGACCTGCCGCAGTGCCGGGCGCCGCTCTGAAACGATCGGCCACGGGCTCCGCGTAAAGGTGAAGGGCTGCCTCAGCCATCCGCAGGATCTCCCCCCTGCAACGTTCGATTGGATCCAGCAGCGCCAACGCCCGCGCTTCCACCTGGTCCCGGGCGAGTCCGCCGGCAGCGCCAGAAGCGTCAGCTATTCTGCCATGGATCATCGTGTCGGCGTCGGCTACCAGGGCCGCCAGCGTCTCCAACCCGCCGGGTTCGGGATAGGCCTGGCTGTAGGCGGCGATGAAGCCGGACTGGTCGAAGAGCGCAATGCCGAGATCGCGGTGAGATTTGAGCACGACGGCGCCACGGTGGCCGGGCCGGATCATGGCGTCGATGAGGCCGCCGGCGTCGACCCATCGGGCAGAAATTGGAGGTAGGCGGTCCGCCTCGCGCCAGTAGCTGGGCAGGGCCAGCGCCAGGCGGCGGTCGGCTGCGACGGCGTGAAGGTTCGCCGAGTCGGCCGGACTGACAGCGTTCAGCGCATCGAGGCCCATGACCGGCGGGCGGCCCGTGGGAGCGGCGATGGCGTCCAGGACCCGACCGCCGACGACTACGACGATAGCGTCTGCGCTGGGGCTGCGGTAGCTGATGACGGCGTCGTCGAGCGCCGCTATCAGGGCTGCGAGGCCTCGGGCGTTGAAGACGGGCTCCGGCCCGGCAGGTGCTGGTGGCAGCACCGGCAAGGCGGAAGCCACGGCTGCTGAGGCGTCCCCCATCGAGGCGATATGGTAGGTTGCCGGCCCTTGCCGCCGCCTGGAGGTGGCGCCGGCGGTCAGCGCTGGAACCTGGCGACAGGCAAGGCGGCCAGTGCGCTGCGGACCTTTACAGGCAGGGTTGACAGCATTCCGCATAACGGCCGATTCTTCGCGGTGCGTGAACTTCCCCCTGGGTGGGGGGTTATGGGGGGAGGGGTTAGTGGAGCTGTCGCTGCGGGGGGCAGTGGAGATCGATTGTCGTTCCCATGGCTGGGCCCGCGGATAATCGACTCGGCTATGAGCCGGCGGACGAACCTGGCCCTGCTTGTGCTGCTGTCGGTCGCCTTCACGACCGGTTGGCTGGCCTTCGCCTATGGCACAATGGCCGGTCGCTGGTCGCTCATCGTCCATGCGGTCGGTGGCTTCGCCATCCTCGCACTGCTTCCGTGGAAGTCCATCGTCGCCCGGCGCGGTCTGCGCCGCTCCCGACCCGGTCGCTGGGCCTCGATCACTCTGGCGTTGCTAGTCGTAGCCTCACTGCTCGGCGGGCTGCTTCATTCAACAGGCCTGCTCCGGTGGTGGGGCGCATACACCGCCATGGAGCTCCACGTCGGTGCAGCCATCGCCGCCGTTCCGCTTGCCATCTGGCACGTTGTGGCAAGGCAGGTGCGCCCGCGGCGCTTCGACCTCTCGCGGCGAAACCTGCTGCGCGGAGGCGCTCTGGTAGCTGCCGCAGGCGCCGGCTACGCCGCCAGCGAACTAGCCGTCCGGATGACCGGACTGCCCGGTGCAGGCAGGCGATTCACCGGCTCCTATGAGATCGGTTCTCTCCATCCCGAGCTGATGCCGGTGAGTTCATGGCTTTTCGATGCTGTCCCGGTGATCGACGCGGAGCACTGGCGGCTCCGGCTGGTGACGTCATCCGGTACGCGCGAGCTGACGTACGCCGCACTTCACGACTTCGACGACCGTCTCCAATGCGTCCTCGACTGCACGGGCGGCTTCTGGTCGGAGCAGGTGTGGTCAGGAGTCCTCTTGAGCCGCTTGTTTGGCGACCATTCGAACGCGTCGAGCATCCGGGTGGCTTCGCATACCGGCTACGACAGGCGTTTCGCGATCGATGACATGCCGCGGCTGCTGCTGGCAACAGGCATGGGCGGCCAGCCCCTCAGCGCTGACCACGGCGGTCCGGCACGCCTGGTTGCACCCGACCGGAGAGGTTTCTGGTGGGTGAAGTGGGTGAGCTCGATCGAGCTCGATACGTTGCCTCACTGGTGGCAGTCACCGTTCCCGCTGCAGTAAGGAGGGCGTGAGATGACCGACTTCGAGCACTACGTGCTGGAGGAGCACGTCGAGGACTTCAACGACGGGTTGATAAGCCGTCGCGAGCTGCTGCGCCGGGTCACACTGATAACGGGCAGCCTGGCCGCGACGCTGGTGGCCCTGGAGGCAATGGGCTGCGGCAGCCAGCCATCCGGTACTCCCGCAACACCCACGTCGCGCGCGGCCAGCACGCCGCAGCCGTTCGCGACACCGCCAGCCCAACCAACCAGTGACGGCATCACTGTTCAGCCGGATGACAGACGTATCAAGGTTGAGACGCTCGACGTCAAGGGCGCCGATGGTGCGCAGCTCATCAGCTACGCGGCCCGCCCGGCCACCGGCAAGCCCGCTGGTGGCATCCTCGTGGTGCACGAGAACCGAGGTCTCGTAGCCCACATCAAGGACGTGGTGCGGCGAGTGGCCACCGCGGGTTTCGCCAGCCTGTCCGTCGACCTTTTGTCTCGAGATGGCGGTGCCGACAAGCTGAGCGATCCCGCCGCTTATGCGGCCGCGCTCGGCAAGCGCTCAGCGTCAGACATGGTGGGCGATCTTCGGCAGGCCTTGATGGCTCTGTCGAGCGGCGGGGTGTCCGACAAGCTGGCCATCACCGGCTTCTGCTTTGGCGGTGGCATGGTCTGGAACACGTTGGCGGCAGGGATCGCGGTCAAGGCTGCCGTCCCCTTCTACGGCCCGGCGCCGCAGAATATGGCAGGACTGGCGACGACCACCGCGGCCGTGTTCGCCGTGTACGCGGAGCTGGACACCCGTATCACGGGGACAAGGGATCAGGTGGAGGCACAGCTCAAACAGAGCGGTCGGCCGTACCGGATCATGGTTTACCCGGGGGTGGATCATGCCTTTCACAACGACACGGGACCGCGGTACAACGCGACGCAGGCTGAGGCAGCCTGGGTGGCAGCCGTCGAATGGTTCCGCCAGTACGTGCGCTGAAGTCCAGCGGGTTGCCAGCGGTCAGCGCAAGGGGCTGTATCCTCGGATGCCGCGGCTGCCCCGCTAGCTCAGAGGACAGAGCAGCTGCCTTCTAAGCAGTAGGTCGGGGGTTCGAATCCCTCGCGGGGCACCATTCGCTCATCTTGAGTTCGATAGCAGCATCTGCTATCAGCAATTCACAATCTGGCAGTTGCTGTAAGTCGGGTTTCTCCGTACGGTGGACGGCGCCTATGGCTACCCACTGCGGCACGTCTTCCTCCCGTACTGCGAGGCCGAAGGCATCACCGAGCCGGCACAGATCACCGGCAGGCTGCTCGACCGTCTGTCCGCCCAGCTGCTGGGGAAGACCACGCGATACGGCCGTGAGATGTCCAAACACTCCGGGCACGCCTATACGCGCGCAATCAATCATTTCTTGGCCTGGGCCACCCAGGAAGGTGAATCGGTCGCGGTAAAGGCCCAGTTGCCGCGGCTGCCCAGGCAACTCGTGGACGTCCTCTCACGCGAGGAGATCCAGGCAATGGAGGACGCCGCCCAAACCGAGCGCGACAAGCTCATCGTCCGCACCCTTGGTGACACCGGCATCCGGGTGGGCGAGCTCGTCGCTCTGGGCCCATCCGACCTCCTTGCCCAAGGACGCAATCAGTACCTTAAGGTCCGAGGCATGGGATCACGTGAGCGCGTGGTTCCCTTGCCGCCTGCCCTTTACCGACGCTTGCGTCGTTACGCCGATCGAAACCGACCGGCCGAAACCCAATCCGACCGATTGTTCCTGGCACTCCGTCGAAGTCCCTTCGGAGTGTTCGACGCCCTGACAACCTCAGGCATCAGCCAGCTGCTTCGGATCCTCGCCGTTGGGGCGGGGATCAAGAAGCGTGTGCATCCCCATCTCCTCCGGCACTCGTTCGCCACCTGGGCGCTCACCCGAGGCATGAATCCGCTGACGCTTGCGCAGATCCTCGGACACTCGTCGCTCGTGATGATTCAGAACGTCCACGCGCACCTGACGCCGGCCGACTCCTACGACGCACTCCTCAAGGTTCTGGCCCGGGACTAATCCTTCCCAGCGCAGCCTCTGACCCGCGGCCTCGGCCAGGGCGGACGCTCAATCGAAAAAGAGGACGCGGACGGCTCGGCGCGCTTGACTCGTAGACGGCGGCCAGTACATGTGGTAGGGAGAGACGATCACGATGGCTGTCCTCGCCCTCGTCCTCATCGCCGCCTGGCTGCTGCTCGTCGTTGGTCTGCGCACGTTCATCCAGATCCGGCGCACGGGTGGCGTGGGATCCCGCTTCCGGGACCGACCCGGTTCTCCGCAATGGTGGGCGCGTCTGCTGTCCGGACTCGGCTTCGCGTGCGCCGTGGCTGCCCCGTTGGCCGAGCTTGCCGGCCTGGAGCCGATCGCCGTCCTCGACCGAACCCCGGTCCGCGCTGCAGGTGCCGCGCTCGCTGTCCTTGGCATCGCCGCCACGCTCGCCGCACAACTGGCCTTGGGCGCCTCCTGGCGCGCCGACGTCGACCCCGACAAGTACGCCGCATTGGTCACCACCGGGCCGTTCCGGCTGGTCCGGAACCCGATCTTCACCGCCACGACCGCCACCTGGATCGGCCTGGCCCTCATCGTTCCCAACCTGTTCGCCGCCGTCATGCTGGTCACGTTCTTTACCGCCCTTGAGATTCAGGTCCGCCTGGTTGAGGAGCCCTTCCTGTACCGCGTGCATGGAACCGCATATGAGCAGTACGCCACCCGGACGGGACGTTTCCTCCCCTGGATCGGGCGGTACCACCCAACCACATAGTCTGGGCGTCCGGACGATCAGGGGTACACGCGCAGGCGCGAGGAACGGACACTTTCCTAGCGGCCGGGCCTTGGCATGGCAGTAGGGAATGCCGGCCGTGCGTACACGGGGTGTACACCATAAGGCTGACCAGTCCGCTGAGGGGTTCCCAGAAAAGAGTCGACCGCCCTAGCCACATAGCGGACACTGGGAAGCTCCTATGTCAAGCCTCTTGTGGACTTAGGCCGCTGCAACGAGGCCCGATTGACACTGAACGTCGCGGATCATCCGCCGATGAACGACGTTGCTCAGGTGGCGCTTGAGGACCCGCAGA
>Ga0126383_10001053_pt1 | contig 16672 bp, 10 predicted proteins | sample PanSoiMetPlot_35_FD_96882 | JGI IMG/M metagenome (GOLD analysis project Ga0126383, IMG submission 96882) | Tropical forest soil microbial communities from Panama - MetaG Plot_35 | ecosystem: Environmental > Terrestrial > Soil > Tropical forest > Bulk soil | place: Panama | collected 2016-02-17
ACCGTGTAGTCGTCCTGGACGAATAACGAGAAGGCGCGACGGTCGTAATCAACGTTGTGCAGATTGGTGATGTAGCCACCGTCCGGAAGCCCGACCAGCCAAGAGGCAAAACCGGAGCCTCCGCTGCCCGGCGCACCCGCGTTGTCCGTAAAAATATTGTCAAAGTTCAGCTGGCCTCTCGGTGAAGCGGGCTGGAATATGGTGAACTCTTCTTTCCGGACTTCTCCCCCGAATTTGAAAGAGTGGTGCCCGTGTACCCAAGTCAGGTTGTCAGTCAGGCTATATGTGTTCTGAATTTCCAGAGAAGGAAGGAAGGTTGGATCGCCAATACCATCCACGTCGGAGAAATCGAACTCCGGCATGCCACCGTTCAAGGGAGCATAGGGCACACCGGGAATTCCCAAGTCAGCGGATACATTGTGGTTGTAGTTGAACTGGTAGCGATGTGAATTGATACGGTTGTAGCCCAGGCGGAACTCGTTGATGACGCGCGGATTGAAGACATGGGTTTCGCTGACAGCCGCGCTCAAGTAGAAGTTTTCTTCGTTACCGGTGAAGAAGTCACTGCCATTTCCGCCTGTCGCCTGAAAGACTGATGGGATCACGCTTGGCTGCTTTTCGTAGCTGAAGCGGTAGAACGAAGTGTCCTTTTGCGAAAAGACCTGGTCTACACGGATATCAAAGTTATTGCGATCCTCTGTACGCTTGGGAGTCGCCAGAAAGTTATGGCCGGACACTCCGAAAACATTCGGTAAGGGCCATACGCTGGTCAGCTTGACCGCTAACGGATCCATGAGCGCTACCGGAATCTTGTTAACCGGATTGCTGCTTGCGTCGTAGCCAAAGGGAACGCCACAGAGTCCTGAAGCCGTGGTCTGCGTTTGCCGGACATCGAAAATCTCGCCGGTATAGGTGGGATGGCCGTTACAATCGAGTACTCCCGTGGGCGAGCTCAGATCGAGTTGCGAGGAGAAGTCACCTGCACGCTCCTCTGGTGTGGGTACAGTAGCGGTAAGAGTTCGAGCCTGACGTACACGAAGTCCTTCATAATCGAAGAAGAAAAAGCTCTTGTTTCGCCCGTTGTAGAGCTTGCCCAAGACGATCGGCCCACCGATCGTTCCTCCAAACTGGTTCTGTTGGTAGGCGCCGCGAACAGTCTGGAAATAGTCACGGGCATCTAGTTTGTCGTTGCGGAGGAACTCGTAAATGTCGCCGTGCAGTTGGTTAGTACCTGACTTGATGGTAGCGTTCAGAATCGCGCCATTGCCTCGACCGAACTCTGCGCTGTACGCATTGGTCTGCACCTTAAATTCTTGAATGGCGTCGACGGAAGGCTGAACAACGTAACTGGTACCGTTCAACAGGTCGGTTAGATTGGAGTTATTGTCAATTCCGTCCAGCAGATAATTGTTTTGATAAGATCTGCCGCCGTTAGATGAGAACCCGTAGCTCCCTTCGTTGCGGGACCCCGGTTCAGCGGGCGCAACACCTGCGCTAAGGAAAGCAAGTTGAGAGAAATTGCGACCATTCAGGGGCAACTGCACCATTCGTTTAGTGTCGACCACTTGCCCGAGTTCGGAGGTCTGCGTTTCCAGCATGGGGCGGACACCGGTAACTTCCACAGTTTCTTGTACCTGACCGATAGGGAGCGTCACGTTTACTTCAGCGCGGTCTTGAACCTGCAACTCAACCGGCCCTGCGACCGCGGTCTTGAAACCCTCTTTCTCAACACTTACCGTGTATCGGCCGATGTGCAGCGGTCCGGCTGAGTAGTAGCCCGAGGAGTTCGAAGTGGTTACAAAGGGTACGCCACGATCCACGTCAGTGACCGTAACTTTGGCGTCGGCAAGCACCGCGCCAGTTGCGTCTTTGACCGTTCCCACAATGCTGGCTGTATCCTTCTGCGCCCAAGTAAGCGGGAGTAGAGAAAGAAACGTTGTTATCAATAATCCGACCCAAAATGTTCGCAGCTGACTTGCACGAACTGAGGTCGCCCCTGCTCGCTCCATAACGCCTCCGAAAGAAGGGAACGCATCACCAATCTTGGTACAGCTGTGTTTTCTCCACGAAACTTACGAATTGGGTCTCCATTAGCATCGCTGTTTATACCCTTCGGGCAAGAAAGTCAATAATTACGAGAAGGAATATTTTTCACCTGAACGCTGGGTCCCAACATTGTGGAGACGAGGTAAAGCAAAGATGGGGCCACCCCTTGATCGCTGAAACGAAAAACACGATGTCCGCTACTACACGCGGTAAAGCGGAACCGGTTGCAGTCGCTGAGATATCACCATCCTCGCTTCGGTTAAGTCGAGAGGCGACTCCTTCATCTTCGCAATGAATTAACACTCGCCACGCGGACCGTGAGAGTTGGACAGGTCTCGAATAGTCTGATACAAAAGCGAATCAAACTTAGTTCCGCTGCTCTTCGGAGCGGGGACGGCAGGTGCCAACATGGCGAAACTGGGAGTCGCGGTTGTCGGTTCCGGCATTTATGGCGAAGTGCACGCCCGCACTTATAGCAAGAATCCAGGAGTTCAACTATTGCGGGTTTGGAGCAGAAGCGCATCTCGCGCGAAGGGTGTAGCCGAGAAGTTTGGTTGCCAGTGGAGTACGCGTTTTGAGGATGTGCTGGAAGACGATCGCGTCCAGTTGATTTCCGTGGCGACTCCTGACCATGCCCACACTGAGTATGCCCTAGCTGCACTGAAAGCCGGCAAACATGTGCTGCTCGAGAAACCCATGGCCCAGACGACAAAAGAATGCAAGGCGATCCTGGCAGCGCGCGACGAATCCGGGGCAAAGCTGATGGTGAACTACCACAATCGCTGGTATCCGGCCTTTCTCGCCGCGCGGGACGCGATCGCGGCCGGGAAAATCGGAAAGCCGGTGTGTGCCAACTTTGTGCTCTCGGACACGATTTCGTGGGTCGAAGGCAACATGACATGGGCGGAGCACAGCGGTCCAGAATGGTTCCTAATGTCCCACATCGCAGATCTTGCCTTCTGGATGTTGAATGACCGGCCCGAGGAAGTGTATGCCATGGCTTCGGATGGACTGCTACAAAGCAAGGGTTTCAATACCAAAGACGTAGTTAAGGCGACGATGCGGATGAAGAAGGGCGCCGTCGTGCACTTCGAGTCTACCTGGGTGCTGAGCCGGAACTGGCGAAATCCTGTGAATGACATGTGGCTTTCTGTACAGGGCGAATCCGGCAGAATCGATGTACTCGCCGACTACGAAAACATCACCATCACTTCCGACAAATATCAAACTCCATTCGTAATGCTGAACGTGACGGAGGAACCGCCGATCGTGGACTTCGTCGCGTGCGTTCGCGAGAACAAAGCTTCGCCCGTCACCGGCGAAGAGGGCATGTTGGCGACACAGGCGATCGAAGCGGTAGTCGAGTCCTACAGAAACAACAAAGTCGTGAAGCTTTGCTGAAGCAGGCAGCTATGTGGAACTGGAAGGAATATCCCAAGTCGCAGCAGATGTACGAAGAAGCCAAGCAAGTTTTTGCTATGGGAGTGGGTTCGCAGGTGCAGAGCTTCGGCCGCCCACATCCGCTCTACATGACGCACGGCAAGGGAAGCAAGCTATACGACGTCGACGGAAACGAATTTACTGATTACTTGCTGAACTATGGTCCGCTAATTCTTGGCCATTGCCCGAAGATTCTGCATGACAGCGTCCGCTGCCAACTCGATAATGGCACTGCTTTCGGAGAGCCGCATCCATTGCAGGTTGAAGCCGCGCGCCTGTTGGTAGACGCAGTTCCATCGTTCGAAGTGGTCAACTTCAACAATACAGGATCGGAAGCGGTCCAAGCCGTGCTGCGTTTGGCGCGTGCGGTCACCGGGCGCACGAAATTCATCAAGTTCGAGGGACATTATCACGGTTGGATCGACAGTGTGTTCTTCAGCTTTCATCCGGCTGATGGAGAAGACCTCGGAACTCGGGAAAACCCGAAACCTGTGATTCACAGCTACAGCAAGGGAATTGCAGCCAACGTTCTTGATAATGCCGTGGTCCTTCCTTGGAACGATCTGCATGCTGTCGAGCGGGCCTTGAAGGCCCAAAAAGACGAAATCGCCGCGATCTTGACAGAACCGATTATGAGCAATTGCGGCATCATCATGCCGCGAGCGGGGTATCTGGAGGGGTTGCGCAAGCTCGCGACTGAGCATGGGGCCATGCTCATCTTCGATGAAACCATCACCGGCATGCGGGGAGCGCTCGGCGGGGCGCAAGAGATATTCGGGGTCACTCCCGACATCACGTGTGGGTTCAAGGCTCTGGGGGGCGGGTTCCCGATCTTCGCCTACGGGGCCAGCCGACAGCTCATGCAAGTTGTGTCGGATAGGCAGGCCGTGCATGCGGGTACCTTCAACGCGAATGCTGTCGGATGCGCGGCAGCAATCGCTGTGCTGAAAGAACTGAAGAAGGATAATTGCGCGATTATCCGCCGTATCAATCAACTCGGTAAGCAGATGATGGACGAGATCGGCGCGATAGCGCGCAAGCATAGCATCAAGGTGCGCATACAAGGCCCTGGGTCAGTGTTCTGCGTCTCGTTCCATGATCACGAGATCTGGGATATGCGCGATGCTTTCACGGGATCGAACGAAAATTACATCGTCTTCCGGCAACTGCTGCTGGATCATGGAATTCATATCTTCCCGACCGAAAAAGGGTTGTGGTATCTCTCGTCTGCGCATACCGAGGATGACATACAGAACACACTGAAAACCGTCGACAAGGTTTTTGCAATCATGGAGGGCATGGGTTTGTGAAATCTAGCCGGGTTCGCGTGGGAGTCGTTGGCTGCGGCATTTGGGGCCAAATGCACATCCGCGCGTACCAGCAACACCCCTCAGCGGACCTGGTCGGAATCTGCGACCAAGACCAGCCGCGTGCGAGCGAGATTGCGCGGAAAACCGGTACGAAATCATTCTCCAATGTTGATGTCCTCTTGAAAGAAGGCGTTGATGCGATTTCAGTCGCTACTCCCGACACTGCCCACGCCGACATTGTCATAAAGGCTACCAACAAAGGCGTGCACGTGCTAGTCGAGAAGCCTCTCGCCACAACTGAGGAAGAATGCCGACGCATGATTGCTGCCGCTAAGAGCAGCGGTGTCTACTTGATGGTCGATTGGCATAATCGCTGGAATCCCCCGTATCACGAAGCGTGGAAGTCGATTCGCAACGGCGAACTTGGTGAGGTCAGCTACGTCTACTACCGGCTCAGCGACACCATCTACGTGCCCACAAGAATGTTGCCATGGGCGGGGAAGTCGTCGGTGATGTTGTTCTTGGGCAGCCACGCCTTGGACACCACCTGCTGGCTCATCGGCGCAAAGCCCGTTCGTATCAGTTGCCAGCGCAAGGAAGGAATCCTCACATCAATGGGAGTTACCACCGCTGACATGTATATCAGCATGGTAGATTTCGAAAATGGCGCTACCGCTGTGATTGAGAATAGTTGGGTGCTGCCGCAATCGTCCGCATCACTGATCGATCACAAGTGCGAGATTATCGGAAACCAAGGCGTGATTTACATTGACCCAACGCACAGCGCACCCATCGCAAAATACACAATGAAGACGCCGGCAGGCTTCCCGCACGCGGAATTTCCCGACATGTTTATCACACCGGAAATTCACGGGCGTCAAATGGGTTTCAGCGTGGAGCCCATGTATCACTTTATTGAATGCGTGCGGGATGGCCGACAGCCGTTAACGAACGGCGAAGATGGCCTGCTGAACACAAGCTTGATTGTTGCTGCGGAGCACTCCGCCAGCACGGGTAACCCCGTCGAAATCTAATTGCGGCAGTCCTGAGCGGATCGAGAATTCTCGAGAGGAGGATCGTCATGAAAGCCGCTGTGCTCGAAAAGGTGAACAAAATCGGAGTCACAGATATTCCGGTGCCGAAGCCGGCTCCGGATGAGGTTGTTATTAAAGTCAAGACCTGTGGCATGTGTGGGACGGATCTGAAGCTCTACACTGGGCAATATACGGCGCGAGTACCGGTTGTGCCTGGCCATGAATATTCCGGCGTGATTGTCGAGGTCGGCAAGAACGTGCGAAATCTTCGGCCTGGGCAGCGGGTTGTCAGCGATCCTAATGAGAGCTGCGGAAAATGTTATTGGTGCCGCAACCATCAGCCATGCTTCTGCAACGATCTTGCAGCCTACGGCGTGTTGCGGGACGGAGGTTTCGCGGAGTATTGCACGGCGACGGAAAAAGGAGTGTACCCGATACCCGAGGGAGTGGATGATGAAGTGGCCGCCTTTGCCGAACCCGTATCGTGTGTTGTCCACGCGGCAGACAGAATCAACTATCGTCCGGGCGAAACGGTCGCAATCCTCGGCGGCGGACCTCTGGGACAAATTCATCTTCAGTTTGCACTGAATTCGGGGGCGAGCAAGGTCGTGCTCGCCGATCCCAATCAGAGTCGTCGCGAACTGGCAAACAGATTCGGTGCACACGCGGTTGTTAACCCGAAAGAAGGAAATGTGAAGGAAGCGGTTTTGGCGCAAACCGGCGGCCTGGGCGCGGACGTCGTCATTGAATCCGTGGGCCGCAAAGACACGATTGAACAATCATTCGGCCTGGCGAAGCGTGGTGGGCGAGTGGTGATTTTCGGATTTGCTCCGGAGGGTGAGAAGGCAGCATTTAGTCCGTTTGAGGTGCTTTCTCGGGAGTTGACGATTCTTGGAGCCTGGGTGAACCCGTACAGTTATTCCAGAGCGCTCGACGTGCTCTCGTCTGGCCGCGTCGATGTCAAGCCGCTCATAAGTCATCGCCTGGAACTCGATAACATTCTCCAGGGGTACCAGATGATGGCACAGAAGCCGGTCGGGTTCATTAAGTCTTTGGTATCTCCCTAGTCGGATTTAGGCGGAGCGACTAACAGTGCGAACGATTTTGTGCTCACCGCGCGCGCGTGGAGGCGGTACATCGCGGTCAAGCAGGAACCGAGGCGGTTTCAGCACAGGAATTTCGAACAGAGCTTCGGTGATCAGCAACCCAGCTCCCAGAACTCCCACCGACGATCCGAGCCTGCCAAACCGGAAATCCAGGTCGGACGTCGCGTAGCTGAGTGCCTGCATCTGCACAATGCGGGCGACCTGGTCCAGCAGGCGTTCTCCAGCCATTTCCAGCCGTGCATCCACCACCACGACGGCAGGATTGAAAAGATTTACCAGGTTTGCCATTGCCAACCCCAGGCGTTGTCCGAGTTCCTCGACCATCGCGATGCAGAGCTTGTCGCCCATTCGGGCGCCTTCGAGTACTGTCCAGCCGGTCAGTTTGGACTCATCGCCCTCCACAAGTTCAAGGCAACGTGAATACCCGCCTTCAGCCAGGGCCTTCCGCAGGCGCACCTCAATTGCATTTATGCTGGCCATTGCTTCGAGGCATCCGAAACTGCCGCATTTGCAGGCAGGTCCATCTTCCACGATGTGGGTGTGACCAAGTTCGCCGCCGCTGTAGCTGTGACCGCGGAGAATTCTTCCTCCCACGATTATTCCGGAACCAATTCCTTTCCCGTACTCGACGTAAATCATGTCTTCGGCTGCGTCACCAGCTCCCAGCACTCGTTCTGCTATGGCTTTAGTGCGCGAGTTGTTCTCCACCGCTGTTGAGATACCGAACTTCTCCTCAAAAATCCGCCTGAGCTCGATGTCTTTCCAGAAGTCGATGGTGGACGACATGATGACGGTGCCCGTGCGGTGATTTACTAACCCGGGGACACCCACGCCAATTCCGTGCATGGCAGAGGCATCGACTCCCGAAGTGCAAATGAGGTGGTCGACAACCGCGAATAATTGCCGCAGCAAGGAGTCAAGTCCGCCGGATAGATTAGTCCGTTCGCGTAGAGTTTGTCTGACCCTGGGATGAAGGTCGAGCAAAGCGACATCAACGAATTCCTCATCGAAATCCAGGCCGATGACGAAGCTCGACTCTTCATTGACCGACAACATCACCTGTTTGCGCCCTGTCGGATTGGCCGCATGGCCGACAACCTTAAGCCTGCTTTCTGAGAGAAGCTCCTTGACGAGAAGAGAAATTGTTGCTTGCCGAATGTGCGTCAGATTCCGGATTCCGACTCGCGAGATGGGACCGAACCGGCGGACAGTGGCCATGATCACGGCCTTGTCTTTCTCGCGAACTGTCAAGACTCGATTCATTCGAAATCGATCTTTAGACTCGGGCAGCGCAATTTACTCGGCCGGAAGCACACGCTATCGTTCGAGAACAACACCTGTCAAGTCACTAGTGCTCGAGGGCCCCGGCGATAAATGGCTACATGCACCTCGCAACGCTTCGGCAAGCTGGTCGCATTATAGAGAAGGTCAAAACCGGGACAAAGTTACGTTTTCGGGCTTTTCTGTTGACAGGCGAAAAAGGCTTTGGCACGCTGTAGTGCACCAAAAAATGCAGCTTTCGGTCATTGGGTTTCGCGAAGAGAGCAGCCCATCATGTCCACGATTCCTGAAACCATCCGGTCACAAGCAGCCTCAGCCGCAGTAGCGGCTCCACAAAGGGAGCAAAGCCAAAAACCTGGCAGCGGCCGATTAGTTTCGCTCGATGCATTCCGCGGGTTCATAATGGCGGTGCTAATTTCCAACGGCTTCGGCTTGATCATGCTCGCCAACGATCCCAAATGGGGTTGGCTGGGACGGGAATTCGATCACGTGCCCTGGACAGGGATGGTGTTTTGGGACCTGATCCAGCCCGCCTTCATGTTCATGGTCGGATTGGCCATGCCCTTCGCCTTTGCTCGCCGCCAGGCAGAAGACCAAAGCTTCCGCCGGCAACTTGGACACGTGATCTACCGCTTTTTCATGTTGATGGTCATAAGCCAGATCCTCATGTCGATTACTGATGAGGCTTACCCGCGCTACGTGCCGCATTTTCAACTCGACAATGTGCTGGCTCAGATCGCAATTACCTACGTGTTGTGTTTTCTCATTATGCAGATGAAGTTCCGCTGGCAAGTCATCACCGCGGTGCTCGTTCTTGCATTGCACTGGGGACTGTTTGTCGCGTTTCCCGGGAAAGACGGGCCGTTTTCGATGACCGATAACGTCGGTCGCCGCATCGATGCGGTCATCCTGGGTCAGAATCCGGCTGGGTATTACGTCAGCATCAACTGGCTCAGCAGTACGTTCACAACCCTACTGGGAGTTTGGGCTGGGCAGTTAATGCGCATGAGGAAAGGCCACGGGTATAACGTCGCGGTTCTGGCGGGCGGTGCTACTATCTGCTTCGCGCTTGGCTTTGCGATTATGCCCTGGAACCCAATGATCAAACGTATCTGGACAGTTTCGTTTTCCCTGGTCAGCGGCGGGTGCGTGCTTCTCATCTTGCTGTTCTTCTACTGGCTGGTGGAGATGCTCGGCTTCCGGCGACTAGTTTTCCCATTGGTCGTTCTCGGCATGAATTCAATTTTCATCTACTGCATACATATCGTGTTCACAGAAATGCTGTACGACATCGTGGGCACGTTCACCCGGGGGTACCCCTTCATGGGAATTCTTGGGCCCATAGCGCAGTGGTTTTCGGTGTTTCTGATGATGTGGTATCTGTGCTACTGGCTGTACCAGCGCAAAATCTTTTTCAAAATCTAAACATTCGAGGATCACGTGCGATCGTGGATTTACCTTCTGGCCTGCAATTTCATGTGGGCGCTGCAGTTCACCTGCGTAAAGCTGGTGCAGGACCAGGTTGGGCCACTGTTCACTGTGTGGGGACCTATGACCCTGGCAACGGTGATGCTTTATCCACTGATTCGCAGCGAGCAAAAACACGACACCGCGTTAGCGCACAAAAGCAAAAGTGATGTTCTCCGCTACTTGCTAATGGCGGCGGTTGGCGTTTTTCCCGCGCAAGTATGGGTTACGTGGGGAACTCGGATGTCTACGGCCAGCAACGCTGCCGTGATTGCACTAACCGCGCCGATCACTATGGCCATTCTTGCCGTGATCATTCTGCATGAGCGCATGACGAGAAATCGCTGGATCAGCTTTGCGCTCGCGGTTGTCGGTGTGCTTCTTTGCTCGACCACCGATTTGCGGCACGCGCATTTTGCCAGCAACTACTGGCTCGGCAACATGCTAGTGTTCCTGGGGCTGACAGGCAGCGGGTTTTACAACACCTATGGCAAGAAAATGCTGGAACGCTATTCACCCATGGAGATGCTTTTTTACACCTATGCGGCGATGTTTTTGATCATGACTCCTGTGGTCGTCATGAGCGAGCGCGATGTGTTTGCGCGCATTCCTCATTTCACAGTTCAGACTTGGGTTGGCTTGGCTTTGTTAACCTTTTTTCATAACTTTCTTTCCATGGTGCTTTTCCTCAAAGCCCTAAAGGTGCTTGATGCTATTCAAGCATCTGTTTCCAATTACCTCGTTAGTTTCTTTGGAATCCCGATCGCTGCAATTTGGTTGCGTGAGAGGCTCACAGCGCCCGCAATCATCGGAGGATTGTTGGTGTTGGGCAGCACGATTCTGATGACGTTCTGGGATCGGGGAGACGCGCCCGCAGTTTCATCCTCGGTCGCAACTGGGGAAGCGCGCGCTTCCGCTACCGCCGACTCGAGATAGTCTTTTAAGTTACCTCACTTAGCCCCGGCCGCAGCGTCGATCAATTTCGATACTCCGGGAGTGATGGCTATGAGCAGTTCTGCTCGGGGTTGCGCGGCGTCCTGAATCAAAGTTCGCTTACGATTGATCCAGTCGGACGTTGGCTGCTGGCGGCGATCCAAGTAGTCCAATGCCTCCAAACCGGCGGTGGCCACTGTCATCACTTCATCGGACAAGGGCACGGCCTCTTGCAATAACGCAGATGACTGTAAAAGTGGCAAGACTTGAGTCCGGTTATCCCGCCAGGTAGTCAGTTGCTGCCGCAATGCCACTTCGTTCCCTGACCAGTTCGACGCGAGATTATTGAATGTTCGAGCTGCGTCGCTTTCTGGCGGAGTTGAGTCGGCCAATCTGTTGAGTGGCGTCAGATATGTGTAGTGAACGACCCTTCGCCGAATGTCGCAGTTGAGAGGCTCAAGTACTTCGTCGAGAACCATCAGCGGCGACGGGTCGGCATTTGCCACCAAACGCTTCAACATCATGGGCGAGGTATCACGATGGGTTAGTCCAACCCATTGCAACTGTCGGCTCACGGCTTGCAGTCGACGATACATCGAATCGACGTTGGTAGCGTTTGCAGGAGACCAAAGCCGTTCCGCGATGGCTGCCGTACGCGGCCAGTTGGCAGAGTCGAGATTCTGCATATCAATGTTTTCGGTCCAGACACACGCCTCACCACCCAGAATCTTACTCTTCTCCTCCTTGCTTAAATTGGCAGTCTCCCCGGATAACGGGTCGACGGCGTAACTGGTGGAAGCGTGTTGCATGAGGTCGAGGTAGTAGCCGGTCGAGAGAATTCCCATGTAGCCTTGTTTAGCCGCTTGTGCCAACGAGCTTTGTCCACGCCAGGACTGCACCACGATGTCCTTCGGGAGCTGCGGGTGGAGCACCTCGTCCCAGCCGATCATCTTTTTGTGGTGCTTCTGCAGGATTGTCAGCAGGCGTTGGTTGAAGTACACCTGCAAATCATGATGATCCTTCATGCCGTGCGCGTGCATAAAGGCCTGGATGTTCGTATTCGCCGCCCACTGTCTTCCATTTACCTCGTCTCCGCCGATGTGCAGGTACTCGTCCGGAAACAGGGTGGCCATCTCTCCAATGAAGTCATCGATGAACTTGTAAACCTCTTCGCGAGTTGGATCCATGGCGGCATCGCGGATGCCAAGTTCGCGTTCCATCGAAAACGGGCCCGTGGCACTGGCAAGGTGGGGATAGCCGACAAACCAACTGGCGGAGTGTCCCGGCATGTCGAATTCAGGCACTACACGAATGCCGCGCTCGCGAGCGTACTCCACGATCTCGCGCACTTCCTGTTGAGTGTAGTAATTCCCGTCAGACCCCATTTGCTGCAATTTGGGAAACTTCCGGCTTTCGATGCGGAAGCCCTGGTCGTCCGTGAGATGCCAGTGAAAAACATTGAGCTTCACAGCGGACATCGCATCGAGGTTGCGTTTGATGACGTCGGCGGGAATCCAGCGTCGAGAGACGTCTATCATGAGCCCGCGCCAGGGAAATCTTGGTTGGTCATGGATCGTGACTCCAGGAACAGCGAATCCCTGCGCATCCAGCCCCACCAGCTGCATAAAGGTAGCGAGCCCACGGAGAATGCCAACGGGAGTTGCGGCTTTGATGGTCGCCTGTTTGGAGTTGGTCTCGAGATCGTAGGACTCGTCTGCGTGCAGCGATTGCACGTTTTCTCCGGCGTGAGCGCACTGAAGAAGTAGCGTCGCGGAGGAATCGTGCGAAACCGACCGAAGGAGAGGAATACCTGTTCGAATACTAAGCTCGTCTATGAAACCGTTAGCAGCATGCTGCAGCAAGGGACCGTCATAACCAATGACACCAACCTGGAACGAGCCATCGACCTGCAACCGTCCATCGTGCCAATCGGCTGTTTTGGGTTGTGGCATGAGGTTGTTGTCGCTTGCGCTGGCAGCAATTGTGACCAGAAAGAAAATCGCTACAACTAACGCCACATTGCAACTCCGCAGCCTTTGCATCTCGATCTCCGGATTGGTTGATATGAGATTTGTTCTTATCAGTTCTGGTCTGGCAACATAGCGGTAGCCATTCTGGAGTTGCTGAGAGGGGGCTGTCAATGAAAACCACGCACAGACAACATTGGACTAAGGCGCCGGTGAAACCTACTGGTTGAAGTTCGGCCGACCTTTTGCTTTATGACCTCACAAAATCTGTTAAGCTCATGACCCGCGGAGGATTTTTTAGCCGCAGAGGGCTCAAGCGGACGAATCGGTGACACGCGGAGGAAAACCATGTCATTCTATTTCGGCAAGGCGATCTGTGTGGTGGCTTTGGTCGGCATCATTGTGCCGATCATGCTGGGCTGTTCTTCTAAGCTGGCAGAGCCAGAACCCATTCCAGAGGTCATCGTCAATGATCTAGCCGTGAAAGAGACTGGGCTGTGGAAGGCTTTTCAGAAAAAAGACCATCAGCACTTGGCCAGGTTTCTTGCCTACGACTATATGACTGTCTCCGATCGCGGACCCATGGATAAGGACGCTAAGATCGCCTCGATAGACGACGAGAACGTAGCGGAATACTCTATTCGTGACTTACGTGCCACACTTCTCGGCAGCAATTACGTGTTGCTCACCTACAGCTGCAAGTCGAAAGGAAGCCGGAATGGCAGAACCTTTGAAGACAATTCAATCTGTAGTGACATCTGGATCAGCCGTGGTGGTGCGTGGCAGAGCATCTTCTTTGAAAATCGTCCTCTTGGGGAGCAGACGTTAGCGGCGCTCCGTTCCCAAGTTCGGGAATAACTACGGTGCCTGGAGCAATCTCGTGATCATTGAACCGGCGCGAAAAGCGAGCTCAAAGCTTCCCGCTAGTAGAACTCTTTACAACGCCGACGCGCCGGAACTAGTCCTTGACAAACGTTATTGAACGAAAGTAGAAGAAAGCTTTCGTAAGGGCGAGCCATTTTGAGGAATACCGTGAAATCCAGACATTTGCTCTTACTTGTCGCCTGTCCGTGCTGGCTTCTCTTTACGCAGTTCGCCTCGGCGCAGAACCACACATTGATCGAGTTGCAAAATGATTGGCATCTCGCGTCCGCCAATAACGTTGAAAATGCGGCCGTGTCTCGTCTTGGATTTGACGATTCCAAGTGGTACCCGGTCCGCCGCATGCCGGCGACAGTTCTGCAAGTGCTCGAAGACAATGGGGTCTACAAGAACCTCTACTACGGGACGAACCTCACCACTCCGGGCGAGCTTTGGAAGCAAGATTGGTGGTACCGCACAACATTCACCCCGCCGGCTGGCCAGCAGGTGTACACGCTCATTTTTAAAGGCATTAATTACCGGGCTGATATCTGGTTGAACGGGGTTAGGATCGCTGACTCTTCCCAGACGGTCGGCATGTACAACTCATTCGAATTCAATGTCAGCAAGGAGATTAAACAAGGTGAGGCGAACATTCTGGCTGTCAAAGTGACACCGGAAAGGGGACTCCTGACGGAGCACGGAACACTCGTTGGCGATCATCCACTCGAGTTGGCAGATAGTTGGCTCGACTGGATCAATTGGAAGTACATCGGTTATCAGGATGCAGAGCACAATATCGCGATCCCATTTGTGCCCGACCGCAATGCCGGTGTGTGGAAGCGCGTTTTCCTGAGCGCGACAGGTCCGGTAACGGTGCGCAATTCGTATGTTGCGACCGACCTGCCGCTGCCCGCGACGTCACCGGCTACCCTCACCGTCTACTGCGACCTCAGCAACCATACGACCAAGTCCGTTTCCGGCGTATTGCGGGGCGAGATATCCCGGCCCGGCAAGCAGTCTATCACCTTTGAAAAGCAAGTCTCATTAACGGCGAATGAGGTCAAAGAAACGTCATTTACTCCCGGTGAGGTGGCCGAGCTCACGGTTTCCGATCCCGATCTGTGGTGGCCGTATCAATGGGGCAAACCGAATCTTTATCACCTTAAACTCGACTTTAGCGCATCCGGCAAAAGTTCCGATACACAGGAAATTGATTTCGGCATTCGCAAAATTGTTCAGCGCCGCGACAATGATGAAAGCTTCCCGAATATCGGAACAGGTGGCGGGAACTTCTATATGCAGATAAACGGGCGCGACTACCTGATTCGTGGAGCAGATTACACACCCGATCTTCTCTTCAAAAACGATCCGCAACGGGATGCCGACCATATCCGTTACATAAAGGACCTCGGCCTCAATCTCGTGCGTTGGGAGCTGAAGATCGCGGATGAAACCATGATCGACCGCGCCGATCGCGAAGGCATTCCCGTCATGCTGGGCTGGATGTGCTGCATGCAGTGGGAACACTGGCATTTATGGAGTGCCGAAGATCAGTGGGTCGCGCGGGCAAGTCTGCGAGCACGTCTGCGTGAACTTCGCTCACATCCCTCTGTTGTGATGTGGGCCAATGGCAGCGATGGGCTACCACCCGACCCGGTTCTCAACGACTACCACCAAATCGAAAAAGAGCTGCACTGGCAGAACGCGATTGTGGACACAGTCGCGGACAAGAACCGCTTCTGGAGCGGCATTCACATGGAAGGGCCCTATGTGTGGCGTCCTCCTTATTATTGGTTCAGTGATCAATATGGCCCAGCGCGCGGCTCGTCTGCCGAAGAAGGTGACAACGAGACCATTCCACCTCTCGACAGTCTGAAAAAATTCATACCCGCCGACAAGCTGTGGCCGCCAAACGACACCTGGTTCTTCCATGCGGGCAGCAATGAAGGCAACAGCACCCTGGCAAATATCATGCGTGCACTCGAACATCGCTATGGCCCCTCCAGCAGCGTGGAAGAGTTCGTGAAGAAAGCTCAAGTGGCTCATTACGAGGACGTGCGCGCGCAGTTTGAAACCTATGCGACTCACTGGTCGAATCGCAAGATGCTGATGCACTGGATGATGAACAGCCAGTGGCCATCGTTCTTCGGCCATTTGTACGACTATTATTTCAAGCAAGGCGGCGGCTACTTCGGTGCTAAAAAAGCTCTGCAGCCGAGAACCGTAGTCTGGGATTATTACGCAACTGGGGACCGCACCACAGCACATGTCTACGCCGTGAATCTCACCCCGGAACCCTTGCACGGCAAGGTCACGGTTTCTTTTTATAACGCGGACGGTAGCCGCAAGTACACGAGCAACGCCGCTGTTGATGTTCCTCCGAACTCCTCAAAGGATGTGTTGTCCGTTCCCCGCACTCAAGGTCTGTCGTCTGCATATTTCGTCCGCTGCCAATTGTCCGACAACGACGGAACGGTTTTGGCTGAGAATGCTTATTGGCAGTCCACGACCGACGACGACTTGGGCAATCCCTCAAGTGACGAGCAGTTTGCTACCAACCTCTCGCAGTGGGCGGACTTGACCGCGCTCAATCACATGTCAGCGGTGCAGCTTAGGATCGGAGGCTCCGTAGCCAGCAATGGTGAGGAGCGCACCGTGACAACGACTCTCACCAACAATTCGAATCACATTGCCTTCTTCGTCCGCGTAGAAGCAACCGCTGGCGCGGGAGGCGATGAAGTGCTTCCTGTTACCTATGACGATAATTACGTCACATTGTTTCCGCATGAGTCGCGCACGGTCACAGCAAAGCTGGATGCGTCTCAGTTGAATGGGAAAAAGGCAGCGCTGCGCGTAGAAGGCTTTAACGTTCTCAAACAAGTGCTGTTGCCGTGAGGTATGATTACTGCACCCCACGATCGTGCGGTTCGCTTGCTAGGCGCAAAAACTCCTCTTCTCTTTAGCGTCATTCTGCTTGTAATCTTCGCAAGTTTACGAGCAGCTGCCGCCTCGGTCACATCGTTGCAAGGAAATTTAACGGACAAGAACGGCACGCCGGTCGCCAACGCGACCGTCCGCCTCTATGCGGCGGCTCAGGGCCACAAGTACGAGGACCGGACATCCGCAACCGGCAAATTCCAATTCGAAAATGCCGTCCCCGGCGATTACAAACTCTCCGTCGAAGTCGAAGGAAGGAACTGCGCCGCCAGTCTTCCCGTTGTGAT
>Ga0126383_10001054_pt1 | contig 16665 bp, 15 predicted proteins | sample PanSoiMetPlot_35_FD_96882 | JGI IMG/M metagenome (GOLD analysis project Ga0126383, IMG submission 96882) | Tropical forest soil microbial communities from Panama - MetaG Plot_35 | ecosystem: Environmental > Terrestrial > Soil > Tropical forest > Bulk soil | place: Panama | collected 2016-02-17
ATGCTCAGTGCGCGGAGCGCACGACAGCGTATAGCCTGGGGTGAATCCCGATTTATCGGGAGGAACCCCAGGAATACGGACATTTCGGAACAATGAGCCCGCGGAGCGGGCGACAGCCCTGGCGGTCGGCGCTACGTTGACTGCAACGGGCTGTCGCCCGCTCCGCGGGCTCGAATTCTTTCTGCGATTGATCCTGGGGCTTACGCCCCAGGCTTTATGCCGTCGTCCGCCCCGCGGACTGGTGAGTCAACTATATGATTACCGTTTAAACGGTTTCCAGTTTCCAACTCAGCCAACTCGCCGCGCTAGAGTGGCGGCGTGAATGAGAAGATTCTCTCAAACAAACCACTAACGTTAATCAAGTAGAGATACCTCGGGAACCCAAAATGTACGACTACACAATCGCCGGTAGGCTTTGTCTCAAAAGTCTTTATAATGACGGTTCCGAAGCGCTGGCCGGGATTTTTGCCGCAGAATCGCAAGACGTTTGTGGCAATGATTGCCCCGCTGAAGATGACAAAGACCTGGCGGCTTCGATAAACGTCACGTGCCTGGGACAGGACTCCGCAAGGAATCTTAAGGCAAAGCTCTTCAGTTAGTGGCTCGTTATGGCAACCAGGGTAAAAGTCACGCAAGGCAAGACCGGCCGGGAGATTACCGTCAAGGAATTTCTGGGGCTGAAAGAGCCCAAGGGCGATCTGGTCGTGAACGTGGAGGGCGAACGCGTGGGACTCACCAGTCTGGATCGCGTCTACTGGCCGGCGGAGAAGATTACAAAGTTTGACCTGCTCTGCTATTACCTCCGCATTGGTCCTTACCTCATGCCCTTCCTCAAAGAGCGGCCGGCAATCCTGCAGCGCTATCCCCGCGGGATCAAAGCGCCGATGTTCTTTCAACAGGACACGAGCACGGCGCCGCCCTTCATCAAGACGATTCATCTGGTGAATCAAGAGGGTCGCGAACTGAATTATTCGGTCTACACGACCATTGGTTCGCTGCTGCACTTTGTAAATCTCGGCACGATTGAACAGCACCCGTGGCACTCGACGCTCAGGCATCTCGACAAACCTGATTACCTGATGCTGGATCTCGATCCCAAGCAGGCGCCATGGCAAAACGTTTTGGAGGTGGCGCTCATTTGCAAGCAGGTGCTTGACGAACTGGGCGTGCCGGCCTTTCCCAAAACGTCCGGTTCTTCGGGCATCCATATTTATTTGCCGCTAAAGCCGAAGCTCGCCTTTCCGAAAGCTGCGGCGATCGCGGAAGGGTTGGCTGCCGAGGTGGCCCAGCGGGCGCCAAAGATTGCCACCATTCAACGCTCGCTGGCCAAACGAGAGAAACAGCAGGTGTATGTCGATGCCTTGCAGAACGCGCGCGGTAAGACCATCGCGGCGGCCTTCAGCGCGCGGGCGCGCGATGGGGCCACGGTTTCAATGCCGCTGACCTGGAACCAGATTAAGAAGGGCATCAGGATTTCGGATTTCACCATTAAAAATGTTCCGGCCTTAATAAAGAAACAGGGCAACGCCTGGGCAGATTTTTTCAGCTCGCAGCAAACCTTAAAGCTCACCTAAAAAACTGTATTTTCCTCGCGACGAGTGATAAAAGGAACTTCCCTGGACTGACCGCGTGGTTAGCAGACATCAAGTTCTTCGGGAGGAAATCGATGAAAATCCGCTTCAGTTTTCTGCTGCTCCTGGCCTGCGTCGCCTCGGGCAGCCTGCGAGTGTTGGCTCAAGCGCCGCAGAATTCGACAGGCGATCCGGCGCTGACGACTGAAGTCGCCGGGCTGCGCCAGTCAGTGCAAACCCTGAACAATCGTCTGAAGACGCTTAGCGACGAGTTGTTTGCGCCGGAGCAGAAGAAAGAAGACCAGTCGCTTGACACGGTCAAGAAGGTGACCATCAGTCTCGACCTGCTCACGCACGCTGAGGAGCGCGCCGAGGTGCTGCGCCGGCAATTGATCGAAATGGTCGACAAAGAGACCGCCCTGCGCAGCCGCATGACGCAATTCGATGAAGATTTGCGGCCGGAGAACATCGATCGTTCCATGGCCGGGGTAGGTGGAACGCGCACCGCGGAAATGCGTGACACGCGCCGGCGGGTCCTGGAAAATGACAAGCGAGGCGCCGATAATCTCTTGAGCATTACGGTCCAGGGCCGCATGAAACTCGAGGAAGACGTGCGCCAGGCCGATCTGTTGGTGAGTAAGTTGCGGATGCGATTGTTCCCGCTGATCGACAAGGAGATCGATAAGATCAATCCGCCGGAGTGACTGATCGAAGCCCAACTGAAGTTGGTACTCTGAGGACCTTAAGGTTGCGCCAGCTTTTTCTTACCCTCCAGCGCATCCTTATAGGCGCCGCCATCGACGGGACCTATCTTGATGGCCGCGTCAAACTCCTTCATCGCTTCATCTTTCTGATCGAGAAACGCAAGGATCCGGCCCATCGATTCATGTGAGCGCGAAAGCAAGCCTTTCTCTGTTTCGGTGCTCGCCGCCGCGACCGCGAGGCGAAAATTTCCCAGGGCATGATTCAGCCGTTGCGTTTGCAGATCGTCGTCGGTGGTATCGCGCGCCCATAGAATTGCGGTTTGCCCCAGGGTGAAGAAGAGACGAGGTTCGCCGGGAAAATCCTGCAGCATCGCCTTCAGAGTAGTTTCCGCCTGTTCATAATTGCGCGTCTGCAAAAGTTTTTCGACTTCCTTCAGCCGGTCTATCAGCGCCGTATTCCGGGCCAGGTCGGCGGCCGCGCGCACTTCGAAATTAGGATCAATCAACCAGGCGGAATAATGCGGATGCGCCTTTCGCGCTTCGATGGCCCGATTGCGCGCAGTTGCGGCCTCAGTCAGCCGCTTGGCTTCTTTGGCCGGGTCGACGCCGTTAATCATCTCGCCGAAGAAATTCGCGATATCAAAACCTGAGCTTTGAAAGTCGCGCAGTTGATCCGCGAAAAGAAAATCAAGCACCGCGCCATTTTCGTAAGCCTCGGCGAGCTGTGCGACCGCCTCGTCCGCAATGGCAGCCCGGGATGATTCGGCGTGGGCGGCGATGGCTTTGCGCTCGGCGTCGTCACGGGCCTGCGGCAAACTCCGGCGCTGCAAGTTGGTCACCTCAGTCACGCGTCTGGTCTCTTCGAAGCGCGCTTCGGCCGCCGCCACCAGCGAACGTCCGACCACTACAAACGGATCGGGCGAAACTGTAGATCCGGCTTGGGTGCGCAGATCAATCAACTGCTTTATCTGATCGCGCTGAGCGGAAATGGTCCTATTGAATTTCAGCACCAGCGGATCGATCACGAACTGAATGAAGGCATGCCGGATCTCCGAAGAAGTCGGATCGGTTCCTTCGGGAATGATGGCGTAGTAATCGTCGGCGATCACGCGAAAGTTTACGGCGCCGGGAGCGGCCAGCAGGTCAGGCACGATATAAAAGTGGCGTTCGTGTTCGCGGGTGGAGTAGACAACGGTGTCACTCTTCTTTTTGTCCGGACTCTTAACGCGTACCCGCTCAGAGGTGACGACGATCGGCCGCGTGTGCAGGTAGGAGAGAACGTCGCGCACCATCTCGGCCGACTGCGGGCGAAGGCGATCGCCTTCCGTCTGATAGGCGCGCATGTATCCCACCAACCGTTCGTCAAGGCCGGATTTGCGATAGAAGTCGCGCACCATCGGCGCGAAGTCGAGCACTTCCAGGACTCCCCCGGGCAGATCGTCAGAGCGCTCAGGAGCGTCGAGCAACGGCGGCTGGCCGATGGCATAAGCGAGCGACACGTAACGCGCGGCCTGATCGGCCGCGGTGGCCGGCGCCGGCAACCGGTTGCGATCAAAGAAATTCTTCATACGCTCTCTGAGCGCGGGATCCAGGGCTTCCTGATCTTTTCGCACCAGGCGACGAAACGCCGACGTCTCTTTGCCGCTGGGCGTGGGATCGAAGCCGGCCGCATCCAGCGCGGCCATCATTATGATCAAGCGCGCGTCGGGTTGAACCTGCACGCCGTAATCCCGCAGCTCGAACGGAGCCGTCGGGCGCGTCGGCGTCCCGGGTGTTGGAGTCGGCCGCGCGGTCGTCTGCGCGGAAACGGCGCCGGCAGAAACAAACAGCGCAGCGGTGATTAAAAGTGCATTTCTAAACATGTCCAAATGGTAAACAGGGAACGTAGCGGTTGCTTTGATGAGCCATGTTACAGCGAGGCGAGCGTGCCCGCAAAACGCGTGTCAGGACGATTATGATGTCGGCCGAAAACTTGCGGATGCCAGACAAGATTCGTTTGCTCAAACCACGTGGGGAATCCAGAATTTCTGGCTGTTAACCTCAACGGCCTGCAAGCCGCGATCGGGCAATTCACTTTCGTCCAGCCCCAAAAACGTGAAGTGCGGCAGATCGCTGAGCACCGTTTGAAACCAGCCATGTTGCGTCATGATTTCGCGCACGCGCGGATCGAAGAATTCATTGACGTCAAAGGCGAGCATGGCCACGTGCTGCGAAGTTCCCGGCGCGGCAATTGAATAGAGCACGGACTTGGAAAGGTCCTTGCTGAAGAAGATGCCCTGCTTTTCGAGTTCGAGCACTTCCGCTACCTGATCGTTTATCGGCAGGCTTTGCAGGCGATCGACCTGCTCCCCGGTTAACCGGCGCGCCTTTTCCCAATGGTCGAGCGCCGGCAGAAATCTTGAATTCCACAGGCGCACCGTGTCGTCATAATTTCGCCGCGCGCCCTCAGCTCCGTCGCGAGGCGTGATGTCCAGTCCCTGGCCCCGGGCAAACTCGCGCGCGCGCACCAAGGCATCGGTGGCGGCGGGCTGCAATTCAATCATCGCCTTGCCGATCATCATAGCTTTCCAACCTGCTGCGGCTTGAAACTCCGTCACCTGCTCTTCACTGGTAAAGACGCAAACTGGCGGAGGCAAGACGGTCTCGGCAGCGACAAACATGGCGCCATAGTCATGCAGCACGCGGCGGGCGATGACGATCTCCTGGCTGCACAGATCGGACAAAGCCAGGCGACGCCGGTTCAGGGCCTGTTCCAGCGCTCGATAATAGGGCGAGGAAAGGTACGCTTCGGACATAGGTGAGCAATCATACGGGCGCGCTATACTTATCGCAATGAACGAGTTGGCCCAGCAGATTTTAGCTAATTACGAGAAGCACGGTTGGCAGTTGCGACGCATTCTGACCTCCGGCGACGAACCGAGCGGGATGGCCGAAGCCTTTCCGGACACGCAAATCGTCAACGCCGGCGTGGATGCGCTTTGGTTTGCACGACCATCGCATGGCGGCCGGGAAGCTTGGGAACTGCGTCTCGTCGCGGAACAGTCTTATGCGTTGTTCGAGGCTTTCGAAGCTGATGAGAGCGAAGAAGATCGGGCAGAGGCGCGACTGGAGATGGAAAACAAGATGCGCGCGTATGTCGGGCGCTAGGCCTTTCCGATTCTTACCGGAATTACCATCTTCTGCCCGTCGCGGAGCACAGTTATGTTGACGGTCGTGTAGGGAACCGTGCGGCGCACGCGATTATAAAACTCCTGCGCGGTGCGAATTGGAATGTTGTCGAAATCGGTGATTATGTCGCCGCGCTTGATGCCGAAGAGTTCGGCCGGTCCATTCGTTTCGAGCCAATCAATGCGCACGCCGAAGGTCTTTGTCTCCGGAATGTTGATGCGGGTCATCTGGCCGCGTTCGAAACCGAACTTGCCGTTTCCTTCAGGCCGGCCGGCATAGGCGTCGTTAATCCGATTGTTTTCCTCGCGTGGAATGGTGGTCATCTGGGTCGTGTGCGAAACGCCGTCACGAAGATAGACAAGTTCGACGGTCTTACCAATCGGAGTGCGTCTGAGCAAATCCGTCATTTCGCTGGACTTCGTCACCCGTTGTCCGTCGAAAGTCGTGACGACGTCGCCGCCCACCAGGCCTGCTTTATCGGCCGGGCCGCCGGGTGTATCGACGGATTTGAAAGTCACGCCGTTATCGCCGTTATCGAAATTATCAATGCCCACCGACGAGCGGCTCTCAGCCATCGCGGCGAATGGCGGCCGCGAGATTCTGGGCCTTCGCGCGAAACTCATGATTCCGCCAATTCCGAAGAACGCTACCAGCACAATCCAAAGCCAGGTCGTGCCGGTAAGACTCCGGCGTCTCCGCGCGCAAGCAGCGGGGGCGACCGTGGTCATCGGAGCATTGAAGGTCGGATAAAAAGGCGTCGTCTGCCCGCCGTTATTCGCGGCAGTATTGCCTGAGAATCTCACCGTCTCGGTGTATTCCGCCGGACCTTCGCCCAAACGATGGCCGCACGAGCGGCAGAAGCGCATGGCGTTGGGCATCGGCGAGCCGCATTGCGCGCAAAACTGTTCGCCCGCGCCGGTATTCCCAAAATTTTGCTCAGGCTGCATAACTGGTTTTTTGAAGTATCAGTGGAACGGACTGGCAAAGGATATACGCGACGCGGCTAATGTAGGTTGCGACTTTTTTGCAGCGCGCCCAGAGGTCTGCGACTCGCTCGCGAGCGTAGACCAGAGCGTCTGCCTCACTGCCCGATGGCGCATTCTGCTCTGACCGAGTATAGTCTTGATAAACGAATTGTCCGATCATGGAAATCACGAAGGCACTTGCCGCGCTGCAACCGCTGTACGGCAAAGGAAACATTGAAATTGTCACTGCCGAAGGCATTCGCGTGCGCGGAATTGTCCGGAGCATGAAGACCACGCATGCCCTCTCTACTCCGACTGTGAAGGTCGAACGCGCCGACGGCGAAATTGTGAAAGTGCCGTTCACCTCGATCGTTGAGATCATTAATCACAACCGTCCGCCCCGGGATGTGTGATCGGTCCCCAGTTCTCGACCAGCGATGAAGTCGAATTGCCTACTGCTCACCGGTAACTGCGAACTGTAATCCCATGTCTCTCGACTTTGCGGTTGATTACGCTTGCCCGCTGCGCGGGCGCTATTCCGAACAACATCTGCGTGAGTGGGGACGTTTAAGTCACCTGCATGCAATCGTGACCACCACCGACCAGACTGCGCCCGGCCCGGACAAGGTCGAATGGATCGAAAAATCCGGCGCGCAAATTGATCTGGTCCAGAGTGAAACTCAAATCTGTGCCAACTGTCCGGCCTGTCTGCCGTTTGAAGCCGCCGGCGAGGGCGAAGCCGTGGGCTGTCTGGGACGCGTGAACTATCCCGTCGATGCCGAATTCGAAAAGTTTATCGCCAACCGCGTCCAGCTAATCCTCGATACCGTCGAACGGGAAGACCAACCCCGATTGATGCATATCCTGGTCGATCCGGAATCGCCTTTTGATGGCGAAGCGACCAAGGAACTCCGGCGGGTGACCACCGCTGAGGGTTTGCGGTTTTTTGAACTGCGCTTGCCGATCAAGTTAACCCGGGCAGGTGCGCGGCTCACCACCGATCATATTTTTGATTTGCTGGCAGGCTTTCGTTCCGAGGATACGGAACGCACCAGTTACGAGCGCGAGTTTCCGTTTGCGGCGACAGCTGACTATTACGATTTTCTCGATTTGATCCTGCGAAACGAGCTCAGTCAGTTAGAGCGCGCGCTCATGTTTTCGCGCAGTCGAAACTTTCCGCAGTTCCTTCGTTTATTGTCAGCCATCGAACGGGCTGAGGCGTTGGATACGCGCGTGCTGATTGATTGATCTTACGGCGACAGCGGAAGCGAACCAGGGAAAGCTCGCGCCGCTTCGCAGTGCGGAAAGGCTTGCCTTTCCGCGACGCAAAAATTGATCGCAGGCTATGCCTGCGGTCGAGGCGTAGCCTCAAATTATCTCTAACGAAGCCTCCCGGAAAGGCAAGCCTTTCCGCACTGCGGGGCGGCAGAGCCGCTGCTGCTCCCGCTCTGATCGTCCTCAAATTTCCAACTTTTTATCGCTCGCCAAATCCACCGCCGCTCGGCGTTTCGATCCGCACGCGATCGCCCGCTTCCATCTGCCAATTTCCCTTTGAAGCCAGACGCTCCTTCTGGCCGCTGTTCCGCACAATGAAGGCCCGGCCTTTTTCGCCATCCTGTCCCCCGCGCAATCCATAAGGCGCGCGTTTACGCCGGTCGGAAAGCAAGGCCATACGCCCGCGCGTGAGCGTCTCGATCTCGCGAATCGTGCCGTCGCCTCCCTTCTGCTTTCCCTTGCCGCCCGAACCTTTTCTGATGCGATATTCCCGCACTCGCAAAGGGTAGGCATACTCGAGCGCCTCGGCAGGCGTATTCAGGCTGTTGGTCATATGTGTGTGGGTGGAATTCATCCCGTCCGCATGTGGACGCGCGCCCATGCCACCGGCGACGGTTTCGTAATAAGAGAATTCAGCTCCGGTGCGCGGATCGATGCCGCCAATCGTCAAGTTATTCATCGTGCCCTGGCTGGCGGCGGGAATGCGATCGGGAATTGCCTGCGCCAGGGCACGGAAAACCGTGTCGACCACGCGTTGCGATGTTTCGACGTTGCCGCCCGCCACCGATGCCGGATGCGCGGCGTTGACGACCGTTCCCTTGGGGGCCATGACTTCAATGGGCTCCATCAATCCGGCGCTGGCGGGTACGTCGGCGGCCACCAGACAACGAAAGCAATACGAAACTGCCGAAGCGGTAATTGCTTCGACCGCATTCACCGCGCCCGCGACCTGAGGCGAGCTGCCGGTGAAATCGACCGCGGCGCGATCGCCATTGATGGTGATGCGCGCGCGAATGGGAATCTCGCGATCGCTAATCCCATCGTCGTCAAGCGCGTCTTCCGCTTCATACACTCCGTCGGGAATCGCGGCAATCGCGCGCCGCATCATTCGCGCCGAATAGGAAATCAGATGTTGCGCGTAGGCGTGCACTTCCGGTTCGCCGCGCCGCTCGACAATTTCCAGCAGGCGCGTCTCTCCGGTCTTCAATGAACCGATTTGGGCGGCGAAGTCCGCCTGGCGTTCGTGACTGCTGCGGACGTTGGTAAGGATTAGCTTCATTACGTCCGCGCTGACTTCGCCGCCGCGCACGATGCGAATCGGCGGGATGCGCACGCCTTCTCCATAGACGTCGGTCGCCAGCCCCATCGAACCCGGCGTGGCGCCGCCGATGTCCGCGTGATGTGCGCGATTGGCGACGAAGAAGAGCGGGCGCCGGGAGCCGGGTGACAGGTGTTGGGTGCCGGGTGACAGGTGTCGGGCCTTCTGCTTTCCCGTCACCCGATACCCGTCACCTGACACCGGTCTAAAGACCCCCATCACCAGCGTCACATCGGGCAAATGCGTGCCTCCGGCGAATGGATCATTGACGGCGACCACATCGCCCGGCTCGATCGCGATGTCGCGCAAAGCGGCAGCGACCGCCATCGGCATCGACCCGAGATGCACCGGCATGTGATCGCCCTGGGCAATCACCCGGCCGGCGGAATCAAATACCGCGCAGGAGTAATCGCGCCGCTCCTTGATGTTTGGCGAGAACGAAGTGCGGCGCAGCGTCACGCCCATCTCTTCCGCGACTGACGTGTAAAGCGCGCGATAAATTTCCAAGGTGGTTGGATCGAATTTGCTCAAGATTGTGTTCCCACTTAACAAACGGACGTCATTGCCGCCGCATTGCCACCTCAAGGTCAGGAAGACCGGCTTGCCGCCGCTGCCTGACTTTGAGTCATTGAAGTTGAATGATCACATTCAAATACTCATCTACTTCAGCTCGGGTGTTCGCCGGAATCAAGGTCGTAGCCGAATACTCGGTAACGATGGACGGGGTTCGCAGACGCGACCCCGCGGACAAATCTGATCGCCGATAAACCGCGGCGTGAACTTTTTCCCCGGCGAAAAAAGTTTCTACGAAATCGTGCTGCTGCACCCTAACTGAACTTATGCGCCGGCGTTTAGGCCGGCCGGCTTTATCAATGAGGCCGCTGGAACGAACCCGCGCGCTCACGATTTCAACGACGTTTCCCGTTTGCGAGTAGCCGTAGCGCGCCTGGTGCGCGCGGTGGAAAGCCGTGGCGATGTTTCCGCTGGTCTGCTTGATCTGCAACTCAAACGACTGGCCTTTATATCTGGCCGCCAGGGATCGCTCGTGCTTCTGTCTTTCGTCCGCAAACCCTTCGCGCCGCAGAGTGGCCCGGCCTTCCTTTTCCAGTTGACGAAAGGTTTGCTCCAGCAGCCGTTGCGACTCCTGGTTCGCGTCGACCATCACGGTCCGGCTTTGTTCCTTCACCACATCGGCGCTGAGTACGCCGATCGCTGAAAGCGCCCCGGGATCGGCGGGCAGGAGCACCCGCGGGATTCGCAGCGCGCGCGCCAATTCGACCGCGTGCAAACCGCCGGCGCCGCCGAAGGGAATCAGGGTGAAGTCCCGCGGGTCGTGACCACGCTCAACCGAAATGTGACGAAGCGCGCGCTCCATGTTGGTCGTCACCACATCCAGCACGCCCTGCGCGGCCGTTGCCGGCGTGATCTTTCGTTGCGCGGCCCGCCCAATTTCGACCGCCAATTGTTGTAAGGCCTGTTGTGAGCGCTCGGCGAAAAGTTTGAATTCGCCGTCGAGCAAACTTGCTCCGGGGAAATGGCCGAGCACCACATGCGCGTCGGTCACGGTGGGCAAAAGCGAGCGTCCATAAGCAGCCGGTCCCGGTTCGGCCCCCGCGGATTCAGGGCCCACCCGCAGACTGCCACCTTCATCGACGCGCGCAATCGAGCCCCCGCCGGCGCCGACGGTGTGAATGTCCATCATCGGAATGGCGATCGGCATTCCGGCGACGATCGATTCGTTCGTCAGTCGCATGCCCTCGCGATCGCAGAGTGCGACGTCGGTCGAGGTGCCGCCCATATCAAAGCCGATGAGGTTCCGGAACCCTTTGGCGGCGGCTACGTGCAACGCGCCTACCACCCCACCGGCCGGTCCGGAGAGAATCGTGCGCACCGGTTCACGCGCCGCCACTTCTGCCGAGATACTGCCGCCCGATGACTGCATCACTCGCAGTTTGGTACGCACGCCGGCGGCCTGCTCATCGCCGGAATGATTGCCGAGCCGGCCGAGATATCGACCCATCAAAGGCTGCAGATAGGCATTGACTACAACGGTCGAGGTCCTTTCGTATTCGCGATACTCGGGCAGAATTTGATGCGAAATTGAAATCGGCAAGCCCAGCGGCTCGAGGGCTTGAGCGATTCTTTGTTCGTGCTCAGGATGAACAAACGAAAAGAGAAGTGAGACGGCGATCGCTTCGCACTTTGCCGTTCGAACGCGCTTCACCAAATTTGCCAGGTCCGCCGGGCGCACAGGCTGGAGCACTTCTGCCGATGCCGTGACGCGCTCATCGATGCCGAACCGGAGTTCGCCGGCGACGAGTGGCGCCGGTTTGATCGCATTGAGATTGTAGAGCTCAGGCCGTGCCTGCCGCCCGATTTCAATTATGTCCTCAAAGCCGCGCGTGGTAATCAGCGCGGTGCGAGCGCCTCGTCGTTGCAGCAACGCATTCGTGCCGACAGTCGTGCCATGCACTATTTCAATTTGCAGGGGGGCCGCGATCGCCTCAGCGATTCGGCGCAAGCCTGCCACAATCGCGCGCGATGGGTCGTCTGGGGTTGAAGCGATCTTGAAGACGTGTAACTGGCCGCCCTGTTTATAAACAAAGTCGGTAAAGGTTCCGCCGGTATCGATACCGACGCGGACGGACAACTTTGCTTGTGATCGTTTCATCGCCGCTTCGAAGGTGCATCTCAATGCGATCGGAAAGGCGAGCCTTTCCGCACTGCTGAGCGGCCAATCCGCATCGCGGCCATCAAGCCAACCACAGAGCTCGCGACGAGTGTAGCCTCGAAAGAGCAGCCACTATAGACACTGACGTAATCGTTGACAAGACACCTCGGTAACTATATAAGCCCCAAAATTATCGAATCGATCGGAGAAACCAATGAACAATTTAACCCGACATCGCAGTGTGCTGGCGCTGGCATTAATCCTGGGCGTAGTCCTGGGCTGCAAGTCGACCACGACTTCAACTTCAAGCTCAAGCAACCGGGATGACACAACGCAAAATTCCAACAACAATACGAGCACAAATTCGAACAGCAATACCACTAGTAGCGCCGGCAGCGGTCGCACAAATGTGGCGCCCGACATTGCCGGCAAGTACAACGTCACCGGCGCCAATCCTGAGGGTGGACAATATAAAGGGACCCTCGAGGTGATCGCGCATGGCGACGTCTATCAATTCCGCTGGAATGCGGGCACGCAGTACGACGGCATCGGGGTGCAAAACGGCAATATCATTGCCGTGGCCTTCGCGAACGGATCAGAAGGGAAAGGTTGTGGCGTGGTCGACTATGACATTGCGAGTGATGGTTCCCTGAACGGCAAGTGGGGTTACTGGGGAACAAATGAAGCCGGCACGGAATCAGCAACGCGCACGAGTGGTTCGAGTCTCGCCGGTGAATACGACGCCACCGGGAAGAACCCCGACGGCAAACAATATAAGGCGCAGCTGACGGTCGAGCCGGCCGGCAATCTCTATCACTTTACCTGGAGCAACAACACGGACGGTGTCGGTATCAAGCGCGGGGACAATGTCGCGGTGGGCATTGGTGGGCGCCGTTGCGGGTTTGTGATGTACGAGGCGCAGTCTGATGGATCGCTTGACGGAATCTGGGGCGGTGGCGGGAGTGATAAGACCGGTACTGAGAAGGCGACCAAACGTTAATGAAACTTAGTGCGGCCGGCGGTCGACTAAAGCCAGAGCCTGCGGAGCAAGCGGAGCATAGAGCCCTGGGGTAAATCTCGATTCATCGGGGAGATTGCTCCGCAGTTGGTTTCCAGCACCGGCTCGCGTTCGCTTCGCGCGCGGCATCAAGCACAAGCTGCGTGCGATGACCATCTGCAAAGGTCGCGGCGCCATCAACAGTTGCCCGCCCGGCATGCAAGGCGTCGACGATCTGTTGCGCGAAGACGGTGAAGCCGCGGGCCCACGGGTTATCGCTCATTCCCGGGGCCAGTTCGCCGTCAGGCACGCTTACTTTCTTCCAAACGCCCTCGCCAATCTTCGCCTGCCATAATTCTCCGTCGCCTTCAACGCGTAACGCGCCGCGTTCGCCGAACACTTCAAAACGATGCAGGGGCTTACCCGGCTCAACCATCGAGATCGAAACGTTCCCGGTGGCGCCTTCGGTTAGTTCACTGTCAGCGAACCGCATCAGGAGATTGGCTTCATCGTCGCTGGTCACTGGTCTGTCTGTGCCTTCGTGATCTTTGCGTTCGAGGATATGCGTAGCCAGCTGGCACATCACGGATTCGACTTCAGTCGAGAGCATCCAGCGAAATCCGTCGATGATGTGCGAACCAATCGCTCCCAGCGCGCCGCCGCCTTGTTTGGCTTCAGACCACCAGTTCCAGGGGCGATCTGGATCGGCGCGCGAGTCGGCCCGAAAGACGACGCCGGCATGCTTGATTCTGCCGATCTCGCCCTGGCGGATCATCTCTCTCATCAGCAGACGGCCCGGCAGGAATCTGAGTTCGTGGTCTATGAGCGCCAACACACCCTGGTCGCCGGCGCGCTCAGTCATGCGCCGCGCTTCCGCGGCATTCATCGCCATTGGTTTCTCGCACAGCACATGCTTGCGGCGATCCAGGGCCGCGAGCGCCATTTCGCAGTGTGTTACTACGGGTGTGACGATGCTGATCAAATCGACATCGTCGCGCTCGACCACGCCACGCCAGTCTTCGGCCACGTGCGGAATGCTGAATTCACGCGCGACCTGCTCAGCGTGTTCACGGCGCGCGCTGGCAATCGCTACCAAGGTGGCGTTGCGGCAATGGGCAAAACCGGGAATCTGCGTTGAGCGGGCGAACCCGGCGCCGATAATTCCGATGCGAATAGGTTTCATGAATACGACGATACGGTCATTAGGAGTTGAGTTGCAAAGCTCAAACCGCCAACGTCACGGCGTCAGTATCATCCGCGTGATCGGATAGATCGTAGAACACCTCAAGACTCATCATGATCCATTCGCTCACGCGGATGGTACTGACCTCATTGCTTAGGTCCCCAACTTTCACAGCCGCCCAGCACTTGACCAAGAAAACTCTTGACCGGCTGCTCCCGCACACACTAGTCTGTTTCTGTACTTGCTCCCCGCTTGTCCCAATCCTCGATAACTCAAATATTCCGGTCAGGAGTTATTGTGAATGGGACGTCCCTGCCTCGACTATCGCCTTAGAAAACGGCGTGCTTGCAGCCGCCGGCCACCGGCTTCGGTATTCTGGCTGCTGGCGCTGGCCAGTCTCGCATTCGCCGCTGCGTCAGCCATGATGATCCGGCCGGCGACCGCGGCTTCCGCCCCGGTTCTCGTTTCGCGTCAGGGTTCAACGCGCGCGATCGCCCTGGAAGCGGTGCTGCAGACATCCGAGCCATTTGCGCCAAATCAGAATCTTAACTTCGGCCTGGGAACGGATCGCCGCACCCGCGTGATGTTGTTCGCCAACAATCTCACTTTACAAGCCGGTGAAGATGCGTCTGCGGTTACAGCTGATGCTGAAGACGGAAATCATGCGCACTATCCATTAACTGTCGAATATGTCGGCGGGGTGCCCGCGGTTACCGGCATGACGGCCGTCGTCGTGCGCTTACACGATAACCTCGGCGACGTTGGCGACGTCCTGGTCGGAATCACCTACCATACGCAAACCAGCAATCGGGTGCGCCTCGGGATTGGTCACATCGGCGGTGGTCCACCCGATGATGCCACTCCTACGCCGACGCCGGCGGCGACGCCTGAACTCGGACCCGGCGCCAGTTTGCATGGCAGGACACTGTTTCCCCCGGACAATCCCTGGAACCAGGACATTTCCCAGATGGCGGTCGATCCGAACTCGGCCAATCTCATTGCTTCGATTGGTTTGGGCACCGGCCTACACGCCGACTTCGGCACCGTCTATAACGGGGCGCCCAATGGGATTCCCTATGTGGTCGTTTCGGGTGCGCAATTGCCGGCGCCGATCAATTTTGTGGCCTATGGAGACGAAAGCGACCCGGGTCCTTATCCCGTTCCGGCAGACGCGCCGATTGAAGGCGGGCCCAGCTCTACCGGTGATCGGCATGTGCTCGTAATTGATCGAGACAACTGGAAACTCTATGAGCTCGGGCGCGGCTTTCCGGTAAATGGCGGCGCCAGTTGGAACGCCGACTGCGGCGCTGTCTTCGATCTGAATTCGAATGCGTTGCGGCCGGCGGGCTGGACTTCGGCCGACGCCGCCGGGCTGCCAATTTTCCCGGGTCTGGTGCGCTACGATGAAGTGATCGAACAGGGTTTCATCGGTCACGCGTTGCGGTTCACGGTGCAGAGCTCGCGGCACGCTTACGTGGCTCCGGCCCGGCACTACGCCAGTTCGTCAACCAATCCGAATCTGCCGCCGATGGGCATGCGGGTGCGCTTGAAAGCCTCGGTGAACATTTCCGGTTACTCACCGTCGATGCAGGTCATTCTGCGGGCGATGAAACAGTACGGGATGATCGTCGCTGACAACGGCTCGAACTGGTATATCAGCGGCGCGCCCGACCCGCGCTGGAATGACTCCGACCTGCACACGCTCAGCGGTATCAAAGGGTCAGATTTTGAAGTAGTGCAGATGGGAACACTCGTCACGAAGTGAATAGGTCAGTAGCGGTAACGACCGACAAGGTGAACTCCGGTATCAGCGCGCTCTTGGTTCCATCTGCTTACGCAGATGGTACTGACTTCTATCTGCGCATCGCTATCCTGATAGGCCAGCTCGCTCCGACGGTGCGCGGAAGGTGCCGAAGACCAGATCGAATAATGGCGAGGTGACGCCGAACCGCAGCTCCGGAGTCTTGTAGTGGTGCAGCAGGTGGTAGTGTCTGAGATATCTTAAGACACGCAAACGGCTGCGCCGGTGGTGGCATTGAAAATGGACCCACTTGTAACCGAAGAAGCCGGCCGCCAGGCCGATGAAAAGCCAGAGCGCTGCCAACCAGGAACCGGTCGCCGCCCAGGCCAGCAGCCAGTACGCTGCCCCGATTGGTAAACCCATAATCAGGCTGGAGGAGACGCCACTTCGCTCGAGTGGATTCACGTGATGTCCGACATGCGCGTGATAAAGAAACTTTTGGCCCAGCCGCGACCGCGCCTGATAGTGGAAGATGAAACGGTGCATCACGTATTCGAACAGGCTCCAGCTGAAGAGGCCGCCCGCCAGTAAGGGCAGAGTACGCCAGGACAAAAAGCCGGCCCGCGCAGCCACCAACCCAAAGCAGAGCACCACGCCCGCATACAGATACGAAGTCGTAAAGCGTGTTCGAGCCGCAACTGGCACAATCAACTCCTGCTTAAAATCAGGACTTTCATTTTTGGGACTGGACCCGGCATTGAGTAGCCGGCGTAGCGACGCAAGTGAGGTTAAAGAGTACGACGTTGCGGCTGGTACATCAAGGTAATGAAATCCCGTGTAATGCTCTAATTTGAATCGGTGACCGTTTTGGACTGGAGTGCAAGCGTCCTCGCTGGCCTTTCTCTAAACAGAGCAAATTTGGGCAGTCATATAGTTGACACACCTGATACTCAGTGCGCGGAGCGCACGATGGAATAAAGCCTGGGGCGTAAGCCCCAGGATCAATCACAGAAAGAATTCGAGCCCGCGGAGCGGGCGACAGCCCATTGGAGTCAACGTAGCGCCCACCGCC
>Ga0126383_10001055_pt1 | contig 16653 bp, 11 predicted proteins | sample PanSoiMetPlot_35_FD_96882 | JGI IMG/M metagenome (GOLD analysis project Ga0126383, IMG submission 96882) | Tropical forest soil microbial communities from Panama - MetaG Plot_35 | ecosystem: Environmental > Terrestrial > Soil > Tropical forest > Bulk soil | place: Panama | collected 2016-02-17
AAATCATCGATCAGAGAGGTGCGAGTAAATCAGAATCCGTTTTCAGCTGAGTTCGATCGTGTCGGTTTCGGTCGAATTGAGATTTTGACGAAGCCAGGTACGAACGAGTTTGCCGGCGAGGCATTGTTCAACTTCAACGATGAAAGCTTGAACGCTCGTAACCCATACACCTTGACTCGCGCGCCTTATCAGGTGCGCTCACTCGACTTTTCCATTAGCGGTCCAATTATCAAGAAGCGCCTTTCGTACTTCTTCGATCTCGAGTATCGCGGTCTTGATGACAACGCCTACATTAATGCACTCGTACTCGATCCTTCGCTGCAGGTTGTGCCGTTCAATCAATCGGCATTAGTGCCGCGCCGTTCGCAAGAGCGGCAACCAAGAATCGATTGGCAAATCAACAAGAATCACACGCTGGTCGCAGTCACTGAATTTAATCCGTCACACACCCGCAACAGCGGCATCGGCGGATTCACTCTGCCTTCGCGAGCTTATGAAACGTTTGGATACGAACGTCAATTCCGGGTGACCGAAACTGCGATTCTTAATAAGCGGACAGTCACTGAAACGCGTCTGCAATACAGAACGGATCGAGGCGAACAAAAGAGCGCGAATTCAAATCCAGCATTGAATGTTCAGGAGTCATTTAATGGCGGCGGTGATCAGTCCGGACCGTCTTTGAACCACAGAAGGTTTCTCGCCCTTTACAGCAACACGACCCTCTCGCAGGGAACACACATGTTGAGGTTTGGTGCTCGTGTCCGACACACCGGGGTAACAGATGAATCACGCGCAAACTTCGGTGGCACTTTCACGTTTGCTGGTGGTGACGCAGTTGTGCTCAATGCCAATAACCAGGTCATCAAAGACGCGCAGGGAAATCCGCTCTTCAACAAGATTTCCAGTATTGAGCGATATCGCAGAACGCTCCTATTTAACTCGGCGGGTGGCCCGCCGAAACCCGTGGGAATTACCGATCAACAATTAGGCGTTGGACCCTCGCAGTTTTCCATCTCCGCCGGAACCCCACAAGTTGTCATTGGTCAGACCGATGTCGCTGTCTTCATTCAAGATCAATGGCAGTTTCGTCCCAATCTCACACTCAACTCGGGCTTCCGTTATGAGGCGCAGACGAACGTCCATCACAATCTGAACTTCGCGCCTCGTCTCGCTGTTGCCTGGTCGCCTAAGCGCAAGCATGACAAGCCAAATAACGCGGTTCTTCGAGTCGGGTTCGGCATCTTCTACGAACGAGTTAATGAGAACCTGACGCTCCAATCGACGCGGTTCAATGGAATCAATCAGAAACAATACGTGGTCACTGATCCATCGCTCCTCGCCAACTTCCCGAATGTACCGAGTGTGGCAACGCTGGGCGGATTCGCCGTGCCGCAAACAGTGAGACGAATGGCCGTGGATGTCCGTAGCCCGTACTTGATGCAGTCGGCCATCAGCTATGAGCGCCAGCTACCATACAAGACGACCATCTCTGTTGGTTACATCAACACCCGTACGCTTCATCAGTTACGCAGCCGAAACATCAATGCACCATTGCCCGGAACTTTTGTCGAGGGAGATAGAAACAGTGGCGTCCGGCCCTTTGGTGGTAACTCCAATATTTTTGAATACGAATCGTCGGGAGTCTTTAACCAGAACCAAATGATTGTCACGTTGGACAATCGTCTTAACAAGAATTTCTTCCTGCATGCTGCGTATGCGCTTAACAGCGCTCGTGGCGATACCGACGGAGTAGGAACTTTTCCCTCCAACACCTATGACCTCAGCAGTGAATATGGACGCGCAGCAATTGATGCCCGCCACCGATTCACCATCGAAGGAGCTTTCAATACCGTTTGGGGCCTTCGGTTTTCGCCCTTTCTGATCATCTCGTCTGGTCGGCCTTTCAATATTTATATTGGCCGGGACACTAACGGCGACACACTCTTTACCGAGCGTCCGGCGTTAGCCACGAGTTCCACATTGCCGGCTAACCTCGTAATCACGAAGTGGGGCAAGTTCGATCTCAATCCACCGACCGGTGCGGCGGTGATTGCGCGTAACTACGCGCAAGGTGAAACGTTTGCTGCGGTGAATCTGCGAGTCAGCAAAAGCATCACCCTGAGTGAAGTCCAACAGCTCTTCGGTAGCCCAAAATCCGGCAAGGGCAAAGATGAAAGCCCCTACAAAATGACATTTTCAGTTGCGGCCCAGAACCTCTTGAACCGCACGAATAATGACTTGCCGATAGGCAATCTGAGTTCGCCGTTCTTTGGCCAATCGACTAACACCCTCGGGGGATACGGTGAAGGAAATCGCAGCTCAGCAGGTAATCGCAGAATTACCGCACAGATTAAGTTTGAGTTCTAGAGGATCCAGCTTAAGGATGTTTTAATAGTTTCTCGCGACAATGTCCCTCTCCCTACGTCTCCCCGGTTTTATTCATCTGAAATCTGCGCAGAAAGATACGGCGATGAAGGACATAGTTGTTTTGTTCATTGTCGGGTTGACTATCTGCGGAGCTAGCGGTTGTCACTCAGAACGCCCACCGGCGACTGTCACTCCAAATGGCGCTAACGCCGCCAACCAAACAAAGCAAAATACCTTAGCGTCTCCCGTTAGTTGGAGTGAGGTAGCGTCGGCTTACGAACGGATCGATGACTATTCTTGTCAATATGAAAAGTCAGAACGACCCATCTCCAACGGCGAGGTACAGAAGATTCAGCTTTCTTTTCGCAAGCCCTTTGACGTGCGCATGGAGTGGCTGGACAAACAAGGCCGAGTCGACCAAGTTGCCGTTTACCGGCAAGGATTCAACGACGGTCAAGTGCTAGTGCGCGAAGGAGGACTACTAGGTCGCATAGGAGGCACGCTTTCACTCGATCCTAATGGAGCTCTGGCGCTTTCTGATTCGCGTCATCCCATTACCGAGGTCGGCATTGGCAAAATTATTGATCGCGCTAACCGCGACGCGGCCAATCCGGAGATGAGTGTACACTTCGACGGAGAAGAGTCATTGGACGGCAGACGAGTCTATACGTTTGAATTCACAACAAGCGGCCAAGGGGGCGTCTCAGGCTCGGCTGAGGCTAATAAAGCATTGATTTGGATCGACAAAGAACTTAGGTTGCCGATTCAGGTTGAGCTTTACGACGCGACCAATGCACTGATTGAGCGCCACCACTTTAAAGATATTCAAGTTAATCACAAGCTAGGCGATAAGATGTTCGTGTTATGAATGCTGGACACAACATGAACGATGTTGAGTTAGTAATCTTCGACTTGGCAGGAACGACAGTTGACGACCGGGGAGAAGTACCGGCCGCGTTCTCCAGTGCCCTAGCTGAACACGGGATCGGTGTTTCCGCCGAGGAACTCAAAAACGTGCGCGGAGCTTCCAAGCGGGACGCCATTCTTCAGTTGATTCCGCCCGGGCTCGAGCGACTGTCCCGCGCTGTATCTGTATACGCCTCGTTCCGTCAACAGCTGGCGAAACGATATCAAAAGAACGGAGTACACCCCATAGAAGGTGCGGCTATGACCTTCCAATCCCTTCGTGAGCGCGGCGTTCGTATAGCTGCGAACACCGGCTTCGATCGCGAAACCACGGCTTTGCTTCTGGATGCGCTGAGGTGGAGCGACGGAATCTTTGACGCGATTGTGTGCGGCGGCGACGTGCCGCAAGGGAGACCGGCGCCGTACCTGATTTTTCGGGCGATGGAGGCCGCGCGCGCGACCAACGTACAGCGAGTGGTAAATGTGGGTGACACTGTTCTTGACTTGCACGCGGGTCACAATGCAGGTGTGGGGTGGAATATCGGAGTGTTATCGGGCGCTCACAAGCGTTCAATGTTGGAGAGCGCGCCACACACTCATCTGCTCACGTCTGTTGCGGAGTTACCGGATCTATGGGAGACACCGTAACGAAGACATACGTTGCGATTAATCTTCTGTTAATCGTCCTTTCATCTTTAGCTGTTCTGATCTAGGAATGATAGAAACGAGCAACCTAAGGATAGGGAGTGATGTCTAAGATTTACCTCGACAATTCCCCCCAGCGCATCCCGAAAGCGTTAGCCAGGTAAGTTCGATTCAAGATTCAGAGGCTCTCGGAAAAAGAGAACCACACGAATTCTTACCAAAGCGAATCGACAGGTAATAAAAATTCGGAGGCTCGGACATGTCTTACCCCAAGAATATGCTTAAGAAATTCAGTTTGGCCCTTTCCATTCTGCTTGCGCTCGGCACGATTGCATTTGCTGAAAAGCATTCCGACCCAGCGTTCGCCAACATTAAGATCAGCAACTTTGGCAAAATGGATGATCGTTTCTACCGCGGCGGAAGGCCCAAACAAAGAGACTTTGCGAGCCTCAAAGCATTGGGTATCCAGACTGTGATTGATTTGACCGACGACTCGCCAGAAGAGAAAGGCTACGTCGAAGCACAAGGCATGCGTTATGTGAACATTGCGATCCCTGATAAGCATGACCCCAGCGACGCGCAGATTCAGGACTTCCTAAAACTTGTGAACGACCCCGCGACGGGCAAGTTCTACGTACATTGCGCAGGCGGCCGTCATCGCACTGGCGTGATGGGCGCAATCTATCGCTTCCACAACTATCACTGGAATTTCGATCAGGTATATGCCGAGATGCTCGACTTTGACTTCTACACCTCCTGGGGACATGGCGGTCAGAAGAAGTTCGTCGAGAATTACGCGCAACGCATGCTGCAGACCAACAGCGCAGCTGCTGCGACAACGACAACCAAACAGTGACGATTAATTTAAGTTCAACCTCCAGAAAGCCACCTCGAAAAAGGCGGCTTTCCATTTGGGCGAAACAAGATTTCCAGCTAGCAGGTCAAAACGCCCAGGCCAAATGCACTCCATAACCGCAAGCTGATCGGCTGTCGTTAGGGAAGGCAGCCGGAATCAAATGCCAGTGGTTATGTAGAGGTTTGCTCGTGCTGTTTGCGGTATCTAGCGATGGATTATGATTGGTGCGATAGACATAGCGACCGATGCCGTATTCAATCGCGCTTCCTATCAGGACATCGCTTAAGAAATGATTCTCGCCGGCGAAGCGAGCCAAGCTCACCGCGGTCGCGCCTCCGTACGCGGCTATGACGGCCTCAATCCCCAGGATGCCCGTCTCACGAGCGCGCCGATTGTTGGTGGTTCTGCCCAAAATATGTCGCAGCAATGCCTCTCACGGTAGCGCTCGCTTATCTTGTCAAACTCAACAGAAGTGCACCGAACGATATCGAAACGATGCCAAGCCAATCTCGCCACGAAGGCCGTTCTCCCAGAACTATCACGGCGAAGATCGCAACCAGCACCACACTCAATTTATCAATGGGGGCAACTCGCGTGGCATGACCGATTTTCAGCGCCCGGAAATAGCAGAGCCACGAAGCCCCGGTGGCGAGGCCGGACAGTAATAGAAATAAGAGGCTTCGGGACGTGAGCGTGGCGGGATTCTGCCATTTCCCGGAAACCAAAATGAAAGCCGCCAAGATCAAGACAATTACCAACGTTCGCAGTAGAGTCGCATAGTCGGAATCGACTCCCTCAAGTCCGATTTTTGCGAAAATGGCTGTGAGCGCCGCAAACACGGCAGACGATAAAGCCCATACTAGCCAATGAGAAGAAGCAGATACTTCAGTGGTCATAGGTCATCCTTACAATACTGTTTAAGAACTCTCGTTTAATGGAATTAATGTCGGCTTGCCCCATCTGTCAACACTACAGCGAAAACAGTCCCGACGCCGTACTCGCTTGAACATCGATATTGCGGCCGTGAGCTTCCGCTTAAGAGGCTATTGGACCAACGGACTGTGGGATCTGGCTCGGCTGGAGACTAGCTGATGCTCGTTAGAAATCGATTAGACCAAAGATATTCGTCACGCCGCCGACTTTAATGTGTCGCCGCCGGTCGCGAAAGATTGCGCTTGGCAAAGAACCCTCCGCGTTTCGACGTTAGCAAGATAGTTACGATCATTACCGCGGCAATGAGCAGTGACGAACTTATACGTCCCAATTCAAGGCCACCCTCGGAATGTGACTTCGTTAGTGTATCGCCCAGAGTCGCTCCCAAAGGTCTGGTGAGCACATATGCCGACCAGAACAGAACTCCATCGGAAATTCGAGTGAAGTAATGCGCTGCGGCCACCAACACGATGAGACCGGCAAAAATCAGCGCGCCTCGTTCAAATCCGAGTCCAGTATCCGTGGCGACGAAATCGCCAAGTGCGGTACCCAACGTATTTGAAACAAGAATCGTGAGCCAATAGAAAACCTCATCTTTCTTGGTGGTGATGTTCTGAAATTCAATCCGACCCATGGTGAGACGCCAAATAAGCAACACCAAGAGCACGCCACAAAACAGAATGATCGAAGACTTGATGTAGCCCATCCCCAGAGTTCGATCGAAATAGTCGGACATGGTCGTGCCAACAGTTGTGGTCGCAACCACGACGGCCCAATAGAAAAACGGATGGTACTTCTTTACCGATACCTGGGCACCTAACGTGACCGCGAAGAAGGCCAGAAAGATCAGGCTGCCGACTGCATAGCCGAGTTGCAGCGTCATTGTTACTGCATCGCCGCCGGTCTCGCCGAGAGTCGTCGCCAGTATCTTGATTATCCAGAAAGCAATGGTCACTTGAGGGACCTTGCTCAACATGTCCATTCGGTCCTCGTCGCCTCGAAAATTCATTTCGCGATTCCCCGCCCTTCCTTCGTTGTGTTCCCGTTCGAAACGGCAAGACTCGTGCCGCCGGTGGAGTTGCGTTAGAGCGATCCTCCACTGCATGGTTGAATCGCGGACAGAACTGTTGATTAGAACCGTCTGGCTGGAGTGAAAACGTGAAGATTAAAAAACGATTAAAGCGAGAGGTATGCGAGTCAGATCTCGTCGGATTTTCCGTGGTTGTTCGTCATTACTACAGTCATCACAGTGCCCGTACCAACTTCACTACTGACATTGACGTTTCCACCGTGAGCCTCGACCACCTTCTTGACGATGCTCAACCCTAAGCCGGTTCCACCTTCATCTCTGGTGCGGGCCTTATCTACCCGATAAAAACGGTCGAAGATGTGTGGCAAATCATCACGCGGAATTCCTATTCCGTTGTCTGAAACTTGCAACTCGAAATTGCCGTTGGATTTCTCCAATTCAATGGTGACTTTTCCGCCTCGAGGGGTGTACTTGATCGCGTTGTCGAGAAGGTTTCGGACCATTTGCCGCAGCCTTGAATCATCACCTTCCATCATGGCGGGTTCAGTTTTGGTCAATTCCAAGTCGACGCCTTTCGACCGGGCTTGATTACGTTGTTGCTCGCAAACTTCAATTACGAGATCGGAGAAGTCCAGGGGCTTGCGGTGTAAGATTTGTTGACTGTGATCAAATTGCGACAGCGTCAACAAGTCATCGACGATTCGAGACATGCGTTGCAATTCTTCTCGCCGACTGCTCAGCGCCGTTCGGCATTCTTCATCGTCAAGCAGACCGTTCACGGCGAGATCGGTCTCTCCCATAAGAATAGTGATCGGTGTGCGCAATTCATGTGAGGCATCAGCGGTGAATTGACGAATCTGTTTGAAGGACTGATCCAGACGCCCAAGCATTTCATTGAACGAGTCTGCCAGCCGTTTGAGTTCGACGTCAGCTCTCTCCAGTTGAATCCTTTCATTCATGCGTTCGGCCGAGATTTGTTGAGCGGTGCTGGTCATCCGATCGAGCGGCTCAATTGCCTGACGAGCGAGAAGGGCGCCGCCGACAACGGATAACAGAATCGCGACAGGGATTGATAAGAAGAGCGTCGCCAGTAATCGGCTTTGAATCGAGCTAACGTTCGAGAGTGAAGCTGCGACCACGACCACGCTGGGCTGGCCATTTATGTCAATGTTGGTCACACCGAGAAGAGCCGGCGTAGTGTCACCTGAAATAGCAACTGTGGCAAATTGCGAAGGTGTGCCGTTAGCTAAGTCGGGACGAAACGGCAAACTTCTACCTTTCAGATTCTGCGAAGAGGCGATGCTCTCACCATTCGCATTAAAGATTTGCACGAATTCTTCTGACGGCTTTAATGGAATCTCCTCTTGCGCCTCATCCAGCAAACGGTTTACTCCGCGATTACCGTAACGCTGGACGACATGAGGTATTTTTTCGAGGTCCTGAGCAATCAGCGCGCGACGCTCGTTCATCATGCTGTGCGAGATGATGAAATAAAGCGCAATCCCCAAACACACGAGAATTAAGGTTGAGAGTGAGATGTACCAAACCGTAATACGAGTTTTAAGAGAAGTGATCATGCTTCATCACTTTCGCCCAAGCGGTAACCTACTCCCCAGACAGTGTGGATGAGCTTCGGCATGCCAGGCTGATCCACTTTGCTTCGCAGGTACTTGATGTACACGTCGACAATGTTTGAAGTGCCTTCAAACTCTCCGGACCAGACATGGTCCATGATCTGAATTCGTGAAAGCGCGTGACCTTTTCTGCGCATCAAATACTCCAACAAACTAAACTCGCGCGCGGTTAGACCGAGGATTTGATCGCCGCGTTTCGCGACGCGCTTTACCGGATCAAGCGCAAGATCGGCCACCTGGAGTTCGACGCTTTGATCCACGCTGTTTCTGCGTAACAAAGCATTTACTCTTGAGACCAATTCTCGCAGATCGAATGGCTTGGTTAAGTAATCATCGCAACCGCTGTCGAGACCTTCAACCTTACTCTCGATTGTGCCTTTCGCCGTCAGCATCAAGATAGGACTCTTCACTCCTTCCCCGCGAAGCTCACGCAAAATCGTAAATCCGTCTTTCCGAGGCAACATAATGTCCAGAATGATCAGGTCGTATTCAATTGCGCCGCCGTAGAATGCGCCTTCCTCCCCGTCATATACCACATCAACGGCATGGCCGCATTTTTTCTCCAAACCTGTCTTAATGAAGGCTGCCAGTTTTTTCTCATCCTCGACGAGGAGCAGACGCATAGGGAAATATTAGCGCGAATATACGTTAGAAAGTCATGAGAAAAGCGGCCTCCGAGACCAATGATCTCAAGATTTGTAGTCTGGCGTTCGAATCGCGTCGCGAACTATCAGATCCCGATTTTGAATACATCTCGATGGCGGCAGGGGTCTTGCGACGCTCTACACATTGATACCTTTGCTGTCGCTTTGAAGACGGAATTGAAGGTCGGATATCTCGTTCAGTTCTTGGGTTGAGGATTTTTCGTTTGCAAGCGTCGTTGATAATAGTCGTGGATGTAATCCTTCATTCCGACCTCCCAAACACCCATTCCGTGCTGGTTAGCTTCGGTTTTGGCTTTCTCGCTGGTCCAGCCGTCATGGGCAATGCGATAAACCGCTACAATCGTTCCCGTGCGATCTGCCCCTCGCTTGCAATGCACGAAGACAGGCTGGTTTTCTGGCGCTTCAATGATCGCCAGCACCTTTTCAACCTTCGCATCTGAGGGTCGTCCAAAATTGTCGAACGGTACATTAAAATACCGTAACCCAGCAGCGTTGGCCTCGGTTTCTTCGGCGCGCGCCCGGTCATCGTCGTCACGCAAATTGACCACCGTTTTGATACCGAGTTGGGTGAGCTTTTGAAATCCACCGCTCTTTGGTTGTCCCCCGCGATAGAGCGTTTCGCTCACCTTGTCGAAGTTTGGCAAGTCAGTATCCTTGATGGCAACCTGGGCAATTCCCAGAATGCAAAAGCAGGAAAGCATCGCTACAGCAGCTACGACAGGGTTAAAACAATTTCTTGTCCGAATCATCTCGTTCGATACTTGGAGATATGTTGAGGGTGTTTTGCGTGCTGCACTTGGCACCATGGTTCCACTAGTTGCTGAACAGCCCTGTTTGTCTTATAGCTGAGGTGTCACGAAGCATGCAAACTTCCAGAAACGACCGAGCAATACTATTCACTAAGCCGAATGGTTCTGGCGGTTGATTCGTTTATGGATCGCTGCGACGAAGAGATTGAATTTTACCGAAGTCAGCCGATTTTGGACTCACATGATCGCATCTTTGGTTGAAGCAAAGCTGCGAGGTGCGGTAAGCTTTCTTTTCCCTAAAAAGTATTTCCCCTTTTGAGCTTTCCTCAATTGATCAGTCGAATTGCCGGTTGTTTCGCAACCTACCAGCTGTTCGCGGATCGCAGATAGGAGTTCGCATGATCGGACCTCGGCGCGTTTTGGTTCTAAGCGTTGCGTTCGTTCTCACAATGGTCTGCGGTGCTTCGCGCGCGCAGAATGTCACCGCGAATCTTAAAGGCACCGTGAGCGCTACGGATGGAAGTCCCTCAGCGCAACCTGAGTTATTACCAGGCGCGACTTTAACCCTTATCAATAGCGATCTCCCGACATCGACCTTCAGAACGTCCTCTGATGCGACCGGTAACTTTGCTTTCCGCGCGCTTCCGGCTGGGCACTATACACTCACCGTTGAAGCGACAGGTTTTCCGCGCGCGGTTAAGCAAATTCAACTCACGGGTGGCGGTACCACTGTGGTGGAAATCCTCTTAACTCCTTCAGTCACGGAATCAGTCACGGTTAAGCAGGAAGAAGGATTAATCAGTACCGGCGACCCAGTAACCTCCAATACGGTAAGAGCGGAGAAAATGGAAGAGTTGCCCCTGCGCTCAGACAATTTTCAAGGCGCTCTGCCTCTAACTCCTGGCATCCTTCGTGATGCGGGTGGCAGAGATCATATAAAAGGAACCGGTTCAGGTCAGAGTGTTTATACAGTCAACGGTGCTGATATCACCGACCCGGTGACCGGAAATCTGGCTTTCGATATCCCCTTGGAAGCGGCCGCCAACGTACACATCGAAGACAATCCGTATTCAGCTGAGTTTGGACGCACCACCGGCGGCGCCACCAATCTAGAAAGCAAGGTCGGGGGCGATAAGTTCAAGTTCGGCAGCGCGCGCATCTTTCCTGTTTTTCACGGTGTCATTGGTGGGAGGCTTGATTCTTTCCGGCCCCGACTTACGTTCGAAGGGCCGCTGATTAAAGGACGCCTTAACTTTCTCCAGTCATTTGAATATCGATTCTCCCGCATCTACGTGCCGAGTTTACCGTCGCAGCACGACGATTCCACTTCTGAAGCTTTCAACTCGTTCACGCAATTTGATTGGACCGTTAACAGCAATAACCGCTTGAAGTTTGTGGCGGCGATCTTTCCTGAGAAGAAACGCTTTGTCGGTCTCAATACCTTTAATCCTCAGCCGGCGACGCCCAACACCAAACAGCAGGGAACTCTTTTCTCAGTTTCTGAACAATCGATCTTCCGCGATCAATCATTCCTTACGTCCCTCTTCGCTTACAAGACGCTAAAACTTGACGTGTTTGGTCAAGGCTCCGGCGCGCAATCACTCCTCCCTGATCAGAACGTCGGAAGTTATTTCGCTGATACACACCGGTCGGCGGCGCGTTGGCAATGGCAAGAACAGTACTTTCTACGCACTCTTAATTTTCACGGGCAACATTCATTAAAGATTGGCGGAGAGATCGATCACACATCTTTATCGGGGCAATTCAACTTCAGGCCGATCGAGATTCGCAGGCGAGATCAAACTTTGAGTGAGCGGATCGATTTTCTGGCGCCCACCTTCATTGATCGACCTTTATCGGAACTGGGTGGCTTTATACAGGATCGTTGGGTCATAAACAGCAGCATAACTCTTGATGGCGGTGTAAGGATTGACGGCAACAACATCTCCACCCAGTGGGACATCTCACCTCGGATCTCAGTGCTCTACTTACCATTCCACAACAATCGCACCACTATTCGGGCCGGCGTTGGAATCTTCTACGATCGCAGTCCTCTGTCTAACAGATATTTCGAACCGCAAAGTCTTAATGATAACGATGAAGGACCGGTGACTATTCCGGTGCGGCTAAACGCCACCAACTTTCCCACCCGCATTGTCACAACGTATGCGGCTGATGGTCTAACAATCCTTGAGGGTCCACGACAGTTCTTGAATTTGACCACCAGTCCGCTGGAGGATGCTCACGGTCTGCGCTGGAGCGTGCAGCTAGATCGAACCGTAGGCCGACACCTAACGCTGCGGACTGGCTATTTGCATCGCTACACGCAGGACTTGCCGATTGTGATCCCCCAAGCACTTCCCAATGGAAGCGGGTTATTGACCCTCACGAGCACTGGAACTGCACGGTACAGCGAATTCCAGGCACTGGCGCTTTACGACAGTCACCGATTCCATAGCTGGACGATCTCGTATACCTGGTCGAAAGCGAAGGGCAGTTTGAATACCTCGGACAGGATCTTAGGCGACTTCCCCGCACCCGTGATAAGGCCCAACTACTACGGCACCTTGCCGTTCGATGTACCTCATCGATTTCTCGCTTATGGTGAGATCAAAGTGCCGCACGGTTTCATCGTGATGCCTGCCGTAGAAGTCCGTTCGGGCTTTCCATTCTCGTTTGTCGACGAGCGGCTAGACTATGTCGGCGAACCGAATCAAGCTCGGTTTCCTATTTACCTGTCGGTGGACGCCACTATTCTCAAGACTTTTACGGTGCCGTTCCTCGACAAGAAAGCGCGCGCCGGTGTCATCCTCTTCAACCTCACAAATCACTTCAATCCGCGGGATGTACAGAACAACATGAACAGCCTCAATCTCGGTCAGTTCTACAACAGTCTTGGCACTTCGGTGCGAGGTAAGTTCGAGTTGGACTTCTAGTTCTGACGATTTCTCATGATTTTATAATCGCTTTCCACTTTAATAATTTGTCATTCGAGTGCTACTAAGACGGGTTTCCGGACTTGACCGCTTCTGATGTACGAAATGATGAGCATGCGTCTCGTTCCCATTGGCGACACGGAACAAGTAGGAGTAGAGTTGCGGCCTCACTGACTTATCGTATGGACTTCAACTTCGAAGACGACCTCTCTTCCGAACAAGCAGACCGCCTGGTGGCGGAGACTGTCAACGATTTTAATTCTTACTTGAACAGGTGGCCTGATCCAAAAACAGTGAACGGTGCGGTCGTCGAGTGGTTTGGTGAAGGCTGCCTTTTGCGAGACGTTCACGGGCGCGAGTTCATTGATTGCCTCGGCGGGTTTGGAATTTTTGCCCTAGGCCATCGTCACCCGAAAATTCTTGCTGCGATCGGAAAACAGATGGATCGCATGGCGCTCCATTCGCAGTGGATGCTCAATCCGCGGTCGGCTGATGCCGCGAGGCGGCTGGCGGAAATTACTCCGGGTAATCTGCGCAAGACCTTCTGGTGCTCGACAGGCACCGAGTCCGTCGAAGGCGCGCTCAAACTCGCCCGGCTCTACTCGGGCAGAAGCAGGTTTATCTCGACGATTAATTCGTTTCACGGAAAGACGATGGGTTCGCTGTCTGTCACTGGCCGCGATCTTTTTCGCCAGCCGTTTCTCCCTTTACTGGAGACGACCTTCGTTTCCTATGGTGATGCCGAGGCCATCGACCAAGTCATTGACGACGATGCGGCTGCCGTAATTCTTGAACCCATCCAGGGAGAAGGCGGCGTGATCGTTCCGCCTGACGACTATCTCCCAACCGTTCGCCGCATTTGTACAGAGCGCGGCGTGCTGCTGATTTTGGATGAAGTGCAAACCGGACTGGGCCGCACTGGAAAAATGTTCGGCTGCGATCATAACAGCGTCGTGCCGGACATCATGTGCCTGGGTAAGGCCATCTCAGGCGGCGTGATACCATGCGCTGCTTTCCACACGACCGATGAGATTTTCAATTCGTTTCATCCGAATCCCTTCTATCACACGTCGACTTTCGGCGCGAATCCAATGGCAACAACCGCTGCGGCGGCCACAATCCAAACTTTGCAGGAAGAAAGACTGGTCGAGCGCTGTGCCGAGATGGGCGCCCATTTCATGTTTGGTCTGAAGCTCTTGCAGGCACGCTACCCGAGTATTATTCGCGACGTGCGGGGGCGTGGACTGCTAATCGGCGTCGAAATTGTCGACGCGAAAGTTGGCGAATCGCTAGCCCAGCGAATGTTCGACCGCAATGTGCTGATCGCCTACACCCTGAACAAGCCGGAAGTAATTCGCATCGAACCGCCATTTGTGATCACGCGCGAATTGATCGATACAGCGCTGAACCGGTTTGAAGACTCCTTGAAAGAAGAGAGTGTGAGCTGATGCGCAAAATGTTCATTGATGGCGATTTCGTTGCCGCTCTATCGGGTGAGACTTTTGCGGTCGATAATCCCGCGACAGAGGAGCAGTTGGACGAAGTTCCTCGGGCCCGAGCGGAAGATGTCGATCAGGCCGTGTTGGCAGCACTAAAGGCGCAGGATAATTGGCGATTCGTCCCTGGAATAGAAAGATGTGAACTGCTTCACAGCGCTGCGCGAAACATTCGCGAGCACCGCGAACGAATTGCCACGCTCCTGACTCAGGAAGGCGGCAAACCGTTGATCGAAAACTTGGACGAAGTGGAGTGGGTCGCCGCCTGCTTTGATTATTACGCTGAGGTTGGCCGTCACGAATCAGGCCGCGTGATTCCGCCAGTGCAGCGACATCAAATGAATTTCGTGATGAAGGAACCTTACGGCGTGGTGGTCTGTATCGTACCGTGGAACTATCCGTTGCTTTTGATGTCCTGGAAAGTCGCGCCCGCGTTGATGGCCGGCAATACGGTAATCATTAAACCTTCCGAGTACACGCCTCTTTCAACGTTACTGCTGGCTGAGATCGCGTTTCAGGAATTTCCCCGCGGTGTCATCAACGTCATTACCGGATACGGACAAGAAGCAGGCGAGCCGCTGGTCGCGCACCAGCACACGCATGTCGTCGCGTTCACCGGCAGCGTCGCTACGGGAAAAAGAATCGCCCATCTAGCCGCTGACCGCGTGAAGAAAGTAAACCTTGAGCTTGGGGGCAACGATCCGTTCATCGTTTGTGATGACGTCGATCTCGAGGTGGCCGTCCGCGGTGCCGTCTGGGCTGCTTATCTAAACATGGGTCAGGTGTGCACCTCGGGTGAACGCTTCTATATTTTTGAATCTGTCGCCGAAGAATTCATCAATCGATTTGTGCAATTCACCGGCACTCTGCGAATCGGCGACCCGATGGGTCCGGACATCGACCTAGGTCCGATGATCTCCGCCACGCAACGTGAGAAAGTCGAGAAGAAACTCGATCAGGTTCGCGAGATGGGCGCCAAAGTACTTTATGGAGGCAAGCAACCAGCTAATCTTTCACGGGGCTACTATTTTGAGCCGACGGTTGTCGTTGATGTCGATCACTCGATGCCGCTCATGCGCGAGGAAACCTTCGGCCCGGTAGCGCCGATTATGAGAGTCAAGGACATTGACGAAGCTATTGCGCTGGCTAACGATTCCGAATACGGCCTAGGGGCCAACATTCTCACGAAAAAACTTGAGTACGCGATGAAGGCGGCGGAACGAATCAAAGCCGGAACCTTCTGGATCAACGATCCGCTCACTGACAACGATGCCGGACCATTTGGCGGCATGCGTATGTCAGGCGGCGGCCGGGAACTGGGTTTGGAGGGTCTCGAAGAATTTCGTGAGACAAAGCACGTGCATCTGGATTACCAGCTCGAAATCAAACCATACTGGTATCCATACGATTGGTCCAAAGGCAGGAAAACGGATTAGTTAGATTATGAGGATCATCGTCTTGGGCGGCTGTGGCGCGATGGGGTCGGAAGCGACTCGCGATCTCGCGCGCACCAGCGACTTTGAAGAGATAGTCATTGCCGACGCAGATCTGCCGCGCGCGCAAATACTGGCCGGGGAACTCGGCGGCGGTCGCGTCCGCGCAATTCAAGTTGACGCCAATGATGAACCAGCGTTGACTGACAACCTGCGCGGTTTTGATGTCGTCGCCAATTGCACAACTTATCATTTTGGGCTGAAGGTAACGCGGGCAGCGATCAACGCGCGCGTGAACTATCTCGATCTGGGCGGGCTGCACAACACGCCGCGGCAACTAGAGATGGATGCAGATGCGCGCCTTGCCGGCGTGACCATCTGTTTGGGTTCGGGCGCTACTCCAGGAGTTACGAATCTCATGGCCCGCGCCGCTGCCGACGAACTCGATCAAGTTGACGAAGTGCACATTGCCTTCGCTTCGTTCCGATCAATTGCACCTTCACCCGGTTTGCTTGACACAGTGCTCGATGAATTCAGCATTGCCAGTCGCAGATTTTTCTGGCAGGCGGGAGAGTTTATCGAAACGCCGGCATTCTCTGGAAGCAAGCAGGTTCGTTTTGCCGCGCCCGTCGGAGAAATCGAAACCTTCTATGTGCCTCACTCTGAGACCCACACGATTCATCGCTTCCTGGGCAAGGGAGTAAGACGAGTCGACGTCCGTGGTACTTGGCGACCAGAAATCATGCGTGCGCTACGCACGTTCGCTGATCTCGGGCTGACTGGCGAGGCGACGGTTGACCTGGACGGGCAGACGATTCCGGTACGCACTCTCCTGCGTGCTCACATCCTTGAGCATGCTTCGGACTTTTGTGAAGAAGGGGAATGGGCGTTCCTACTTAACGTAGAGGTGTTTGGACAAAGAAACGGGCAGACATCGCGGATTGAATACGTCAGCCATCATCCGTCAAAGGCCGAATGGGGAACCTCGGCGACTGGTCGGATG
>Ga0126383_10001056_pt1 | contig 16646 bp, 12 predicted proteins | sample PanSoiMetPlot_35_FD_96882 | JGI IMG/M metagenome (GOLD analysis project Ga0126383, IMG submission 96882) | Tropical forest soil microbial communities from Panama - MetaG Plot_35 | ecosystem: Environmental > Terrestrial > Soil > Tropical forest > Bulk soil | place: Panama | collected 2016-02-17
CGGTTTAAGCATACCAACAGCGCTTATGGTGACCCGCTTTCCGTCCTTCCTGCAACCGCTGCCCTCTGAGTTTTTCAGGACCGCCTCCTGAACAAACTTCATACCCTCGCGGATATCACGGATTCCAGTTACTCGGCCGGGCAATTAACTGAACTTGACCGACGGCTGCGACGAGCCCGAAGAAGCGGGCACAGCGCGCCACTGTTCAGACTCTCAACTCTGAACCAGGCACTGCTTCGCCCTACGGCGAAGGCGGCGCGTCTTCGTCGAGCGACATAGGAAGCACCCCGGGGATCGTGCCCGGGGAGGCAACCAAGACACCCCCAGTCCGGCTGGCTGGATGCCGGCTCGCCTGCACGTGGAACGTCATTTTTTGATTTCCGCGCATGACAGTGATCGGCACGACGTCGCCAGCGGTAATATAGAACGATGCGTCGAATACATCCTCGGGGTCAGTGATTTTTTTCTTGCCCACTTGAAGCAGCACGTCGCCTTCTTTGATTCCGCTGTGCGCCGCGGGAGTGTCGTCCGCAACCTGCGTGACCATCGCTCGCGAGCCGTCCACTTCTTTGGACGCGGGCGAAACATTGTTTACGCCGATCCAGCCGTGCCTAGCTTCGCCGAAACGAACGAAATCGCTGCGAATTTTTTCCGCGGCCTCAATGGGCACAGCGTAACAGGCAGAATTATTTTCGAGACCGCTCACCACGATGCCCACCACTTCGCCTTTCATGTTCAAGAGCGGAGCGCCCGCCTCGCCGCGCTGAGTCGGAGCGTTCACGCGGAGATGGATCGTAGAGAAATAGCGGCCGAGACATTTCCGGTCGAATCCCGCAATCATACCAAAGTTTGGCGTCATTGGTAGATCCAGAGGATAACCGATCGACACGACAGGAGTCGCCAGTTCCAGTTCCTCCGATTTGCCAATCGGCAGGGCCGGGGTCGTCTCATCTACCTTTAGGATCGCTGTCCCGCTGCGGATGTCTGCCAGAAGTTGGCGCGCCGGAATTTTCTTGCCACCAAATTCCACTGTGAAATTGCCCGCTTCGCCTCCGACGGTGTATGCGGTGTAAAGCGTTCCCGTGGGATCAACAAAAAATCCGGTGCCGCAAATCTCGCTGTGTTCATCGACACCGTGAATCTTGACGACCGCCTTGGCGGCACCCTCAAAAATGCCTCTGACCTGATGGCTGATTGTCGTGGCGGATTGCTCCTGTGCAAAGAGCAGGCCTGCGCCTGAGCAGAAAACCAACGCGAATGCGATCGCGCTGCGCTTAGAACCTGAAAGTGGGCTCATAACTCACGGGGACGCTATCGAGCACGTAGCGTGGCGGGGCGGCTCGGTGAGTCTGGGCGCTTTCACGAAAACTGCGAACCGGTTGCATCCTGAGAATCTGCGGGGCGACCGGAGATGCAAGATTCCATTCTTCTTCGGCATTCACTGGCACCGATAAGGTCAGCGGACTCTGGGTAGCGACGCGAGCCGTCTCGGGTTGCTGATAGACCTTTAACGAGAAGATGGCCGCGCAAACAAGGACTGCGGCGACAGCAGTGGGATACGAGGCCAGTGATCGCATATCCAGCTGCGACATGAAATTCTGAGCGCGTTCCAAGCAAATGCGCCAAACCGGCTGGCGCAGCAATTCATCGCGTTGCCGGCGATGGAATTCGTGCAGGAAATTTTCGAAGTAGCCTGGGGGCGGTTGCTCGTACCGCTTCAGTCGAAGCAGCCTTGCGATTTCGTTGTCGTTGAATTCGTCCATTTTTCAGCGCCCGTTACGAGACAGGATTTTTCCGAAATTCGTCCAGGTAATTTTGCAACTGCCGATTCGCGTAAAAGAGTCTCGAACGTACCGTTCCTTCCGAAACGCGCAAGATTTTACTGATTTCCGCGTGGGGCATTCCCTGGATATGGAACATCGTGACCACTGCTCTGTGATCTTCAGACAATTTCATCATGGCCTCGTTCAATCTTCGCTGCAGCTCTGAGAGATCGGCTTCCCGCACGGGGCTGCTCGTAGCCGTCGCTTCCATGAATTCCTTGTCGTTCTGAATGCTCGCGTCCACGTCATCCAGGCTCAATTGAAAGCGCCGCCCGCGTTTTTTAAGGAAATTCAAGGTCATATTCACGGCAATCGAATGAATCCAGGTGTAAAACGAGGATTTGCCGCGGAACCCGCGGATCGCCTTGTAAGCTTTGGCAAAAATGTCCTGTAAAAGATCGTTCGTGTCTTCGTGGTTCGAGGTCATGTTGTAGACCAGCCCGTAGAGCCGCGGGGTATATTTGACCACGAGATCATCGAACGCACTGGCGTCACCCGCCTGCGTGCGTTTCACCAACTCCTGGTCTGGGTCGCTTCGTGGCTGATCCATTGCCTGGCGCTTAGACTTAGCACGCGCCTGCAGACCCGACGATAACAAATCGGAAATCCGGCGAGCAGGGAAAGCGAGCGCTTGATCCATTTTCTATGTCGCGCGGTCGATTACCGCCGGTCGCGGAGCGACATTAACCAGAGAAGGTTGCCCAGCGCAGCAATGAATGCCGCTATGTAGGTCAGTGCGGCGGCGTTCAGCACGTTGTTCACACCGGCCGCTTCCTGTCCCGGCTGTATGATATGCATTTCCCGCAAGATGATTTTCGCGCGTCGCGAGGCATCGAACTCCACAGGTAAGGTGATCAACTGGAATACGAGCAGAATCAGATAGCACCAGATGCCGACCGTAATCAGACCGGTGATCCCAAAGAACAAGCCACCGATAATGATAAACGGCAACATCTGCGACGCGATCATTGTGACCGGCACAATCGCCATGCGCGCTTTCAACGGGGCATATGCACGCGCGTGTTGAATCGCGTGTCCGGTCTCATGCGCGGCGATGCCCAGTGCTGCTACCGAAGGCGTGGTATACACGTTGCTAGACAGGTGAAGCTGCTTCTTGGTCGGATCATAATGGTCCCCGAGAAAATCGTTCGTCTCCACGACGTCAACATCCTGAATCTGCGCTGCTCGCAGGATTTCGCGGGCGCACTCGGCGCCAGTGATATTGGCGCTCGCTCGCACTTTGCTCCACCTGCCAAACGCGCTGCTTACCCGAATCTGCGCCCAAATCCCGATGATCAACGGGACGCCGATGTACAACAGCCAGTTAGAACCCAAACCGAAACCAGAAGGATAATACATGTGTGGAACTAATTTAACGCGGCGAGGCGACTTGTCACTTCGCTGGGTAGGAAATTAGACGCCCAAAGACGTTGCGCGTTCATTCGGCAACCGGCGGCGGCTTCTCAGCCCGCCGACCAGTAAACGGCGGTCGCCCAGACCGCCGCTCCTTGACTACTTCAAATCTCTAAATGTTTTGGAAAGCGCGAAAGGATTTTGCAACCCGTCTTTGTCACCACGACCACGTCTTCCTGACGCGCGCCGCCCAGACCGGGATAGTACAAGCCTGGTTCGACCGTGAGCACCTGCCGATCTTTCAGCACAACTTTTTGCAAGCGCGGATGCTCGTGAATTTCTAGGCCGAGTCCGTGACCGGTGCCGTGGAAAAATCCAACGCGCCGGCCGTTGCGCACTTCGGTCGGGAAACCGCGGCTGGCAAAGAATTCCTGGATGGCTTTGTGAATTGTCATGCCGTCAACGCCGGCTTTGATCCGCTTGAGAGCAAGCGCCTGGCCCGCTTTCACTGTTTCCCAAAGTTTTCGCTGCGCTTCGCTCGCGCGTCCGCGCAAGACTGTGCGTGTCAAATCGCCGAAATATCCGGTCTTCGCGTCGCGCGGGAAAACGTCGAGAATGATCAATGAATCCGCGTAAAGGAGCCCGTTGCCGCGCTCGTGGGGGTCGCAAGCCTGATCGCCGCCCGCCACGATCGTGCCCGTCGGGATGCCGCCGGTGCGCAAAACTGCGGAATCAATTTCTGCCCGCAGGACTTCGGAGGTGAGCGTTTTCCCGTTCCAGCGCAATCGTTTTCCCGAACCCGGTCTCGACGCTTTCAAAACTTCGACCGCGCGTTTGAGTCCGGCTTCTGTGATGCGCAAGGCGCGTCCCATCATTTCGATTTCTTTATCCGATTTGGCTTCACGCTCCGGCCAGAAAAATCCGTCGGTCGCGCGGACACGGATTTTGTTCGCAGCGAGTTCTTGCGCGTAACCGAGCGGGAAATTCGCGGGCACAACTGCCGATCTCACGTCGCGTTTCCTGAGAAAATGCGCCAACACTTTTTCGTACGGCGGCGCCTTTTTTGATTTTCCCTGCACCTCGCGCTCCAGTTCGCTAAACATCACGAATTCGTCGGCGTCAGCTTGCTTGCGCCCGCGATCGATTTCTAGATCGCTCAAGACCAGTGTGCGCTTGCCATTGCGCTGAAGAAAAATGAACGGATCAGGCGCCCAAAACTTGGTCGCGTAAAGCATGTCCGGATCGGTCTCACTAGCAGCGACGATAAGTCGAGCGATTTTGGTTTTTGTTTTGCCCATGGTCTCTAGCTTCTTCTGACTTCCAGTTGTTTTCGCAAAATCCAATGGAGCACTACAAGTAATCCGAGTGTGGACACGATCAGAACAACCGTGTCGAAAGTGAACACGCCAAATGTCACTCCGAAATAACGTTTCTCCAAACCGAAGAAGACGTTCGGTTTGCTACCGCGGCGATAATCGTTCTGCTCCATCTCAGCTCTTGAGATCAGATCGGCCACTTTCTGGTTCACGTACAGTTGGTCCGCCGTGACCGGGCCCTTCGCGTCCTTAAATAGCGAGCGATCGAACGTCTGCTTCCCGGCGATAACCGGATCGACCAGCTTCAAATGGGTGTCGATCTCGCGTGCGGAATTTCCTTCCAAGCCTGAGAGCAATGCCAGCACATCTTTCAAATCATTAAGGTGCGCGCGTTGCTGAGGTGTGTTCGCTTTGGGCGCGAGCTTTTGAATTTCGTCATGGGCGCGGTCCTGGCGCTTGGTAAGCGGATTGAGCTTGGCTTGGGCGACAATCATTTCCTCGTACGACCACCGCATCGCGATGAACTGGCAGACAAGCGGCACCTGTAGCTTGCTTTCGGTCTTTTTTGTCTTTTCCGAGTTCGGATGTTCGGAAAACCAGTGCGAAAAGGAGTAAAGCAGACCGAGGTTTCGGTTCATGTCCTCGTATTTGATGAGCGCGCCGCCCATGATGATTTGCGGAATCAAAACCAGCGGGACGATGTTTGCCGCGGTTTTCGGGTCGGCGACCAGCGAGGAGATGACCAAACCCAGCGCCACGCCACTCATCGCGGTCAGGAACATAATCGCCAAATCCATCGAAAACATGCCACGGATTTGCAGGACGAAATTGCCGATCAGCACGAAAAGAACGCATTGAATGAGCGCAAACACTCCGAGCGTGATCGTCTTTGAGATCACGTAATACGACAGGCGCACCTTAATGTTGCGCTCCCGTTGCAGCACCGGGCGGTCACGGATGATGTCATCCGCGCTGTTGGTCAGGCCGAGAAACATCGCGACGATCAGACCGAGAAACAAGAACGTTGGGATATGATAAGCCGAAGCAAAATCGTAGGTCCCTGTTTCTGAGTAGCGCAGGATAATCGCAATCAACAGCGCCAGCACAGGCGAAACACCGATCGTGATCACGAGGTTTGCGCGGTTGCGCAGTTTGCTGATGAATGCGCGCCGCAGCAGTGTGCGGCATTGTGTCCACTCATCGTGCCAGCGGAGCGGAAGCCGCTTTTTTTGGACCGGTGCGACCGGTAACGGGGCTGCCTCCTCCTGCTGCAGCGAGACTTGTTTGACGTCCTGGATCAATCGGAACGCCTCGTATTTATCGCGCCAGAAATCCGGCGAGTAACGGCGCGCCGGCACGAGCTGTCCGCGGCTGTTTTCCTCGTAGATGACGTCGCCGCTCAAATCGCGCAGCGGCGTCTCCAGCACGTCAAAAATGAATTCCGGCCGGGTCGTTCCACAAGACGGACACGCGCCCAGTTCAGCGCCGAATTGATGTTGATGTTCGGCTTCCGCGAAATAGCGTAGCGCGTCGGAAGGCGTCCCGAAAAAGACGAGCCGCCCACCTTTGTCGAGCAGGATCACCTTGTGAAACATCTGGAAAATTTTCGAGCTCGGCTGGTGAATCGTGACGATGACGATTTTGTTGTGCGCCATGCTCCGAATGATTTCGATCACGTGCTCAGAGTCTTTGGACGAAAGACCGGACGTTGGTTCGTCAAACAGATAAACGTCCGACATCCCGATCATATCCAGCCCGATGTTGAGTCGTTTCCGCTCACCGCCGCTCAGGGTCTTTTTCTCGGGACTGCCGACGACCGCGTCCCGGCGTTCGCTTAAACCTAGCTCGATTAATTTTGCATCCAATCGCCGGACGCGGTCGCGCTTCGAGAGGTGGGGCGCTCGGATGGCAGCCGCGAACTGCAAATTCTCACCAATGGTGAGGTGCTCGTCGAACGCGTCCTGTTGCGGCATGTAACTGACGTACTGCTTCAAAACGTCCAGGTTTCGGTAAAGAGATTGTCCGTTGAGCAAGACCTCGCCGCTGGTCGGCTGGAGCTGCCCGGCAAGCACTCTCATCAGCGTGCTTTTTCCCGCACCGCTTGCGCCCATCACGCAAACGAGCTCACCACGGGTGATGCTGAAGGAAATTCCATCGAGGCCAATCTCGCCCTTGCCAAAACGGTGGGTGATTTCGTTCAGTTCGAGGGTGCGAATGATGTTGCGCTCCTCCTCGATGATGCGTTCCAAAAAATTGCACCGCAGGACCTGTCCAACGTCGATTCGAATGATGTCGCCGTCGTTGAGTTGCGAAGTCGTGCGGACCGGATTGTCGCCTACCATGATGGGACGGTCCGCTTCGATGACTTGAAGGGTACCCACTCGCTGATCGTAATCGCAAAAGATCTTCAACAGCACGTCGCCGGCGGTGCCCGGCGAAAGCAGAATATCGTCGGCTTGGAGGCGACTCGGATCATTCGAGACCAGATATTCCGATTTCGAGGCTTTCAGTTGGAACCGCCCGCCCAATGCGCGCGCGCGCCGGCGCAGATCGTTCAAGTCTAGCTCGGTGTCGTTGTGGAAAATGATCTTGTCTTCCAGCGTCGCCTCCACCTGAGTGCCGGCCTTGAGTCGCGCTCCCTTGAGTTCCGCATCGATATCGCGCAACGCCTTGACACGCACTTTAAGGCCGAACGTGACTCGCAGCGCGCTCTCGCGCGTTCGCGAACGCTCCAATTGCACTTGCTCTGCGTCTTTACTTACACGGATGAAGATTTCCGGCAGGGAGACGTTCTTCTTCGCATTGAAATATTGCGCCAGCTCCTGATAGCTGAGCACCTGGTCGCCGATTAAAATGCGCTGCCCCGGATAAATTCGGCAGAACCCCCCACGCACCAATGGTCTTCCGCGCACGGAGACATTTTGGCCGCTGTAATTTTTCAAGAGAATGAGATCGTGATAGCGGAAAGCCATCAGGCGATCGGTGTCGGCGAGATTCTTGAGGAGGATGTCGGCTTTCCTGTCCGCTCCGAACGAGAGCGATTCCAACGGCGACGCACCATGCTGGTAAATCGACGGGTCGGACTCCTCTGAGGCGTTGAGTTGATAGACGATGTCGATCGCCTGCGCAGCCATGCCCATCTGCGACATGAACGAGTAGAACGCGACGACCTGTTCCTGCTTCAAACCGGCTTGCGAGATCAGATCATAGAGTTGAACGCCGAGCATGATCTTGCGTTCGGTGCTCAATTGTGCACCGAGTTTTTGCGCCATCGCCGCGAGGTCCTGTTGTTCGTACAGCGCTTGCCGGAACAACTGTCTCAGTTCGGAGTAAACCGCTTCTGGATAATCGTAACGCAGAAACCCAAGGCTTGAATCGATTTCTTCCTCCATGATGATGCCATCGGCCTTGGTGAAACTCGCCAGCACCTGAATCAACAACGGCAGCAGGTTTGGCCCCTCGGACACGCTACGCGGCTTGCGCAACGCCCGACGCACCAGGCGGCGGCCAGTTCGTCGCACGCGATAAGCAAGCGGGATTACCCGTTGCACAGTGCGGTCGATCTTATCGGCCATCGATGAAACCAGCTCTGTCATGGTAATCTCGGATGCGAATGTTACGCGAATCCGGGAAGTGACGCAACGCAGCGTGGCAGCGATCATGAGCGTGCTCTGTCGCGAATCATATTCTCGATCATCCGCTAAGGACATCCACTTTCGCCAAGGCTCCGGCGGACAGGTCGGATTCTACTGCATTACCGGCTGGAAGTGTTACAAGACCTGGTCCCATTTGCTCTGGTCTTTGAGCATGATCTCACGGAGGAGACGAATGGGCGGCATGCCGTGGCTGAGCAGCTCGTTGTGGAATTTTTGCAATGAAAAATCGTCGCCTTGTTGCGCTTTGTAATCGTCGCGCAATTTCAGTATCTGCAATTTCCCCAGAGTGTAGTTGAGATATCCCGGGTCGAACGTGGCGCGCATCGCTTCCTGGCGGGCCGGTTTCTGTTCGTAGTAACAGTTGTCCTGAAAAAACTTCGTCGCCTCGTCAATCGACACGTTTTGCGTGTGCACCTTGATGGATACACATAAACGGCACAGACGCAGCAGCGCTTCGTCGGCCTGCGCCATGCGATATTTGGCCGCGCGTTTCACATCGTCTTCGCTTGGAGTCGAACTGGACGCACTGCCGAAACCTTCTTCGATCATCATCTTTTCGCAGTAGTGCGCCCAACCTTCGATGAAGGCGTAGCTGCCAAAGATTTTTTCTACCTTGCTGGCAGGCGAGGCATTCAGATGGAGGAACTGCACGTAATGCCCGGGATAAACTTCATGAATCGAAACAACATCAGAGGTGTAATAATTAAACGCGGTGAGCCATTCTTGCTTTTCTTTCTCCGGCCAATCCTCCTCTGTCGGCGTGACGTAGTAATACGCCTCCGAGGCGCGTTTTTCGAACGGACCTGGAGTATCCATTGAGGCGAAGGAAGTTGCGCGCAGATATTGCGGAGTTTCTTTTACTTTCGCGTGGACCTCCGACGGAACGCCGACCAACCGACGGTTCACAACGTATTTGCGGAGTTTGTCCAAGTCTTTGGCAACATCCGGGATCAATTTGTCCGAAGCCGGATGCTCGCTCTGTATTTGCTTGAAAACCTCGATCGCGGGCTGATTAGGGGCGATCTTTTCCGCGGCTTCGGTGAACGCTTCCTGTTCGGCTTTTAATTGCGCCATTCCGATATCGAGAATTTTTTGGGGCGGAAGATCGACCAGCTCCGTCTGCGCCAGGAAGCGCCGGAATTTTTCTTCGCCGAGGGCGAAATCGAGTGTGGCTTTGGGAAGTTTCTCCCGTTCCAGCCAAGTCGCGTAATCACTCAGCGCTATGGCGGCTTTCCGATTAGCTGCCTGAAATGCGGCGCGGAGCTGCTCGTCCTTAAGCCCGCTCACAGCGGCCACGAGATCTTTTTTCAGAAAATCCGCTGAACCTCTGGCGATCTGAATCGCAAGCTCGACGAACGGTTTTGGAAGCTTTTCATGGAGGTTTGTTCGCGCCGCGATGAGGATGTTTGGAATTTGCGATTCGATGGCAATCACGCTGCGAACACGGTCCTCAAGCGGCGCAAAGTTCCTTTTGATATAAATGTTCACGTCACCCGCGTGGGCATAGACCATTGGGTTTCGTTCGAACATCGACATGTCCTGCATTTCAAACAGGTCGCGCTTCACCGCTGCCTGTAGAATTCTGAGGTCGATCGATTGGCGTTGACTCAATTTGCTTGGATCGAACTTGGCCAGGCGATCATCAAACCGCCGGAGCCGGGAAAGTTCGGCGTCGAGCGCGAGCCGGCTGTAATCGCTGATTTTTCCGTCGTACTCGTGCAGACCGAGAGCGGTTCCCTGGAGCGGGTGAGCGGCGAGATAGGTCTTCACGTATTCCTCGGCTACCGCCTCGTACTCGGCGTCTTGGATCTGCGCAGCAAAGGCCGTGCTGGCCAGCGGGAACGTCAAAAAGCTAATGAGACGATGGATACAGGTTCTCATTGTCCAAGTTCTAAAAGACAACACCGTGTGTTGGGCGTTGCCAAAAATTTGCTCCTGAGCGATTGTCGGGATTGTTCTCCGATCATGGGTAAGATATGAGGCGCCTGGTCATCATTCCCTTGCTGGCTTCTTTCCTGTTCAGCGCTTTGCCAGCTGTTTTTGCGCAGGAAGTGCAGCCGCCAAAGAGCGAAGAGGATAACGGCTACTCGCAGATTGCCATTTTCGCAAAAGCCTTGGAGCTGATCCGGCAGGATTATGTGGATGACAACAAGACGAGCTATCACGATCTCGTTACCGCCGCAATGAAGGGAATGCTGTCGTCGCTGGATCCGCACAGCCAGTTCATGGATCCGAATGATTTTCGAGACATGCAGGATGACACTCGCAGCCGGTTTAATGGTCTCGGCATCGAAGTTTCAATGAAAAACGGCCTACCTACAGTAGTCACCGCGATGGAGGACACGCCTGCCGCCAGGGCGGGCATTCTTTCCGGCGACCAGATTTTGCGAATCAACGGCATGTCCACCGAGAGAATGGATCTTCAGGACGCAATCAATGTCCTGCGCGGGCCTGCAGGAGCAAAAGTCAGTCTGACGCTGTTGCGCCCTTCGACAAAGGAGATCAAGGAATACACGCTCCAGCGTGCAGAAATAAGAGTCCAGAGCGTAAAGGGAGAAAGGTTGCTGGCGCCGGAACTGACCGGCCCGTTTAGGATTGGTTATGTTCGGCTGATCCAGTTTAACGAACCGACAGCCGACGAGCTGTCGAAGGCGCTCGATAATTTGCAGAAGCAAGGCATGCAGGCCCTCATTCTCGATCTTCGAAATAATCCGGGCGGGCTATTGAACAGCGCCGTGGACGTGTGCGGTCAATTTTTACCGCCCAACACGAAAGTGGTTTCGACGCAGGGCCGAGTTCCTTCGCAACAGCATGATTATTCGACTTCCGCTGTAAGTAAGCCACGTCCGAATTTTCCGATGGTGTTGCTAATCAACGAGGGCAGCGCGAGCGGCGCGGAGATCGTAGCCGGTGCGCTCAAAGACCTGCGTCGCGCCGTGCTTGTTGGTGAAACCACTTTTGGAAAAGGTTCCGTGCAGAACGTTCTTCAATTGCCGGACGGCTCCGCAGTACGTTTTACCACGGCCAAGTACTACACTCCCAGCAGACAGATCATTCAGGGTAATGGCGTGACGCCGAATATTCGCGTCGGCATGACTGCCGAGCAGGAGCGCGCTCTTTATGCGCTGCGCAATGCGGGAAATGTCAAGCCAGATGACGAAACCAATATCATCAAGAACAAAGATCCACAGATGTTGCGCGCAATTGACGCGTTGAAAGGCGTGATGATTTACGCACAGCAAAGCGCGCCCAAAGCGGAAGCGGTAAAGAAGTAGTATCTCTGTCATTCCGAGCGGCGTCGAGGAATCTCTGAATTTCTTCTGATGCACCGCGACGTGTAAATCCGAGAGATGTCTCGACCTCGCTCGACATGACAGTTCTAGCTCTTGAGACCTCCTGTGACGAAACCGCAGTAGCAATTTTGCGCCACGATGATTCCGGCCACGAGCTGCTGGCGAGCGAAGTGGCGTCGCAGGTTGCCGCCCATGAAAAATACGGCGGGATCGTGCCGGAGATCGCATCGCGCAATCATCTGCTCTATGCGCCGCGGCTGCTCGATCGTGCGACGCAGGCAGCGAAGATTCGCTTGTCCGAAGTCGATGCATTCGCGGCCACCAGCGGCCCCGGTCTGGCGAGTTCGCTGATGATCGGCGCGTCAATCGCGAAAGGATTGGCGATCGGTTTTGGTAAATCTTACCTCGCAATCAATCATCTCGAAGGTCACTTGCTCTCGCCCTTTTTTGTCGACGGAAAACAACCCGAGAGTGAGATCAGACCGAATGTGGCGCTCATCGTCAGCGGTGGACACACCATGCTGGTTCTCGTTCGCAGACTGAGAGATTATCAACTCATCGGGCGCACCATGGACGATGCGGCGGGCGAGGCATTCGACAAGGTGGCAAAGATGCTCGGCCTCGGTTATCCCGGTGGTCCTGAAATTGAAGAGTACGCGCGCGGTGGGGATCCGAAACGTTTTGATCTGCCCCGCAGCATGCTCGGCTCGCAAAATTTCAGCTTCAGCGGATTAAAAACCGCGGTGCGGTATTTGTTGCCGAAACTCGGTGTCATTCCGAGCGAAGCGCAGCGCAGTCGAGCAATCGCGGTGAACGAGCGTACTGGTAACGCAGCGGGATCCCTCGACTTCGCTCGGGATGACGTGCTGGGCGATCTTTGCGCATCCTTCCAGCAGGCAATCGTTGACGTGCTCGTGACAAAGACGGTCGCCGCGGCGCGGAGACATCGTGTGAATCTCGTGACAATGAGCGGCGGGGTCGGTTGCAATCAGGAATTGCGCCGCCAGTTGAGCGAAGCCTCCAGCCGCAAAGGAATTCAATTCAAAAGCGCGGAGCCATGGCTGTGCACGGATAACGCCGCCATGATCGCGTTTGCCGCGTTGCTGCGCTTGCAGGCTGGATTTGAATCGCAGGTGACCGAGGAGATAGATCCGAACCTGGCACTAGTGTGAAAATTGTGGGGCGTTTGTGTCAAACGCCTCCCAACCGCGTCTGGCACAGAGGCCCTACAAAATCAGTACTCGCGCTCCAAAAGATAATTCGCCAGCGCATGCAGCGCTTCAACGTCGCGATTGCTAAACACTGACAAAGCACTGTGCGCTTCGCGCGTGAGGCGTCTGGCTTCGGCGCGCGATTTTTCTAGGCCAATGACCGCGGGATAAGTCGCTTTTTTTGCGGCCACATCTTTTCCGGCGCTTTTGCCCAAGATCTCCGAGGTCTGCGTCACGTCGAGAATGTCGTCGATGATTTGGAACGCGAGACCGAGCCGCTGCCCGAATTGCGTAATCGCCGGAAGTTTTCTGGCATGTGCGTTGGCGCTCATCGCGCCGAGCCGGACGGAGGTTCTCAACATGGCTGCGGTCTTGTTCTCGTGAATGAACTGTAGTTCACCGCGTTTGACGTTTTTGCCTTCCGCTTCGAGGTCGGCCACCTGACCGGCGATCAGTTTTTGGCTTCCCGCCGCGACTGCAATCTCGCGCAACAGCGTCGACATATCGTAACGCGGCGTCGGCTTCGCGCGTGAAACGATTTCGAATGCGACCGTCAAGAGAGCGTCGCCTGCGAGTACCGCGATACCTTCGCCGAATACCTTGTGACAGGTGGGACGGCCACGCCGGAAATCATCGTTATCCATGCTCGGAAGATCATCGTGCACCAGCGAGTACGTGTGGATGCATTCCAGCGCGCAGGCGACCGGAAGCGCGTCCCGGATGTTGCCGTGACAGGCCTCGGCTGCGGCTAGGCAAAGAATCGGTCGCAACCGTTTACCGCCCGCAAACAGACTGTAGCGCATCGCCCGGTGAAGCGTCGCAGGCTTTGTGTTCGCCTTCGGCAGATAGCGATCCAGCGCGCGGTCGATCAGCTTCTGGCGAGTAATCAGATAGGGTTTGAGATTCATGTGCTGGATTGCCCGATCATGCATTGTCCACGGTTGATTAATCAATTAGCATCCAGCGTCGAGGATCGGAATTTTAATCTCCTAAATATTTTCAGCGGTTTCTGCAGTGGCGATGGGCTTGGTGCGCATGGCGAGAAAGGCGCCAACGAGCAGGATGGCAGCGCTCCAAAGCTGGGCATTTGTAAGTCGTTCGCCATAAAGCCAGGCGGAGAGCGCCATCGCGATGGCTGGGCAAAGGAGTTGGAGGCTTTGAGACAGCGCGACTCCGATTTCCCGGATCGCAACGTAATACAAAACGTGGGCGAGCGTGATACAGGTCACTGCTGAGATGATCAGAACTAGGTTCGCATGCGCACCGGCGTGAAGCGGCGTGCCGATTTTACCGAACGCGAGAGTAAGCGGAAACAGCACTGTCGAAGTAATGAAACTGACGAGGCCGAAGCTACGGATCGATCCGAGTTCAGCCGATGGACGTTTGATCAGAACTCCGTAAAGCGCCCAGCAAAACGTGGCGGTAAAGGCAATGAATAATCCGGGTAACGCGACGTGCTGTATATGTAAATCGGCATTCGCCTGAAACCAGATCACCCCAAATGCGCCGACTAATCCGAGCAACGTGCCAAGTTGGAATTGCCATTGCCGGATAACCACGCGTTCCTCTGGAAAAAATGCCAGCGCCAGAAGTGCGGTGAAAATGACTGAAGCCCGAGTGAAAATGGTATAGACGCCGGGGCCAATGTAGAAAAGCGCCATTACCTGCGTTACTTGATGGACCACGTTCGGCAGACATGGCAGCAAACAGAGCTTCACCGCATGCATGTCGATGCGTGGCCCGCCGCCGCGGATTTGGTAAACTACCAACGGAGCAATGGCGATGCAGGCGACGGAGTAGCGATAGAAATTTTGCGCCCACGGATCGTAATACCGATTTAAGTAATACATGAAGAGCGACGGCAGCGACCAGATGAAGACGGTAGCAAAAACCGCGGAGTAACCTTTCGAGAGATTGGCACTCTGGCGCTGAGGAGCGTCTACCCGCGTTGCTCGCGACATGTCACGCTTCATGTGAACTGTAATTCGGCGATCGCTGGCGTTGCATTAAATTTTCTCGCCTCCAAACGATAAATCGCGCAAAAGGTAGGGTTGGAAGGAGAAATGAATATGTTGAATAAGCAACCAATCATTGCCGGAATCGTGTCGCTGTTGTGTTGTGCCGTTGTTCAGGTCAGCTCGGCGAAACAGCCCAAGGGTGGCGGCGGAAACCACATGCAACGCGGCATCGAGCTCGCAGGGCAAAAGCATTTTGACGCCGCTGCTCAGGAATTCGGCAAGGCGATCGAACAAAATCCGAAAGATCCTCGCGGGTATGCAAACCGCGGCACCGCGTATCGCCAGGGAGCGCGGGCTGCCATCGCAGCCGGAGATTCAGAGGGAGCCTCTACCAGGTATCAAGCAGCGTTGGCGGATTTTGCAAAATACATCGAATTGGCGCCGAAGGATGCCTCCGCTTATACGGAACACGGTCAGACCTTATCTGAACTCAAACAGTACGACGCCGCCCTTGCTGATTTCAACAAGGCGTTGGAACTCAAGCCGGACGACCTTAATACAATTAAATTTCGTGGCTTCGCCGAGATCGGACTCAACCAGTGGGATAAAGCGGTCGCTGACTTTTCGACCGTGATTCAAAAAAAGCCGGACGACCTGCAGAGTTATGATCGGCGCGCGTTGGCATATCGAAACATGAAGAACTACGACGCCGCTATCGCCGATTACACATTTTTGATCACGAAAAATCCGAACGACATGGAAGCGACGACGAAGCGCGGATACACCTACAGCCTGGCGCAGCAGTACGAAAACGCCATTGCGGATTACCAAGCCGTGCTAAAGGCGAATCCGCAGGACAACGATACGTTCCAGCGGCTGCAATATGCACAGTCGATGCTGGCGGCAAAGAACGCGTCGCCTTCGCCCACGCCGCCCATCGCGAGCCCAACGCCGGAAGAAAAGAGGCTGATGGAGCAAATCAAGCCGCTCCACATTGGAATCGGCATCGTCGCGCTGATCATAATTGCTGTGATCGTGCGGTTGGTCACGCGTGGAAAGGCAGAGGAGAAAAGCCACATAATTCGATAGGATCCGTTGTAGCGTTCACCGGCCTTCATCGATGCTTGTTGCACCACACGCGGTAAGACAACGCACGCTACAGCAAGGCGGGCTTGCGCAGGCCAAAATTTCTTTGACACGATCATGAGCGGGGTTAGTTTGCGGACGCTTTTTGCCGGACAAGGCTATCCCATGGTCGTTCAAATGTGAATTTGGCGCGACTCTGGGATTTTTAACTCTCTGGTGGAAGGCACGGCCGGTTCGCCGCCCGGGTTCCCATGGGAGGCGCTGGGTTGGCGACGAGCAGCCCATGTAGCTCAGTTGGCAGAGCACGTCCTTGGTAAGGACGAGGTCACCGGTTCAATCCCGGTCATGGGCTCAGTGAGCTTGCGACCGGCAATGAAAATCCAAATTATAGAGGTAAACAGAAAACGATATGGCTAAGGTAGCTTTTAAACGCGACAAGCCGCACGTGAACGTGGGTACGATCGGTCACGTTGACCACGGTAAAACCACGCTCACGGCAGCAATCACAAAGGTGCTCAACAAAAAGGGCATGGCCGAAGTCCGCGAGTACGACTCAATCGATAACGCGCCCGAGGAAAAAGAGCGTGGAATCACGATCAACACGGCGCACGTGGAGTATTCGAGCGAGAAAAGACACTATGCCCACGTCGATTGTCCCGGTCACGCCGACTACGTGAAGAACATGATCACCGGTGCGGCGCAGATGGACGGCGCGATTCTCGTTGTGTCCGCCGCAGACGGTCCGATGCCCCAGACGCGCGAGCACATCCTGCTGGCGCGACAGGTTGGCGTGCCTTCCATCGTGGTTTTCCTGAACAAGGTGGACATGGTGGACGATGCCGAGCTTCTCGATCTCGTGGAGATGGAGGTGCGCGATCTGTTGACGCAGTACGAATTTCCAGGCGACAAAATCCCAATCGTCAAGGGTAGCGCGCTCAAAGCGCTCAACG